>Ga0265325_10003198_pt1 | contig 10773 bp, 10 predicted proteins | sample 41420metaG_FD_202090 | JGI IMG/M metagenome (GOLD analysis project Ga0265325, IMG submission 202090) | Rhizosphere microbial communities from Carex aquatilis grown in University of Washington, Seatle, WA, United States - 4-14-20 metaG | ecosystem: Host-associated > Plants > Roots > Rhizosphere...
CTTTCGCATTGCGGGGTCATTCCAGCGAACGCGAAAAGCTGGAGATCACTGCCACGTATTACGAGAATGTGACTGGGGAACTGGAGAAAGCCCTTTACACACGAAGGCAGCAGGTGGCCAGCTACCCACACGTTTCCGAGTCGTACGATGGCCTCGGGTACGTATGCAGTTTACTTGGGAAATACGATATCGCTATCGACATGTTTCGCCAGAGCATTCGGCTTAACCCCGACAGCCCGGACACATATGGACTGCTTGCAGACTCGCTGCTCTCGGTGCAGCAATTGGAGGAAAGCCGCACGACCGTTCAGGAGGCCCATTCACGAAATATAGATGCCCTCCTGCTTCACACTGCCCTCTATGACTTGGCGTTTCTCAAAGCCGATGCTTCAGCCATGACGGACGAGGAGCGTTGGATGAAGGATCAGCCGCAGTATGAGAACTTTGGATACTCACTTGCTTCGGACTCGGAAGCCTATGCGGGCCATCTGCAGAACGCCCGGCAACTAACCCAGATGGCTGTTGACTCCTCTATTCAGGCCGATTCCAAAGAAACTGGAGCCATCTGGTATGAGAACGCCGCGCTGCGAGAAGCTGCATTTGGTAATCCCAAGGAAGCAAAGCTGGCGGCAGCAAGGGGCCTGAAAATGCAGCCAACGAGTTTGAGCGTGGGGGTGGAGGCCGCTCTTGCATACGCCATGGCCGGCGATAACGTCCGGGCTGAGTCTCTGGCCAACTCTCTGAGCAAACGCTTTTCGTTAGACACGCAAGTGCAGTCCCTTTGGCTACCCGCGATTCAGGCGCAAGTGGCTTTCAATCGAAATGAGCCGTCTTCCGCAATCGAAGACTTGCAATCATCCGTTCCCCTCGAGTTTGGACAATATCCGTTCAACACTTATGGATCTTGCCTGTATACCACTCATATTCGCGGTGAGGCGTATCTGGCGGCCGGGCAGGGCAAACTTGCCGCTGGCGAGTTCCAGAAGATACTCGACCACGGCGGCGTTGTTGGGAACTGCTGGACAGGTGCGCTAGCCTATCTAGGTCTTGCGCGGGCAAATGCGCTGCAAGCGACTGCCTCACAAAATGGGGATGCCGGCGCCGCACGCGCTCTCTCCGCATACAAGCACTTTCTAACATTGTGGAAAGACACAGATGCCGGAATTCCCGTATTTAAGCAAGCCAAATCGGAATACGCTAAACTAGCCGGCCAAATTCCGCGGTGACGCCGAGGACAAGGTGCCGGCGCATGCGGATCGGACTATGTATCGGTTGACTTTCTCGAACCAGCACGTGGCGTTCGCGATGCTTTGCCTTGGCGGGGCGCCTTCCTGCGCGCATGGGTAAAATGCCCAGACACATCCACGACAGGGCCAGTCGGCGGCGATTGCGCACAGATGCAAGGGTCCGAAAAATCGCTGTCAACGATAGGCGCATCTCTGAAGAAGAGGGTATAGTCGAGAAGTTGGAGCGTGTGCGATAACGGGTTCACGAAATTCCCCTCGCAGAACAACATCCCCACTTTGTTGTCCACGAACCAAGCCCAGAAAAGTCCTAATACGCCGAATGCGTCAGGTTTCTTGGCCGAGATAAGGTTAAGGACCTGATCGGGCTCAAGCCCAAAGTTGGCGTTTCCCCTGATTTGGCCCATGAAGACCGCATGATCTGCGGCAAGCCAGTCCGGGACTGGCGGTCCGATGCCAGATTCGGGCGGGAGACAATACTTCTGGTCCCCCCACCCGGATGCGTCATCCCACACGTAATAGGGCATATCGGTTCCACTTGCGTTGAGGCAGGTATCTGTTCGCTTGAAGTAGCTCCCGGCGCCCGGGTTTTCTCCCCATCCGATGAATATCGATTGTTGCTTGCGCCGATCGTCGCCGGTGAAGTGGTAACACACCCTCACGCGGTAAGCAATCAGATCGAGTGCGAGAGCCCATGCCTCGATATAAAGTTTGTCACTCCATCTCGGCAAGGGAGTTTGGGCCGGGACAGCGGTGAAACCGGGCAAAACCTTCTGAATATCTTTGCTCGTGCACTTAGCAAAAGCAATCGGAAACGCAAACGCCCGATGAACGTCCTGTTGCGTCACCATAGGATTCCAATACCCAGGGCGTTTGACTGCGGCGCCCGCTTTGACGGTTTCAAGTAGCTTTTTGGATTCCTTGCTGACACCCTTCTCAAACGATTCAAAGTTTGCTATAAAGTAGGCGCCGAGGAAGGGTAGCATCATTGGATTGGCCGAATCCATCGTAAAGATGCGAAACAGATTCCCCGTATCTCGTCGCAATGAATACCAACTTCCGTGATCCGCTTGCGTGCCCGGCGTGGGGACCACCCAGTGATCGCAGTCAATTCCATCTGGTTTCCTGTCCGTACACATGAGAGGATACCTGTTTCCCCAAATGGCATGATTTTCCGCGAGGAATTGAGGACCTGGAACTCGCAAGCAGGTCCTAAATGGCCCATGGATCTTCCTAACCCCTCCATTGACGGAAGAGTCAATCCAATACCACTTGGACTCGAAGGGTTGGTCTGGATCATCGACAGAAATAAAGAGGAAATCGAAGAACCGTCGGTCTTGTGTAAGGTATAGCCTCACACGCATCCAACTCTCGTAACCAACCGTCGCCGATTCAACTCTTGCCACGGTAAGCTGTGAATAGGTCTTGTGCGGCGCGATGGAATCTCCAAAAGGCGTTGCGAATACCGACGCACTCCAGGCCTTCGGCAGTTCCGGGAGTGCCGCTGGTCTATTCGATAGCCAATGCAATTGCATCTCAGGACCTGACGGAATTGGATTGAGTTCGGACATCCTTCCCTCCCGGAATCTGGATCAGGATTGCGATAATGAATGCACCTGATTTATGTCGGCTATTTTACTATGGGATTCGCAATGCGATCTGCTTTCGGAGGCGGCTGCGTCCTGCGGCGGTCGATCCAAGAGACATGTTCCGCAGGGAGCCCGGCGCTTGCGAGCAATGGCCACCCTTAGAGACGGCCGTACTCATTTTGAACCTGGTTTGCGTTTCTGCTTTGCCCACCACGCGTTCACCAAAATCAGGTCAAGAGGTCAAGATTGCACGGTTCGCGCGCGTGGTGTGGCTTGCCCAATTACCGTTACGACAAAGTCCCGCTAAGTGTTTGATATTGTGGCCCGAGAGATCCTGCAGTTCGCCTGCCCACAAACACAAGATTTCGGGCAGGCTGGATGGCGCCTCGACGAACAGTCAAGTAGAAAATTGAGGGAAATGTCGGCAGAGACTGAGATCATTGAACGCCAAGCGCTTTGAATACTGCCTCGGTCGGATCCGAGTAAAAAACTCGTTTGAAACTTGGTGAAAACTATCGGATTCAAGTGGATTATTCGCCTTGCTTTTCTGCTACCTGTCGGCCAGCCGCAGTGATCTCCCATAGCTTGCTACTTCTGCTTACGAGCCAGCCCTCTTTAACCATGTGTTTGCGAGCACGGCGAATCATCACCTGCCAACGTTCCCGGTTGCCTGTCATGTGCGAACGGTCGCCGCCTCGGAGACTAGGTTCCATCTGTCGAAGGAACTCGGCTTCGAGATCACTCAAGGATGCTTTTCCGCCGAGCGCAACTAAGGATCGTCCGATCGGAGCATAGTACTGCCACGCCGCAAGAGAAACGTCGCTCGATGATTTATTTTGTGTCTTGCCGGACCCGCAGACCTGCTTCCATTTCTGCTCAACGCCAGCGATTTCCTCTCGAAATCCCAGCAACTCCCGGCCTTTGGCCATTGCCGCTTCCGCTCGCTCGTAGGCTCCCTTCTTAGCGAGGTCCGCAGCAGTCTGATTGATTTCCTTGATCGTCTGCTTAAGTGCCCTGCGAGCAGACCGTATGGCTTGAGAAACTGCACGCTTGTTTGGAATAGCCGCCATCACTGGGCTCCAGCTTTCGGCCCCTGAATCATCTGGTTCAAATCAAACGGGCAGGCAAGAATTTGGATTCCCGACGGAGTTTTTCCTGTTTTGAAGACTTTCTCCCAATAATCGAGATTTTGCTTCGGTCCAAACACTGTTGTGCCTAGCTGCTTGTCGATCCAACAAGGCAGCGCAGCGACGCTTTGGAGGAATTTTGTGATTCGATCCCACAATGTGTCCGGTAATGACTGATGCAGCAGTCGCTACACGTGGCTACACGTATTTACGCGGGTGTGCCTCCGCGCGCGCATGTGAAGTGTTTATGCGCCCGAATTTAACCGTTGCCATGTGTAGCCATAGCTACATGCGTGCCGGGGAGCATAAGGAAGGCGCCGGATTATGAGTGGGGATGGTAAGTGGAACTCGTATCGCGGCGAAGCCGGTCATGAGGATCGCGACCGGCCGCTCGGCGAGGACAGGGCCGACTCATCGCTGGCAGTTGCAGCTGGAGAGTTCCCCTTCGATCCATTGTGGACACCTGAACAGGTGGCGCGACGACTGAACGTGTCGCCTGATTGGGTTAGGGATCACTCCTCGCGCAAGCAGCCGAGACTGCCGGTGATCCGTCTCGGCGGTGGACCCGGTAGAGCAGGGCTGCTGCGCTACCGCGCCAGCCAAATTGAGAAGTTCATCGAGGAAATGGAACGCCTCAGCAATCGCAACTCTCGGAGAATATAATGCACTCACCCCGCCACAGATTCCGACGAGAGGAAGCTATGGCGAGATCGCATCAACGAGGCACAGTCCGCCTCGAACACCATTCCTGGGTCAGGTACATGAATATCAAAGTGCTCGACCCCAACACTGGAGAGTCGAAGTGGAAGAAGCAGCGCGTCGGTGTGCTGGGTGCCAAGTCGAGGATGACCAAGCACCAGGCACAGGACTCGCTGGATGTGAATATCGCGCAGAAGACCGGGGGCACAACCCAGCCGCGGGCGGACGAGCGCATCGTCACTCTCGGCTGGTTCACCCGCAACCGCTTCTTCCCGCTGCGCGAGGGCAGCACCTGGAAAGAAAGCACGGCCAGCAACCGCAAGTCGGCTATCGAGCGCGACCTTTTGGCCAAGTTTGGCGAGGTGCCCATGGAGCAGATCGACAAGTTCATGCTCCAGACGCATCTCAACGACCTGGCCCGAATGCTCTCCGCAGGCCGTGTGATGCACGCCCGGTTCTACCTGAAGGCGATCTTCGAGGAGGCCATCGACCAGGATTTCGTGGAGAAGAATCCTGCTCGCAAGCTGATTCTGCCGACGCAATTGAGGCCGGTGGACAAGACAACCCTGACGTGGGACCAACTGCGGCTGGTATTAGCCTCGGTGCCGCTCAGGGATCGCATCTTGCTAAGGCTGGACATGACCGAGACATTTCGGCCGAGCGAGTTGTTCGCGCTCTGCTGGAGTGGCTTCGACATGGACAACCGGACCATTACCGTCAGCCAGACCGCCTTCAGGGGAAAGCTGCGCGACTACGGCAAGACCAGGAAGTCGCTGCGGACCGTGCACCTGCCGGACGGGTTGGCGAACGACCTGTGGTTGTGGAAGCAGGAGTGCTCCGATGCTTCGCCCGGTGCCTTTATCTTCCCCAATTCGCGCAAGCGCAACGGGGCGATGAAGAACGGCTTTATCCGCACGGACAATTATCGCGCCCGTGTGCTGAAGAAGCTGGGCGAAGAACTGGGGCTCAGGAAGCTAAACTTCCAGGTACTGCGGCGCACGATTGCGACGCTGGCCCAAACCAAGGGAAGCGTCAAGGACGTGCAGGGTATCCTGGGACACACGAAGGCCGACACCACGGTCAACGTCTATATGCAGCAGATCGAGGAAGGCGTGAAACAGACGCTGGATTCGATTTATGCGGAGTTGACGGCGCGGCCGAAGCTGGTCGCAGTCTCGTAAATTTGGTACGCTTTGGTACGGTAGTTTTTTGGATGTTACCGCAAGTGAAAGACTTTAAAGGCTTGGGCGCTTAACTCAGCGGTAGAGTGCCATCTTCACACGGTGGAAGTCACAGGTTCGAATCCTGTAGCGCCCACCAAAATCAGTGGTTAGGGGATAGTGGTTAGTTGTCAGTTGTAAAGGGCAATTCCACCCGCACGTTCGCCCGACCACCCCTTCCGGCTATTTGACAGCCAGAGGTCCTTCGCTGGCGCTCACGCCTGCTCCAGTGTTCTTCGCTGCGCTGAACGGTGCAGCACCAGCCCCTGCAAGAGTCTTTCGACGCGGTTCCGTAAAGCGGTCACTCGCATCGCGCGTTCGATGGTATCTTTGTGCTGCCGGCAACCATTAAGGCGGGCGCGGTAGTCGTCGGAACTACATTCATGGACGTTCTGAAAGAGCTTTTCGAGCGACATTTCCACTCGCCGGTCGAGCGGATGCAGCCGCTGGGGGGCGAACTCGGCGGTTCGGGGCGCAAGATTGTCCGACTTGCCAGCGGAAAGCTGACTGCGATTGGCATTCTGTATGGGGTACGCGAAGAGAACACCGCTTTTGTCGAATTTTCCCGGCATTTTCGCCGGCACGGTCTGCCGGTGCCGGAGATTTTCGCTGAAGATTTGTCCCGCGGAGCTTATCTCGAAGAAGACCTGGGGAACACGACGCTGTTCGAGTTTCTCTCGAAAAATCGTGCCGGCGAAGCCGTTGCTCCCCCGGCGGTGGAAGCCTATCGCAAAGTTGTGAACCTGTTGCCGCGCTTTCAGATCGAAGCTGGCCGCGATCTGAATTACCGGCTGTGCTATCCGCGCGCCAGTTTTGACCGTCAGTCCATCGCATGGGACCTGAACTATTTCAAGTACTACTTTCTTAAGCTTGCCGGCATTCCTTTCAACGAGCAGGCCCTGGAAGCCGATTTCAGCCGGTTGGCAAAATTCTTGCTGAGCGCGGAGCGGGATTACTTTCTCTATCGGGACTTCCAGTCGCGTAATGTAATGTTGCGGGACGGCGCTCCATTCTTCCTGGATTACCAGGGCGGCCGCCGGGGCGCGCTGCAATACGACATCGCGTCTCTTTTGTACGATGCCAAAGCCGATCTGCCGCCGGAGTTGCGCCGGCAGCTGCTCGATCACTATCTCGATGGGCTTGCCGGTTTCATTGCGGTTGATCGGGAAGCGTTCATGCAGTACTTCTACGGCTACGTTTACATCCGCCTCATGCAGGCGTTGGGCGCCTATGGCTTTCGCGGCTTTTATGAGCGCAAAGCCCATTTTCTACAGAGCGTTCCCTATGCGCTGCAAAACCTGCGCTGGCTGCTTCACAATGTCGAGCTGCCGATCGCTCTGCCCGCGCTGCTGGAGACCTTCCAGAACGCTCTGGGCTCGGATAAGTTATGGGGCCTTACTCGCGAAGCAGAAAACCCTATTACGGTGCGGATTTTCAGTTTTTCATTCCACCGGGGCACGCTGAAAGACGAGTCCGGGAACGGTGGCGGGTTCGTGTTCGACGCCCGTAATCTTCCCAACCCCGGACGGGAAGAGTCCTTCAAGGCGCTTACCGGCAAGGACGCGCCAGTGGCCGACTATCTCAGCCAGCAGGAGAGCGTGCATCGGTTCCTCGACAGCGCGATGTCGCTGGTGGATGCCAGCGTGAGTAACTATCAGAGCCGCGGATTCAAGAACTTGATGGTCTCGTTTGGCTGTACAGGCGGCCAGCATCGCTCAGTCTACCTGGCGGAGCAATTAGCGCAGCGTTTGCGCGCCCGGAGCGGAGTAGAAGTGGTGGTGCGGCATCGCGAGCTGGAGAATTTAGGCAAATGAAAGCGATGATTTTGGCCGCCGGCCTGGGCACGCGATTACGGCCACTCACCGACCATCGCCCCAAGGCGCTGGTGGAAATCGCCGGCCACACCATGCTGGAAATCACGTTGTCTCGCTTGCGCGCCTTTGGGATTCGCGAAGTCATTGTGAATGTGCATCACTTCGCCGACATGATTGTCGAGTATCTGAAAACGAACCACAACTTCGGCATGCGAATTGAAGTCTCCCGGGAGGAAGTCCTGCTCGACACCGGCGGCGGACTTAAGAAGGCCGCCTGGTTTTTTCTCGAGGATTCCGGCGCGTTGGGAGAACCTTTTGTGCTGCACAATGTAGACGTCCTCAGCACAATCGATCTGCGGCGCATGGCGCAATTTCATTCCGAACATCAGGCCCTGGCTACGCTGGCGGTGAAAAACCGGGAGGCTTCCCGATACCTCCTGTTCGACGAGCGGCTACAACTTTGCGGCCGTCAGGCCGGGCGGGACGGCGAACCTGAACTCGTAGGATCTTTACCACCGGTGCAGGCACTGGCTTTTTGTGGCATCCACGTTATTTCGCCCCGTATTTTGGCGATGATGCCGGAAGAAGACGTTTTCTCCATCATCGACTGCTATTTGCGGATCGCTGCCGAGGAAGAACAGATCGTCGCCTTTCGGGCCGATGAAGATTATTGGCGTGATCTGGGCAGCCCGGATAACCTGAGCCAAGCCGCTCAGGACTTAACCCAAGGGACTGTTCTGTAGACATCTCATCGCGCCCGTGACCCGACCGAGCGGAGCGGGCCCGCGGTTATTCCCGGGTTAGCGGATAAGCTCTCTCGCGCCATTCCCGAATGCCGCCGTCCATGGATAGGACGTTGGTGTAGCCCATTCGCTGCAGGTTGTCGGCGGTGAGCGCGGAGCGAAATCCGCCACCGCAATACAGGACCATGGGGGCGTTCAGATCGGGCACGCGTTGCTCGATGTCACGCTCGATCACGCCTTTACCCATGTGAATGGCTTGGGGCAGATGGTCTTTCTCCCATTCATTGTCTTCCCGCACATCGATGAGCAGGAAGTTCTCGTTACGGTCGAGCTTCGCTCTGACGTCCGCGACGGTGACTTCGCGGACGCGTTTTTTCGCGTCATTGACAATTGCGAGAAATCGGGGTGAGTGTTGATGTGCCATGGGATACAGAATAGCGCGAAATTCCGCCGCGAAACACGGCAAGCGACGGGTGTCCAGAAGTAGCCCATCCGAAGCTATGCCAGGTTCCCCTGCTGCTCCACGACGACGTTTTCGCGCACTACCAGCCGTCCCGCCGCCATCTCACGGACGCGCGGCATCACCCGGTCGATGTGCTCGCCCAGATCGACGAAGATGACCGCCACCGGGAGATTACGGGCGGCATCCACCAGATGGGCTTGGTGGACCTGGCTGCGGCCCAGGAATCCTGCGACCGCATGAAACGCTGCCGCGCCGGCGACGTTTTCTTCCCGCAGCATCCGCAACAGCTCGAGGTACAAGGGCGCGTGATGCCAGCGGTCGGCTTCATTGAGATAGATCGTGACTTGCACAGCTGTGTTCATCGATTGCCTCACACACTTCTGGCCAGCGCGGCCCCGCCGAGCACCGCAGCCAGGCACAGAAGATTGTTGAGAATGATATTCATGGCGAAACCGCCCCACTGTCCCTGCTCCAGCAAAGCGAAGGTCTCGAAGGCATAGCTGGAAAACGTGGTGTAGGAACCGCAGAAGCCGATGGCGAAGAGCAGTTGATAGCGAGGATTGACGATGGCCCGCTCGCTTGACCAGATCATGAACGCCCCCAGGAGGAAGCTGCCGGTAACGTTGATCAGCAGCGTGCTATAGGGGAACATGGAAGCGGAGGTCCGGGAAACCAGCTGAGCGATCAAGTAACGAAGATTGGCGCCGACGATGGCGCCGAGGGAAATCCACACAAAAGGTCGCATCGCAAACTCCTACCGCAGGTTTGGTAGGAGTCATCAGCCTATAGGGCGGTTAAGGCGGACTCCATCGCCGTAATCCAGATTAACACTTCCGCGGTTCACCGTGCAGACTGCGGTATCCTTAACCAATGCAGGTGCGGGTGCTCTACCTCGGCATGTTGAAGGACTTGGTGGGCTGCGAGAGGGAAGCGGTCCAACTGGCCGATGGCGCCCGGGTGGGCGACCTTTATGATGAGCTGCAGAAGCGCTTCCCGAAACTCGAGGGCTTCCGCAATTCGCTCGCCCTGGCCGTGAACTACGAGTACTCAGCCGCCACGGCCCAACTGAAAGAGAACGATGAGGTGGCGCTGATTCCGCCGGTGAGCGGCGGCGCGAAGGGCGACGACTCGACGGCGGAATCGCCGACGCCGCTCATTTCCCAGCACGCCAGCCTGGTGCGCGAGCGTATCAGCCGGGCTGCAATCGCCGGGGCCATCCAGCGCCCGGAAGACGGCGCCGTGGTGGTCTTCGACGGCATCGTGCGCAATCACTCCCGAGGACGCCAGACCCGATATCTCGACTACACCGCGTATGAGCCCATGGCGTTGCTCCAGATGGAGCAGTTGGCACGTGAATCGCTGGCTAGGTTCGAGGTGCGCGATGTGCGCCTGATCCATCGCCTCGGCCGGTTACAGATCGGGGAAACCAGCGTCTATATTGTGGTTGCGTCGGCGCACCGCGCGGCGGCCTTCGACGCCTGCCGCTGGTTGATCGATACACTGAAGAAGACGGTGCCCATCTGGAAGAAGGAGTATTTTCAGGATGGTGCGGTCTGGGCCGATGGAGAACCGTTTCCGCCGGAAGTTCCTCTGGCCGGTGGGAGCGCGTCAAAATAGCTAAATCCGGGTTTACTGAAAGCGAATGTTCCCAACCAACTGGATCTCAGCGAGCCGCAAAGGGAGGCTCTGCACGCTTGCGGCGGCGCTTGTCCTGGCTTGCGCGACGCTGTCCGCGTCCGTCTGGGCGCAGACCCAGACAGCGCAAAGTCCCGTGCCTCATCCGCCCGACGCGCAGAAGCCGCAGGCGCAGAGTGTTCCCCGTCCTCCTGACACGCAGAGGCAGGTGTCGTCCTCCAACCCGGATGAGCAGCCCA
>Ga0265325_10003201_pt1 | contig 10768 bp, 10 predicted proteins | sample 41420metaG_FD_202090 | JGI IMG/M metagenome (GOLD analysis project Ga0265325, IMG submission 202090) | Rhizosphere microbial communities from Carex aquatilis grown in University of Washington, Seatle, WA, United States - 4-14-20 metaG | ecosystem: Host-associated > Plants > Roots > Rhizosphere...
CCCAGCACGCTGCGAGCGCGGCAACCAGCGCCAACCACAACGGCACGTCGATCAATAGGGTGTGCAGCATAGCGCGCCGGGCCGCCGATCTGTTGCAAGCTCACGCGGGCTGTCGATCAAATGCGAGCCGAGCGGCTCAGAACATTGCTCCCTTGTTGCCCTTCGACGCCGATGCGCGATTCTTAGCCGAGATCGACAAAATGTCCACACGGATCGGCGCGAACGGGTTGTCCGTGCGCAAAACAAAACCCACCGGTGACGCATCCAGGCTCCGGCGGGCGCAGCGTGCAATGAATCGTTCGTCGAGACGAGCGAACGGGGAAAAACCAACGTACCAGGCGAGGATTACTCGGCGCCGGGTAGCGGATCTTTCTTTTCTGTAATCACCGGGCACTGAGTTGCCATTTCGGCGTTCAGCGCGGTGAAGTCCTTCCATTCCTCAGGAAGATTGTCTTCGTGGAAGATTGCTTCCACGGGACACTCGGGGACGCATGCCTCGCAGTCGATGCATTCATCCGGATGGATGTACAGCATCTGCTCCCCTTCGTAGAAGCACTCTACGGGGCAAACCACGACGCAGTCGGTGTACTTACAACCAAAACATGGCTCAGCAACAACGTGAGTCATTGGACTCGTTTCTCCTTTCGGCTCACTTCTGAATCACAGGCCGATTCGCACGATCCCCAGCGGCGAAAATCCGGGGAAATCTCATCGGGACGCTACGGCTCTAAAGTCCCGCCACCAGACGCTCCGGGCCGCCATGGCTGCTCAATTCAACACCGCTCGGCAAGAACCGTCAAGTGCTTGCCGGCGAACGGGTTGAAAGCCCCTTTTTCCTCCCGGCGCGACAATCATAGGGGGAGCTAGCCGGCGGGTCAACCGTTCTCTTTAAGCCCCAAATTTCCCCCGCGCGGCTCGGCTTGCTTCGACTTTTGATCGGTCTTAGAATCGAATGTGCCGACGGATGCATTGATCTTCAGGGTAACCCGGCTTGCCATCTCCGGCGGGGGTTTGCCCGGTCCGCGCGCGGGTACCGAAGGGTCGAATTCGTGGCACTCTCTGAAATCGACCGCAAGCTGCTCGACCGGTGTACGAATCGCAAGCCCAGAGCCTGGGAAGATTTCGTCGACCGGTTCATGGGCCTGGTGATGCACGTCATCAACCACTCGGCGCAGGCCCGCTCGATCCGCCTCACGCCCGAAGACCGCGAAGACCTCTGCGCCGAAGTCTTTCTTACCCTGATCCGCAACGATTTTGCCGTGTTGCGTCGCTTCCGCGCTCAGAGCAGTCTGGCGACCTACCTGACCGTCGTGGCGCGGCGGGTCGTGGTGCGACAGTTGCTGGCCAATAAAACCGCCTCGCGACTGGCGCCTGTCGCGCTGTCGCCGGCCGAAGTTTCGGCGGCCGACGGGGGCGCCTCGCTCGATCGGGTTCGCGATCGGGATGAAGTCGAGCGCCTGCTCGAAGACCTCGAAGGAAGCGAGGCCCAAGTCGTGCGCCTCTTTCACCTCGAGGGAAAGAGTTACAGCGAAATCAGCATCGTCACCGGCCTGCCGGAGAACAGCGTCGGGCCGACGCTCAGCCGGGCACGCGCCAAGATGCGCCGCGGCAGTGCAGATACACGAGCGGAATAACTGCGCGTTGCGCCGCTGGCAACCGCCCGCGCGATTGCCCAGAGGCGGCCTGATTTCCGTTCGCGCACCGCAATAGCGCGGCGCGTCATTCGTCGGCGCCAGGGCGTTGTCGCAATTGTTTGGTGCGTCCCACGGTCCGCTTTTTTTGCAGGCGCCGCTCCCCCGCGGCGCGCGTCGGGCGGGTGGGTTTGCGCTTGCGCGGGGGTTGCGCCACGGCGGCGATCATTTCCCGAAGTTTGTCCAGGCAATCGGCCGCGTTCCGCGACTGGTCGCGAAACCGCTGGCTCGTCACCAGCAGGTCTCCTTCCCCCGTCAGGCGGCTGCCGAAACGGCTGACAAACCGGGCGCGGATGTCGTCGGGCAGGCTCGGGCTGCGCGTCACGCCCCACCGCAGCATGGCCTTCGAGTTCACCTTGTTCACGTTTTGCCCCCCCGGACCGGAGCTTCGCGCATAGGTGAACTCCAATTCCTCCTTTGGAATCCGCACTCGTGAATTGACAACTAGCATGGCAATCGGGCGCTTATCGCGCGAGAATTCCTCGAACGGGCTAAGAGCGGCGCACTCGCCGTTCATCCCGCTCCGCGGGTATAGTATAGTCCGTCCCGTATCGAAGGAGACACGCGTGCGACGAACTTGGCTAGAGCGTCTTTCAAATCCCCCTCCCTTTCAAGGAAGGGCGAGCAGCCTGTTGAAAAAAGGGGACTGGCTCCGAGCCGATCGCTTCTTGTCCGGCGAAAACGCGCAATGCGAGGTGCTTGTCCCCTTTTTTCAACAGACAACTAGGGGAGGGGCGAGACGCTCTGAGTGCTTCACCCCACTCCCAACCTCTCCCCTCAAGGGGAGAGGAGTTTTGAATTGTGCTCTCATTCTGCTGGTAGTCATCCTGTGCGGCTCGCAATGCTTGCGCGCCGCCGAGCCAACAAAGCAGCGCGGCGCCGTCACAGCGACGCCGGCGAACGACGCGGCCCAGCCCCCCGACATCGGCACGCGCAAGCAGGGGGAGGATTGGCCCGCGTTCCTCGGTCCCACGGGTGACAGCAAATCGCGCGAGCGCGGCATTCTCACGAAGTGGCCTCACACCGGCCCTCGCGTCGTTTGGCAGCAAAGCGTGGGAGCCGGCTACGGCATGCCGGCCGTCAGTCGCGGGCGGCTCTTCCAGTTCGCGCGCTTCTACAATCAGGCCCGGCTGTCGTGTCATAAAAGCGAGACCGGGGACGAGCTGTGGAAATTCGACTACATCACGAACTATGAGGATTTTTACCGCTACGACAACGGGCCGCGCTGCGCGCCGGTCGTGGATGACGATCGGGTCTACATCTTCGGCGCCGAGGGGATGCTGCATTGCTTGAACGTCGTCGACGGCAAGTTGCTGTGGAAAGTCGACACGCAGGAGAAGTTCGCCGTCACGCAGAACTTTTTCGGAGTCGGCAGCACGCCGATCGTCGCCGGGGATTTGCTGATCTGCCACATCGGCGGCACGAGTGACGACACGCGCGACATGCCGCCGGGCCAACTCGATCGCGTGCGCGGCAAGGACAGCGGCGTCGTCGCCTTCGACAAGCGCACCGGCGAAGTGAAATACCACATCAGCGACGAGTTGGCCAGCTACTCCAGCCCCGCGTTAGCCACGATCGGCGATCGTCAGTGGTGCTTTGTGTTCGCGCGCGGCGGTCTGCTGGGCTTCAACCCGTCGGACGGCAAAATCGACTTTCATTTTCCGTGGCGCGCGTCGATCCTGGAAAGCGTGAACGCCAGCAATCCCGTGGTTGTAGACGATCTGGTGTTCATTTCCGAGACCTACGGCCCCGGCAGCGCCCTGTTACGCGTCCGGCCCGGCGCGTGCGACGTCGTGTGGAGCGACAAGGATCGCCGCCGCGATAAAAGTATGCAAACGCATTGGAACACGTCGATCCATCACGAAGGCTATCTGTACGGCTCGAGCGGACGCCACTCGGCCGAAGCCGAGCTGCGCTGCGTGGAGCTGCGCACCGGCAAAGTGATGTGGAGCCAGCCGGGGCTGACGCGCTCGAGCCTGTTATATGTCGATGACCACTTCGTCTTATTGACCGAAGGGGGCGACCTGCTGCTGTTCAAGGCCTCGCCCGAACGATTCGAGGCCGTGGTCGCCGCCACGCTCGAAGCGTCGGCCGACGCCGTGCAAGCTCCCGGCCTCGGTCCGCGCAAACTGCTGACCTATCCGGCCTGGGCGGCGCCGATCCTCTCACACGGCCTGCTGTACGTCCGCGGCCACGACCGCCTGGCCTGCCTGGAACTGATACCGGAACCTTAATAGGCACGCCAAGGCAGCCTGTTGAAAAAGGGGGACTGGCTCCGAGCCAATTACGTTTTACCCGCGAAGACTCATACTGCGAGGTGCCTGTCCCCCTTTTTCAACAGACAGCTAGGCAACCGCCGCGTTACGCCGTCGACACGACAGTGAGCGGTCGGAAGGCCATTCTTGCTCACCCACAGGGGACTGATCAACTATTATCGCAAGTGGTCGCTGCCATGCGAGTGTTGCCCGTCGATCAAGCCACGTGGTATGGTACAAATAGCTATGTTTGAGGTGTTTGGAGTGGATTCATACCATGAGCACTTCGCCTGACCAAATTACTCTAACGACCGAGCAAAAGAAGTGGCTCGCCCAAATTGCCGACGAGCTTGGCATGCCTTGGGATACGGTTTTAGGGGAAGCTTTGATGAGCTATCGTTCCAAGGCCGACATTTCCCTCGGCGATGAGTCCTTCTACGCCGCTGCCTCTCGCTTTGGTCTGATTGGCTGCGTACAGGGGGGGCCGGCAGATTTGAGCTCCAACCCGAAATACATGGAAGGATTCGGCAAGAGTGAACCCTGACCGTGTTCTTGTCGATACGGGCCCGCTAGTCGCGATGCTTCGGCAAGACGACGCCAATTATAAGGCGTGCATCGAAGCTGCTCAGACGCTCGCCTATCCTTTCCTTACTTCCTGGGCCGTGATTACCGAAGCAGCTTGGCTGCTGCGTAATACATCGGACGATGTTTCACGACTTCTAGACCAGTTGGACAAAGGGCTCGTGATCCCGCTCGATCTGGATGCCATCGCAATTCCTTGGATTCGTTCCTTCCTTGAAAAGTATCGCGATTGGGGTGCCCAATTCGCCGATGCCACGCTTTGCCATCTTGGTGAGCGAGAAGGAATCGAAAGCATTTTCATCCTCGACCGCCGAGACTTTTCGGTCTATCGCACTCGGCAAAATCGAGCTTTTCGGTTACTGCCGAAATAAGCCGCTGAATTCAGGACGGCACACAATGCTGCCGGCGAAGGCGCGAAACTATCCAATATGCGGCTGCCCATCGCTTTTCGGTTCGCGCTGCGACTGATGGCGCAACTGGTCCATCATGAAGCTGATGGCGTGGCAATGTTCGCGAACGGTTTCGCCGAAGTTCTGTTTGGCGCTCGCCGCCGCCGCCCGCGCGCCGTAGGCGTTGAACCGGTCCCAGTCGATCTGCCAGGCCTCCTCGACGGCCGCTGCGCGCAATTGGTTCACAACTTTGGCCAGCCGCTCGGCGAAAGCAAGATTCGCCGTGCACGTCGTCGTGCGGTACGGCCCTTTGCCCAATTGTGAGCCAGCAACGCTTTTCGACGCACTGACCGAGAAGTGCCGTACGGCGATGAAGATCGCCGTGGCTGCGGCGGCTGCGCCGGCGATCGCCGCGGCGGGATACTTGCCGAGAATCAACATCGACAAAGCGGCTAATCCTAAGACGCCGAGCACGATCCACGCCACCGGATGAACTTTTTGACTTCCCGCCGGCGCGCGGGCACGCGCCGGCGAAAGCTCGTCCTCGCTGCCGATCAGTTTGGGGCTGGCCACGCGCGCAACGATTACTGTGATATTGTCGGGGCCGCCGCGCAGGTTGGCGAGATCGACCAACGACTGGATCGCTTCGCCAGGGGGCAACGCGGAGAGAATACAGCCGATCTCTTCATCGTCGACCTGGCCCGACAGTCCGTCGCTGCACAGCAGAAACGTATCGTCCACTTCGATCGGGAAGGGCCCTTCGAGGTCGATCTGCACTTGCGAATAGGGGCCGAGCGATCGCGTGATGATGTTCTTCGGAACATTGGCGAAGTCAGCCGTGTCGGCCGACGTGGCGTTGGCGCGCATCTCCCACACCAGGCTATGGTCGAATGACAACTGATCAAGCCGGTTCCCGCGCAAGCGATAGACGCGGCTGTCGCCGACGTGCGCCACCACGGCTCCTTCGGGCAAGAGCAACAGCGCGCTCGCCGTGGTGCCCATGCCGCGAAAATCGGGATTGCTCTGGCCCCTGGCGTAGACGCGGTTATTGGCCTCCTGAAAGGCCTTTTGCACGGCGTCAACGGGCGACTCGTCCGGCGCCTTGAAATAATTGAGCGAGACGAAGTCCGTGGCCATTTTGCTGGCCAACTCTCCGGCCGCGTGGGCTCCCATGCCGTCGGCCACCATGAACAGGTGCCCGCGCCGCAGCCATTCGTGCTCCTCCGGCGAGACGACGACGACAAACGAGTCTTGATTGTTCGCGCGACGCAGCCCCACGTCGCTGTTCGCGGCGTATTCGATCGCGTCTCGCCAGTCTGATGCGGGGGGCAGCATCCGATGGTTAGCTCATAGCCGCGCAGAGGTAAGAGCCGCGGCGATCGCGCGCCAGACAGCCCAGCATGCTCATCTTAGCTCGTTTGCCCTCCGGGAAATAGCCACAATCCGCGGATTCGCGTTGCGGCAAAATGCGGGAGTGGCTGACAGCAGACCGCTAGACTCGCCATTTTGCCGCGCCGAGAGAATACCGTGCGCGGGCGGCCTGGAAGGGCTCGCCGTAGGCCGCTATACTCCGCCCCTCACATCGTTTGCAGCCGTGGTGCGGCAGGCTCGCACGTCAAGCCGTCGCTGCGGTCCGCGCGTTCGCGCGCGAGTTTTGGCGGTCATTGCTTTTGCTCAACAAGTTCGTGTCGGCGCGCGGCGCGACAGCGGTTGTGTCGCGCCCGAGCGGACCGGTCTTAGGCGTCAGGTCTTACGTGACATTCACAACGCAATCTGCGCGGCACCCAATTCTGCGCGGCGGCAGCCTGGCCATCGCCGTCGTGGCCATGCTTTGCGCGGCCGGCTGCGTGCAGCGGCGGATGACGATCCGCTCGAATCCGCCGGGGGCCTTCGTCTACGTCGACGACTATCCGATCGGCGTGACGCCGGTTTCGACCGATTTCGTCTACTACGGTACGCGCAAATTCCGCCTGGTGCGCGACGGCTTTGAAACCTTGACTGTCGACCAGCGCGTAAAGGCTCCGTGGTACGAATGGTTCGGGATCGACTTCGTCAGCGAAAACTTGATCCCTTACAACATTCGCGACGAGCAAGCGCTCAACTTCCAGATGGTGCCGCAGCAAATCCCGCCGGTCGAACAACTGAACGCGCGGGCCGAAGAACTGCGCGCTTCGACGCAAGCCCAGCGCTACATTCCCCCCCCCGTGCTCCCGCCCGCAGTCCCTCCGGGCGCCGTTGTTCCTCCGCCGGTTATGGCGCCACCCCCCGCAGGAGCGCCCTACGTGCTGCCGCCGCCGGGCGCAGTGCCTGCCGCACCAGGGCCGGTGATCACACCAGGGACTCGCATACCGCCTCCAGCAACCGGACAGCCGGGCTACGCCGTGCCTCCGGCTTATACGATTCCGGCAGCGCCGCTGCCCCCCGCAACACAGGGGTGGCAAGCGCCCGCCCCAGCGGCGAACTACCCGCCTGCGCAGCCGCAGGGCTTTGTGCCGCCGGCGAATCAGGGCCTCGCGCCCGGTTCCGGGCAATACGGCGCGCGGCCGTCACCTTCGAATCCGTAACTCCGCGTGGGAGTCCAGAGTTGCCCGGCGCCCGCGGCGGGCGCACCCCAGGGTGCGTTAGGAGGCGGGTTCTGCCCGCCGAACAGCCCGTGCTTTGCCCCCGTGCTCCCTTTGAGCGCTCCGCTGACGCCGAGCACTTCCGGGTGTCGGGCGATTTTGTCGGAGAACTCTTGCGCATTGCGCACGACCGGTTGAAGCTGCCGCGTGAGATTCTCGACGTTGGCCACGGCCGAATTCACGCGCCGATACAGCATCGGATCGCTCAGCAATTGCCCGAGCGAGCCGTTGGGGTCGTTGAGCGAGTGGGTGAATTGCTCCATCTCGGTCAGCACGCGATCGAGCTTCTGCGCAGTGCGGTCGATGCTTTCGACCAGTTGCGGCCCGCGCTGACCCAGCGGCCGGGTCAAACCTTCCATGTTTTGCAGATTGCGGTCGGCCGTTTGCAGCGTGACTTTGAAGCCGTTCACCGCCTCGCGGGTGTCGCTGATCACGTCGGGCAGGTCGTTGAGCGATTTTTTCAGCTTGGCCTGCGTTGCCGCGTCGCCGATCACGTCGTTCATGTTGTCGGCAACCGCATGAATCTGATCCATCGTCGACTCGGCCTTGCCGAAGACGCGGGCGATCTGCTCGTCGTTGTTGGCCAGCAGGTCGGAGACGCGTCGCGCAAGGCGGCCGATTTCGTCACTCGTGCCGGACACGCTCGTCACCGCCTGCGACAGCGTCCCCTCGAGGCTGCTGAACGCTTGCATCGGATCGACCGTGGCAATGCCGATGAAGCGGCTGCCGTCTTCGACGGGATTCTGCGGCAGCCTATCGTTCTTTCCGGTAAATTCGATCACTGCATCGCCGCCAAGCAGCGAATTCGACACGCGGCATATTTCATTCGTGAAGAGTTTTGCCGTGGCATTGATTTCGGCCGTTACCAACACGCCGGTATCGGTGAGCTCGACCTCGGAGACGCGACCGACCAGCACGCCCGACTTGCGTACGGGCGTCTCGCGCGATACGCCCAAGGCTTGGGCGAAGCTGATGTAAATCGTCTTCTTGGGAGTTGCGAAGTTCGGCAAGGAACCAAACAACACCACCAGAATGCCGGCAATGATAAAGGTGGCCAGCACCATGACGCCTACTCGGAATTGAACGACCCGTTCGTCCATGACGAGTCCGCTACTTTCAGTTCTGATTGCAAAGTCTGATCTGTCGCGAGCGGTGCCCGCGAGGCACGACGTTCAGCGGCGTGCCATCCCCACGTCAACGGGGCACGCCCGCTCCTCCGTGAACACGTTATTCGCTCTCCTTGCGCGTGGCGGCGAGCTCGCGCATTTCCATCAGCCGCTCCCCCGCCTCGCCGTGTACGAATTGCCACACCCGCGCGTCGTCGCAGTCGTCGAGTTTTTGTGGCGGGCCGTCATAGAGGATTTGCGGCTCGTCCTTCGTCAATCGCGCCAGCGGATACAGCATGACGACGCGGCTGGCCACTTTGCGGGCTGTGTTCATGTCGTGCGTCACCACGATGCTCGTCACCGGGTAGCGCTGGCGGGTGCGCATAATTAGCTCGTTGATGACGTCGCTCATGATCGGGTCGAGGCCCGTCGTCGGCTCGTCGTAGAGCATGATCTCAGGATCGAGCGCCAACGCCCGCGCCAGCCCCACGCGCTTGCGCATGCCGCCGGATAGCTCGGCCGGCTTCTTATACATGACCATTTCGGGCAGGCCGACTTCGGCCAATCGCGTGACGACGATATCGTGTATTTCGTCGTGTGATTTGTCCGTGTGTTGGCGCAGCGGAAACGACACGTTTTGCGCCACGTTCATGCTGTCGAACAAGGCAGCCTGCTGGAACAAGAATCCAAAGCGGATCCGCTGCTTGGTCAGCTCTTTTTCGCTCAGGTGCGAGAGGTCCATGCCGTCGAAGAGCACTTCGCCGCGCGTCGGATGCACGAGCCCGATGATGGTCTTCAAGAGCACGGTCTTGCCGCAGCCGCTCTCGCCGATCAGCGCCAGCGTCTGGCCTCTCGGCACGTCGAGCGTAATGTCGCGCAGCACCCGCTGCCGCCCAAACTGAACGTGCAAGTCGCGGACTTGCACGATCGGGCGATCGACGGCGTCGGCAGTAGTGGATTTAGCGCTCAAGTGATATTCGCTAATGCAATAAGTGCGATAAGGTGCGCCGGCGAAACGGGCGAATAGCGCCTGCGGCCGGCTCGGCGCGCGCCGCGGGGATCGACCCCGCGCACGCCGGTCATAGGAAGGACGTTCCTTGCGGCCACAGAAAGTAGTACAGCGAATCGAGCACGATGCCCAGCATAAAGTCGATCATCAAAATCACCACAAACGAATTGACGAAGGCGCTATAGGCCGCGCGCCCTACGCCTTCGGCGCCGGGATCGCAATGAAATCCGCGATGGCAACTGATCAACGAAATCGCCGCGCCGAAAAACAGGCTCTTGAAAACGCCGCCGAAGAGATCGAAGGCGCCGACGAATTTCTGCGAGTTTTCCCAATAGTGGTGGTTATCGATGCCCAGCAACTGCGTGCTGTAAAACCACCCTCCGACGACTCCCATGAAGTCGGCCATGATCGTCAGCGTGGGAATGAGGACCAGGCAGCCGAGAAAACGCGGCACGACCAAATACTGAATCGGGTTGGCGCCCATGCTCGACAGGGCGTCGATTTGCTCCGTGACGCGCATCGTCCCCAGCTCGGCGGCCATGGCGCTGCCGACGCGGCCGGCGAGCATCGTGGCGGCCAGCACCGGGCCGAGCTCGCGGACCAGCGACATATTGATGATGGCGCCTAACCGCGTCTCGAGATTCACGACGCGAAATTGCGAGTAGCTTTGCACGGCCAAGACCATGCCGATGAACGTGCCCGTTAGCGCCACGACCGGCAGGCTGAGGACGCCGATTTGATAAAAGTTAGGCAGGATCGTCTCGCGTTGCGGCATGCGCGACACGAGCCAGCGAAACGTGCGGAGGGCAAAGATCATGATGTCGCCGAGGGCCGCGATCCAGGTGATCACCATGTCGCCGAGGTCGGCAACCCAGGCGCCGATGGCATGCGTGAACGACCACCGCCGCTCGGCGCGGGCCAGCGAATTTTGATATCCGGCACTCATCGCGAAATCCTTTTCCAACGCACTGCGCAGGCGCGCAGACTGGCGCCGCAGAATATCTTAGGCGTCCTAGCATTACTTCGTCCGTACGGCAGAACCGCTTGAAGAAACGTTGCCGGTTGCCGGAACTTCGACGCTTGCACGCACTGGGCGCTCTTGGCATTTAGCGCGC
>Ga0265325_10003207_pt1 | contig 10756 bp, 6 predicted proteins | sample 41420metaG_FD_202090 | JGI IMG/M metagenome (GOLD analysis project Ga0265325, IMG submission 202090) | Rhizosphere microbial communities from Carex aquatilis grown in University of Washington, Seatle, WA, United States - 4-14-20 metaG | ecosystem: Host-associated > Plants > Roots > Rhizosphere >...
CGTAACTGGGTGATCGACCGCATGGTCGAGAACGGCTACGTCACCGCCGCCGACGGCGACAAGGCCAAGAAGGAGCCGCTCGGCATCCAGGTCCACCAGACCGCGCCCAGCGTCTTTGCCGCCGACTACTTCGTCGAGGAAGTGCGCCGCGAGCTCGACCAGATGTACGGCGACAAGGTGCTGTATGAGGGCGGCCTGTCGGTGCGCACCTCCCTCGATCCGGCGATGCAGGTCGAGGCGCGCAACGCCATGGTCGACGGCCTCACCAACTTCGACACCCAGCTCGGCTGGCGCGGGCCGGTCTCGCACATCGACGACATGAGCGGCGACTGGGGGCCGAAGCTCGCCGCGGTCCAGCCGCTCTCCGACCTGACCGACTGGCGCCTGGCGGTAGTCACCGCGGTAGCGCCCGACCAGGCGCAGATCGGGCTCAGGCCCGACATCCAGCCCGGCACGGACTCAACTCCGGTGGCCGCCCGCGACACCGGCGTCATCATGTTCAAGGGCAGCAAGTGGAAGGCGATCGCTGCGGCGACCGAGGGCGGCGCGACGACCGCGATCAAGGGCCTCTCCGACATCCTCAAGGTCGGCGACGTCGTCTACGTCTCGCAGACCAACGGCGGCGCCGCCAATCAGTACGATCTCCGCCAGGTGCCGCAGGTGCAGGGCGCCATGGTGGTGATGGACCCGCACACCGGCCGTGTGCTCGCCATGGTCGGCGGCTTCTCGTACGCGCAGAGCCAGTTCAACCGCGCCACGCAGGCCTACCGGCAGCCGGGCTCCTCGTTCAAGCCGTTCGTCTATTCCGCGGCGCTGGATAACGGCTACACGCCGTCCTCGGTGGTGATGGACGCGCCGATCGAGATCGACCAGGGCAACGGCCTCGGCATGTGGCGGCCGGAGAACTATTCCGGCGACTACTACGGGCCGTCGACCCTGCGCACCGGCATCGAGCAGTCGCGCAACGTCATGACGGTGCGGCTGGCGCAGGACATGGGCATGCCGCTCGTCTCCGAATATGCCCGCCGCTTCGGCGTCTACGACAACCTGCCGCCGCTGCTCTCGATGGCGCTCGGCGCCGGCGAGACGACCGTCATGCGCATGACCTCGGGCTATGCGGTGTTCGCCAACGGCGGCAAGGAGGTCAGCCCGACGCTGATCGACCGCATCCAGGATCGCTACGGCCACACCATCTTCCGCCACGACCAGCGCGAGTGCGACGGCTGTGACGCCGACAGCTGGCACGGCCAGGACGAGCCGACCATCGTCGACAACAGCGAGCAGGTGCTCGACCCGATGACCGCCTACCAGATCACCTCGATGCTGGAAGGCGTCGTCCAGCGCGGCACCGGCACGGCCGCCAAGGCGATCGGCAAGCCGGTCGCCGGCAAGACCGGCACGACCAACGATTCCAAGGACGCCTGGTTCATGGGCTTCTCGCCCGACCTCGTCGCCGGTGTCTATGTCGGCTTCGACCAGCCGCGCGTGCTGGGCAAGGGCGAGGGCCAGACCGGCGGCCAGCTCGCCGCCCCGATCTTCACCCAGTTCATGGAGCAGGCGCTGGCCGACAAGCCCGGCATCCCGTTCCGCGTGCCGCCGGGGATGACCTTCATCCCGATCAACCGCAGCACCGGCCTGCGCGCCGAGGCGGACGATCCGAACACGATCCTGGAAGCCTTCAAGCCGGGCACCGGGCCGCCGGATACCTATTCGATCATCGGCTACACCGACTCCATGGGCCGTCCGTTGACGGTGGCGCCGGACGCCGACCGCGCGGTGGTCTCGGGCACCGGCGGACTCTACTAGACCAGACCAAGCAAGGCCGGAGCGGCGTTCGCTCCGGCCTTTGCCGTTTCCGCGCGCGCTGTTGCCGCTGGCCGCGGGACGCGGTTTACAGCCACGGCCGCAACGACTAAGAGACGCGGCCATGCGCCCAGAGATTCAAGCGTCCGTCAAAGAGATCGAGCAGGCCATCGCCCTGCTGAGGAGGCACCTTTGACTGGGACCGTGCCAAACGCCGCCTCGACGAGCTGAACGCGCAGGCGGAAGACCCCAACCTCTGGAATTCGTCCGAGCGCGCGCAGAAGCTGATGCGCGAACGCCAGCATCTGGCCGACCAGATCGCCGCCGTGGAGCGCCTGGAGCGCGAGCTTCGCGACAACCTCGAGCTGATCGAGCTCGGCGACGCGGAAGCCGACACCGAGGTCGTCGCGGAAGCCGAGAAGATGTTGCGGGGGCTCGCCGCCGAGGCCGAGAAGCGCCAGATCGAATCGATGCTTTCCGGCGAGGCCGACGCCAACGACGCCTACGTCGAGATTCACGCCGGCGCCGGCGGCACGGAGAGCCAGGACTGGGCGGAGATGCTGCTCCGCATGTACCGCCGTTGGACCGAGCAGAACGGCTACCAGACCGAGACGCTGGAATACCACGACGGCGAGGAGGCGGGGATCAAGTCGGCCACCCTCGAGGTCAAGGGACCGAACGCCTACGGCTGGCTGAAGACGGAGTCGGGCGTGCACCGGCTGGTGCGCATCTCGCCATTCGACAGCGCCGCCCGCCGGCACACCTCGTTCGCCAGCGTCTGGGTCTACCCGGTCGTCGACGACACGATCGTCATCGATATCAAGGAAGAGGACGTCCGCACGGACACCTACCGCTCATCGGGCAAAGGCGGCCAGCACGTCAACACGACCGACTCGGCGGTGCGCCTGACGCATATCCCGACCGGTATCGCCGTCGCCTGCCAGAGCGAGCGCTCGCAGCACAAGAACCGCGCCACCGCGTGGAAGATGCTGCGCGCGCGCCTGTACGAGCTGGAGATCGAGAAGCGCGAAGCCGCCGCGGCCGCGACCGCCGCGTCGAAGAGCGAAATCGGCTGGGGTCACCAGATCCGCAGCTACGTGCTGCAGCCGTATCAGTTAGTGAAGGATCTCCGCACCGGCGTCGAAAGCACCGACCCGCAGCGCGTGCTCGACGGCGACCTGCTGCCGTTCATGGAGGCTTCGCTGGCGCAGCGGCTGGGTGGCGAGGGGAGCGAAGCCGGCGCGGCGACCTAGTCGGCGTGGCCTTCCACGACCGCGCCGTTGCGGCGGCGCGGCTTCGACGTCGCCAACTCGCGCTCGCGGGCTGAATCGAAGGCCACCTGCGCCTTCTCCACCCGCTCGGCGTTGCGGATTGCCCATTCGCCGAGTGCGCCGACCGGCTTCAAAAGGTCGCGGCCAAGCGAGGTCAGCTCGTATTCCACGCGCGGCGGCACCGTCGGAAACACGGTGCGCGTGATCAGCCCGTCGCGCTCCAGCCCGCGGAGCGTCGTCGTCAGCATCTTCTGCGAAATAGAGCCCAGCGCCCGCTGGATTTCGCTGAAGCGCCGCGGCGCTTCCGACAGCTGGCGCACGACCAGCACCGTCCACTTGTCGCCGACGCGGGCCAGAATGGCGCTGACCCGCTGGCATTCCGCAGTCACGCTGAGGGAACTCGGTTTCAAAATGGTGCGTCCTTGTCTTGGCCGCCGGCTGCGTCAGTTATCACACGGTCACCTTCGGTGTGCCACGCACCGATTTATACCACGAGACCGGGAAATCATGCTCAAGATCGGAATTATTGCGGGGACCACCAGGCCAAACCGCCGCGTAACCACTGTCGCCAACTGGTTTCTCGACATTGCCAAGGTGCGCACCGACGTCGCCTGGGAGCTGGTCGATATCGACGCCTACAAGCTGCCCAACCTCGATGAGCCGCTGCCGCCGTCGATGAAGAAATACGCCCACGACCACACCAAGAAGTGGGCCGACAAGGTCGCCTCGCTCGACGGCTACGTCTTCGTCACGCCCGAGTACAATCACAGCTACTCAGGCTCGCTCAAGAACGCGATCGACTTCGTCTACCACGAGTGGACGAACAAGGCCGCCGGCTTCGTGTCTTACGGCACCACTGGCGGCGTGCGCGCCGTGGAGCATCTGCGCGGCGTCATGGCGGAGCTCCAGATCGCCGACGTGCGTGCGCACGTCTCGCTGTCGCTCTACTCCGATTTCGTGAATTTCTCGGAGTTCAAGCCCGCCGAGACCCACAAGGCGCAGGTCAACATCCTGCTCGATCAGCTGATCGCGTGGAGCGGCGCGCTGCAGGGCCTGCGCGAGAAGGTGGCCAAGGCGGCCTAGCCGGCAGCAGCGAGGATCGGTGCGAGTTCCTTGCCGGCGCGGATATAGATCATCGGATCGAGCGGCGCTCCGTCGACCCGCACCTCGTAATGCAGGTGCGGTCCGGTTGAGCGTCCGGTTGAGCCGGTCTGCCCGATGACCTGATCCTTGGCGACGACCTGGCCGACGGTCACGTCGATTTCGCTGAGGTGGCCGTAACGGGTGGTGATGCCGTTGCCGTGGTCGATCTCGACCATGTTGCCGTAGCCGCCGGTGTAGGCCGCGGTGATGACGGTGCCGCCGGCGGTGGCGCGCGCCTGCGAGCCCAGCGCCGCGCGGAAATCGATGCCGGTGTGCATCGCCGGGCGGCCGAGAAAGGGATCCAGCCGCGCACCGAACCCGCTGGTGATCAGCGCGTTCGGCAGCGGCCGCGTCAGCGGCAGTTGGCTGGCGATGCGGCGGATGGTGCCGAACCGGTCGATCTCGGCCGATACCAGATCGACGGTCGAGCGGAAGGTGCCCGGATCGGCGTCGTCGGGGATGGCGACCAGCGGGCCGCCCACATCCTCGTCGTCGGCGGAGTGGCTGGCCGGCACCTGCACGCCGAGACCGCTGAGGATCGAGGCTATCTGCTGCGTGTGGCCGGCGACGCGCCCGGCGATTGCGGTGATGTATGCGACCTGATCGTGGGCCAGCGTGTCGAGCGACACATCGACCGATTTCAGCGTTGTGGTCGGATCGTTCGGGTCATCGTCGCCGGCCGCGGAGATCGGACGGAAGGCGGTTAGCTGCAGTCCGGTGGCGTCGGCTCTGATCGGCGCGATGCTGCTCTGCGGGCCGGGCGTATCGTCCTCCGAGTCGGAAGCGCCGTTGTCCTCGTTGTCGCCGCTGATCGCCGTATCGTCGTCGCTGCCGGCGGCAGCGGCGCCTGACGACGATGGATCGGCCGCGACATCGGTTGGATCGATGCCCGCCGCCCGCGCCGCCTGCGACAGCCCGGCGATCGAATCTTGCCGCGCGTCGAGCGCCGATTGCTTGTCGGAAAGCTTGCTGACCTCGGCCTCCACCGCCTCCTGATTGAGAAGCTGCCGGCTGGTCAGCCGGTCGATATCGGCACGCAGGCTGGCGATGCGATCCTCATAGGCGCGCTGCATGCGCGACTGGCGCGCGATCGAAGCGGTGAGGAGGTCGTCGCGGAAGACGAGATAGCCGGTCGCGGCGAGGTAGAGGATGCCGAAGACGACGGCCACGCCCGCCACGATGGCGATGAGCCACGGCCGCACCGTAAAGCTGCGTACGTTCTCGCCGTGGGCGATGATGACGCGGTGGGGCGGTTTACGACGGAGGAAGGGACTGGACGAAAGCAGGCCGACAGCCGACATACCCGAGGCTCACCGATTGGTTGCGCCGATACGGCACGAAGGAAGCAATCACGTGAGTAGACGGCATTAAGGTTAATAAATGCTTCGCCGGCGAGGATTTTGCCGGACCGTGGCGGGAAATCCCCGCGGCGGCCGCTACAGCGCCTCGGCAGCCGCCAGCACTTCTTCGACGTGCCCTGGCACCTTGGTCTTGCGCCATTCCTGCGCGATCCGGCCGTCGGCTCCGATCAGGAAGGTTGAGCGCTCGACGCCCATGTATTTTCGCCCATACATCGACTTCTCGGCCCATACGCCATAGGCGCCGATCGCCGCTTTGTCGGGATCGGCGGCGAGTATCACGCCGAGGCCGTGCTTGGCCTTGAACTTGTCGTGCGACTTGGCGGTGTCAGGCGATATGCCGACGACCACGGCCTTGGCCTTCTTGAAGGCGGGCGCGGCCTTGGTGAAATCGAGGGCCTCCAGCGTGCAGCCGCTGGTGTCGTCCTTCGGGTAGAAATAGACGACGACCTTCTTGCCGGCGAAGTCGCTGAGCTTGACGCGGCCGCCGCCGTCGCTGGCGAGATCGAATTCCGGGGCCGGTTTGCCGACTGCCGCCTTGCTGGTCATGGCGCCTTCCTTTCGTCGCAGTTCGCCTGCTTGGGTCGTCTGCAGGACGGGCGATTCTAGCTGAAAGCCGGCCTTCCGCCAGGAACGGAAGCAGCCCGCGGACACTCGCCATGCCGATCAATCCACTTTATGAATGGCGGGCGGCTGGGCAGTGTCGGCCGATGAGTCTGGCACGGAACGCGTCGGCGAGGGCGCCATAAACCTCAATCTGCGCCTCGACAATTATCCTTCCGGCAAGACCGGACGGCCGTTGCGGATGCGTCCCGGGCGGCGCCGGCTGCTCATCCGCGCCGGCCTGATCGTTCTGCTTGTCCTGGTGGTGGCCGTCATCGGCGCCGCCGCGGTCATCGCCAGCGGGCCGACCGAATTCGGCATCGTGCGCCAGCGCGTCGCAGCGATCATCCAGCGCGACCTCGGTGACGCCTATCAGGTCGACGTCGACAAGGCGGTGATCGAATTCGACCCGGTGCTCGGACTGACCGTGCGCGTCGACAACATCGACGTCCACGACAGCACCCACCAGGTCGTCGCCCACATTCCATCGACCCGCCTTGCCATCGATCCGCTGGCGCTCCTCGAATTCCGCGTCGAGGTGAAGCAGATCGAGCTCTCCGGGCCGCAGATCTCGTTTGCCCGCGGCGACGCCGGCTCGATCTACCTCGGCAGTGCCGACACCAGCGTCCCCGCCGCGGTGACCAAGCCTGCCGCCGTGACGCCGGCGGAGATCGACGCCGCCGACGGCGGCTTCCCGGACATCATCGCCGCGCTCTATCTCATGGACCGCGCCATCGAGCCCGAGCTCGAGCACGCCATCGAGACCGGCTTCACCCGCTTCGCCGTGATCAACGGCGACTTCACTATCGTCACCAACGGCCAGACGCGTCGCTTCCCCGGCACCGATCTCAACGTCGATCTCGACAAGACGACCTCGGCGCTGCAGGTGACGCTGGCGACATCGGGCTACGGCGGGCGCTGGACCGCCAACATCGAGCGCGACCTCGACGCCCGTTCCGGCAGCCACGTCATGTCGGCAACCTTCTCGCAGCTGACCATCGCCGACATCTTCCCGAGCCTCGGCGACCAGGACGGGCTGATCAGCGCCGACATCCCGCTCTATGGCCGCGCCAACGTCAGCTTCGACAAGGACGGCGCCGTCACCGACGCCAGCGCCCGTCTTGATTTCGGCGCCGGCATCATCCGCTTCGGCGACAACCGCGACGACAACGTTCTCCTCGACGAGGCGACGGTCAAGGTCCACTGGGACATCGCCAGCCGCCAGCTCGTGCTCGACCCCTCGACGTTCTATTTCGGCGAGACGCGCGGCGTCGTCACCGGCCGCATCTACCCCGACGGCGACGTCGGCGACCGCCGCTATCGCTTCGAGATCGAGTCGCCGGGCGCCGTGCTGGCGCCGAGCGATTCCGGCCTGCCGCCGATGGTTGCGCAGCGCATCGCCGTCTCCGGCGTCGCCGACCTGAAGGCCAAGGTGCTGAACGTCGAGAACGCCGTCATCCAGTCGCAGGACGCGGCTATCGCCGCCGCCGGCAGCATGGACTTCGGCGGCGTCACGCCGTCGCTCGCCATGGCGGCGACCTTCTCGCCGATGAACGTCGCGCAACTGAAGCAGATGTGGGTGCCGCTGATCGCGCCGGGCGCGCGCCGTTGGGTGATGCAGCACGTCGGCGACGGCCATCTCGACTCCGGCCGCTTCGAGGCGGCGATTCCGGCCGGCGTGCTGTGGACCAGCAAGCGGCCGACGCTCCCCGACGACGCCATGAAGCTGAACATGGTCGTGTCCGATGTCAGCTTCACCACCTTCGGCGACCTGCCGCCGATCATGCACGCCTCCGGCAACATCACCGTCTCCGGCTCGACCGTCGGCATCGATGTCGACAAGGGCGAGGTGCACGTGCCCGCCGGCATCGTATCCGTGGACAATGGCGCCTTCGCCGTGCCCAACACCGCCAAGCGCCCGGCCGATGGCCTGGTCGAGGTGCAGCTCTCCGGCAGCGCTGCGGCGCTGGGCGAGATCGCCGACTCCGATCCGATTCGCGCGCTGCAGCGCCGCAATCTCAGCCCGACCGACCTCAGCGGCAGCGGCACCGCCAACGTCTCCGTCCGCTTCCCGATCCGGGATGGACTGACCGATGCCGACGTCGACTGGAAGGTCGTGGTCAAGACCGAAGCCGCATCGAGCAAGAGCCCGGTCGAAGGCCGTAAGGTCAGTGACGCCGACCTAACGCTGACGGTGACGCCCGACGACGTCGCCGTCTATGGCAAGGCCAAGATCGATGGCGCCGCCGCCGATGTTTCGATGTCGTTCCCGATCGGCAGTGCCGCCGCCGAAGGCAAGCCCGGCGATCGCCGCGTGCGCCTCCTGCTCGACGATGAGGCGCGTAAGCGCTTCGGCGTCGGCCTCGACGAGATCCTGTCCGGCACCATGACGGCGCTGGTCTCGGATATTCCCGGCGGCCAGCACTATGAACTCGACCTGCAGAAGGCGCGCGTCGTGCTTCCCGGCATCGGCTGGACCAAGGGCGTCGGCGTGCCGGCGACGCTGGCCTTCGACGTCAAGCCGGCCAACGGTGGCGGCTACGCCGTCGACAACCTCGCCCTTTCCGGCGATGGCTTCGGCTTCTCCGGGTCGGCGCTCCTGGACGACACCTACAACCTCGAGAGCGCCGACATCTCGAAGCTGTCGCTGCATCCGGGCGACTCCATCTCGCTCAAGCTGACGCGCGGCAAGACCGGCTACGCCATCTCGGCGCGTGGCGATTCCTTCGACATGCGCGGCATGATCGGCAACATCCGCGACGAGAACGACCAGGTCGGCGGCGGCTTGCCCGATCTCGCCCTCGACGCCCGCATCGACAAGCTCGTCGGCTTCAATCAGGAGGAAGTCGACGGCGCCGCGTTGACGCTGGTTTCGGTCGGCGGCCAGACGCAGAAGCTTTCCTTCTCCGGCAAACTCGGCAACGACCCGATCGCCCTCAATTTCGCGGTTGGCCCGAGCGGCACGGATCTCAATGGCAGTGCCGCCGACGCCGGCGCGCTGCTCCGCTTCACCAATCTCTATAGCCGCGTCGACGGCGGCTCGGTCGCGCTCACCGGCCATGCCGAACGCAACGCGCCGCTCTCCGGCACGCTCGAGGTCACCAGCTTCGACATCACCAACGAACCGGCGATCGAGCGCGTGCTGCAGGCCGATCCAAGCCAGTCCAGCGCCGCCAACCCCGAACGCGTTCACTTCGACCGCATGGAGGCGCACTTCAGCCGCAGCGATCACGTCATCGCCGTCGAGGACGCGCTGCTCGCCGGCGCCACCGTCGGCGCGACCTTCGCCGGCCGCTACGATCTTTCCTCGAGCCAGGTCGATATCGCCGGCACGTACCTGCCGGCGTACGCATTGAACAACATGTTCAGCCGCATCCCGCTCCTTGGCCTGGCGCTCGGCGGCGGCAGCCAGGAGGGGCTGTTCGGCGTCACCTTCAAGATCAGCGGGCCGATCGCCCAGCCCGAGGTGTTCTTCAATCCGCTGTCGGCGGTCGCCCCGGGCATCTTCCGCAAGATCTTCGAGTTCCAGAACCCGACGCAGTGAGACGCTGAGGTTCCGGTGGCTCAGGTCGCCTTGACCAGCACGTGCTTCTTGCGTCCATGCGACAGCTTCAGCGCGCCGTCGACGAAATCGCCCGGCCCGATGAGGGCGCCCGCATCGGTTACGCGCGCGTCGTTGACGCTGAGCGCGTTGTTGGCGACCGCGCGGCGCACCTCGCCGTTGGAGGCGGCGAGCCCGGCGCGCACGAACAAGGCCGTCACCGGCAGGCCGGCAGCGAAATCGGCGGCGGGGATCTCGACCGTAGGCAATGCTGCAGCGCTGCCGCCTTCCTCGAACGTACGGCGCGCGGCCTCGGCTGCTTCCTCCGCCGGGGCCTTGCCGTGGAGGAGGGCGGTCGCCTGGTTGGCGAGCACCTTCTTGGCCTCGTTCAGCTCGGCGCCCTGGAGCGCCGCCAGCCGCTCGATCTCCGCGAGCGGCAGCTCGGTGAACAGCTTGAGGAACCGGCCGACGTCGGCGTCTTCGGTGTTGCGCCAGAACTGCCAGTACTCGTACGGCGACAGGAGCTCCGCGTTCAGCCACACCGCGCCGGCCGCGGTCTTGCCCATCTTGGCCCCCGACGACGTCGTGATGAGCGGCGAGGTCAGGGCGTAGAGCTGAGCCGTGCCCAGCCGCCGGCCGAGGTCGATGCCCTGGACGATGTTGCCCCACTGATCGGAGCCGCCGAGCTGCAGGACGCAATCGTAGCGGCGCGCCAGCTCGACGAAGTCGTAGGCCTGCAGCACCATGTAGTTGAACTCGAGGAACGAGAGCTCGTGCTCGCGGTCGAGTCTCAGCTTCACCGAATCCATGCTGAGCATGCGGTTGACCGAGAAGTGGCGGCCGACCTCGCGCAGGAAGTCGATGTAGTTGAGCGGTGCCAGCCACTCGGCGTTGTCGGCCATCACCGCGCCCGGTGGCGAATCGTCGAAGCTCACGAAGCGCGCGAACGTCTCGCGCAGCGCCGTCTTGTTGGCATCGATCTGTTCGTAGGTCAGTACGCGCCGCGATTCATCCTTGCCGGAAGGATCGCCGACGCG
>Ga0265325_10003210_pt1 | contig 10755 bp, 8 predicted proteins | sample 41420metaG_FD_202090 | JGI IMG/M metagenome (GOLD analysis project Ga0265325, IMG submission 202090) | Rhizosphere microbial communities from Carex aquatilis grown in University of Washington, Seatle, WA, United States - 4-14-20 metaG | ecosystem: Host-associated > Plants > Roots > Rhizosphere >...
GACCCGGCGTTGCTCGACGCAGCTGTGGCAATCCGCAAGTTGTTCGACGGCAAGCCGTTGGTTCCCGGCGTAAAGGCCCTGCTCGCTCATATCCATGGCGATCCGGCTCTGGCGCGGGTGAAGCCGCCCTTCGTGGCATTTCCGGCGGCCGATCGCATCTCGGTTGTCGCCGGCTATGACGCGGTGCGGGCCAAACGCATGGCCTGATGAGGTTGCAGCGCCGTTGACGCACCGGTCATGGCTGACTATAAGCCGCGTCGCGGTTAGGTTTCCGCCGCGATATTTTTCAGGCCAATAGTTATCGCTCCAACGGGATTTGATGCCCGCGGGCGTCACCTTTGAACGAGTAGTCCATGGCGAATACCAAATCGGCTCGGAAGGCAGCGCGGCAGGCCGTGCGCAAGACCGAGATCAATAAGACCCGCCGCACCATGCTGCGCAATTCGGTGCGCAAAGTCGAAGAAGCGATCACTAACGGCGACCGCGCCGCAGCATCGGCGGCGCTCAAGGCTGCCGAACCTGCCATTATGCGGGCGGCGCAGCTTGGCGTGATTCACAAAAACAATGCGAGTCGCAAAGTGTCGCGATTGTCGCATCGGGTCGCCAAGCTCGCGAAATAAATTCCGCTTTTTGTCCGGTGTTCCCGCTAGTATTACCTACAAGATTTGCTTGACCGCTCCCGCATGCGTGCACGACGCGTCCATTTGTTGCAAATGCGTCACTACGGCGTCGCAAATTTTTGCCCTCCGCTATTTTCCTAAAATTTTGCTGGACAGAATTTCGCGACAACGCAGTTACGCCCATGCACTCATGCTTTCTTTGCGTCGGCTACGTTCGCTGGCTGCGCAAAAAATCAAACGCCAGAATAACGACTTAACAAATAAGCGCGGCTAAGGACCTTGAAAATGCAGATGCGACGGGTGCTTTCGGCGCTCGGCACCAATTAAAATTTATCGGCCAGCCGCACATGTCAGCGGGTGCCGCCGACAAGATTCTTTCCACCGATTCAACATGTTGCTCTTGGACTTTTCCACAGCGTCTGCGCCGCCTGCACAAATGCCGATGCGCCGCAATGGGCCTGACCTCGCGAAGACCATTGCGGGCCTGCGGTGCTTGTGTATTTTTAAAGACGCGCCCGCGCTCGCGGGCGTCACCAGGAAATGACCTTCGATCACGCTCATCGCGGATGAGAGCAGCCGTTTTTTGTCCGCAGACGACCGGAAGATGACTGCGTGACCGGAGGTAGGGAGGACGAAACAAGACTTCGTGTCGCGAGGGTCGAATATAGACGACACGACGTTTTGTCAGGCTCGCGAGAGCCATCGAACACAAAGACGAGGGCGAAAGCCTCAAACAGGGATCGGGGGATTATCATGCGGGTCGGAGCCAGCGGGTTGATTGCGGTGACCGTGCGTTCGAGGGTGGACCTCGGCAGAGGCGCGGGACGAGATCGCGACAACCTCGTCTTTGGACATTTCCAAGAGATACCCGCCTGCTTTTCCGTCTTCAGGACCGGCGTTCCAGGCGCTACTCCACCGCCCCGCGGCTGAGAGGCAACGTCGATCGCCGCCCCGAACCGGCCTCAATGCCAGTTCACTGAGAGACCTTCTCAAAATTCGGGTGCGTAGCGAGTGATGTTGCGTCCGTTTGCCGGCGCGTCGGCGGGTTTCAGTTCGCCAAGCCGGGTTTTTGTTCTGAATCCATTCAACACCGAAAGACATTCTACGATGACGAATACGGAACAAGAGCGCTGGACGCGGGTCAAAGGGCGCTTACGCACGGAGATCGGCGAGGACGTCTATTCGAGCTGGTTCGCACGCATGGACCTCGAAGGCCTGGAGTCGGGCACCGCCCGGCTGTCGGTGCCGACACGGTTCCTGAAAAGCTGGATTCAATCGCACTACGCCGAGCGCCTTCTGGCCTGCTGGCAGGCCGAGCAGAATGAGGTCAACCGCGTCGAACTGATCGTGCGCTCCGCGGTGCTGCGCAACGCGGCGGTCAAGCCAAAGGAAATCGAGAGCGTCAACGGCCATCGCGGCAACGGCTTCGAGGGCCGCGCCGCCACCGCCGGTGATGCCGGCGCGCATGAGGCGCTGGGCGGTTCGCCGCTCGACGCCAGGCTGACCTTCGATAGTTTTGTGGTCGGGCGCTCGAACACGCTGGCGCAGGCCGCCGCCAAGCAAGTCGCCGCCGGCAAGCGGGGCGAAACGGTCATGTTCAACCCGCTTTACATTCATTCCGGCGTCGGGCTCGGCAAGACCCACCTGTTGCAGGCCATTACCTGGGCCGGCAACGCCAGCGGCGAGCGCAAGGTGCTGTATCTGACGGCCGAGAAATTCATGTACGGTTTCGTCCAGTCGCTGCGGGTGCAAAACACCCTCGCCTTCAAGGAGGCGCTGCGCGGCATTGGCGTGCTGGTGATCGACGACTTGCAGTTCCTCCAGGGCAAGAACACCCAGGCCGAGTTCTGCCACACGCTGAATGCCCTGATCGATTCCGGCCGCCAGGTCGTCATCGCCTCCGACCGGCCGCCATCCGACCTCGAAAGCCTCGATGAACGCGTGCGTTCGCGGCTCGCCGGCGGCCTGGTTGTCGAAATCGCCTCACTCGGCGAGGAGTTGCGCTTCGAGATCCTCAAGGCGAGGGTCGCGGCCGCCCGCTCGCATCACCCCGGCTTCGACGTGCCGCTGCCGGTACTCACCTACATCGCCAAGGCCGTGACCCATAATGGCCGCGACCTCGAAGGCGCGCTCAATCGCCTGCTGGCCCACAGCAAGCTCACCGGCCACACCGTCACTTTGGAAATGGCCGAACGCGAGGTGCGCGACCTGATCCGGCCGCAGGAGCCCAAGCGCGTCAAAATCGAAGACATCCAGCGTGTGGTCGCCCGCCAATACAATGTCAGCCGCTCGGACCTACTGTCGTCGCGTCGAACGGCCAATGTCGTGCGTCCCCGCCAGGTGGCCATGTATCTCGCCAAGACGCTGACCTTGCGCTCGCTGCCGGAAATCGGGCGCCGCTTTGGCGGCCGCGACCACACCACCGTGCTGCACGCGGTCCGGAAAATCGAGGGCCTGGTCGGCAACGACATGGCGCTGGCCGAGGAGATCGAAATCCTCAAGCGGCAATTGCAGGAATAGCAGCACGGATTGGCCGCCAGACCGACTGCAATGACCTCGACCAAATTGAAAGCCGCGCCGATGAGGCGCGGCTTTGCTTTGCATCGGCCGCGAAGACTGGGTACAAGCCGAACCCCCGGTCTTGCGAAAACCGTGCCAGCACGTCACTTTCGGCATCCGGGCGGGGCAAGCTATGAAAGTCACGGTTGAACGCGCCGAATTGTTGAGGTCGCTGGGTCATGTGCACCGTGTGGTTGAGCGGCGCAATACGATTCCAATCCTGGCCAACGTCCTGATCAAGGCCGAGCGCTCCAAGCTCAGCCTGAAAGCGACCGATCTCGACCTCGAAGTCATCGATTCGATCGCGGCCGAGGTGTCGCCCGGCGGCTCGACCACCGTTCCCGCCCATATGTTCTACGAGATCGTGCGCAAATTGCCGGAAGGCGCGCAAATCGTGATCGAAGGCTCCGGCGACCGCGCCGTGCTGTCGATCCGCGCCGGCCGCTCGCGCTTCACCCTGCAGACCCTGCCGGAGAGCGATTTCCCCGATCTCACCGCCGGCGAGATGACCCATTCCTTCAAGCTCGGCGCCGGCGAGTTCAAGCGGCTGATCGATAAGACGCAATTCGCGATCTCAACCGAAGAGACGCGCTATTACCTCAACGGCATCTATCTGCACACCGTCGGGAGCGGCAAAAGCGCCACCTTGCGCGCGGTCGCAACCGACGGCCACCGTCTCGCCCAGGTCGAACTGCCATTGCCGGACGGCGCCGCCGGCATGCCCGGCGTCATCGTGCCGCGCAAGACGGTCGGCGAAGTCCAGCGCCTGATCGAAACCGGCGAAGGCGAAGTGGCCATTGAGCTGTCGCAGGGCAAAATCCGGTTCTCGATCGGCGACGTCGTGCTCACCTCCAAGCTGATCGATGGCACCTTCCCGGACTACGGCCGCGTCATACCGGCCAACAACGACAAGACGCTGGAAGTGGACAAGAAGGATTTTGAGGCCGCGGTCGATCGTGTCTCTACGGTCTCGAGCGAGCGAGGCCGCGCCGTGAAGCTGTCGATCTCGGGCGCGCGGCTGGTCCTGTCGGTGACCAATCCAGATTCCGGCAGCGCGACCGAGGAACTGGAGGTCGCATACGGCGCCGATCCGATCGATATCGGCTTCAATTCACGGTATCTGCTCGACATTGCCGCGCAGATCGAAGGCGAAGTGGCGGTGCTCAAGCTTGCAGACCCCGGCTCGCCGACGCTGATCCAGGACAAGGACGCCAAGGGCGCGCTCTACGTGCTGATGCCGATGCGCGTCTGAGACCGCGCCGGGATGACCCCATGCAGATCGGACTGATCGGGCTCGGACGGATGGGCGCGAATATCGCGCGGCGCCTGCTGGGCCATGGCCATGGCATTCTCGTCTACGATCAAATGCCCGCGGCGCTCGACGCCGTCGGCCGTGACGGCGGTATGCTGGCGGCGTCGATCGAAGACCTGGTGAGCCGACTGACTCCACCGCGTGCCGTCTGGGTCATGCTGCCGGCGGGTGACGCGACCGACACCACGATCGAGCGTCTGGGCGAGCTTCTCGGGGTCGGCGACGCCATTATCGACGGTGGTAATACGTTCTGGCGCGACGACCTCCGGCGGGCGGCAGCGCTCAAGCTGCGCGGGGTGCATCATCTTGATGTTGGAACCAGTGGCGGCCTGCTGGGCGCCGAGCACGGCTATTGCCTGATGATTGGCGGCGAAAGCGAAATCGTGCGCCGGCTTGAACCGGTGTTCGCGGCTCTGGCGCCTGGCGGCGAAGCGAAAGGCTCGAGCGCCGCGCAAGGCTGGCTCCACGTCGGGCCGAACGGCGCCGGCCATTTCGTCAAGATGATCCATAACGGCATCGAATACGCGATGATGCAGGCCTATGCCGAGGGCTTTCAGATTCTCAAGGAAACCGACTCCGACGCACTTCCCGCCGCCGAGCGTTTTGCCCTCGACATCGGCGACATCGCCGAGCTATGGCGCCGCGGCAGCATCGTGGCTTCGACCCTTCTGGATGTGACGGCGGCCGCGCTCGGCAAGGATCCCACGCTGCAGGACTTCTCCGGCGTCGTCGGCGACAACGGCGAAGGCCGCTGGACCGTCCAGGTCGCGATTGAGCGCGCCATTCCGGCAATGGCGCTGACCACCGCGCTCAATGCGCGGTTTCGCTCGCGTCAGACGCCCAATTTCGCCGACAAGATCATTTCGGCGATGCGCCGCGGCTTTGGCGGCCACGTCGAGGCGGGCAAGAAATGACGGCGGTCAAGGCGCCTTGGCGCACGGCAATCATCGTGATGGGCGTGTCGGGCGCAGGCAAAAGCACCGTGGGCGCGCGGCTCGCCAAGGCGCTGCATAGCATCTATCTCGAAGGCGACAGTTTTCATCCGCCGCAGAATGTCACCAAGATGCACGCCGGCACGCCGCTCACCGACGATGACCGGTTGCCCTGGCTCAAGGCGATCGCGGCGCGGATCGATGAGGCGCGAAAAAGCGGCGAGTCGCTTGTCGTTACCTGCTCGGCGCTCAAACGCAGCTATCGTGACATTCTGGCCGATGACCATTGCGATGTCGGCTTCGTCTTCCTCAAAGGACCGAGGCCCTTGATTGCGCAGCGGCTCGAACACCGCAAGGGCCACTTCATGCCGCCGCAATTGCTCGATAGCCAGTTCGCGGCGCTGCAAGAGCCGACAGCGGACGAGCCTTCGATTATCGTGCCGATCGATGCTGCGCCGGATGACATCGTCGACTCCATCGTCGAGCAATTCACGATGGGCGCCCGGCCCTAATCCGGGCTCTCACGCGACCGAATTTCGAATATGACTGCCGCCTCGATCCGCCGCCTGACGCTGACCAACTTCCGCAGCTATCACGCGGCTACTCTCGACTTGAGCGTTGCCGGCGCGGTCGTGCTCACCGGCGCGAACGGCGCCGGCAAGACCAACCTGATCGAGGCGATTTCGTTTCTGGCGCCGGGCCGCGGGCTGCGCCGCGCCGCGCTTGAGGACATCGCCTTCAGCGAGGGCGATGGCGGCTGGGCAGTCGCCGCCGAGATCGAAGGCATGCTCGGCCTCGCCACGCTCGGCACCGGCATCGATCCGCCCGCCGGCGAGGACGCGTCGGTGAGCCGGCGCTGCCGCATCGACCGCGAAAGCGTCGGCTCGGCATCGGCCTTCGCCGATCATCTGCGTGTCATCTGGCTGGTGCCGGCAATGGACCAGTTGTTCAACGGGCCGGCTTCCGAGCGCCGGCGTTTCCTCGACCGCCTGGTGCTCGCGGTCGACGCCCAGCATTCGAGCCGCGTCTCGGCGCTCGAGCGGTCGCTGAGCTCGCGCAACCGGTTGCTGGAAAATCCGCAGAGCGATCCGCGCTGGCTCGACTCGATCGAGCACGAAACCGCTGAGGTCGCGGTAGCGGTCGCCGCCGCTCGCGCGGAAACCGTGGCCCGATTGTCGGCCGAGCTTGCCGCCGGCACCGACGTGACGTCGCCGTTTCCGGCCGCCGAGATCGCGATCGAGGGCTTCATCGAAAATTTGCTGCCTGACCATACGGCCGCCGAGGTCGAGGATCGCTACCGCACCGTACTGCGCGACAATCGCGTCCGCGATGCCGCCGCCGGCCGCACCCTCCAAGGCGCCCATCTCAGCGATCTGGTGGTGCGCTATGCCGCCAAGGGCGTCGCCGCTGCCGATGCTTCGACCGGCGAGCAAAAGGCGATGCTCATTCGACTGGTTCTGGCGCATGCCGGACTGATCAAGGGCATGACCGGCGCCGCGCCACTGCTGCTGCTCGATGAAATCGTCGCCCACCTCGACCCGCAACGGCGCGCCGCGCTCTACGACGAGCTTGCGTCACTCGGCGCGCAGGTCTGGATGACCGGTGCCGATCCGGCTCTATTCGACGACATCGCCGCACGGGCGGAGTTGTTTGAGGTCCGGGCCGGAGCTGTTGCACGGCGATTTTGAGCCGTTTTCCGGACCGATTTTCCGGCGATTTCGACCCTCGATTCGAGCGTGGAAAACGTAAATTTCTTGCCCCGTAAACCTTGAAAAATACAATATGAATCAACACATTAGATCATGTTAGTTAGGCCTATGCGCGGCCTTGTTTTCATGTCACACCGAACCCAGTTTCCGACTCATTTTTTCTGGACTTCCGAGGGTCCCGCCAATGGCTGAACCGGCTCGCACGCTCCCATCCGACTACGGCGCAGAATCGATCAAGGTCCTCAAGGGCCTCGATGCCGTGCGCAAGCGGCCCGGCATGTATATCGGCGACACCGATGACGGCTCCGGCCTCCATCACATGGTCTATGAAGTCGTCGACAACGCCATTGACGAGGCGCTCGCCGGCTACGCCACCCAGGTTTCAGTGACGCTCAATCCCGACGGCTCGGTGACGGTGGTCGATAATGGCCGCGGCATCCCGACCGACATCCATAAGGAAGAGGGCGTGTCCGCCGCCGAGGTCATCATGACCCAGCTGCATGCCGGCGGAAAATTCGACCAGAATTCCTACAAAGTGTCCGGCGGACTGCACGGCGTCGGCGTCTCCGTGGTCAATGCCCTGTCGCGCTCGCTCAAGCTGACGATCTGGCGCGACGGCAAGGAGCACTACATGGAGTTCCGCGACGGCGTCGCGGTGAAGCCGCTCAAGCTGGTCGGCGAGGCCAAAGACAAGCGCGGCACCGAAGTGACCTTCCTGCCATCGACCAAGACCTTCACCATGACGGAGTTCGATTTCGCCACGCTGGAGCACCGGCTGCGCGAGCTCGCCTTCCTCAATTCCGGCGTGCTGATCACTCTGTCCGACAAGCGCCACGCCGTCGAAAAGCGCGAGGAGATGAAATACGAGGGTGGCGTCGAAGCCTTCGTGAAATATCTCGACCGCACCAAGAAGCCGCTGGTGCCGAAGCCGATCATGGTCAAGACCGAGCGCGACGGCATCACGGTCGAAGCCGCGCTATGGTGGAACGACAGCTACCACGAGAACGTGCTGTGCTTCACCAACAACATTCCCCAGCGCGACGGCGGCACGCATCTCGCTGGTTTCCGTGGCGCGCTGACGCGCCAGATCACGTCCTATGCCGACAAGCTCGGCTCGGCGCGCAAGGAAAAGGTTGCGCTCACCGGCGACGACTGCCGCGAAGGTCTCACCGCGGTTCTCTCGGTCAAGGTGCCGGACCCGAAGTTTTCGTCGCAGACCAAGGACAAGCTGGTGTCGTCGGAAGTGCGGCCGGTGGTCGAAGGCGTGCTCAATGACAGCCTCGACAAATGGCTGGAGGAAAACCCGACACAGGCCAAGGTGATCGTCGGCAAGGTGGTGGAAGCCGCCGCCGCCCGCGAAGCCGCGCGCAAGGCGCGCGAGCTGACCCGCCGCAAGGGTGCGCTCGACGTCTCTTCGTTGCCGGGCAAGCTTGCCGATTGTCAGGAGCGCGATCCGGCCAAGTCCGAACTGTTCATCGTCGAGGGCGACTCGGCCGGCGGCTCGGCCAAGCAGGGCCGCAATCGCGAATTCCAGGCGGTGCTGCCGCTGCGCGGCAAGATCCTTAATGTCGAACGCGCCCGCATGGACAAGATGCTGGGCAGCCAGGAGATCGGCACGCTGATCACCGCGCTCGGCACCGGCATCAGCGACGAGTTCGACGCCGCCAAGCTGCGCTACCACAAGATCATCATCATGACCGACGCCGACGTCGACGGCGCGCATATTCGGACGCTTTTATTGACCTTCTTCTATCGCCAGATGCGGGCGCTGGTCGATGGCGGCAACATCTACATTGCCCAGCCGCCGCTCTACAAAGTCGCGCGCGGCAAGTCCGAGCAGTATCTCAAGGACGAGCGGGCGCTGGAGGACTTCCTGATTTCGACCGGCAGTGAGGAAGCAGTACTGCGGCTTGCCAATGGCGAGGAACGGGCCGGCGAGGATTTGCGCAAGCTGGTCGAAGAGGCCCGCGCGGTGCGCAATATTCTTGGTGGGTTGCACAGCCGTTACAATCGCCAGGTCGTCGAGCAGGCCGCCATCCTCGGCGTGCTCAACTCGTCGATCTTCGGCGACGTCAAGAACGCCAAGGCGGCGGCGCCCTATATCGCCAAGCGGCTCAATGTGCTCGCCGAGGAAACCGAGCGCGGCTGGGATGGCGAGTTTAGCGAGGAAAACGGTTTCACATTCACCCGCACCGTGCGCGGCGTGAAGAGCATCGCCATCATCGATCCGGCGCTGCTCGGCTCGGCCGATGCCCGCAAGCTCGACGAATACGCGCCATTCCTCCAGAAGGTTTACGAGAAGCCCGGCACGCTGCGCCGCAAGGAGGAAGGTTGGCCGATCCACGGACCGGTCGGCTTGTTCGAATCGATCACCGGCGCCGGCCGCAAGGGCGTCACGCTGCAGCGCTACAAAGGCCTCGGCGAGATGAACCCCGAGCAGCTTTGGGAAACAACGCTCGACACCAACGCGCGCTCGCTGCTGCAGGTGAAGGTCAAGGAAGTCGATGCCGCCGACGACATCTTCAGCCGCCTGATGGGCGAGGAAGTCGAGCCGCGCCGCGACTTCATCCAGGACAACGCGCTCTACGCCAGTGTCGACGTCTAGAGCTTCGAAATTCCGTCTCGTAACCAATGTCTGCGGCGCACGGCCTGCCGAAACGAAATGGCCGGCACAAGGCCGGCCATGGCAAATGATTGTTGTGGCCGCTCAGTCGCAGGAATGTTTCTTTCCCCAGACCCAGCCGCCGCGCCCATCGTCGACTCTGACCTTGCGGGAATAGCAATCGGTCGCGACATTGGTGTAGCCGTTGTAATAACCCGAATATAAACGCGGCCCGCTGGCGTAGCTCGTCGAGCCATAGCCGCTGTCGTAAGTTCGTGCCGAGTACGAATAGCTATTGTCGTAATAGCGCGGACGATACGAGTAGCCGTTGTTGTAATAACTGCTGCGGTACGAATAGCCGCCATCGTAATAGTGTGGGCGGTACGAGTAGCTGTTGTCGTAGTTGCGCGGCCGTGAATAATATCCGCCGCCATAATAGCTCGAGTGATAATAAGGACGGCTCGAATAGCCGTGGTCGTAATATGACGATCGGTAGCCGCCGTCATAACCGTCGCCGACGGGCACATACTTCGTGATTTTCTTGTAGCAGCAGCTGCTCGAATAGTTTCCGCCGGAATAGCGATGGCGATAGCCGTCGTCATAATAGCGCGAACTGCGATAGCCATTGTCGTAATAGCTCGAGCTGCGATTGCCGTCGTCGTAATAGCTGGAGCGGTGATAGCCGCCGCCGTAATAGTCATCGCCGGAATAGTCGCCGGCCGTGGCGGGGCTTCCCAGACCCCAGAACGCGACCCCCAGAAGCATTACTGCGAACGCAACGATACGATGCATGGCACAACCCTCTGTTGCCGCGAGCCCTTTCGACGTTTCAAAAAGCGCATCGCCGAATGCACGCGGCGGCGTATTAAATATGGTTAAAAATTTATGGAACCTGACGGAAAGGGCAAGGTCCAATAGGGAACTTTATTTCAGCGCCAGGCCGGAACGATTTCAGGAAGTCAGTTTTGAGCCCAAAAACAGGCCGATTGCGACCGCCCCAACGAATAGGACGAGGAAGATG
>Ga0265325_10003211_pt1 | contig 10754 bp, 9 predicted proteins | sample 41420metaG_FD_202090 | JGI IMG/M metagenome (GOLD analysis project Ga0265325, IMG submission 202090) | Rhizosphere microbial communities from Carex aquatilis grown in University of Washington, Seatle, WA, United States - 4-14-20 metaG | ecosystem: Host-associated > Plants > Roots > Rhizosphere >...
TCCTACGGCGGCATCACCGAGCCGCATTTCCGTTGCTCGCGCCTGCGTTCGGCCGCCTGCGCCTCGACGCGGATGTCGTGCTGTGCAGCTCGAGCGGTTGGGCGCACGGCGCCCAGGCGGCCGGTCGCAAGCTCGTCTATTGCTACACCCCGGCGCGGTGGCTCTACCAGGGAAATCTCTACGCTCGCGGGCGCTCCCCCGCGGTGAAGCTTGCGCTGCGCGCCGCGCGCGGCCGGCTCGTGCGGTGGGACCTGGCGGCGGCGAGGACGGCCGACGTGTACCTGACCAGCTCGGCGGCCGTCCGAGAGCGGATCCGGGACGCGTACGGAATCGAGGCCGAGATCGTGCCTCCCCCCGAGACGCTCTCGACCGGTGAAGGTCGAGCGCCGGTGCCGGCGCTCGAGCCCGGGTTCTTCGTGTGTGTCTCACGGCTGATGCCGTACAAGAACGTCGACGCGGTCGTCGCGGCGTTTGGCGCGTTAGCCGAGGAGCGGCTCGTCGTCGTCGGAACGGGCCCGGAGGAGGCGCGACTCCGGCAGCTCGGGGGTGGAAACATTCGTTTCCTGGGTGCCGTCGGCGACGACGAGATGCGCTGGCTCTACGACAATTCGGATGGGCTGATCGCCGCCTCGTACGAGGACTACGGCCTGTCGCCGCTCGAAGCGGCCGCCTACGGGAAACCGGCAGCGGTGCTCCGCTTCGGCGGGTTCCTCGACACGGTTGTCTCCGAGCGGACGGGCGTCTTCTTCGACCGACCCGTGGCGTCCGACATCGCGGAGGCGGTTCGCCGGCTCCGACGCCTCACCTGGAGCGCTCCTGACCTCATTCGGCACGCGCGCATGTTCTCGGAGGACCGCTTCGTCGAGCGTCTCCGAGAAGTGGTCGCCGAAGGGCGCGGCGAGGCGACGGTTTGAGCGGCGGGGGTCTAGGGCGGTGCCTCGTCGTCGGTGCCGGGCTCATCGGAAGCCACGTTGCGCGGCGGCTCGCGGACGAGGGAGCGGATGTCACCGTCTTCTCGCGTGGGCTGAACCCGTGGCTCGACGAGGAACGGCGCCGTGGGATCGACATTCATCTAGGCGAGGTGCAGGAGGGCGAGCGTGTCCTCGAGGAGCTTGTCGCGGCGTCCGACACGGTCGTGCACACGGCGTCCTCGTCGCGACCGCCCACCGCCGTCAGGGATCCCGTCTGGGACCTCCAGAACAGCGTGGTACCGGCCCTCACCGTGATGCGCCTCGTTCTCGCGGCTCCCCACGCGCCGCTGCTTCTCCTCGCGTCCTCCGGAGGGACGGTCTACGGGAACCCCGTAGAGCTTCCGACGCCCGAGACGCACCCGCTCCTGCCGCGGACGCCCTACGCCATCAGCAACGTCGCGGTCGAGCGCTACGCGGACTTCTATGCAGCGCAGGGCAGCCTGCGCCGGGTCGTGCTTCGCTTCTCGAACGTCTTCGGGCCGGGCGAGCTCGGCCGCGGGGGTCAGGGTGTCGTGGGAGTCTGGCTTCGCCAGATCGCCGCCGGAACCGAGTCGGCGCTGCTGGGCGATCCGACGCTTGCACGGGACTTCGTCTACGTCGACGACGCCGCGACGGCCGTCGCGGCGGTCGTCCGCGGGGCGCGTCAGGGCGTCTACAACGTCGGTTCATCTCGCGCGACTACGCTCGCGGAGGTGATGGAGATCATGAAGGAGGTCACCGGGATGCCGGTCGAGTTCGAGCCGTCCGCGCCGCCCGAGGGGCATCCGACGAGCTACATAGAGCGCACACAGCTCGACATCCGTCACATCCGCGAGGACACGGGTTGGGTACCGCAGACGTCCTTCGTCGACGGTGTCCGGAAGACATGGAGTTGGGTGCTCGGCGTCACCGCTTCGGGCGATGCCGCCGACGTGCCCAGGCATGCCGGTGACCTCCGATAGCCCGAACATCGAAGCGCCCGGCGCCGCTGCGCGGGCCGTCACGATCGTCGCGCACGACATCGGTCCGGTCGGAGGCATGGAGCGGCAGCTGAGTGCGCTGATCCGGGGGCTTCTCGAGCGTGGGTGGGAGGTCACGACGATCGCGCGCCGCTGCGAGCTGCCGCCGCATCCGCTCCTGCGCCGGATCAGGGTGGTCGGGCCTCGCCGGCCGTTCGTGCTCGCCTATCCATGGTTCTTCGCGCTCGGCTCGATCGCAGTGAGCCGGCACCGGCGCGGGCTCCTGCACACGACGGGCGCCATCGTCCTCAACCATGCAGACGTCTCCACGGTTCACTACTGCCATCACGCCGCGCGAACGCGCGGCGATGCGCGCCGCGCGGGGTCGCGATCGCTTCTGAAGCGCGTGAACGCGACCGTCGCCGTGTGGATGAAGCTGCTCGGCGAGACGCTCGTCTACGACGCTCGCCGCACGCGCTACATCGTCTGCTCGTCCGCGGGCGTGGCGGACGAGCTGCGAGCGACGCTTGCGGTGGGACCGGATCGGCTCGCCGTTATCCCGAACGGCGTCGACACGGCGGCGTTCGAGCCGGACGCAGCGCTGCGGTCGAGCGCACGGGGCCGCTTCGGGATCGGCGAGCAGGACTTCGTCGCTCTGTTCCTGGCGAGCGACTGGGAGCGCAAAGGCCTGCGGTTCGCGATCGAGGGCGTGGCGGCGGTGCCCGACTGCCGGCTGCTCGTCGTCGGCCGGGGCGATACGGCGCGCTACCGCGTGCTCGCCGAGCGAGCGGGCGCCGGCGACCGTGTCGTCTTTGCCGGGCCGACGAAGGAACTCGCGTCCTACTACTCGGCGGCCGACGCGTTCGTCCTTCCCACCGAGTACGACTCTGCGCCGCTTGCGCTGTATGAGGCGGCGGCCTCCTACCTGCCGCTCGTCGCGACGCGCATGAACGGGGCGGAGGGCGTGCTCCTCGACGGTGTCAGCGGCTGGCTCGTGGAGCGCGAGGGGGCCGCGATCGGCGATCGCCTACGCGAGTTGAAGGCCGACGAGGCGGGACGACGAGAGATGGGACGACGGGCTCGCCAGGCGGCGCTGTCGTTCGACTGGTCCGCGATCGTCGACGCCTATGCGGAGCTGTACACGCGGCTCGCGCCGGGCTCTGTGCACCGCGTCCGAGCGCCGCGTCCGGGTACCTGATCGCATCAGCGCCAGGGGGCTCCTCAAGGCGTGGGCGCAGATCCTACCCAACGGCTTGCGCGCCGACCCTCGCCGACCCGGCGGCGGGCGGTGGTGGCGGAGACACGGGCGTGATACCTATCTAGGCGTGATGAGGGCGCTTCGACCTCTGACCAGCCGGTTCCGGAACGCCGTGTCGGGTCGATCTGCTGTCCTCGCCTATCACCGGGTCGCGGAGCTGCAACCAGACCCCCAGTTGCTCTGCGTCGGCGTCGAGCGCTTCGCCGACCAGCTCGAACATCTTCGGCGTACGTTCACGGTGACGTCGCTCGTCGAGCTCACCGCGTGTCTGAGACGGGGAGCGTCACCGGACGGCTCCGTCGTCCTGACCTTCGACGACGGGTATGTCGACAACCTTACGAACGCGAAACCCGTGCTCGAGCAATACGAGGCGCCTGTAACGGTGTTCGTGACGACCGGCTTCGTGGGCAGCAGCCGCGAGCTTCCCTCGGACGTACTCGAGCGCTGCTTGCTCGGCGCAGGCGAGCTCCCACGCATACTCGAGCTCGACATTGGCGACAGCCACCGCCAGTGGACCATCGACGCGCCGGTGGCAGCTCCACTGTGGAACGTGACCGACGGGACCGTGCCGAGCCTGCGACACCGATGTTACCTCGACCTGCATGCGTTGTTGCGGCCTCTCGACGGCGATGTACGCGACTCGGTGCTCGCTGCGCTCGCGTCCTGGGCAGGTGTTCCGACCGCTGGGCGACCAGACCGCCGCGTCCTCGACGGACGAGAGCTCGCTGCGCTGACGGGCGACGGACTCGTCGAGGTCGGGGCGCACGGCGAGCAGCACCTCCTGCTCGGCGCCCAACGGCCGGACGTCCAGCGCCGCGAGATCGCCGGCGCGAAGATCGCCCTCGAACGCCTCCTCGGCCGTCGCGTATCGAGCTTCGCTTACGCGTACGGCGGCACTGCCGACATCGGCCCGCTCGCCTCCCGGCTGGCTCGCGAGGCGGGATTCGACATCGCGTGCACAACCGTCGCGGCGCCCGTACGACGTCGAGCAGACCCCTTCATGCTCCCGCGCATGATCGTTCGTGACTGGAGCGGGGCTGACCTCGTGCAACATCTACGCGCTCTCCTCTCCGGGTGAGCGAGTCTCTCCGCATTCTCCAGGTGAGCTACTCCGATCGGGGTGGCGGCGCGCATCTCTCCGCGTACAACCTCATGCGGGCGTACCGTGCGCGCGGTCATGCGAGCTGGCTGGCCGTCGGCAAGCGCGAGACGGTTGACCCGGATGTTTTCGAGATCGAGAACGACGGTGCGCGCACCGCCTGGGCTCGGTGGTGGGCGCGGCGGAGCACGCTCCCACGACCGCTGATCGGCCGCATCCGTGGTGCTGGACGATTCTCGCGCGCATGGGCAAGCGCGAGCCTGGCCGTCGGCGAGCCGCGCCGTTACATCGATCGCACGCTCGGACGGGAGGACTTCCGCCATCTCGGAACGTGGAAGTTGCTCGAACTGCCACCTGTTCCCCCCGACGTGGTTCATTGCCACAATCTCCATGGGGACTACTTCGACCTTCGCGCACTGCCATGGCTCAGCGCCAGCGCACCGGTCGTACTCGATGTTCGAGACCTCTGGTTGACAACCGGCCATTGCGCGCATCCGGTCGACTGCGGCCGGTGGCGCACGGGCTGCGGCAGCTGCCCCGATCTCGACACCTATCCTCAGGTCCGACGAGACTCCACGGCGTTCAACTGGCGCCGGAAACGCGATCTCTACGCCGCGAGCCGCCTCTACGTCACTGCCCCGTCGCAGTGGACGGTCGACCGGGTGAGAAGGTCGATTCTCACTGCCGCTGCGTATCGCGTCGTTCCGAACGGCATCGACCTGGAGACGTTTCGCCCAGGAGACCGAGGCCATGCGCGCCGTGCACTCGGCCTCGCCGAAGACGCGTTCGTCGTCCTCTTCGTCGCCCATAGCGAGTATCGCGACCTCCCGACGATGGAAGCCGCCCTCGCGCAGCTCGTCGGTCACGGGCGCGAGCTGCGCTTCGTCTGTCTGGGTGCCGCGGATGACTCGACTCGACGGCTTGGCGACGGAACGCTGACGAGCGTACCTTTCGTGTTCGACCAGGGCAGAGTCGCCCTCTACTACCAGGCGGCGAACGTCTATCTGCACGCCGCGCACGCCGAGACCTTCGGCCGGTCGGTCGCAGAGGCGCTCGCATGTGCCTCGCCCGTCGTCGCAACGGCGGTCGGAGGGATACCCGAGATCGTTCGCGACGGAGAGACGGGATTCCTAACGGCGGCCGGAGACGCCGAGGCTTTGGCGCAACGCATGCAGCTGCTGCTCGATGACAACGACATGCGCACGCGCCTTGCGGCGGAGGCCGCCCGCGACGCCGTGGCGCGCTTCGGCCTCGATCGCCAGGCGGACGCCTTCCTCGACTGGTATCGCGAGGTCGCCGACGACTGGCGTGGGCGCTCGCTCGCCTCCCACGAGGTCGCGGCTATGGTGCGCCGCGGATGAGCGCATTTGTCGAGCAGGCTGCCGTCGGGGTCGAGCCACCGCTCACGGTGATCGAGCCGAGCGTCGGGTGGATGTCGCTTCGCCTGAAGGAGCTCTGGGCCTATCGCGAGCTCTTCTACTTTCTCGCCTGGCGGGACGTGAAGGTGCGTTACAAGCAGACGGCCCTGGGGATCGCCTGGGTGGTCGTGCAGCCGGTCGTGCAGATGATCCTCTTCACGGCGGTCTTCGGGCACGTCGCGAAGCTCCCCTCCCAGGGTGTTCCGTATCCGCTCTTCACGTTCGCTGCGCTCCTGCCGTGGACGCTCTTCTCCGGTGCGCTCGCGCGTGCGGGGATCAGCGTCGTCGGCAGCGCTCAGCTGATCTCGAAGATCTACTTTCCACGCCTGATCATTCCGCTGTCGGCCGTTCTCGCGAACCTGGTGGACTTCGCGGTCTCCGTGCTCGTTCTCGCGGCGCTCATGGCGTACTACGGTTACGTGCCGCCGCTCGCGGCCGTGACCCTGCCGCTCTTCGTGCTCCTGACGATCGTCACGGCGGTCGGTGTCGGACTCTGGTTCGGAGCACTCAACGTTCGCTACCGCGACATCGGGTACATCATTCCCTTCCTGCTGCAGGTGTGGATGTTCGCCTCGCCGATCGCGTACTCGTCGACGCTTATCTCCCACTCGTACGCGTGGGTGTACTCCCTGAATCCGATCGCAACCGTCGCCGACGGCTTCCGCTGGAGCCTGCTCGGGACAGCGCCGCCGCAGCTCACGAACGTCGTATCGTCGGTGAGCGTGGCAGTCGTGGTTGCCGTGACAGGTGCGTTCTACTTTCGGCGGCTTGAGAAGACCTTCGCCGACGTCGTGTAGATGAACGGCACTGCGATCAGGATCCAGGGGCTGTCGAAGCGCTACCGGATCGGTCGATCCCGAATGCGCGACAACACGCTGCGCGACGAGATCGCCTCGAGCCTCTCCCGAATGCTGCACAGAAGGGGAGGAGACGAGAGCGACGAGCGAACGGTGTGGTCGCTCAAGGACGTTTCCTTCGACGTGCACCGGGGCGACGTCGTCGGCCTGATCGGGCGAAACGGGGCCGGCAAGAGCACACTCCTCAAGGTCCTCTCGCGCATCACGGATCCGACTGAGGGGAGGGTTGAGCTGCGCGGGCGCGTCGGCTCGCTGCTCGAGGTCGGTACCGGCTTCCATGCGGAGCTGACCGGCCGCGAGAACGTCTACCTCAACGGCGCGATCCTCGGAATGCGGCGGTCCGAGATCCTCCGTAAGTTCGACGAGATCGTCGCGTTCTCCGAGATCGAGCGATTCATCGACACTCCCGTCAAGCGCTACTCGACCGGTATGTACCTGCGCCTCGCTTTTGCCGTCGCGGCGCATCTCGAGCCCGAGATCCTGCTCGTGGACGAGGTGCTCGCCGTTGGCGACGCCAGCTTCCAGCGGAAATGCCTCGACAAGATGCGCGATATCGGCAACGAAGGTCGCACGGTCGTGCTCGTCAGCCACAATCTAACTGCGCTCTCCAGCCTCTGCTCCGTCGGCGTGCTGCTCGATCGAGGGCATCTCGTTGCGACCGGGCCGATGGACGAGGTGACACAACGGTACCTCGATACGCTCGCCGAGCGCGAAACCGTGGTGCTGGCGGATCGCACCGATCGAATCGGTGGAGACAGGCTTCGATTCACAGGGATCTCGCTCGAAGATCGGCACGGGAACCCGACGGGCTTCTTGCGTACCGGACACGAAGGGAGGATCGTGCTCCACTACGAAGGCCTGGGCGTAGGCTTCCGGGACGTCTTCGTCGCCATTCATGTCGCGAGTGACGCGGGGCAACTTCTCTGCACTCTCGAAAGCGGCGACGTCGGGCAGAATTTCGACTGGATCCCGTCGACCGGCAGATTCACCTGCACGATTCCCCGAGTGCCACTACGTCCGGGAACGTACCTTCTCTGGATTCACGTCAATGCAGAGGGTCGGAGTGTCGTCGACGAGGTGCAGGAAGCTGCCCGGATTGCCGTCGAGGAAGGTGACTACTTCGGTGCAGGGAAGGCGGTGTCCTCCGGTGTCTTCGTCGCGGATCACTCTTGGGCTCTCGGACAGGAGGAGCCTCGACGCGAAGGAATGACCGAAGTTAGGCGAGCCGGCACCACGTAGCTGATGCGCTCGCTGAATGTGCCTCTCGTTCTTCCGTTCGCGCTGCTCGCGGCGCTCGCGCGTCTTGCGGAGTCTCTCGGTTCGAGGTACCCGGAGTCATTTGTGGCGCGCGTCGCCGATGCCGTCGGCGGTCTGACGGTGGGAGACCGCGCCGTGCGGCTGAGCCGGCCGCTGAACGTGGCCTCCGAGTCATGGACGCCCGCATCGCTGCGCCTTCCGAGCGCGGTCGCCCTTTGCGTCATCGTCGCGCGGCGGCAACCGATGCTCGTGTTGGAGTTCGGAGCCGGCTACAGCACGCTCCTCCTTGCCGCCCTGTCAAGAGAACGGGCCTGCCGCGGCTTTGGCATCGTCTCGATTGAACACGACAGATCATGGTGCGACACACACCGAGCCAAGCTGAAAAGCCTCGGCTTCGGAGTCGAGCTCGTGCATGCGCCGCTGGAGGCCGTGGACGGTGCTCCACGCTATCGATCGGCAGCAGTCGAGCTGGCACTGGCGGGTCGAGCTCCGGACGTCGTGCTTGTCGATGGCCCAGTCGGCTCCGGCCACGGCGGTCCCGGCCGTGAGGGTTCGCTGGCGCAGGCTGTCGAGCTGGCGCCACGGGGGGCGCTGATACTCGTACACGACGCCCTTCGCGGCGAGGAGCTCAGGCTGCTCCGCTCGCTGCTCGCGTCAGGTGCGGTACGGGGTTCCGGCGTCGTCGCCGACGGGGACGGGCTGGCGGTGTTGGAGAGGGTCTGACCGGTGGGAACGGCGCATCGTCGCTAGCGTTGTTCGGCTGCGGCCTCCTTCTTACGCGGGCGACCTTCGGTACGTGGTCATCGATCGACGCGATCAGACGCTCCGAGCGCCGACTAGAGGGACCAGTCGACGCGATTCGCAGACGTCTCGAACCGGGCGGCTGGCAGGAGACCGGAGCGGCCGCGCCTCAGCGCCGCGAGCGAACGAAGATGCCTGAGACCTGAAGGATCGCCTGAGAGCGCACGTCTCGGAACTCAGGCTCCAGGTGGAGGAGCGAGTACCCGGCATCTTCGAGAAATTGAACCATCTCGGGCAGGAGGGGCTGTCCGTCGTAGAGCTCGACGAGCGACAGCTCGCACTCGATTGCCTCGACCGCCGGCAGTGTCTCACCGGCGCCGTGCAACACCTCGAGTTCGTACCCTTGGACGTCGAGCTTGAGGTACGTGCGCTCGCCGCGCACGATCTCGGAACGGACGCTGTCGAGGCGGGCGAGCGGCACAGTGTCGACTGCAACCTCGCGCGACTCCGGAGCGCCAACGAGATGGCGGGCGCCCATCGGCAGGAGCGAGCTGCTGAGCGAGTTCCCAGCGATATGGATCACGCATTCCCCGTCGTGGGCGCCGAGAGCGAGACGGATCGTCTCCCAGAGCGGGTCCCGGCGTGCGGCGCGCTCGAGACCTTCGAACGCGTCTGTCAGCGGCTCGAAGGAGACGATCCGACCGCCGAACCCCGCCAGCCGCAATTGCTGCGCGTAGTAGCCCGTGTTCGCACCGACGTCGAGCACGAGCCCGATGTCGAGACGTTGGAGCTCGTCGCGGCGTCGGAGGTCGGGAAACGCTCTCGAGTCATAACGGACGACGTCGATGCCGAAGAACCGGTGCAGAAGGTCGTGGACGTTCCGCTTGAGCTTCATCGCTGCCGCTGCCACCGCATAGCGTCGAGTTTAGGGCTCCGTGCGCGTCGGGTTTCCGGCAAAGGTCCGCGAATGCCGGGTTCACAAGGCGTGGCGAGGCGTCGCTTGACGGTCGCAAGGGGGCGGAGCAGACTCGAATCATCGTGCCGATCGCCAGCGAAGCTCCCGTCGACGGTCGCGCGCTGGTCAGCGTCATCGTCACGGCCTTCAACGCCGAGCCATGGATCGAACGCGTGGTGGATTCGGTGCGGCAGCAGTCCTACGATCGGGTCGAGATCGTCGTCATCGACGACGGCTCGACCGACCGAACGCGCGAGCTCGTGTCGACGCTGGGGGAAGAGGATCGCCGCGTAACGCTTGCCGCGTGCGAGCACGCGGGCACCGCGAAAGCGCTCACGGCCGGCCTGCGCAGGGCACGCGGCGAGTTCGTGTGTCTTCTCTCGCACGACTGCTATGCGGTGCCGGATTGGCTCGACCGCGTGGTCGACGCACTCTCGGCCGACCAGAGCGTTGGCATCGTCCGTGGTCCGGTGCTGCCGGCCCGCGAGAGCGAAGTGCCCTTCTACCACTGCATGGTCGTCGACCACGACAGTCGTAGCTTCGACGGCGTCTGCATCGCCTACCGGGCGGCGGCGCTCGACGCGGCGGGGCGTCACTTCGACGAGCAGTTGTCACGTTACGGAGACGACGCGGATCTCGGCTGGAGAATCCTCGAGTGCGGTTACCGTCATGTGTGGCTCCACGATCCGACGGCGTACCACGAGGTGGTCCCGCGAACGTTCTGGAGTGGCATCCGCACGTCCCTGGGCGTCTATCGGTTTGCGCTCCTCGTCCGTCGGCATCCCGACCTGCGGGCGCGTCTCGGGCTGCGGTTTCTGTGGGGCGGGCGGACACGCTATGCGAGCGTGGTGCTCGTCCACGTCGCGGCGATCGCGCTCGTGGCCGGCCAGCCGCAGGTGGCGGCGGGCGCCGCGGCCGGCCTCGTCGGCGTCCTACTCGCGGACGGCGCACGGCGAAAGGCAGCCACCGGGCTCACGTTGCGGGATCGTTGGCTCGCGATGCCACTGGAGCGGCTCTTGAGCGGCCTGGTTGCGACATATGCCCTGGCGTACGGGAGCCTGCGCTACCGCAGCCTCGTACTGTGACGCCACGCCGGACGACCGATTGCTGATCCTTGCGCCTTCGTCAAGGATTCGTACATCGACTCGTGTCGCCTCGCTACGTATTCGATCGTGTAGCGATCGGCCCAGCGGCGATACCCCCGGTCGCCGAGTCGTGCGGCGGTCGCAGGGTCGGTGAGGAGGCGGACGACGGCTTCGG
>Ga0265325_10003212_pt1 | contig 10754 bp, 8 predicted proteins | sample 41420metaG_FD_202090 | JGI IMG/M metagenome (GOLD analysis project Ga0265325, IMG submission 202090) | Rhizosphere microbial communities from Carex aquatilis grown in University of Washington, Seatle, WA, United States - 4-14-20 metaG | ecosystem: Host-associated > Plants > Roots > Rhizosphere >...
CGCGATACCGGGCGCCGCTGGCGTCAGGATGGCGTCGTAATCGGCCAAAATGCGGGTCAGGCCGTCGCGATAGCGGCCGGCATTGTCGCGGGCCTTGAGATAGCGCACCGCACTGGTCGCCGCGCCTTCCGCCAGCAAGTCGCGCAATTGCCGGCTGGATGACGCCTCGCCGCCTCTGGCAACCAGCTCGCCGAAGTTATGCGCCATGTCAGTCGCCATGACGACGCGATGATCGTCCCAGGCTGCGGCAAATCCAGCGTCGAGGTCGACGGTCTCGACGTGCTTGCCGAGCTGCGCCGCTAGCGCCTCAAACGCCTGACGCGCCGGCGCATCGGCTTTGTCCCAGACCGGCGTACGCACGAAGGCGAGCCGCCGCGGCTTTGGCGGCGCCGCGACGGCGGCGGCGAATTCATGCGCTCTTCCGCCACGGCTGTCGGGATCGTCCGCATCGTAACCGGCCAGCACATCGAGAATCAGTGCGGCGTCGGCCAGCGAACGCGCGAACACGCCGACATGGTCGAGCGCGCGCGACAGCAACAGGCAGCGCGCCCGCGAGATCAAGCCGTGGCTCGGCTTGACGCCGACGACGCCGCAAAACGATGCTGGCCGGATCACCGAGCCGTTGGTCTGCGAGCCGATCGCGAGCGGCACCATGCCCGCGGCGACCGCAGCCGCCGAGCCCGACGACGAACCGCCCGGTGTGCGCTCCAGGCCATGCGGATTACGCGTCGGTCCCGGATGGAAATAGGCGAATTCGGTGGTCACGGTCTTGCCGATGATGACCGCACCGGCGGCGCGAAGGCGCGCTACGGCAGCCGCGTCGCGCGCCGGGCGGCGCCCTTTGAACAATGGCGAGCCGTTTTCGGCCGGATAATCGGCGGTATCGAAAATATCCTTGATCGCCACCGGAACGCCGTGCAGCGGGCCGGCGACGTGACCACGCGCCCGCCGCTCATCGAGCGCGTGAGCCTGCGCCAGCGCGTAATCGGGATCGAGATGGACGAAGGCCCGCACCTTGGGATCGAGCGCGGCGATCCGCGCCAGGCAAGCGCCGACATAGTCGCGCGCCGCAAGCGCGCCGCTGGCCATTTGCGCGGCCGCAGCAACCGCCGACAGCGCGGTCATTTCAACTGCCATCTCGTGTCCCCGGCGGCATAAATCAGGCGGGCGGCAGTATCAGGCCGGCGAACCTTCCGGCTCCCAATGTTCGGCGCTCGCTCCGGCCAGCGCCCGCACCCGCTCTTCGTCCTTGGCGAACTCGGCAGCAGGACCGGAATACACCACCTTGCCATCATCGAGCACGTAGGCGCGGTCCGCGACTTCCACCGCGGCGCGCACGTTCTGCTCGACCAGCAGCACCGAGATGCCTTGATCGCGGGCCGACTTCACCACCTTGAAAACTTCCTGCACGATCAGCGGCGCAAGGCCCTGGCTCGGCTCGTCCAGCATGATCAGCTTCGGATTGAGCAAGAGCGCGCGGGCGATCGCGAGCATCTCCTGTTCGCCGCCGGATAGCTGCCGGCCCTTGTTCGACTTGCGCTCGGCGAGCCGCGGGAACAGCTCGTAGACGCGCGGAATATTCCACGGCCCTTTGCGCTCGAGCGGCACTTTGAGATTTTCCTCGACCGTCAGGCCCGGAAATATGCGCCGGCCTTCCGGCACATAGCCGACACCCATTGCGGCGACACGATACGGCGGCAGCCCGGTTGTCACCTGTCCGAAGATCTTGACGCTGCCTTCGCGCGGCGGCGTCAGGCCGACGAGGCTGCGCAACGTCGTCGTCTTGCCGGCGCCGTTGCGGCCCAGAAGCGTGACGATCTCGCCTTCCCGCACCTCGAGGCTGACGCCATGCAGGATGTGGCTCTTGCCGTAAAAAGTGTGGAGGCCTTCGGCCTCAAGCGCGAGCGCGCTCATGCCGCGGCCTTTCCGAGATAGGCCGCCTGCACGGCCTCGTTGGCGGCAATCTCCTTCGGCGTGCCTTCCGCCAGCATCTTGCCTTCGGCCAGCACCATGATGCGGTCGGCGAGATGGAACACAACGCGCATGTCGTGCTCGATCAGGACGATCGTCAGCTTATGGATGCGATGCAGTTTCCGGATCAACTGAGTGATGTCGTAGGTTTCCTGGTCGCCCATGCCGGCGGTCGGCTCGTCGAGCAACAGCAGCCGCGGGTTGAGCGCCAGCGCCATCATGATCTCGGTGGCGCGCTGGTCGCCATGCGACATTTCGCCGACCAGCCGGTCGGCCTTGTCGGTGAGGCCGCCCATGCCGAGAAGTTCGACAACCCGCGCCTTGACCACATCGTCGGCGTCCTTTGGCTGCCAGAAGCGCACCCGGTAGCCGCTCGCGACCTCGACGGCGATTCGCAGGTTTTCGCGCGCGGTCAATTCCGGAAACACCTCGGTAATCTGAAACGTGCGGGCAATGCCGCGCCACACCCTGCGCGCCGGAAGCAGCGCGGAGATGTCCTCGCCGTCGAATACGATCTTGCCCGATGTCTGCGTCAGAAACCCGCTGATCATGTTGAAAAACGTGGTCTTGCCGGCGCCGTTCGGGCCGATCACCGCGCGCAGTTCGCCCGGCTCGACCGTCATCGACACTCCCGAAACCGCGATCAGGCTGCCGAAATGCTTGGACAGATTATCGACGTTCAACAAGCTCATGACATTAGTTTCCGACGAACGATACCGAGCACGCCGCGCGGGAAAAACAGCACGACAACCACGAAGATGAGCCCGACGAAGGACATCCAGTTCTCGGTGTGGCTGGAAATGTAATCCTGCAAGACGATGAAGATCGCGGCGCCGACCAGCGGCCCCCAGAAGCTGCGCATGCCGCCCAGCACCGCCATGATGACGAAGGTGCCGGACTGGTCCCAGCGCAGCGCGCGCGGATCGACGAAGTCGTTGAGCAGAGCGTAAAGCGCGCCGGCGAGGCTGACGAAGCCGCACGAAATCACCCAGGACATCCAGATATGTCGGTCGACCGGGATACCGAGGAAACGGGCGCGGCGCTCGTTTTCGCGGATCGCCAGCAGCGTGCGGCCGAACGGCGAGCGCAGGATGAACGCCATGGCAGCGACCGCGAGCGCGAAAAACACCAGCACGAAATAGTAAAATGCCTTGTTGTTGCTGAGGATATCGATAGTCGCAAAACCAAAATGGAGCGGTTCGCGGTGCCAGGCCGACAAACCGTCGTCGCCGCCGGTGACGTCGCGCCACTGGAAAGCGATGAAATAAAATACCTGGCCGAATGCGATCGTGCACATCGCGAAGTAGACGCCGCGCAGCCGCGTGATCAGCGGCCCGATGACGGCCGCAGCGATAGTGCCGACAAGCACGCCGACCACCAGCGCGGCCGGCGTGCTCTCGACGAGATATTTCATCGTCATCGCCGTGCCGTAAGCGCCAAGGCCGAAATAGGCGGCGTGGCCAAAGGACAGCACGCCGGTATAACCAAGCAGGAAATTGAGCGACATCGCGGCGAGCCCGAGCACGACAATGCGGGTGCATAGTTCAGTGTAGCCGCCGGTGTAATTGACCCAGAACGGCGCAGACAGCAGCAATGCCCAGACGACGATCGTGCCGGTACTGACCGGGAGCTTCTGCATCAGAACCGCCCCTCTTCACCGAACAGGCCGCGCGGCCGCACCAGCAGCACGGCGGCCATCATGACGTAGATCACCGCCTCGCTGGCCTGGGGCAGGAACACCGTCGTGATGCCGGAGGCGACGCCGATCAGCAGCCCGCCGAGCAGCGTGCCCGGCAAGCTGCCCAATCCGCCAATGATGATCGAGATGAAGCTCGGCATGATCAGCGAGTCACCGATGGTCGGCTGCAATCCGAGCATGCCCGCCGCCAACACGCCGGCCAGACCGGCCAGATAGATGCCGAGGCCGAAATTGAGGTTGCGGAGAACGCGTACATTGACTCCGAGCACCGAGACCGTCTCGAGGTCGAGCGTGCCGGCGCGAATGCGCAGCCCAAGCCGCGTATAGGTGAGGATGAAGAACAATCCGGCGACAATGACGGCCACCATCACCACCATGAAGACTCGGTAGCCGGTGAGGAAAAATAACTGGCTGCTGAGCGGCCGCTGCAGCCAGTTCGGGATCTGATATTGCAGGCCCTGCGCGCCCCAGATGACGCGGGTGGCGTCTTCGATGATGAAGGCGAGGCCGAAGGTTAGCAGCAGACTGTACAGCGGATCGCGCCCGTAAAGCGGCCGGATCAAGATACGCTCGACGATGAGGCCGATCCCGGCGGTCAATATTGGCGAGATCAGCAGCGCGCCCCAAAAGCCGACATAGGGGCTGATCGTGTAGGCCAGATAGGCGCCGATCGCGACGAACCCGCCATGGGCGAAATTGATGACGCCCGACAGATTCATGATCAGCGACAGGCCCAGCGCCATGAGTGCGTAGAACGCGCCGATGATCAGGCCGTTGAAGACATTGAATAGCAGTAACTGACTCATATCGCGACCACGTCCCCCACTCCGCGAACCAGCTTCTTACAGCAACGTGGCCCGTCCGGTTGCCGGCGGGCCACATTAGCAAGCTTTCCTTGCCGTTGATAACACCGAATTACACCAGGTCGTCCCGGGCGCCGCGATCTTTCACGACGCTCGGTCGCGTTCGACCTCAGCTCGGCCACACCATCTTGCAGCCGGTATCCTGAACTGACAGCGCCGCATCGACACCCTTGACCAGTTCTTTCACCTCAATGAGGTCCTCCTTGTCGCCACCAGCCGGTGCTGGCCGCGAGGTGCCGACGAACATGGTCGGCATCAATTGGTTGTCGCCTTCGCGATAGAATGGGTTGTTCGGCATCAGGGCGATTTCCGGCGGCAATACCAAGCCCTGCATCGCCTTGGCCATCTTGATCGGCTCAAGCGACTTGGCTTTCTCCGCCGCCAGTTTGCAAGTGTGCGCGGCGGCGTAGCCAAACCAGGTGCGCGCGGTCGGGACATGGCCGCCGCTCTTCTTGCGGACGTCGGCGACAAACTGCTCGACATGCGCAACGCCCGGCTGCTTCCAGTACCACTCGAAGCACCAGTCGCCGAGCAAAGCTTCCGGCGGCAGCGCCAGGTTGACTTCCATCTCCTGTTGAGCGCCGGCGATGTGGGTCTTGTTCTGGAGGCCGAATTGCACCGCCTGCTTGAGGCAGTTGACCATGTCGTCGCCGGCCAGCAGAAGGATCAGCGCATCCGGGTTGGTGGACTGCGCCTTGATCAGGTTAGCGGAGAAGTCGGTGCTACCGAGCGGCGTATAGTCGGCCCCGAGTTCGGTGCCGCCCGCCGTCTTCAGGCTGGCTTCGAAGCCCGCCTGCAGGCTGCGGCCGAACGCGTAGTCGGTGGTGATGAAATACCATTTCTTGCCGTAGTTCTTCAGCAGCAGCGACGACACCGAATTGGTTTCCATGCGGGTCGTGTTGCAGACGCGGAACACATTCCAATGGCATTGCGTGCCGGTGACCGAATCGGTGTGGCCGCCAGGAACGATATGAAACACTTTCTTCTCGAACGAGACGTTGGCCATGGCCTGCGCCAGCGCCGAGTTGATGTTGCCGAGCAGGAAGTCGACCTTGTCGCGCTCGATCAGCTTGTTGGCTTTCTGCACCGCGACCGCGGCTTCACCGCTGGTCGAGTCTTCGACGAGCAGTTCGACCTGGCGGCCGAGAATGCCACCCTGGGCATTCATCTGCTCGACGGCGAGCTGGGCGCCGATCAATTCGTTTTTGCCGACGGCGGCGAAGGTGCCGGTCAGAGGATTGTCGAGCCCAATCTTGACGTTATCCGCGGCCCATGTCGGAACGATGAACGGCGACGCCATCTGTAGGGCGCCCATAGCGGCTGCGCTTTTGAGAACGCTGCGGCGGTTGAGCGTGGTCGAAAGTATTCCAGATTTCATGACAGTCTCCTCCCTGAGACGTTGAGGTGCGCTAATTTTCTTGAAAGGCGCCGATGCAATGAAGGGAAACGAGCACCGGTGCCCGATCCGGCGCACACTAGACGGCGACGACGATCCGATGCAACCAAATCTAATTCGCGCACCATCTCCGGTCGGCAACCATTACAGAAAATTCATCCTGACAGCCCGGAACAACCGTGGATCCGCAGCGGGCGTAATTTGGATCTCTCCCCTAACATCACGTGAGCCCGCGCAAAGGCATTTCGCTGTATGAAACTGCTGATAAAACAGGCACAAACGACGCCATGGCGGCGGCTCATTCACATGCATGTATCGGTCCGTTACGAGACCATCCAATTATCACCCCACTCCGAAACCATCGCCGGCGCGGCCAGCCCAAGACGTCCAAAGCACGGCCGTAACAGGAGATTCCCGTGAGAGCGACCTTCGCGATCCTCGCCACCATCTGGCGACTCGCCATTCCTTATTTCCGTTCGGAAGATCGCTGGCCGGGCCGCGCGCTGCTCGCCGCAGTGATCGCGATCGAGTTGTCGATCGTCGCGCTGACCGTGCTGCTCAATCAGTGGAACAACGCCTTCTACAATGCGCTGCAGGACAAGAACTGGGACGCCTTCGTCTATCAGCTCGAATATTTCTGCGTGCTGGCGGCGATCTACATCGTGCTCGCGGTCTATCAGCTCTATTTGAACCAGTGGCTGCAGATTCGCTGGCGGCGCTGGATGACGCGTTACTATCTCGAGCACTGGCTGACCAGCGCCAATCATTACCGCATGCAATTGCTCGGCGACGCCGCCGACAACCCCGACCAGCGCATCGCCGAAGACATCCAGATGTTCATCGACCGCACGCTGACGATCGGCGTCGGCCTGCTCAGCGCCATCGTCACGCTGGCCTCCTTCGTCATCATCCTGTGGTCGCTGTCGGCGACGACTCCGCTGCATCTGTTCGGCGCAACATTTGAAATTCCGGGATATCTGGTTTGGGCGGCCTTGATCTACGCCATTGTCGGCACTGGCTTCACGCACCTGATCGGCCGCGCCCTGATCGCGCTCAATTTCATGCAGCAGCGCTACGAAGCCGACTTCCGTTTCAACCTGGTGCGGGTTCGCGAAAACTCCGAGCAGATCGCCTTGCTCGATGGCGAGCGTGCCGAACGCGACCGCCTGCTGGCGCGGTTTTCCTATATCGTCGGCAATTGGCTCGCCATCATGTCGCGGCAGAAAAAGCTGACATTCTTCACCGCCGGTTATTCGCAGATTTCAACGGTGTTCCCTTACGTCGTCGTCAGCCCGGCTTATTTCGCCGGCACCGTGCAACTCGGCGGCCTGATGCAGACCGCGTCCGCCTTCTCCAGCGTGCAGGGCTCGCTGTCATTCTTCATCACCACCTACCGGACATTGGCGGAATGGCGGTCGGTGATCGAACGCCTCGCGGGCTTCGATCGATCGGTCGCGACCGCGCGTGCCGCCGCCGCGACCGCGCCGGTCATCGCGATCGCGCCGCAGGGCGCAACCGCGATGCAGATCGAGGATCTCGCCGTGCGGCTGCCGAACGGCGTGCCGCTGGTCAACGCCCATGAGCTGAAGATCGCGCTTCGCGACCGGGTGTTGGTCACCGGCCCGTCAGGCGCCGGCAAATCGACGCTGTTCCGCGCCATCGCGGGAATCTGGCCGTTCGGCTCCGGCACCATCACGGTGCCGCAAGGCGCCAAAGTGATGATGCTGCCGCAGCGGCCGTACTTCCCGATCGCGCCGCTCGGCGCCGCGGTGATTTATCCCGCCGAGTCCGGCGAGATCGATGCCGGCCGCGTCGCCGAAGTCATTGCCGCAGTCGGTTTGCCAGCCATGGCCGCGCGGCTGGACGAGGAGGCGCATTGGAACCGGATGCTGTCGCTCGGCGAGCAGCAGCGGCTCGGCGTCGCGCGCGCCATCCTGCACGCGCCGGATTACCTGTTCCTCGACGAAGCCACGGCCTCGCTCGACGAGCCGGCCGAAGCCGCGCTGTACAAGCTGCTCGATGAACGGCTGAAGGGCAGCGCGATCATTTCGATCGGCCACCGCGCGACACTCGCCGCATTCCACACCCGGCGGCTGTCGTTCGACCGCGCCGGCGGCCAATTCGAGGTCAGCGAAAGCGAAATCACCCCAGCCCGCTAATTGCGGCGAGCCTTGCCGCCATGCAATCCAACCGCGATAGAGGCTGAGCCCAAACGACATCGGGCGGCGGTTCTATTCGAACCGCCGCCCGATGAGTCAGGGCAGAGATGATGCGAGCTTATTTAAGCTGCGAGATCGCCGAGTCGAACTTCAGCATCGCGACGAACTTGGAGCTGCAAGCGTCCATGTTCGCGTGTCCGCCGAAGACGAAGCACTGACCGGCGCCACCGCCCGCCAAGGTGCCCTTGGCATCGGTATCCCAATAACGCAGGTCGAGGGTGATGGCCTTCCAGTTGAAGTCGACGCCGACATCCCACCAGGTGTAGTCGGTGTTGCCGAAGCTGGTCTTGACGCCCGTGCCGTAGGTCTGATGGCCGATTTCCGGATTGACGGAAATCGTCACGCCGGTGACCGGCGTCCATGGCAGGGTGATGACCGCGTTGGCCGAGTAGTACAGCGCGCTCTTGGAGCCAACGATGCCGAGGCCGTTATTGAAGTTGTTGCCGCCGTCGATCACGCCGGCGATGGTCAGCCAGTCAGCGACCTTATAGGACGGCTTGGCATAGAATTCGCCGAAGCTGCCGAAGCCGTTCGGCACGCCGTCCGGATAATCGTAATAGACGTATCCGACATCGAGGCCGAAGGCGCCGGCCGAGAACCGCGCGCCGCCGCTGATGTCGAATTCGGCATTGGCGAAGCCGGTGTAGAGGCTCGAGCCCCAGACGCCGGCGTACAGCGTGACCCAATCCGCCGCCTTGAAATCAAGTTCGGTATAGCCCTGCACGGCCGGCTTGTGCGCCGACTGCGAAATGCCGCGCAGTTCGTAATCGGTGGTGAAGGCGACCCCGAACAGCACATCCCACGGACTCGCGGGCGCCGCGACAGCTGGCGCCGGAGCAGCTTTCACCGGCATATCAGCGGCAAAAGCCGGGGCTGCAGCCACAACCGCAAACGCTGCAACCGTCGACAAAACAACTTTCTTCATAGGACCCTGCCCCTTTTCGGTTCGACCGGACTGTCCGGCCGACTCATTTGGCTCAATCGCTGCGGGCGTACGAGAAATTCTGCGATCGACCCGTACGCCACAGGTGTGCATCGCGGGAGATTTCACCTTTTGGTCACGAAATCGACAAGCAAAAAGCGCAAGCAACTGCCGATTTTTTAGGCGAAACGGCGCTTATCGGCTTGGAATCCCGATTATTGAATCGAATTGTTGCGCAAAAGTCACAGAATTCGCGCGGTAAATCCGACAGAAAATGAGTTTCCCACAGGGCTTTAGCGGGCCAAAACGAAAGCGCACCGTGCGTGCGACATCTCTCGCCGGTTAACGATTCCCTAACAGCGCACGGAGCCGGAATTGATTCGCGCGGCGCTCAGGCCGCCGCCTTCTTGCGGTTGGCGGCAAGCCGCTCATCGACCAGCGCGACCTGGGCGTCGATCGCCGGCAGGCTCAGGCCCTTCTGCCTGGCGATCAACTGCACCAATTTGTCGGCGCGCTCGATGTTCGGCGCGCCGTTTTGCAGCGCGCGCGCCGCCGACGCCGGCCGCGTCAGGCTTTCCGCCGCCGCGGCATATTTCTCGAACGGCACCAGGTCCTTCGGGTCGGCGCCGAGTTTCACGCACAGATCGAACACGAAATTGTAAACCGATTTCGATTCCGCGAGATTGGAATGCACCGCTTCCTGCGCGGTACGCATGCCGTCCTTGGTGATGCAGCGGTAATTTCCGGCGAGCAGCATCGACCATTTGGCCAGCGGCACGAAAATCGAGTCATAGACGCGCAGCTTCACCGGCAATTCGATCTTGGTGCCGTCGCCGGGATCGAAGCGGATCGCCTCGATCTCCTTTTCGAGTTGACGCAAGATCGCGGTGCCCTTTTCGTTGTCGAACTTCGCCGCCTTGAAGTTGGTCGGCAGCGTGACCAGCAATTCGTTGGCCTTGCCATCCGGCGGACGGATCGCCTGCGGGTCGGGGCTGCACAGAGTGAGACAGGTCGGATCGAAATTGTCCCACACGCTCGGATCGGTATAGGCGGGCTTGAGCGCTTCATAATCGAGGCCGGGAATCCGCTTCACATAAGGCAGCGGCGGCATGTTCATGATCGACATGCACGGAACTTTCGACTTCGCCACCGCGTCGAGCAATTCGCGAACGCCGGGCGAGCGGTATTGCGGCTCCTGCATGGCGAGGCCGACCAGGTCGTATTTCGAGGGATCGATGCCGGCCGCGCCGCCGGCGGTGACCTTGCCAGGCAGCTTGCGGGAGTCGAGCAGCACCGGATCCTTGCGGCCGCGCACCGGCAGCTTGACGCGGAAGCCCTCGGCATTGATCAGGTCGGCCTCGGCCGGCAGGCAGACGTGATGAATCTTGTGGCCGCCGAACAGCATCTTGGAAGCGAGCAGCGAGCCATAGGCCGCGCCCATGATGAGGATGTTGTAGGCCATGGCGAAACGCTCCCTGTGTCTGTGTTGCTTTTACAGCGATGGTATTCGCCGCGTCCGGGCGATGCAATCGGGGTCGTTCGCATGATGTCTCCAGCTGCCACACCCGCGCCCGGCCTGCGGGCGGGCGAGCTCCCAATTCCGTTCGCCCCCGCGGACGCGGGGACGAACGGATAAGAAATTCCCCGCCCTTAAGCCGGACAAGCGTCCGCACCCCTGTTGTTT
>Ga0265325_10003213_pt1 | contig 10752 bp, 9 predicted proteins | sample 41420metaG_FD_202090 | JGI IMG/M metagenome (GOLD analysis project Ga0265325, IMG submission 202090) | Rhizosphere microbial communities from Carex aquatilis grown in University of Washington, Seatle, WA, United States - 4-14-20 metaG | ecosystem: Host-associated > Plants > Roots > Rhizosphere >...
TATTCCGAACCGTCGCCCTGAAGGAGCCTCGAAGAGGGCCGCCTGACCAGCAAGACCACAGCGATAACGAGACAAACGAGGACGACCGCGGTCGCGGTGCCCATCGCGTAACGCCGCAGGTTCGCCCTGCTCCGTTCAGGCTGCTGGGCGGCAGAGACCGCGGGGGAGGATGACGCCGAAGCCTTCGGCGGCAAAACCACCGGTTCTACCCTGGACGAAACGACGGGTTGGGCGTCCCCGTTTTCGGCAACCACCAGATCGGCAATGAAACGGTAGCCGCGAGTGGGAACCGTCTCGATGTAACGAGCATCCTTGGCATCGTCCGCAAGCACTTTGCGCAACTGGGCGATCGCCCTGCTCAGCACGTTCTCGGTGACCGCGGTATCGCCCCAGACCGCGTCCATGAGTTCGCGCTTTTCCACCAGTCGGCCGCGCTGCTCGATCAGAAAGACCAGTACATTCAGCGCCTTGGGCTCGAGCGGCAGGGCTTTGCCCGCCTTGAGGACGCGGAAGTTCCGCAGGTCCACCTGGACATCATCGAAGCGGTAAATCTTTGCCAATGAACAACCTCACGATTCCATCAAGGAATCTCGCCTAAAACATCACCGGGCCCTCAGTACCGCAAGCGCCCTGCCCGCCTATGGTCCCCCCCGAAAGGGAGGATCCAATGAAAAACACATCGTTTGCGGGGCTCGCGGTCAGGACCGCGCTGTTTTGTTTGACCCTGGCGGGGCTTTGCCAGGGCTCACAAGCCCAGTCGGAGATACGCTTCCGTCTGGTGCATGACACGGTTATCGTCGTTTCCCTGATGGCCAACGACGCAGGGCCTTTCGACTTCGTTCTGGATACCGGGACCGATAGTACCATCGTGGACCCGTCACTTGCCCGCCAACTTTCGCTGCCTGCCGTCGATCGTATTCAGATGACCACGCTGGCTGGCAGCGAGACGCTGACCCGCGGCTCGATGCGCTCCTTGGGAGCGGGCCCTGCGCACGTCGAGAACCTGGAAGTGCTGGTGCAGGACCTCGCCGAGATGCGCGCGATCGACCCGCGCATTCAGGGCATCGTAGGCCAGAATTTCCTTTCGCATTTCAACTACCTGCTCGATTACCGGAAGCACTCGCTTCGAGTCGAACTCGCCAGCGAAATCCGGGACGCCGTGGAGGGAGCGCAGGTGCCGGTGGAAATCCGAGAAGATAAGATGATGGTGACCTCGGACGCCGACTCGCAGGGCCATGCGAAGCTGCGCCTGCTGCTCGACTCGGGCGCCAACTCCGTGGTGCTCATTCAGAAGGCGTCACGCGCGCTCCATCTCCCGGGCCAGGAAAATTGGATGGAAGTCACGAGCGGCGGGCAGGCGGGAATGCAGGTCGGCCGCGTGCGCACGCTGGCCGTGGGGGCGCAACAGTTTCACGATCTCGCCGTCGCACTCCCTTCCGCGGCGCCCGAAGACTCAGAACGCCTCGAAGACGGCTTGCTGCCGACGTCGCTGTTTCGGGCCTTGTACGTCAACAATCGCGAGAGCTTTGTGGTGTTCAATCCGCGGGTGAAAAAGAACTAGCACAGTCGGCTCACATCTCCTTCGGTAGCACCTGATTAACGCAGCGCTTACCGGAGAAATAAAGTAATACTTGAAAAAAGCCAAGAAATGCCGGCTACACGATCCTTGATACCGCACCAAGTCTACGCAGCCAAGCCCGAAGCCGGAGGTTCTTGCAAATCGCTCGAAAGTTCGTTCATCAAGCGGCAAACAGTAGCCCTCGACACGCGATGTTTCTTTGCGACCTGACTTAATGACATGCCAGAACGCCGGTCATCGATCAGCTGTGCTCGATCGATCTTCAGGGGTGAACGCCCAATCTGCCGGCCCTCCAACCGTGCCCGCCTCATTCCCGCTCGGACCCGTTCAACGATGAGGTTCTTTTCGGGTTCCGCGATTGCCCCGACGATCACGACCATCGCCCGCCCGAGCGGACCTCCGGTGTCGATATTTTCGCGGAAGCTGATGAATTCGACGCCCAGGTGATTTAGTTCATCAAGGATTTCGAGGAAATGTCGCACCGATCGAGCCATCCTATCGAAAGCCCAAACGAGCACGACATCGAATTTGTGCCGGCGTGCGTCGGCTAGCAATTGATCCAGGCCGGGGCGTTTTTGCTTAGCACCGGAAATCTTGTCGCTGTATTCCGCGACGATTTCGTAGCCACGCTGCTTGGCCATCTCGCGCAAATCATGAAGCTGCGTTTCGGGATGCTGGTCGATTGTAGATACGCGCGTATATATGCCGGCACACTTCGATTTCGCTTTTGAGGGAATTGTTCCGGGTGATAGCGTTTCCATAGCCATGGCTCAAATCTCCTTTGAGTTGTGGCTAGGGGCGTCGCGGTGCTGATTACACCGTGGCGTCCCGCTTACTTCTAACGCTTCAGGAACTCATCGATTGCTTTTCGAATCAGCCACGAAACAGGAAGGTCCTCCCGGACCGAGATTTTCTCCAACTTCTCTAGCTGCTCTGGCTTTAGCCGTACGGCGGTGAGCTTCTTCTTCACGTATTTCATTATATAGCATTGTTATACGATATACAAGAGAAAAGTAGCTCGATTAACCAGCAAGGATGAACACAAGTCTTGAGCTGCGCCGCAGGCCGTTTCACTTTCAGTCGATGGTCTTTGGTGACGATCTTGCCCGAATGCTGCCATGGACAGAAGCACGAAGTCCGGCCTGATCGCCGTTAGGCCCGACATCCAGAAGTGACCGGTCATTCGGCGGACAGCTCCAGTTTGCGGAGTCATTCACTGCCCCGGCACCCTTGTAGCGGGCTTGTTCCGGGAACTTGCAAAGAGGCATCGTGCGGTCCACTGCACTGCCCGTTGCATGCGAAGCGACGATACCATCTGGCGCACGACCTTTCTCAACCCAATTCTCTAGTGCACTCAGCGTGTCAAAGGTATTGGGCCCCGGACCGTCATGGCAGTGGAGCATTCCCGGCACCATGAAGAGACGTGCTTGACCCTGCAGTTTATCGAAACCACCCGTTTCTTTGGCCAAATCCTCGTAGAACCAGATCGTTCGATACGGCGAAATAATGAAGTCGTCATATCCGTGGTAGATCAGGAGCTTTCCTCCCTTCGCCAGAAACGGCGCCAGTTCAGACGGATCGCCCGGAATATCCGGACCGAGCCTGGCATATAGGAGCTTGCGCATTGCGGATTTAACGACGCCGTCGGTTTCTACAGCGTTGTTTAAGTCAATGTCGGGATCATAGAAGCCCAAATGCAAGATGATGCCCACAGCCAGGTGCCAATTCGGCGGCGCGTCAGCACTGCCCCAGGGATGAGAACCCGTGGGATCGACCGGCGGAGTATCGAGTTCATTTACGGGAGTAGCTTTCGCCGGAAGGCCGCTCTGCGCGAAGTTGCTCACCGACGATCCGGGATAAATAAATTTGCCTTTCTCGTCTCGTACCGGCTCGATAGTCGCCTTGAGTGCGTCCGCCTGCCGTTGTGTCAGGATGCTCGGAACCAAGACATTAAGATTGAACGAGCATCTGGCTGGGTCTTGGATTAGCCCATCGACGAGTCCGTCGACACGATCACACTCTTTCTTGATTGCAGTATCAATGGCGGGGAAAAGGGATGGAGGGATGTATGCATGCAAGAGCGCTTGCGTGTTCTTCAACCCCCAAAATGAGGTGCCGAGTGGGTCCAGCCAGGGAGAGCCAGAGACTACGCCATCGTAGTCGTCGGGATAACGCGTCGCCTCGATCAACCCCATCTTGCCGCCGTTGGAGCACCCGTCGAAGTAGGAGTGTGAGATCGTCGTGGAACTGTAGTAATCCTTGACGATTTGCTTGGCGGCCAACGTAACCTGATGAACGGCACGGTAGAAGTAATCGATGATTTTCGCCGTGTTTGGCTGGCCTGGGGAGATGAATTCCCAGGTTGGATCCATGCTGACGTGGCCCGTGTCTGTAATTGCAGTGGCGTATCCTCGCGCCAAGAATAGATTTTCATCAACCGGATTGGCCGAAGATCTGAGAGTTCCCGCTAGCCCTCCGACGCCGCGAAATACGAACTTGCCGTTCCAGTTGGCAGGCAACATTACCTCAAAGTTCGCTGAGCCTGGACCTGCGCCTTCGCCATTGGTCCTAACCGAACCTTTCAAGTCACAGTATTGGGGGTTGGGCGCTACCGCAGGGACATCGTTGGCGGAGGTAATCGTCACACTCGGAATTCCATGGGCGCTCAGTGCGGCAACCGAACAGTCAGTAGCCGAAGCCCGGGACGCCCCGAAAAGGCAGAAAAATAAAAGGCCTATTGATGGAACGAGGGCCGTGAGTCTTCTCCGATCTGCTGCAAAGGTGATCACTAGCTACCCTCCAGAGGGCTACTGTGGCTTCGGTTCTGGGACCTTTGCGCCGACCGCTTCCCTCAGTCGCGAGCACTGTAGTCCAACTGACCGGATCCAAGCAACACGCTCTGTATTCGTTGGTGGGGGTGACATGAACGCAGTCGTTCGCCAAATAGCACGCAAAGGTGGTCAAAAAGGCTGCTGGAGGCTTTGGACCGGCGACGTCGAAGGGCGAGCCCTTAGCGATGCGCAGTTCGCAGACGTGCCTTTGCGCAGGCGCCTTCCATTTCGGGCGAATTCTTGGAGCATCTTTGGAGCAACTTGAGGCGTTGGTTCTGGTGAAATCGTCGTGTTAAGCGCAGCCCGAACAACGACTTGGTGATAATTTGATATGGGCTGAACCCTCGAAGGCACCAACCGTTGGAACACGAGAGGTGATCCATTGAGGCTTTCGCTTCGGCCAACTGGCCCAACGGGGGCCGTTCGTCAATCAGATGAATATCGAACACCAATGTTTGACGGATCTCGATCCCTAATTTCAATGAGTTAGAAGGCAATAGGTTTGAGAGGATTATTGAACAGAACCCAAAATCAGCGTTTGTGTCGAGTAGGCGACAATCCATCCGGAACCGTCGTTCTTAACTCCCCAGAACGCCGTTTCTTGATAACTTCCTTTTTGCCAACAGCCCGGGAATTGATCGGGATTAGCCAACAGTATGGCGGAGTTTTACATACCTTAGTGGATAGAGGCTGCCGACGAATTGAGAGAGCCACTGGCCCTAGAGTGAAATCCGAGCGCCTACCAAAAGCGTCTCCGCAGCCAGCGGAGGATTGCCATCGCCCCTTTACTTTCTTGGGGGGATTCTTGCGCCGTCCTTGCTCGAATGGCATGAAGTTCGTGCGGAAGATCCTTCGGCTCGCGATTTAGCAGTGGTAGCAGGTATTTTTCACGAAGGATAGCTGCCGCAGCTGAGGCATCCAGCGCATTTTGTACTCTTCCGTTTGGGACCTTTTGCCAGCATCTCCTCGGCGGTTTTCGCGCTTGTGGTCTGTTGGACCGCTGACGCACCGAGCCGCTTTTCGATCTCCGCTCGAAGACGTTTTGCGCGATTGTCGGAGTTCACTCCGGCGACCAGGGACCGGCCTGAAATTTTGATGTCCCCAAGGTATTTAGGGAACGTTTCTATCGGGCAACAGGAGACATTATCAGCTAGGCACAACAGTTTGCGGACATTCTGCGGACTTTTCGGTTAGCGAACCTGGCCTACCAGGCCGGCGATGGTGTCCATCAAATCGAATTTCGTGAGCACTTCGAGTTTGCCGCCGCCCATTTCGACGAACACGGCGGGGCTCTCGTGGCTGAGGATGTAGGTCACTCGCTCGACGGCCGCGGTGGACGGCACCTGCGGCATGGCCGGGCCCATCACTTCGCGCACGATGAGTTTGCGGAGCTCTTTTCCCTGCAGCGCGAGATTCAGGATCTGGTCCTCGAAGACCGTGCCGATGGATTGGTCACCTTCGAAGACGGGCAGCTGCGAAATGTCCTGATGCTGCATCGTTTTCAGCGCGTGGAAAATCGTCTGGTTCGGGCCTACGATGATCGGCTCGCGCGTCTTTCCGTTCTGGTGCTTCACGCGGATCACGTCGGCGGCGGTCAGCGTCACTTCCGAATCGGCGTAGCCGTGTTCGCGCATCCAGCCGTCGTTGTAGATCTTGCTCAGGTAACGGCTGCCGGTGTCGGGCAGCACGGCGACCACCACGTCGCCCTTCCCGCAGCCTTTGGCAACTTTCAACGCGGCGGACACGCAGCCGCCGCCCGAGCCGCCCGTGAAAAGCCCCTCGCGTTTCGCTAGACGCCGCGCCCACACGAAGCACTCCTCGTCGGTCACCTGCAGCACGTCGTCAAGAATCTGAAAATTCATGGTTTGCGGAAAAATATCCTCGCCGATCCCTTCCACTACGTAGGTGCAGGCCTTCCCGATCTTGCCGGTCTTGGCATACTCGTAATAGAGCGAGCCCACCGGGTCGACGCCGATCACTTTCACGTCGGGATTTTTTTCCTTGAGAAAGCGCCCAGCGCCGCTGATGGTCCCTCCGGTTCCCATCCCGCAGACGAAGTGCGTGATTTTTCCTTCGGTGTCTTCCCAGATTTCCGGACCGGTGGTGGCGTAGTGGGCCTCAGGATTCAGCGGATTTTCATACTGGTTCGGGTAGTAGGCGTTGGGAATTTCGCGCGAGAGCTTTTTCGCCACGGAGTAATAGCTGCGAGGATCCTCCGGCTCTACGGCAGTGGGGCAGACAATCACCTCGGCCCCAAACGCCTTCAGCAAATCGATTTTCTCGCGCGACTGCTTGTCGGTGATGGTGAAGACAACCTTGTATCCGCGCACGGCGGCGAGCAGCGCGAGGCCGACGCCCGTGTTGCCGGACGTCCCCTCGATGATCGTACCGCCGGGCTTGAGCAGGCCTTTGCGCTCGGCATCGTCGATCATCGTGATGGCGATGCGGTCTTTCACCGAACCGCCGGGGTTCAGATAATCGGCCTTCACGTACACCTCGGCCGGCACGTCTTTGGAGACGCGGTTCAGCCGGATCAAGGGAGTTCTTCCGATCGCTTCGAGGATGTTGTTGCACTTCATGGCGTTTCGCTCCGCAGCTTCCCTGGCAGAGCCAGCTTAGTGCCTTCGGGAAATGGTGTCCAGCGCGGGTTTCCACTGCATATCGGGCACGCTCGTCCGCCAACGGAAATTCTTTACCGGTGCTATGCTTTGCCCACCATGCCGCCCGCCGCGCCGCAGACCGAAACCATTTTCTACGACGGGCACTGCGGCCTGTGCCATCGCACGGTGCAGTTTGTGCTGAAGCGCGATCCCCGGGGACTCTTCCGGTTCGCGCCGCTCCAGGGGACGACATTCGAGCAGCGCGTCCCGCCCGCATTGCGCTCCAGCTTGCCGGACAGCGTAGTGGTGCTTACCGGCGATGACCGCCTGCTCGCGCGTTCGAGCGCAATCCTCTACATCTGCCGCCGCCTCGGCGGCGTTTGGAGCGGTCTCGCCGTGGCCATGTCGATCATTCCGCGGCCCATCCGCGACGCGGCATACGATTTCATCGCGCGCACCCGCTATTCCGTATTTGGCCGGCGCAGCGAGACCTGTCCGGTGGTTCCGGCGGAACTGCGAGAGCGTTTTGATCCATAATCGCAAAATGGAGGAAGCACGAATGAAGCGCCAGAATATTTTGTCCGGCACACCCTGGGAGCCTATCGTCGGATATTCGCGCGCGGTTCGCGTCGGCCCGTACGTGCACGTCGCCGGCACGACGGCCACCGACAAACAGGGCCAAATCGTCGGCATCGGCGATCCGCAGGCTCAGACCACGCAAATCCTCAAAAATATCGAAGCGGCGCTCGCCAAGGCCGGCGCGAAAATGTCCGACGTGGTTCGCACCCGGCTCTTCGTAAAGAATATCGCCGACTGGGAGAAGATCGGCCGCGCTCACGGCGAAGTATTCGGCAACATCCGCCCGGCCAGCACAATGGTCGAGGTCGGCGGCCTGGTGTCGCCGGACATGCTCCTGGAAATCGAGGCGGACGCGATCATTGCCGATGAATAGCGCGAGGCCCCTCCTCGCAGGGTTTCTTGCAGGGTCTCCGCGGTTGACAACCCGCGGCCGGGATATAACACTCATCTCTCGAAAATCCGGAGTTTAACGCACACAGAAACGATGAAGAATCTCCCTCATGTCGACGTAGCCATCGTAGGCGGCGGATGGACCGGCCTGCTCATGGCCAAGGAACTCGGCTCGCGCACTCCTCTGTCGATCGCCGTACTCGAACGCGGCGCCCCGCGTGGCGGAGCCGAATACCTCGCCGGGATGGACGAACTCGACTACGCGGTGCTCTTCAAGATGATGCAGGACGCCTCGCAGCAGACCGTGACGTTCCGCCACTCCGCGCAAAAGCGCGCGTATCCCATTCGCGAGTACGGATCTTTTCTGCCCGGCTCCGGCACCGGCGGCGCCGGCGAACACTGGAACGGCACCTGCCACCGCCCGCTTCCCGACGTCTTTGAAATCCTCACTCGCACCAAACAAAAGTACGGCGAGCATCGCCTGCCTGAAGGGCATTCCATCCAGGACTGGGGCCTAACGTTCAGCGCTCTCGAACCCTACTACGCCCGCGTCGACGCGCTGCTCGGCGTTTCCGGCAAAGCAGGAAACCTGCACGGCAAGCTGATCCCGGGAGGCAATCCGTTCGAAGGCCCGCGCAGCAGCGAATATCCCACACCTCCGCTCACGCTGCCCGAATTCGCCGAGAATTTCAGAAAGACCGCGGCATCGCTGGGATATCACCCGTACGTGCAGCCCGCCGCGACGATCAGCACCACCTATACGAATCCCGACGGAGTCGTCCGCCCGGCCTGCGCCTACTGCGGATTCTGCGAGCGCTTCGGATGCATGATCGGCGCCAAGGCCCAGCCCACCAACACGCTGCTGCCCGTAATTCGCCGCCACAAAAATATTTCGCTGCGCACGCATTCGTGGGTGCGCAAGATCGTCCACGAGAAAAATGGCGCAAACAGTGTCGCCCGCGGCGTGATTTATCGCGACGAGTCCGGCGAGGAAGTTTTTCAGCCCGCCGATGTGGTGATCGTGGGCACGTGGACGCTCAACAACGTTCGCCTGCTGCTGCTTTCCGGCGTCGGCCAGGCCTACAATCCCGCGACCGGCGAAGGTACCCTCGGGCGCAATCTCACGCACCAGATTCAAGTAGCGGCGGCGCAGCCATTTTTCGACAAGCCGCTCAACCGCTTCATGGGCACCGGCGCCGCAGCCGCCGCCATGCACGATTTAGACGGCGATGTGTTCGATCACGGCAAGCTGACGTTCATTCGCGGAGGACTCTTCGAAGCAGCATCCACTGGCGCCCGGCCTGTGAGCACGTTCGGCACGGTGCCTCCATCGGTGAAAGCGCGCTGGGGTTCGGAGTGGAAGAAAGCCGCGGTCCATTCCTTCGATCGCATCGGCAGCATCGCGCTTCTCGCCGAGCACATGGCCTACAAGGGCAACTTCATGGATCTCGACGCCACCTACACGGATCAGTTCGGAGATCCCCTGCTGCGGCTGACTCTGAACTGGACCGACAACGAGCGAAAAATGGTGGAGTATGCGGTTCCCAAAGCGGCGGAGATCGCCAAGGCCATGGGCGCACGCGAAGTTCTCGCCAACCCGGGCCTGGGCGATTACGACGCCACGCGCTACCAGACCACGCACGTGCAGGGAGGCGCGATCATGGGCGCCTCGCGGGAAACTTCGGTGGTGAACCCGTTCCTCCAGCATTGGGACGTGCCGAACCTTTTTGTGCTGGGCGGGTCGGCTTTTCCGCAGAATTTCTCCGCGCATCCCACGATGACGATTCTAGCCCTTACGCTTCACTCGGCCGATGCCATTGTGGACCGCTACCTCAAACACCCCGAAGCGCTGGCTTAAATCTAGCTGGCAGTTTGTTCAGGAAACAAGCGCTTTGCGAGGCAAACTCCCGGCGAATTTGCGCGCCGTTTATGATTCAAATACAAAAGGTTTATTTTCCATTTAGGGAAAAACCCGCTAATCTAACGGGCATGAATTTTTTGAATTCCTAGTTTCATGGCATCCGATCCCCAGAAGCCCTCATTTTCTATTCCCGGCCGGCCCGCCACCAAGGTGCTCGTGGCCACCACAGCCATGCTCGCCTTTATTTCTTACTGGCGCGCCGCTGCGATCGTCCTGAACGACCTCGCCTCCTCCGCTTATTACGCGGGTGGTGAAGCCGAGCAGTTCATCGGCAAGACGGCTCCGTGGTTCATCCTGGCTACGATGCTGCTGTCGTACGCAGTTTCTCAGGTCTACGTCGAAAGCTGCGGGATGTTCGTCCGCGGCGGCGTCTATCGCGTGGTGAAGGAGGCGATGGGCGGCGCGCTGGCGAAATTCTCGGTTTCCGCGCTGATGTTCGACTACGTGCTGACGGGCCCGATCAGCGGCGTGTCGGCGGGCCAATACCTCGCCGGGCTGCTCAACGAGATGTTTGCGTACGGGCACCTGAATATCACCGTCAACGCGAACGGCACGGCGGCCGCCTTCGCCATCGCCGTCACCATCTATTTCTGGTGGGAGAACATCAAGGGCATCCCTGAGTCGAGCGAGAAAGCCCTGTGGATCATGCAGCTCACCACGGTGATGGTGGTGGCGCTGATCGGCTGGTGCGCGTACACGCTGCTGGTGCGCGGCGGCCATCTGCCGCCCGCGCCCATTCCGCGCAACATCGTGCAGGACAAGCACTCGCTCGGCTGGCTCTACGGCACCCGCATTCCGCAGATGATCACGGCGGTGATCGTGTTCGTGGGCCTGGGCCATTCCGTGCTGGCG
>Ga0265325_10003214_pt1 | contig 10751 bp, 10 predicted proteins | sample 41420metaG_FD_202090 | JGI IMG/M metagenome (GOLD analysis project Ga0265325, IMG submission 202090) | Rhizosphere microbial communities from Carex aquatilis grown in University of Washington, Seatle, WA, United States - 4-14-20 metaG | ecosystem: Host-associated > Plants > Roots > Rhizosphere...
CGTGGCAAAGCCTCCCGAGATGGAAAGCGTTCCGGTGGGATGTGAACTGTGCGACCTGACAGGCTACAAAGGACGCATCGGCATCTTCGAATTGCTGACATTTAACGACTCCATTCGCTCGGCGATCCGTTCCGGAGCGCGCAACGAAGATATCCGCGAGCTGGCTCGGCAGAATGGAATGAAACTGATGCAGGAATACGCGCTCGAACGCGTGCGAGAGGGTGTGACGACGATTGAAGAAGTCCTGCGCGTGATTCCCGTCGAACCGATTGCTTCGTCGTGCTGCCAGACATGCGGCACGGACATTTCGTCTTCCTTCCTGTTTTGTCCGTTTTGCGGCGCGAAGGCGCCCAATCCAGTCGCGGCAAAACCCCGAAAACGTTCCCTCGCTGGGCAAGGAGCCGTCAGAGAATGAGTTCCGAGATACCGCCCAACCAATCGCGGCTGGTGTACCGCTTTTCCAGCCTGCGCGATCTCTCCGTTACCTACGAAGGCCACAGCGAGGAGGTTGCTACACGGCCGCCCGATATCAGCACCCGCGGGATGTTCATCAACACAACGAAGAATTTCCCCGTGGGCGCAGTGCTGACTGTGAGTTTCAAACTGGCCCATTCCGGCGTCGAAGTGACTACCCGAGCCGAGGTACGGTACTGTCTCGCCGGGGTGGGAATCGGGGTCGAATTCCTGGAAATTTCCCCCGAATATGTCCGGGCGATCGAAGCCGAAATCAGCCATCCGCCCCAATCGGAAGTGCGAACGGGCAAGGGCGTAGCACCTGGAAAGCCGCTGAAGTCCTAGGACTCTGCATTAAATTCCTGCATCGGGAATTTTTTCCCGATCTTTTCCATTCCTGGAGTTCTAGAACCACCATAACCCGCATGAAATCAATCGGGCTTACCTCTGTAGTGGTGGCCTTGACCGTGCAGCGGTGAGGGGACTGGGGGGACTTATGGGAGAGCGTAGGAAAGCACGGCGGTACGAGGTCTATTTACCCTTGCAGGTATGCCTGTCGCGTCATCGCCCTACGGAATTCCACACCGCGCAACTGCGGGACATTTCGCGTTCTGGACTGTACTTTCACTCCACCACTCCGTTCAAGTCGGGCGCTGGCATGGAGCTTACTTTTGCACTGCCAACGGAACGGGAACGAGGCAAATCGGTGTTGGTACGCGCGAGCGCTAGAGTGCTGCGCGTCTCCCAAATTGACGGCGATCTGGGACCCGTCTACGGCGTAGCGGCCAGCATCGACCGGCTCGACTTTGTCCGCCCGGTGGTAACGGCCGCGGCCTAGCTGTCGATCAATCCAGCTGCCGATCCATCACGGATTCGCCAGAAGGGTGTCTGGCGTGTCTCTTCCCTTTGCGTCTACAATCCCTGAATGCCTCACAGTTACTCCGGCGAAGAGTTGCGTGAGGCGGAGCGTGCTATTTTACGGGCGCTTTGCCAGCCGCCGACCACACAAGCCCTGCGCGAACGTATCGGCCAGGAATTAGCTTCTTATCAATGGCGGGTGGAGGATCACCGGGTGATTTTCGATGCGCTTCAGAGAAGCCGGAGCGCCAAGGCTTCCTCGTTGCAGGAACAATTGCGGGCGCACGCGACGCGGATGGGATTCCCCGATATTGACTGGGATGCCTTCCTCGTGCCGGGCGAGGAAAGTCGGGAAATCGAGAAGTGGGTCTCTCGTTTGAAAGCAACTGCCACGTCCGGCTGAGGCGCTTGTTACTTCGAAGGAGCGGCGAGTTCGAAGTCGATGAGCTGGCGCAGCGCGTTCGGGTCTCCACCCGCCACCGGGCGTCCATTGACGAATACGGTGGGAGTGCCGCTAACGTTGAGCGCCGCGCCATCCTGCTGATTCGCCTCGACGGCCTTTGCGGCCTCCGGTGACGCGAGGCAAGCCTTGAAGGTGTCCCCGTTCAGCCCGAACTGCACGGCGAATTCATTCAGCTTATCCCACACATTTTCGGGGGTAATGGAATCCTGGTTTGTGTAAATCGCGTCGTGCATCTTCCAGAAAGCATCAGGTGACTGCAGGAACGCGCAGCGTCCGCCAATCGCGGCCGTCTTGGCCCAGGGATGGACCTGCTCCAGCGGAAAATCCTTGAATACCAAGCGCAGCTTGGATTTGTACTGATCGAAGAAATCCTTGAGAACCGGTTCCAGCTGGCGGCAATTCGGGCACTCGAAGTCGCCAAATTCGACGAGGGTTACGCGCGCATCCGCGGGGCCTTTTACCGGGTTCCCTTCGATGTGCATCTTGGCGCGGGCGGAGGCGTAGGGATCGGCGGCCATATCGAACATGTCGCCGCGGAAAAGCGTTTTGCCGTCTTTGCTGACGTAGACTTCGCCGTTATCGCTGTGGTCGTTCAGAGTGACCTCGATGGGAACCAGATAGTAGTCGGACGCGGTCGATTGGGCGAGCGGGCCGAGCTTTACCTTGAAATCCGCGCCCCAGGCAAACAGGTTGCGGACGAAGGCTTCAGTGGTCTTGAGAATCTGCGCCTGGTCGGCGGTCGGCGAGGCGGCCGCCGGTGTAGCCTTGGAACCTTGCGCGAGGGTTGGCAGCGCGCTGAGCAGTATTGCGACCGTGTTGAGAATCAGCTTTCTTGTAAGCATTTGAGCCGGTCTCCCTTGGTTTCTCTCTTGTAGCGGAATCGAACGTGCCATCCGCGTTTTCCCGGTTGTGATGCCGCCCGCATGAAAAGCGTTTGAACCTGACTGCGCCTATACGGCAAATTTCTGCGCGAGCGGGAAACGCCGTCCCACGCTAAAGGCCTTCGAGGTGACCTTCAGCCCCGGGGGCGCCTGCTTTCTCTTGTACTCGTTGCGATCCACCTGGAGCGCGACACCGCGCACCAGGTCCAGGGAGAATCCGTAATGCTGGGCGATCTCTTCCGGACTGCGAAGGTCCTCGACATAGGACTTGAGAATCCGATCGAGAACATCGTAGGGGGGTAGGCTGTCCTGATCCGTTTGATTCGGGCGAAGCTCGGCGGAGGGGGGTTTCGTCAGGCTCGCTTCCGGAATGCGCTGTCCGGCGCGATTGGCGACCCGTGCAAGCTCGTATACCATCGTCTTCGGCACGTCGGAAATCACGGCAAGGCCGCCCGCCATGTCGCCATAGAGCGTGCAGTAGCCCACCGCCATTTCGGATTTATTGCCCGTGCTCAACACCAGAGACCCGAATTTATTCGAGAGCGCCATCAGGAGATTGCCGCGGATGCGCGCCTGAATGTTTTCTTCGGCGACGCCGGCCTCGAGACCCGCGAAAGTGTCTTTCAGCGTGGCCCGGTAACTGTTGAACGTCTCGCTGATCGGGAGAGTCACAAGCTCGATGTCCAAGTTTGCGGCCAGCTTTCGCGCATCCAGGATGCTTCCCTCCGAGGAATAGGGGCCGGGCATGCTGACGCCAATGACGTTTGCAGCGCCGAGGGCGTCTGTGGCGATGGCCGCTACAAGAGCGGAATCGATGCCTCCGCTTAGGCCGATGACCACTTTGCGGAAGCCGCATTTACGAACGTAATCGCGAGTGCCAAGCACGAGCGCGCGGTAGGCGGCCTCAAGCTCGTCATCGATCTGCGGGTGGATGTCTCCCACTCCGGTGACCGTGTCGAAAAACACGAGATCTTCTTCAAACGATTTGGCGAGCGCGGCAACCCGGCCGTCGGGGAGGAAGGCGACACTCGAGCCGTCAAAGATCAGGCTATCGTTGCCGCCCACCTGATTGACGTACACGACCGGAACCTCGTGGCGCTTGGCCATGGCCTTCAGCATGTCGTGACGAACGCCGCGCTTGTCGATCGTGTACGGGGAGGACGAAATATTCAAAACGACCGAGCTTCCCTTCCCGATCAGCTCGCTGACCGGATCACGTTCATAGAGGCGCTGCGCCCAGAAATTCTTGTCGTTCCAGATGTCCTCGCAGATGGTGATACCCAGAGTTTCGGCGCCGAGAAAAAAGGCGTGCTGGGAAGTCGCGGGCTGGAAATAACGGGACTCGTCGAAGACGTCGTAGGTGGGCAGGAGCATCTTTCGCTGCTCGAACAGGATTTTCCCGTGGCCGATCACGGCCGCGCAGTTCGCGACGGGTTTGCCCGTATCGTCCTGCGCCTTGCCGACATATCCGACAACGGAGGGGATCGGGACAAGCTGAGCCAGGCGCGCGAGTGCTTCGTGGTTGCGGTGAACGAAGGCGGGCCGTTCGATGAGGTCCTGCGGCGGATAGCCGCAGAGGCAAAGTTCGGAGAACACCGCGATCTCCGCCCCACCCGCCTGCGCCGTGCGAGCCAGTTCCAGGACGCGTGCCGAATTGCCTTCGAAATTGCCAACGGTGGGATTGAACTGGGCTAGCGCGATCTTCATTAGAGGCACTAGCATACGGACCGCGCCGAGGCTTTTCAACCTCGAGAGCGGGACGAGTTGCGTTGCATGTTTCCCTGATGTGAGATTCCGGAGATCGTAGAACCGCCGAGCGGAGTTTCAGAAAACCGTATATCGGCATGTGACAGCGCGGCGCCGCGATCGTCAGCCTTGATGTAAGTCTCGCGGCGACAGCACTGGATCATTCAAGCGTCTCAGCGGGCGATTGGCAGCGCATTTGCTCCTGCATTCTGCAATGCGCTCTTGTTCTGGGATGGGCTGGTTTTGCCGCGTACGCGCCTGGACTGGAATCCTGGGGTGGGGGTGAGAGGGAGACCTGCGGGTCTCCCTCATTTAACGAGCGAACGAGAAATTAAAACGCTTTAGAACTTGCGGGACCACGCCTTCGGCCAGCGCTCGACCACGATTTTCTTATCCGTGTAAAACTCGATCGCGTCTCGCCCCTGGCCGTGAAGCACGCCCAGGAAGCTGTCGCGCCATCCGCTGAACGGGAAATAGGCCATGGGCGCGGCCACGCCGATGTTGATCCCCACGTTTCCGGCGGGAACCTCGTAGCGAAACTTCCGCGCGGAGGCGCCGCTGCTGGTGAAAATCGACGCCATGTTGCCGTAAGGGCTGCGCGAAAGAATCTCAATTCCCTCCTCAAGCGTCTTGGCGGGCACCAGGCTCAACACCGGGCCGAAGATTTCGGTGGTGGAAAGCGAGCTCGAAGATGGCACGTTGTCGAGAATCGTCGGCTTGAGGAAATTTCCTTTGCCGTTTCCCGTTCCATTGCCGGAACGGCCGTCGAGGAGCGGTTGCGCGCCTTCACTCGCGCCTTTGGCGATCAGGCTTTCGATGCGAGCCTTGCTCTCGGGCGTGATTACGGGCCCCATTTGCACGGACTCGTCCAGCCCGTTTCCTACATGAATAGCGCTGGCCGCGTTGACGATGGATTCCTTGAATTTCTTCTGGGCTTCGCCGACTACGACGGCCACCGACACCGCGAGGCAGCGCTGACCCGCGCAGCCGAAAGCGCTGTCGCTGATGATGCGCGTCGATGTCTCGAGATCCGCGTCGTCCAGCACCAGGACGTGGTTTTTCGCGCCTCCCTGGCACTGGACGCGCTTTCCGTACACGGCGCCCTGCGCGTAGACGTATTTCGCCACCGGCGTGGATCCTACGAAGCTGATCGCCCGTACGTCGGGATGCGCTAGCAACGCGTCGACGACCGGCTTGCCGCCGTGGATCATGTTCACCACACCCGGCGGAAGCTTCAGCTTTTCCATCAACTCGAAGACCTTCTGCGAGGTGAGCGGCACTCTCTCTGAAGGCTTGAGGATGAACGTGTTTCCGCAGGCGATCGCGTAGGGCAGGAACCAGAAAGGAATCATCACCGGGAAGTTGAAGGGCGCGATGGCCGCCGTGACACCGAGCGGCTGGCGAATCATCGTCTCGTCGATCCCGCTGGCGACGTCTTCCAGGTTGTAACCCTGCATGAGCGTGGGAATGCCGCAGGCGACTTCCACGTTCTCGATGGCCCGGCGCAATTCGGCACGAGATTCCGTGAGGGTTTTGCCGTTTTCCTTTGTGCAAATTCGAGCGATCTCCTCGACGTTGTCTTCGAGCAACTGCTTCAGCTTAAAGAGATACTGAATCCGATCCTGCGGAGGAGTGCGGCGCCAGTCCGGGTAAGCCGCAGCCGCGGCTCGAACCGCCGCGTCGACGTCGCCGGGCACACCGAGCGGCACGCGCGCGAGCAACTCCGACGTCGCCGGGTTCATAACGCCGAGAGATTCGCCGCTCGTCGACGCCTTCCATTCGCCGCCGAAGTGATTCCGCAATGCAACGGTGTTCGTCATAGGAGCCCTTTTCAGCTCATTGTCAGGTAAGTGTCAGGTCAGCGAGGGTGCGGTTTCCGTCGGCTTCTTCGTTATTTGCGACGGATCGGCGCCAACGCGGCCCGAACCTTCACCCTTCCCTGCCGCAGCCAGCTGGAAGTCATATTTGATGCTGGGCAGGTGCGGCAGAGGAGACGCGGGATCGGATTCGTTGACCCTTACGATCAGAGAATCCGTCACGCCGAAGACGGTGTCGGAATCGATGTGCGGATCGTTGTGTATGTAGAGAGCGGTTACGACCTCTCTGTAGCCCGGCGCGCCAATCAGGAAGTGAAAATGCGACGGGCGAAAACCGTGGCGTTTCTGTGCGCGGATCATCTCGCCGACGGGGCCGTCCATGGGAATCGAATAGCCTGCGGGAACCTCGGTGCGGAAATAGTAGCGGCCTTCGGCGTCGGCGTGGAGAGTGCCGCGAAGGTCCATGTCGGTGGCGGCGTTCGGCTTCTGCAAGTCGTAATCGCCTTCCTTGTCTGTCTGCCAGACCTGGACGGACGCTCCGGGAATTCCCTTTCCGTTGGAATCCGTGACCTGGCCATACATCACGACCTCAGTACCCCTGATTTCCTTGACGATCGAATCACCGAGCTTGAATTCCGGCGAATTCATGCGATAGAAGGGGCCGAGCAGGCTTGCGTCCGTGTGCATGCCGGGTGTGCGTGCGTCGCTCATCAGGCCCACGAGGGAACTCAGGCCAAGCGTGTCCGAAAGCAAGATAAATTCCTGGCGATACGGAGTGCATTTCTGCCCCACTTCGGTGAAAAAGCGGATGCCTTCGAGCCATTCTTCCGGCGTCAAATTCACTTCGCGGGCAAACGCATGAAGGTGCCTGACGGCTGCATTCATGATTTCCCTGAATCGCGGGTTCGGCGTGGACGCCATCTGCGCCAGGACGGCTTCGACCACCGTGTTCTCATTGAGTTGTTGCATTCGGTTTTCCCCTTTCAGCTACGCGGATTACGCGTTTCGGCCACGCTCATGGAACGTTCGATCATACCCCGCAATTACTTTGCTGTCGCCCGAAGGAAAGCGCAAGCATCCGCAACGGGGTCCTCATCTACGGGCACGTCCCGGTATGGCAAGCGCGCTTGTTGTGCTCCCAAATTTCGCTCGTGTTCACCGGAACAAAATTATTGCGATTCGGCATCGATATTTTTGGCAGACTGCCCGCGTCGAGCACGTCGGTTTCCCGTACGATGCCATTCTTGTACAAGAGGAAGGCCGTGAGCGAATAAACTTCTCCAGCGCTCAGCGATTCACCGTGCCCGCGCGGCATGGCCCGGTTGATCCAATCCCAGACGGTGGTTGCGAACGGCCAATAGCTGCCTACCGTCTGCCTGGGCTGTATCGAGGTGAGGGTGCCACTCCCTCCCACGAGCGCGGGACCAAGCGGACTCCCCTGCAAATTCTGGCCGTGGCAACTGGCGCACTTTTCCGCGAAAATCGGGGCGCCATCTTTCGCGCTGCCGCTTCCGGGAGGCAGCCCCTTGCCGTCAGGCCCGACGGTGATATCCCAAGCCTTGATTTCCGCCTCCGTAGGCGCCCTTCCTACGTTTTTATAATCGCGCGTCTGCGCGCCGGTCGCTATGACGCACATCACGATTCCGATCAGGGGCACGACCGCCCTAGGCGAACAGGGCATTCTGCACGCTCCCATCCCGGTTCACCTTCCAGGGCTGAATCGCATTGAAGTGACCGATCACAATCGAGGTGCTCCTGAAGAAATCGAGCTGGACGCCCCAAATTTTCGCGAGATCAGCCATCGTGGGCTGGACTTCGCCCTGATCGTCCAAGCAGCGCGCCTGGAGGATGGTTTCTTCCCCATCCCAGGTCCAATCCATGCCGAACCGTGTGTGCGACTTGGAATGAGCCGGGCCCTGTATTTGGGCCTCTTTCCAGGTTCGGCCACGGTCGGTCGATACTTCAACCTTGCGAATTGTGCCGCGGCCAGACCAGGCTAACCCGCTGATCTCGTAGAATCCGGGCGCAGGAAGCTTCTGTCCGCCGGACGGTCGCGTGATCACCGAACGCGGCCCGAGTTCGAATTGAAACCAGCGCGCCTTGCCGTCGAGCCGCAAGCTCGGATATTTCGTCGATTCCATCATTCCCATGTACGGCTGATCCACCACCTTGATGCGGCGCAGCCACTTCACGTTGTTGATGCCTTCCCAGCCGGGCACGACCAGACGCAGGGGGTAGCCCTGCTCGGGGCGGATCGCCTCGCCATTCTGGCCGTAAGCGACAAGGACATCATCAAGGGCCTTCTCCAGGGGAATGCTCTTCGCATGCTTCCCTTCTTCGGAGCCCTCCGCGATGATCCAGGTGGAACCTTTCTGCACGCCTGCCCGATCGAGAAGCAGCGAGAGCGGCACGCCGGTCCAGATGCTGCAGCTGGTGAAGCCGTGCGTCTCGCGCACCGTAGCTTCCACGGCCACGCGGGCCGCGCCACCGGGACCTGCCGTCGAGCTGTTGGCGTTGCACTCGATAAAATGGGGTCGCGAGACTGAGGGCAACCGCTTGAGGTCCTCCACCGTAAAGATCACGGGACGGTCCACCATTCCATGAATCATCAGGCGGTGTTCGTGCGGGTCGATATCGGGCGGCTCATGGGCGTGCGAAATCACGTAGTGCAAAGGGGACGGCGTGATGAATCCCACGGTGTCCTGCAACGGCGTGCGCAGACCGAAATCTCTGGGAGTTCCCGCTGGCATGCCTCCGGGCGGGTACATGTCGCCCATCGTTCCCGAGCGAGCCGCGGTTTCGAAGCGCGAACGCTCGCCGTAAGCATGCAATTTTTTAAGATCAGGAGCGGTGTTCCCAGGTTCGGCCGTCTGCGCTCCGGCAGAGGTTCCGATCGCCCCGGCGGACAATCCCGCGAGGACTGCTTTCTTTAGAAATTGCCTCCGCCCTTTTTCGCGAGCGCTCATGCGTGGCTCCTTCCGCTCCAGGCCGAGCATAATCTACACCGGGCGGAACGAGCGCGCAATCGCAGGGAACCAACGTGTGAAGGCGAGGGAGAGCGGGAGATAAAACGAAAAAGGGCCGGATAGACTTTCGTTTCCGGCCCTCTTCCCGGTGGCATTGTGATCTTCTTGTCTATCGATCCGGACGATAAAATCCGGGTGTTCGGTGGGTCAATAGCCTGGAGCAGTCGTTTGTATCCACCCTGCAAATACTGCGAATGCTGTAGGAATGCGCTTGGCTCAGGAATCCACCGGGAAGCAGATTCTTAGCGCGAGCTCTTGCCGCCACCGGGATGTAGCGTAACGCGCTGCACGCGCCAGTTGAGGACCTCGCCGACGTACAGTTCGTTCTCGCTCTGGCAATCGATCGCGTGAACCGTGCCGAACTGTTTCGGTCCCTTGCCGGCGGAGCCGAATTTCCCGACCACGGTGCCATCGAGCTCCAGCTTATAGATTTCGCCGTTATCAAAATTGCCGGCGTCGTTTGAATTGGAAGCATAGAGGTATTGATGCGGCCCCGGCGTGATGCACATCGCCATGGGCGAACCGATGCCGGTATATTGCGTCTTGAAATTGCCGTCGTTGTCGAATACCTGGATGCGCTTGTTCCCGCGATCCGCGACGTAGACGTTGCCTTTGGCATCCACCGCGATCGCGTGGGGAGTATTGAACTGGCCTTCGGCGCTGCCATAGGATCCCCAGGTTTTGACGAACCGGCCATCCTTATCGAACTTCGCGATGCGAGCATTGCCTGCCGAGCCGTGGCCGTCGGCCACGAAGATATTGCCGGCAGCGTCCCACGCAACATCCGCCGGAGCACCAAAGTTATCTCCCAATACGCCGGCTCCGGGGCCGCGTCCGCCGAAAGCGTTCGCCGCAGGCGCCGGCCTGGATTCCGGGGGCATGGATGGAACCGTAACCGATTCGGGCTTTCTGCCGAAGGTCATCACGATGCGGCCCTGCGGATCGAATTTGATGATCATGTTCGACCCTGAATCGACGGCCCAGATATTGTCCTGGGGATCGACGCGGACATTTTCCGCCCATACAAAACCGTAAATTTCCTGGCCCATCTCGCGGACGTAGTTTCCGTTCTGGTCAAACTCGAACAGCCGCGTACCGCCGCGGGCGAACGTACGCGAGGTGCCCGTGCTCAGATTCACCGAGCCGGTCCGCGTGAAAACGAAGATGTGGCCCTTGGAATTGTGCGCCACCCCGGCCGGTTCTCCCATATAGATGTGCTCCGGCCATTTCAGGAAGGCGGAGTTGGTGTCGTAGGAAAGCTCCGACTGCGCGTAGACGGCGCCTGCGCCCAGCAGCGCCAGCATCAACATCGAAATCTTTAAGCGAAAATTCATGCGCGATCTCCCAGAATCCTTTTTCTCAATTCGTTTCAGTGGAAACCTACTTCGAGGCGCGGGCCGAAGCCGAGCCGGGATGCAGAATGATTTTCTGTACGCGCCAGCTGGTGATTTCCCCAATCAGCAGCTCGTTTTCGTGACGGCAGTCGATCCAGTGCGTGGTGCTGAAT
>Ga0265325_10003217_pt1 | contig 10748 bp, 12 predicted proteins | sample 41420metaG_FD_202090 | JGI IMG/M metagenome (GOLD analysis project Ga0265325, IMG submission 202090) | Rhizosphere microbial communities from Carex aquatilis grown in University of Washington, Seatle, WA, United States - 4-14-20 metaG | ecosystem: Host-associated > Plants > Roots > Rhizosphere...
CGATCGCGTCCTACCTCGCCACCCTGCAATGACTGCCCGGAACATCCTTCGAGGGAGTACCAGCATGCGCGCATCCGCAGCCCTGATGGTGGCGTTGCTGGCCGTCCGCGTCGCAGCGGGCGCAGAAACAGCAGCCTCGAAGCGCTTCGACATCTATGTGATCGACGTCGAGGGCGGAAATGCTACGCTGTTCATCGCACCCTCCGGGCAATCCCTGTTGATGGATACCGGAGTCGGAGGGCCGGATTCGAGGGATGTCAACCGGATCCTCGACGCCGTCCACGACGCGGGCCTCACGCATCTCGATCATCTGCTGACGACGCACTGGCACGGGGATCATTTCGGCGGCATGGCGGAACTCGCCTCGAAGATCGAGATCCGGGATTTCATCGACCACGGGCCGAACACGCAGCACCCCAATGTGCGCGCCGAGGACTTTCTCGAACATACGTACCCGTCGCTGTATGCAAAGGCGCGGCACACGGTCGTGAAGGCCGGCGATCGGATTGCCATCGACGGCCTGGATTGGCAGATCGTCACGGCGGCCGGCACGGTCCTGAAGCGGCCCCTGCGCGGCGGCGGCGTGGCCAACCCCGAATGCGCGAGTTTCCAGCCCCGGGATCCGGACGACGATGGCGGGGTCGAGAACCCGAATTCGGTCGGCAGCGTGGTCGCGTTCGGCAAGTTCCGGATCGTTCATCTGGGCGACCTGACCTGGAACAAGGAATTCGAGCTGATGTGCCCGAACAACCCGATCGGCACGACCGACGTGTTCGTGGTCTCCAATCATTCGCTCGTGGTGGCGAACACGCCGGTGCTGGTACATGCGCTGCGCCCGCGCGTGATCATCATGAACAACGGGATTCGCAAGGGCGGCCGGCCCGAAACGATGCGGACCTTCTTTACCTCGCCCGGCCTGGAGAACCTGTGGGAACTGCACTTCTCCCTGCTCAGCGGGCAGGAGTACAGCGTCCCGGGCCTGTTCATCGCCAATGGGCTGGATGAACCGATGAGCTCGATGCCGATCGAGCCGATGCCGCCGCCGGTGGATGAGTACCTCGCGCGCGAACCGCGATCGCCGCCGCCGCCGCCGCACAATGGCAAGGCCTATTGGATCAAGATCGCGGCGCAGGCCGATGGCACGTTCACCGTGACCAACCAGCGCAACCAGTTCAGCAGGACCTACGCCGCGCGCCCATGAGCGGCCGCGCGCCCATGAGCGGGCCTGGAACCGTCTAGAGCTTCCAGTCCGGTGAGGACACGTAGGCGCGGCTGATATCGGCGACGCCCTGTGTGCCGCAATTGCCCATCACCAGCTTCAACTCGCCCTGCAGGATCTCGAGCACCCGATCGACGCCGGCCTGGCCGAAGGCACCGAGCCCCCAGAGCATCGGACGCCCGATCCCGACGGCCCTGGCGCCCAGTGCCAGCGCCTTGAACACGTCGGTGCCGCGCCGGAATCCGCCATCGACCAGCACCGGTATGTGCCCGCCAACGGCGGCGACGACTTCCGGCAGGGCCTCGATCGTCGCGCGTCCGGTCTCGGTCGAGCGGCCGCCATGGTTGGAGACGAGGATGCCATCGAGTCCGTGCTCGACTCCGAGCCGCGCATCTTCCGCCGTATCGATGCCCTTGATCAGCAGCTTGCCCTTCCAGCTCCTGCGCAGCCGGTCGAGAAACGCCCAGTCCATCGCGGGGTTCTGGCCCCGCACGCCGGTCATATCGATGCCATCGTACATCGGGCGCTCATGGAAGCTGGTGCCCGGATCGCCCTGATGACACGCCGCGCACTGGCGCAGGTCCTTCGGCCGTGTGCGCAGGTAGGTCTCGCTGTTGCGCCCGGTCGTATTGTCGACGGTCAGCGCCAGTACCGTGCATCCGGCCGCCTCGACCCGTCGCACGATCTTCTCACACACGTCCCACGAATCCGGCGCATAGAGCTGGTACCAGACCGGGCGGCCGAGCGCCGCGTTGACGTCCTCGACCGCCGTCGAGGTCGACGTCGACAGGAACTGCGGTGCGCCGCGCGCCCTGGCCGCGCGGGCCACGCCCAGTTCACCTTCCGGCGCGAAGGACTTCTCGCCGCCAGTCGGACAGGTGAAGATCGGGCTGTTGTAGACCGTGCCGAACAGTTCGACGCGCATGTCGACCTTGGTCGCATCGCGCAGGCGGCGCGGCCGCAATTCCAGGTGCCGGAAGCCATCGCGATTGGCACGCAGCGTCGCATCGTCGTCCACGCCACTGGACATGTAGGCCCAGTGGCCAGGCTGCACGTTGCGATGCGCGATCGGCTCGAAATCGAACACGTCGAGGGCCTCGGTCGGGCTGCCGATCAGGGCGGGATCGGACGGCACGCCCTGCCCGTGCGCGTACTCCGGCAGCGCCGTGGCGATTCCGCCGAGCGCGGCGACATACGGGCTCGCTGCCAGATACTTCAGCAGCGCGCGCCGCGAATTCGAGACGGGGTGGGAGGCGCTCATGGCGCGCAGTGTACACCCGGCAACAGCCTATAATCGCCTGCACAGGGGATAGGGGGCTGCCGTCATGTCGAGCTCACTGGATCAACGTACCGCACCGTACGCAGCGCTGCTGCTGCGCGTCACGCTCGGCGCGCTGTTCATCGCGCACCTGTACTGGAAGCTTGCGTTGCTGGACGGCGGCCTGCCGCGCTGGTGGGCAGGGCTGCTGCACAACGGCTATCCGTGGTTCGTCCCGTACTACGTGATCTCGGCGGAGTTCATCGGCGCGTTGTGCCTGATTCCCGGCCTGTACGCGCGCTGGGCCGCGCTGTACGCGCTGCCGATGATGATCGGAGCCGCCTGGTTCTGGGCCGAGCGCAAGGGATTCTATTTCACCGGCGCCGGCAGCGAGCTGCCGCTGCTCTGGGCGCTGTTGCTGCTGATCCAGGCGCTGCTGGGGGATGGCGCCTGGGCGGCACGGCCCTCGAGCCTGCGCGTCATGCCTCGCCGCGGCTAGCGTCGCACGGCGGGCGTCTCGATCCGCAGTCCCGCGCCACGCCAGCGTTCGAACAGTTCCAGATCGACGTACGCCTGTGATCCGGGCTGGTACGGCTCGGCCCGCACCGCCTCGTTGCACCAGGCGAACATCCGGTGCGTCGATCCCAGCGTCTGCCAGAGCTCGCGATAGACCGGAAAGCCATTGATCTGCCCCTGCGGGATCGTCTCCGCGCCGAGGCGCGATCCGGCGTGCTGCTCGTGACAGCTGGCGCAGGACAGGTTGAGTTGCCCTCGGCGCTGATAGAAGAACTCGCGCCCGCGCTCGAAGCTGGCCGCCGCGGGGCCATCGATGCGCACGGCCACCGGCAGTCCCGTGGCCTGGCGCGACAGGTAGGCGGTCAGCGCCAGCAGATCCTGGGACTCGTAGTCCAGTGCGGTGAGCTTGAGCCGTGCCACGCGACAGCGATTGATCTGCTGCTCGAGGTTGATCACGCGTCCCATCGCCGGCACCCAGGCCGGATAACGTGTCGCGGCCGATCGCATCGAGACCGAGGCGACGCCGTGACAGGACTGGCAGGATTGGCCGGCAGGTCCTGCGGCCTCGCTCCACAGCTGCGCTCCGCGATCGACCCAGAGCATGCCGGGGTTCGCGAATTCATCATCCTGCAGCGTGCGCAGCGCCGGACTGAGGTAGACGTAGTCGGATTGCGCCTGCTGGGCGCGAACCGGCTCACGCGCCGGGCTGCTCGTGGCCAGCAGACACAGCCCCAAGCCGGCCAACGTCCGCATTCCGCCCGACTTCACGCGACCTGCAGCATGGCCGAGTTGGTCGTGATGGTGCCGTCCTGGTCGGTCCAGGTGAAATCGACCGGGCCGGTCCTGGTCGCGGTCAGGTAGAACGAGAAATACGGATTCGCGGACAGGCCCGGCTGCAGCTGCACCCTTAAGACCTCGGCGCCGTCATAGGCGCAGACGAAATCCGTGATGATGTGCACCGGGATAGTCGTGCCCTGCGAATCGAAATTGAAGCCGTTTTCCATCGGATGCATGATCAGCGCGCGGATCTCCACCTGTTCGCCGACCTTGGCCTGCTCCGGAACCTTGATGCGCGAGTTCGGCATGTGATCCCCCGACCGCTAGAACCGCATCTGCAGCACGTCGCAGGCGCCGACCGTGACCAGCACCCGCACCTGTGCGGTCCAGAGCGTCTGGTCGCTCATTTCCGCGATCGCGATCACGTCCTGCGTGCCACTGAGCCGGATGTTCGTGCTGAATCCCGGCCTGCCGGCGCGCGGCCCGAACAGCGCGGTGGCGACCAGCGGCCGAGGATTGCGGCTCGCGAAGATGCTCGCCCGCATCACGCGGTCCTGCCCGCTCATCGGGCTGTCGATGTCCAGCGTCAGCGGCACAGAATTGCCCGACTCCGCCAGAGCCGGCAGCTTGAGCGTGACGCGCCCCGGGTTCAGCATGCGCTCGCCGTACAGCAGTCGGATCGCGTCGGCCGTTTCCGCGTCGCTGGCAAGGCCAGGCATTGGCACGACGGAAATCAGCACGCCGGTGCCGATCGCGAGCAGCGCTTCACGACGTTTCATTTCAGGCTCGCGAGCCAGGCCACGAGATCTTCGACCTCCTGGGCCGACAGGATGGGCTTGCCGGCATATTGGGGCTGCGCACGCGTATATGCCGTCACGAAGAACGCCGGCATCGCAGTACCCGGCGACTGTCGACGCGGATCGACGATACGCCGGCGCAGCGCAGGAATGGTGAGGCGCGAACCGACGCCAGCGAGCGGCGGACCTAAGTCACCAGAGTCGCCGACAGCGCTTTGGTCAAGCGGCAGCGCATGACAGATGATGCAATTCCCCTTGCGGGCGTCGGTGGCAACCTTTAAGCCGCGCACCGGATCACCGGGCACGTCGGTCAGTGGGCGGTCCATCGCTTCAAGGGCACCGACACGTGAGACACCGGTCGGCCCCAGAACGCCGACCGCCAGCGCGATCAGCCAAACATTTCGCCGGTGATGTTGGCGTACCATGAACGGGCACTCTGCGCTTCGCGTAGATGTTCATCCTCAGAGGCCCCGACCGGCGTCGTGCGGTGGTCCTCGAAACTCAAGGCCAGCGTGCCGTTCTTGAGCTCGAATCCGTCGACGATCGAGAACCCGTAATCCGGCGCCGCGAGGCTGTAGCAGATGTTCAGCAGCTTCGCCGACGCGGCCACCCTGCCGCCGATGTCGGCGAGGATCGCGCGGGCGCAAGCCTTGGCCTGGCCATTGGCGCTGAAGCCGGATTTCGGCATCTCGCCAGCGATCGTCGCATCGCCGAGCACGTAGATGCGCTTATGCACCTTCGATTCGAAGCTCACTGGATCGATCTCGCAGAAGCCCGTTCCCGCGTCGAGGCCGGCCTGAATCGCAATGCTGCCCGCGCGCTGGGCCGGGATGATGTTGGCGACCGCGGCCTTGTAATCGTCGAATGCGCTCGATACGGTCATCGTGACCGGATTCACCGACATGACGCGGCCGGATTTCGATCCAGGAACCCACTCGATCATGCCCGGGTACAGTCGGCCCCAGGCTTCCATGAACAGGTCCTGCTTGATGAAGCTGTCGCTCGCATCCAGCAGCATGACCTTGGATTTCGGCTTGTTGGCCTTCAGGTAGTGCGCGATCAGCGATGCGCGTTCGTAGGGGCCCGGTGGGCATCGGAACGGCATCGCCGGCACCGCGATCACGACCAGGCCGCCATCCGGCATCGCTTCGAGCTGACGGCGCAGCAGGGCCGTCTGGGCTCCAGCCTTCCAGGCGTGCGGCATGCGTTCCGCGGCCTGCTCGTTGTATCCCTGGATGCTATCCCAGACCAGATCGATGCCGGGGGACACGACCAGGTAGTCGTAGCTCAGCTTGTGCCCGCCCGCCAGCGCTACGCTGCGCGCCACCGGGTCAATCCCTACCGCCGCGTCGTGAACGACATCGATGCCAGCGGCCTGAACCTTGGAGTACGGGAAAGTGACATGCTCGAGGGGATACAGCCCGCCGAGCACACCGTTGCTGAATGGGCAGGTCGTGAATTGCGCATCGCGCTCGATCAGCGTGATCGGTATTCCAGGGTCGTGGCGCCGCAGGTATCGGGCCAATGACGCGCCGCCAAACCCGCCGCCGATCACGACGACCTTGGGTCCGGTCGCGCTCGCCAGCGCGGGGGCCAGCACCGGCACCGCTGCCGCAGCAGCCAGATGCGCGAGCAGCCGACGCCGGCTCAGCGTGCTCACGAGTGCGGTCTCGCGCTGAAGTAATCCGCGAGCGCCGCGAGTTCCGCATCGGTGTAGGTGCGCGCGATGCGGTTCATGATCGTCGTCGTGGCCGGTCCGGTCTGCGCGCGGTAGGACTGCAGCTCACGCAGCAGCGTGGCCCGCTCGATCCCGGCGAGTGACGGGATATAGCCCTGGCTATGCCCGCCAATGCCGTGACAGCTGGTACAGGCGTCGGCCAGACCCTCGGCATCCGGCGCCGCCCCGACCGCTGCGCCAGCCTGCAGGATCGCCACCAGCACCGCGCTGATCCGCACCCACCTGCCGCCACACGATATATGCATTCAACGAAGCCTCAGTACGATCACGTGATCACTGCTCGGATCGGTCGCGTCGCGCAGCGCCCGCACCTGACTCGCTGTGACCGCCGAGCCGCTATTGCCCCAGCTGGTGCGTACGAAGGTCGCGATATCGGCGATATTCTGGTCGGACAGCAGCACCCGGAACGGCGTCATCCTGTAGGAGTCCGGCACGCCGTTCACGACGATTCGACCTGCACCGTTCAATACGATGTTGATCAACGAAGACGGGTCCTGCTCCAGCGCGGCCGGATTGCCGGCCAGCGGTGGCAGCAGGTCGCCGTGTCCGAGCCCGTCGCGGCCGTGACAGGCACTGCACTGGTTCAGGAACAGCCCGGCCCCCGTTGCGCCGAGATCACCACGATCGAGCGCCTGCAGCGTCTGCTCGCCATACGTGAAGGTTGGCGCACCCGCCGAGCTTTCCGCGTCCAGGGACTTCAGGTACCGCGCGATCGCGGACAGGTCGTCATCGCTGAAGTACTGCGTGCTGTTGTTGAACGCATCGAGCATCGAGCCGTAGACGGTCGCGTGTGCGTTGTGGCCGGACTTCAGCAGGTTCACGATGTCCTGTTCCGACCAGCGGCCCAGTCCCAGCAGCGGATCGCCGCGCAGCTTCGAGGCATACCAGCCGTCGAGCAGCGCACCGGCGAGATAGCCCGCGCTGCTCTCGTCGAGCGCGGTTTCGTTAAACGCGATACCGCGCGCGGTGTGGCAGCTGCCGCAGTGACCCGGACCCTGCACCAGGTAGGCCCCGCGATTCCACGGGGCATCGTGCTCGGGCTTATTCTGGTAGGTACCGTCGTGCAGGAACAGCGCATCCCAGAACGCCATGATCCCGCGGTGATTCAGCGGGAAGCCGATCTCGGTCGGATGGTTCTCCTGGTGCACCGGCTGTACCGAGTGCATGAAGAACTCGTAGAGCTTGCGGACGTCATCGTCGGTGAGCTTCGCATACGATGGATACGGCATCGCCGGATAGAGTCGATGTCCATCGCGCGCGACCCCGCGCCGCAAGGCATTGTCGAAGTCGGCGAGCGAATAGCCACCGATGCCAGTGGACGGATCAGGCGTGATGTTGGTCGAGTACAGTGCCCCGAGCGGTGTGCCCATCTTGAGGCCGCCGGCGAACGGCGCACCCCCCGGTACCGAATGACAGGCTACGCAGTCGGCGAGCCGCTCGACGTACTCCCCGTCGGCCGCTGAAGGCGTCGTTGTACCCGCCGTCAAGGAACTCTGGGGCGCGCGCTCCACATAGAAGGTTGCGCCGGCCAGTACGACGGCCACGACCAGCACACCCCCCAGCCATCGAGCGGGCCTCACGGCTTTGACACGCCGTGGGCCCGCGCCTGCAGCCGGCTCATGCCCAGCTCAGGTCGTGCAGGCGAAACGGCGTGGAACGCAGCCGCTTGCCGGATGCCTGGAAGATCGCGTTGGCTACGGCCGGCCCGATCGTGCCGGCCGGCGGCTCGCCGATCTCGACGTAGCGCGGGAAATCCGACAGTCCGCCGAAATGCACGTTGATCACACGTGGCGCATTGGCCATGCGGAGCATCGGATAGGTGTCGAAATTGCCCTCGACGACCTGCCCGTCCTTGATGTGGAGGCCCTCGTTCATGCTCATGTTCAGGCCGAACAGTGTGCCGCCCTGCAGTTCGACGGTCACGGCCTCGGCATTGAAGATCCGTCCGGTGTCGAAGGCAATGTCAACCTGCAGGATCTTGAGCTTGCCATCCTCGCTGACTTCGACCTTGGCAACCGTCGCCACGGTCGTGCCCGCATTGGCATTGCCGCGCATGGCCCAGTTGGCGATGGCAACTCCGCGCCCCTGCCCCTTCGGGAGTGGCTGACCCCAGCCGGATTTCTCCCTGACTTCCTTCAGGCATTTCACCCAACCGGGATCGCCCCACTTGCCGTAGAGCTTGAGCCGGTAGTCCATCGGGTCGATGCCGGTCGCGAGCGCGCACTCATCGATCAGCGATTCGATCATGAACGCGTTGGAGTTGTAGCCCGGGCCGCGATAGGGGCCGGTCAGGATGTGAAACGGTACGACCTGCGACTCGATGTGGACGTTCGGGATGACCTGCGGAAACGCCGTGTCGACCAGGCCGGAGACCGAGAAGCCGGGACCGCCGGACTCACGCGCGAGCAGTGTCGTGGGCATGCCGTCGGCACCCAAGCCGATCTTGAACTTGCCAGCCAGCATTGAACGGTAGCGACCCTGGCGCGTCGACTCTTCGCGCGACCAGATGGTATGCACCGGACGGCCCGGAAACTGCTGCGCAACTGCGACGACCATACGTACATCGTCGCAGAACACGCCGCGTCCGAACCGGCCCCCGACGTAAGTCTGGTGGATGTATACGTTTTCGGGTGCGATGCCGGTCTGGTCGGCGGCAGTGTAGAAGGCCAGCAGCGTGTGCTGCGTCGGGTGCCATACGTCCACCCGGTCCTTGGTGACGAGCGCGGTACCGTTCAGCGGTTCCAGCGGAGCCTGTTCGCAGAACGGCGTGTGATAGGTGGCCTCGATGATCTTCTGCGCGGCCTTGAACCCGGTATCGATGTCGCCGACGCTCTTTTCGATCTTCTCGCCGGGCTTGTCGACGGCCTGTAGCACCGCATCATTCATCTGCTCGGTGGTCTTCCACCGCGCGCCCGGCCCGTCGTCCCACTGGACCGGCAGCGCGTCGAGCGCGGTCCGGGCCTGCCAGTAATGTTCGGCGATCACGGCCACCGCGTGCTGTGCGGTATTGACGCCCAGCGGTATCGGCGGCTTGAGATCCGAAGGCTTGTTCTCGTTGGGCTTGATGGCAATGACCGCGAGCACGCCAGGCATGTGCTTGACCGCATCGGCGTCGTAGCTGACGAGCTTTCCGCCCTGTACCGGTGACTGGCGGAGTGCCGCATACACCATGTTCGGCTGGCGCACATCGATGCCGTAGACCAGCGAGCCGTTGACGATATCCGGAATCTGGACCTTGCCCGGATTCTTCTTTCCAAGGAAGGTCCACTGCGAGCGGTCCTTCGGAGTCGGCTCTGTTTCCAGCTTCACCTTCGACGCGCGGGCCACGACCTCGCCGAACCGCAGACTGCGGCCGGTCGGCTTGTGCGTGAGCTTGCTGTCCTGTGCCTCGACGTCGGCAACCTTGACGCCCCAGTGCTCGGCCGCGGCTGCCTTGAGCCGCTCGCGCGCGCTGGCCGCGACCTGCATGTAGGTCTTCATCCGGTCCGGGCCGGTGGAGCGGCCGCTGAAGTAGCTCTGCCCGCCCCCCACCGTCGAATATACCTTGCCTTCCTTGTAATCCCGGTTCGTCGAACCGTACTCGGGCCGGATCTTGTCCCACGAGGTCCCGAGCTCTTCCATCACGAACGCAGCCGCCTGCGTCAACGTGCCCTGGCCGATATCGGGAGCGGTCACGCGGACGACGACGGTATCGTCCGGCGCAATGCTGATCCACGGCGTGAATTCAATGGCTCCGGTGGGATTCGGCTTGTCCCAGATGATGGTTTGAGCCTCCGCGCCGAGTGCCGGCCGGTCGCCGAACCCAATGACCAGAGCGCCCCCTGCAGCCAGGGTGGAACAGACGAACTGTCTGCGGTCGAGGCTGGTATCGGCGCTCATGTGGTGCTCCTCGAAGTATTGCCCTCGGCCGCCTTGTGGATGGCCGCCCGCACCTTCGGATAGGTACCGCACCGGCAGATGTTGCTCACGTACTGATCGATATCTTCGTCGGTCGGCTTCGGGATCTGCTTCAGCAGCGCCGCGGCGGCCATCAGCATGCCGGCCTGGCAGTAGCCGCACTGCGGCACGTTCATTTCGATCCAGAGCTGCTGCAGCGGATGGCTGGAGTCGGCGCTGAGACCCTCGATGGTCGTGATCTTGTGCCCCGCAGCGGCCGACAGCGGATACTGGCAGGAACGCATCGGATGACCGTCGACATGCACGGTGCAGGCGCCGCATTGCGCAATCCCGCAACCGAACTTCGTTCCCGTCATGCCAAGATGGTCGCGCAGCACCCAAAGCAGCGGTGTCGCCGGATCGGCGTCGACCTCGAGGGCCTTGCCGTTGACATCGATCGATATAGCCATCGCTGAGGTCTCCTCTGGGGGCGCCCGGAGGCGCCCTTGGTTGACTCGGTTCAGGCATCTCTTGGCGGATGCCATAAGGCGGACTGCCCTTGATTAT
>Ga0265325_10003218_pt1 | contig 10747 bp, 11 predicted proteins | sample 41420metaG_FD_202090 | JGI IMG/M metagenome (GOLD analysis project Ga0265325, IMG submission 202090) | Rhizosphere microbial communities from Carex aquatilis grown in University of Washington, Seatle, WA, United States - 4-14-20 metaG | ecosystem: Host-associated > Plants > Roots > Rhizosphere...
TCCGATCTCTTCGGCCAGGACCTGGAAAAGGACACCACCAATGTCGTCCTGAAATCCGGCGGCAAGGTGCTGGGCAGCGTCAGGCATCCGCTCAACACGTCCGATTTCTCCTCCTATCTGCTGCAGGCGCAGGCTTCGAAGGCCAAGGTGATCGGGCTTGCCAATGCCGGCGGCGACACCATCAACGCCATCAAGCAGGGCGCCGAGTTCGGCCTGATGAAGGGCGGCCAGAAGATGTCGCCGCTGCTCGCCTTCGTCACCGATATCGACAGCGTCGGGCTCGAGACCGCGCAGGGGCTGCTGCTCGCCGAGGCCTTTTACTGGGACCTCAACAACGATACCCGCGCGTTCACGAAGCGCTTCATGGAACGCACCAAGCGGGTGCCGACCTCGGCGCAGGCCGGCGTCTATTCGTCGGTGACGCATTATCTGCAGGCCGTGAAGGCCGCCGGCACCACCGACCCCGCCGCGGTGATGAAGCTGATGAAGGACACCCCGATCAACGACTTCTTCGCCAAGAACGGGAAGATCCGCGAGGACGGCCGCATGGTGCACGACATGTACCTGTTCGAGGTCAAGAAGCCCTCGGAATCGAAAGGCCGCTGGGACGACTACAAATTGCTGGCGACCGTGCCGGGCAACGAGGCATTCCAGTCGCTGGAATTGTCGCGCTGCCCGCTGGTGAAGAAATAGGAACGGCTTACTCGCTGCAGCCGTCATTGCGAGGAGCGCAAGCGACGAAGCAATCCATCTCTCCCGATGCCGCGCTATGGATTGCTTCGCTGCGCTCGCAATGACGGCTTTGAAACACCGCCAATAACAACGAAAGCCAAAGCCCATGTCCAACGACATCGTCCTGCAAAACCTCGACCAGGGCCTGCTCACCATCACGATGAACCGTCCCGACCGGCGCAACGCGCTCAATCCGGACATGACGCGGGGGCTGGTGGAGGCGGCGCGGCGCGCGGCGGAGGATCATGAGGTCCGCGCGGTACTGCTCAAGGGCGCAGGCGGCACGTTCTGCGTCGGCGGCGACGTCAAGTCGATGGCGGAGGGCAGGGCACCGCTGCCGTTCGAAGCCAAGATGGCCAACCTTCGCCGCGGCATGGAAGTCTCGCGCATCCTGCACGAGATGCCCAAGCCCGTTGTGGCGCAGGTCGACGGCGCGGCCGCGGGCGCCGGGCTTTCGATCGCGCTGTCCTGCGATCTCCGCGTCGCCTCGGCGTCCGTCAAGATCACCACGGCGTTCGCCAAGGTCGGGCTGTCGGGCGATTACGGCGGCACCTATTTTCTCACCCATCTGCTCGGCAGCGCCAAAGCGCGCGAGCTCTATCTGATGTCGCCGGTGCTGACGGCGCAGGAAGCGCTCGCGCTCGGCATCGTGACCAAGGTCGTTCCCGACGGCGAGGTCGGCGCGGCGGCGCATGAACTGGCGATGTCGCTGGCGCAGGGCCCGTCGGTGACGCTGGGCTACATCAAGCGCAACATCAACAACGCCGAGCATTTGTCGCTGGAAGCCTGCTTCGACGCCGAAGCGATGCATCATTCGCGTTCGGGCGAAACCGCCGATCACAAGGAAGCCGCGAAAGCCTTTGTCGAGAAGCGCAAGCCCGTGTTCTCAGGTCATTGAAAATGACCGAGGCCATTGAGATGGCGAGTTACCTGCGGCTGCGGCAAATCTGCCTGGTGGCGCCGCATCTGGAGCCCGTGATCTCCGACATCGCGGGGATCATGGGGCTGAACGTCTGCTACCGCGACGGTAACGTCGCCAAATATGGCCTGGAGAACGCGCTGCTGCCGGTCGACACCATCCTGTTGGAAGTGGTGGCGCCGTTCCAGCCGGGCACCGCGGCGGGACGCTTTCTCGACAAGACCGGCGGCCGCGGCGGCTATATGGCGATCTTCTGCTGCGACGACCCCGACGCGCGCGGCAAGCATGCCGAAACCATCGGCGTGCGTACCGCCAACAGGATCACGCACGCGCCCTATCTCGGTGTGCAACTGCATCCGCGCGACTGCCGCGCGGCGTTCATCGAATTGAACCATACGGCCGGCAGCGACGATATTCTGGGGCCTTATCCGCCGGCAGGTCCCGACTGGCAGAAATCAATTCGCAAAGATGTGACGCAGGCGTTGACGGGTGTGGAGATGCAAAGCCCGGATCCGGCTGGGCTGGCGGCGCATTGGGGCCGCATCCTCGGGATTGCTGTCAGCAAGAATGCGAGCGGCGCGGCGGAATTGCAGCTGCCCAATGGCGTCTTTACCTTCGTCAAGGGCGGCAGCGAGATCATGAGCGGGCTGACGTTCAAGGTCGGCGACGTCGCAAAAGTGCTCGGTGCGGCCAAGGCGAGGGGCCGCGCGGTGTCGGGGAATTCGTTCGATCTCGGCGGGGTGACGTTTCACGTTGCGGCGTGAGGAGATCGTCATTCCGGGGCGATGCGAAGCATCGAACCCGGAATCTCGCGCCGACAATCTCGGGATTCCGGGTCCATCGCTTCGCGATGTCCCGGAATGACGGGCGTGGTCTTACCGCCCCTTGAAGTTCGCCGCGCGGCGTTCGGCGGTGGCCTTGACGCCTTCCTTGAAATCTTCGGTGGCGCGCAGCCGCGACTGTTCGGCGAGTTCGTGGTTGGTGGCGGCCAGCACGCGCTCGGCGAGGCCGGCGCGCATGGTAGCGCGGGTCGAGAGCAGGCCGAGCGGGGAACATTCGGCGATTTCCTGCGCGAGCTTCATCGCTTCGGCGCGCACCTGGTCCTGCGGCACGCAGACGTTGGCAAGCCCCATCCGGGTGGCTTCCTCGCCGGTGACGCGGCGGCTGGTGTAGAAGATCAGCTCGGCGTTGTTCTTGCCGACCAGCTCGGGCAGCGTCGTCGTCAATCCAAAGCCCGGATGAAAGCCGAGTTTTGTAAAATTGGCGGAGAAGCGCGCCTCGGGGCAGGTGACGCGGAAATCGGCCGATACCGCAAGGCCCAGCCCGCCGCCGATCGCCGCGCCATGGACGGCGGCCACGATCGGCTTCTTGGCGCGGAAGATGCGCACCGCGTGCAGATAAAGACTGTTGATCGAGCCGAGGCTGTCGGCCGGGTCGCCTTTGGCCTCGCGCGCCTCCTGCGCCTGCCTTGCCGGATCGCTGAAATTGGCGCCGGCGCAGAACGCCTTGCCCTGCGCCATCAACACCGAGGCGCGGATTTCGATATCCTTGTCGAATTCCTCCAGCGCATCCGCGATCTGGTTGATCAGCGAGATATCGAAGAAGTTCAGCGGCGGCCGCTGGATTTCGATGGTGCCGACATGGCCGACCTTTGCAACGCCGATGTCCGTGAACTTGCTCATGGGGGATCCCTCGATTGAATTGAGTTCGAACTAGCGCAGGCCGGCCCGCGCGCCTAGCGCAAGCCGAGCCCGCGCGCGATGATTCCGCGCAGCACCTCGGTGGTGCCGCCCTGGATGGTCAGTTTCGGCGCGGTCTTGATCGCGAACGACAATTGCTTTTCCAGCGTTTCGTGGTTGCTCGCGTTCTCGTCGACGAAGGCGGCGAGGTCGCGCACCCGGTGAGGCAATTGCTGTTCCCAGACCGTGCCGATGTCCTTGACGATGGAGGCCTCCACCACCGGTTCCTTCCCGGCCTGCAGCATGCCCGCGACCGACACCGACATCCGGCGCATGGTGTGAAGCTGCGCGACCAGCCGACCGATGCCCTCGGCGCTGCGGGTGTCCGGATTTTTTCCGACCGCGCGGACCAGTTCCGTCAGCACGTAATAGGTTTCCAGGAAGCGCTCCGGCCCCGAGCGTTCATAGGCGAGTTCGCTCGTCGCCTGCTTCCAGGCGCCGTCGATTTCGCCAAGCACATGATCGTCGGGCATGAAGGCGTCGGTGAACACCACCTCGTTGAATTCGAATTGCCCCGTGATCTGGCCGATCGGATTGACCTTGATGCCCGGCGTCTTCATGTCGACCAGGAATTGCGTGAGGCCGTGACGGCGGTTCTCCTTGGTGGACGGCGAGGTGCGGAAGATCGCGATCATGTAGTCGGCGATATGCGCCGACGAGGTCCAGATCTTGGTGCCGTTGATCAGCCAGCCGCCGTCGGTCTTGGTCGCCTTTGTCTTGGCCGCGAACAGGTCGGAGCCGGAATTGGGTTCGCTCATGCCGATCGCAAAGCACACCTCGCCGCGGCAGATGCGCGGCAGGATGTCCATCTTGATGCGCTCGGGGGCGTATTTCAGCAGCACCGGGCCGCTCTGCCGGTCGGCGACGAAAAAGCGCCGCGTCGGCGCGTTGGCGACGCGCATTTCCTCCGTCACCACATAGCGCTCGAGGAACGAGCGTTCATGGCCGCCATATTGCTTCGGCCAGGTCATGCCGATCCAGCCGCGCTCGCCGACCCGGCGGGAAAACTCCCTGGCATCGGCGTCTTCGCGATTGGGCTTGAACGGGTTGAAGGTGCCGGCCGCGACTTCGTCGGCGAGAAACGCGCGCACTTCCTTGCGCAGTTTTTCGCATTCGGGCGGCAGGCGGATCGGATCGAAACGAAGGGCTGCGGTCATGTTGAAGTCTCGACTTTCGTGCAGGCGAATTCTGTCAGGGTTCAGCGCGACGCCACCAGCGGCCACAATTCATCGGCGCCGCGCGCGGCGACGAGTTTGCCGAGCTCCACCGCCCAAAAACTCTCGGAACCGAAATCGTCGCGCCAGGCCAGCGCGCGCAAGGAGTAGCGATGCAGGATGTGCTCGATGGTGAATCCGATCGCGCCGTGCACCTGGTGGGCGATCGCGGCGCCCTTCTCGGCGGCTTCCGAGCAGCGGATTTTTGCCGATGCCGCTTCGAGAAATACTTCGTCGTTGAACGATGGGCTATTGGCGATGGCATCCGCGGCGGACGTTGCAGCCGCCAGCGCCGCCGCCGACTCGCCGGCGAGTTTTGCAAGGTTGTGCTGCACCGCCTGGAATTTCGAAATCTTCTTTTCGAAGGCGACGCGCTCGTTGGAGTAGCGCACGCTGATCTCGAGCATGGATTCCAGGCTGCCCGCGATCTGCAGGCTGCGCGCGACCCCGCCCATCAGCATCAGCTGGGTCTGGTCAAAGCCCTTCGGCGCCGGCTTGATCGTGATCGGCGCAACATTGGCGAAGGTCACGGTGTCGTTGCCGTCGTTCGCCAGATTGAGGCCGGCGTCGATCTGGCATTTTGACAGGTCCACCAGCGCGATCGAGAGACCGCTTGGGCCGTGCGCCAGTACCGCGATATGTCTGGCGTCCTTTGCAAAGGGAACGCCGCGGGCGCGGCCCGACAAAGTTCCGTCGGCATTGAGCGCGATGCGGTCTTTCGGGCTTGCCGGCGCGACCGTCATCGCGCCGTCGGGAGAAGAGATCTTGGCCTGCGCCAATAACCACCCGGCGAGCATGGTTTCGGCGAGCGGCACCGCGATCGCAAAACGACCTGCCGCGCTCAGCACACTGAACCCTTCGGCCAGGCTGGCGCCGGAGCCGCCGCACTCCTCTGATACCCATGCCAGCGGCAGGCCGGCTTCGCTCAGGGCCTGCCACAGCGGCGCTTTCCAGGCGCCCTTCTTGTCGCTGTTGATGGTTTGGGCGTCGGCGAGATCGGAAAAGATCTTCTCCGCGGTCTGCGCGACAATGTTCTCACTTTCCGCCACAGCGTTCCTCTTTTTCGTTCGCACGCCTCTCGCTCGTGCAGGTTCTGCCCAAGCTTCGGATGCGGTGTTTTCTTGCGCCGCATGATGAGGAAAAGCCAGTGCCATGACAAGCGCGGATCTTCGCTGGCGCCCCTGCGGGGGCGACATGAGGGGCGGCATGATCAGCGTCTGCCGGAATGATTAATTCCGGCAGACGGAGTTTTGCCGATTTGCAGGCATTTGGCTGCACGGTATGGTAGATCGCCGTGAGCGGGTCAGCCAAGAACACAAAAAGGAAATGCGGATGTCCGGGGATGGTTTGTGCGCGATTGTAACGGGTTCGGCGTCGGGCCTGGGGGCTGCGACCGCGGCCATTCTGGCCAAGGGCGGCGCGCGCATCGTCGTCAACTATTCCTCCAGCAAGAAGGAAGCCGAAGCGACCGCCGATCTTTGCCGCAGTGCAGGCGGCGAGGTGGTCGTGGTGCAGGGCGACGTGTCGCGCGATGAGGATTGCAGGAAGATCGTCGCAGCCGCAGCCCCCTGGGGACGCCTCGACGCGCTCATCAACAATGCCGGCACCACCAAGCACATGGCGCATGGCAATCTCGATGGATTGTCGGCGGAGGATTTCCAGCGGCTGTTCGGCGTCAATACCATCGGCCCGTTCCAGATGGTGCGCGCGGCGCGCGGCCTGCTGGAAGTCGGCGCGAATGCATCGGGGCGCGCGTCCGCCGTCGTCAACGTGTCGTCGATCGCCGGCATCAGCGGTATCGGCTCTTCGATCGCCTATGTCGCGAGCAAGGGCGCGCTCAACGCCATCACCTTTTCGCTGGCCCGCGCGCTGGCGCCGCTGATCCGCGTCAACACCGTCTGCCCCGGCTATATCGACACGCCCTGGTTCACCAAGGGCCGCGGCGAGGAAGCCGCCAAGCAGGTGCGCGACAGCGTGATCGCGCGCGTGCCGCTCAAGGTCGCCTCAAGCGCCGACGACATCGCGCAGCTGGTGTGCTTTCTCGCCACGCCGGCGTCGAGCAACATGACCGGCGAACTGGTGCGCATGGACGCCGGGCTGCATCTGGTTTAGCGAGATTCCAAGCCGTCATTGCGAGGAGCGAAGCTTCGCTTCGCTCGCAATGACGGACGGTAAAGTGCCGGTTTCTATCTCGCGCCCGGATCGGAAATCACGCGGCTCGCCACCAGGCGGTTCCAGATGAACAGCACCACCAGCGCGCCGATGGTCGAGGTGATGTAGCCGGCGCCCTGATCCGGCGCGTAATGGCCCATGGCCTGGCCGATGAAGGTCGCCAGGAACGCGCCGGCGATGCCGAGCACGGTGGTCAGGATGAAGCCTGACGGGTTGTTCGGGCCCGGCGAAAGCAGCCGGGCGAGAATCCCCGCGATGAAGCCGACGATAATGACATGTATCATCGCAGTCGTCCTTTTCTGAAAAAAACAGTTTCAACAGGCTGGTGCGGGGCGGTCGGTCAGATCCGCCCCGATAATTCGTCTCCGGTCGGCAGCCGTCCGTCCGGCGTCAGATGGTTGACCACATCGGGCAGATGCTGGCTCAGCCCTGACAGCAATTCGTCGCGCGACAGGCCGCTTTGCGACATCAGGCTGTTGATCTGGTCGGCGCCGAGCGCGTTGGCGAGATCGCCCGGTGCGATCTGCTTGTTCGGGCCGTTGCTGACCCATGAATTGGCGGTCTCGCCCTGGCCGCCCTGCTGCAGCTGCTTGAGCAGGTCGCCGAGCCCGCCGCTGATCACGCTGCCGGCGGCGCCGCCCGCGAGCAGGCCGCCCAAGCCGCCCTTCAGCACGTCGCCAAGGCCTCCGCCAAGGCTACCACCGAGACCTCCGCCCATGCTGCCGCCGGCGGTATTGCCCGGCGATGGCGCCGGCTGTGGGCTCGCGCCCGATTGATTGCCGCTGAAATGCTTGACCGCTTTCCAGGCGAGCAGCCCGAGGATCGCCATGGTCATCGGCGACATGCCGCCGCTGGAAGATTGCGCGCTCGGTGTGCTCGAACCGCGCGGGCCGTTCTGCATTCCGTTGAGTACGTCGAGTAAGCCCATTGTCGTCTCCTCCCGAATGCCAGCCCCACGGCCCAAAACATAACGGCGCGCCATGACGGTTACAAGGCGAGGACGCGCGCGCGGCGGCGCGATCTTGCGCAGGCGTGCAACGCAAAACTCTGCTATCGAACCCGCCGGCCAACGAAATCGAAGGACGCGATGATCTCCGATCGACCGATCTGTGTCGCAGGCGCCGGCAGCATCGGTTGCTTTGTCGGCGGCCTGTATGCGGCCGCCGGCCGCAAGGTCGCGCTGCTGGCGCGGCCGCGCGTGATCGCAGAGATCGAAGGCCATGGCCTGCGATTGACCGGCTTCGACGGTTTCGAGCGGCGGATCGCAGCCGACCGGCTGACGCTGTCGGAAAACCCTTCGATTTTCAGCGATGCCGGCGCGGTGCTGGTGGCGGTCAAGAGCGCGGACACGGCTGGGATCGCCGATCTGATCGCGCGGCATGCGCCCAAGGACGCCGTCATCGTCAGCCTGCAGAACGGCGTCGGCAATGTGGCGGTGCTGCGTGAGAGATTGCCGGGGCGGCGCGTGCTGGCGGGAATGGTGGCGTTCAATGTGGTCAGCCGGGGCGAGGGACGGTTTCACCGCGCCACCTCGGGCGATATCGTTCTCGAGCAGGACGAGGCCGGCACGGCGCATGCGATTTCGGTGCCGGGCCTGAAGCTGCGCGCGAGCCCCGACATCGCCGGCGTGCAATGGGGCAAGCTCCTGGTCAATCTCAACAACGCGCTCAATGCGTTGTCCGGTCTGCCGCTGCGTCAGCAACTCGCGCAGCGCGCCTGGCGCAGGCTGTTCGCCGATCAGATGGCGGAAGGGCTCAAAGTGGTGCGGGCGGAAGGCATCAGGCCGGTGACGCCGACGCCGGTGCCGCTGGGCCTGACGCTACGATTGCTGCGGCTGCCCGACGCCATCTTTGCGGTGCTGCTTGCCAGCGTGATGAAGATCGATCCCGAGGCGCGCTCGTCGATGTGGGAGGATCTGCAGCGCGGCCGCCGCACCGAGATCGACTATCTGCAAGGCGTCATCATCGCGCTCGGCGAGCGGCACGGCTTGCAGGTCCCGCTGTCGCGTCGCGTCCTTGCGCTGGTCAGGGCCGCCGAGGTCGCGGACCAACGCGCGCCTCGGCTCACGCCGGAACAGATTCGCTTTCCCTCCGCGTTACAAATTCGGGAAACCCGCTAGGATCCGGCAACGATTCGGCGGCCAAACATGCGCTTCCTCCAGACCTTTCAGCTCTATGATTTTCTGGACACGCTGGTCAGCCTGCTGACCGCCTTTGTATTGGGAACCCTGATCGGCGCCGAGCGGCAATATCGCCAGCGCAGCGCCGGCTTGCGAACCAATGTGCTGGTCGCCGTCGGCGCCTCGGCATTCGTCGATCTTGCCAATCGCCTGACCGGGGCCGAGGGCAGCGTCCGCGTCATCGCCTATGTCGTCTCCGGCATCGGATTTCTCGGCGCCGGCGCCATCATGAAGGAAGGCATGAACGTCAGGGGTCTCAACACGGCGGCCACATTGTGGGCGTCGGCGGCAGTCGGCTGCTGCGCGGGCGCGGATATGGTCGCGCAGGCAGGCCTGCTGACGCTGTTCGTGCTCGGCGGCAACACCCTGCTGCGTCCGCTGGTCAATGCGATCGACCGTACGCCGATCGACGAGCATGCCTCGGAAGCGAGCTACGACGTGCTGGTCTCGGCCGACTCCGCCGCCGTCGCGTCGGTTCGGGAAGTCCTGCTGGAAAAACTCGAGGCTGCAAACTATCCGGTGCGCGACACCAAGGTGGTTCATCGGCCCGGAGACATCGCCGAGATCGTGGCCACGCTGGTGAGCCAGTCGATCGAGCCGGACGAGCTTGACGCTGTCGTCGCTGGGCTCGCGGGTCAGCCCGGGGTTCGTCACGCGACCTGGAATATCCGCACGCTCGAATGATCCTGAGCAAATCCCGGGCGTGCAACGATCGGCCGTATCCGCCTTGAAAACGCACCGATTGCAGTTGAAGAATCTAACCTAAGCCGCCATCGGCACCGTCCGCCGCGCCGGCGCCGGAGGGGTGAGATGAGCCGAATTCACATCAGCATTGCAGTTGCGGCTCTCGCCGGCTTTGCCCTGACGGTGCCGGTCAACGCCGCGCCGCCGACCGTGACGCCGTCGCCGGGCTATGACGCCAGGCTGCAGGAGCAGCGCGCGGCGCAGTCCTATGCTGCGCCGGCCTATGAATCGGTGGTGCGCTATCCCCGGCCGCGGCCCCGGCATCACGCCAGGCGAGTTCACGAGGACGTCTATTAATTTGGGGGTTTCGTGTCGGTGCGTCGTCGTCGGTGAACGATCCGACAATCGCCTTACCGGAAATACCGGGCGGTGGTGATCACGGAATGACGGTACACGCCTTACCCGCGCTTCTGTTTGCTCGGCTGTGCGCTGAATAGCTTCTTCAGACCATTCAGGCTTTCGGAAAGCCGTGGCCAGTCGCAGGAGAACGAATGTTGCGCGCAACCCGCGCCCTTCGGACGCGGGCGGGGCGTCACGACCGGCAGCGGCGGCTTTTCGGTTTGCAGGGAAGCAGGCTGCAGCAGCAGCTGCTGCTGTTCGGCCTTGGCCCTGAGCTTGGCCTCGGCCGTGAGGCGGTTCTGCCGCTCCTGGTCGAGGAAGCGGGTATATTGCTCGTCGATCTTCTTCTGCTCTTCCGGCGTCGGGTTCGGGCCCGCGATGTCAAAGCTGCGGTTCTGCATGAAATCGAAATAGGTGTAGCCGCCGCCGGGCTTGCGCCGGCCGGCGAATTTCGCGTTGCATTCGACGAGTTGCGAGGCCTTTTCTGCCTTGGTCGGCGCTTTTTCGGCCTTGTCGGCGCATTCCTCGAAATCGGCGGGCGTGCGTGACCACCACTGCGCCTGCGCGCGCGGGGGCACCAGCCCCGCGCAAGCCGCGAACGCCGCAATCAGCAAAAGGGATCTAGGCGGCACCATCACGCGGGACTTCCCCAATACACAACTCTCGACACAGGCTCTACGCGACGCAGTCTCCGCCACCGGCGATTGTC
>Ga0265325_10003221_pt1 | contig 10740 bp, 10 predicted proteins | sample 41420metaG_FD_202090 | JGI IMG/M metagenome (GOLD analysis project Ga0265325, IMG submission 202090) | Rhizosphere microbial communities from Carex aquatilis grown in University of Washington, Seatle, WA, United States - 4-14-20 metaG | ecosystem: Host-associated > Plants > Roots > Rhizosphere...
CATTTCTTCGCTCCCGCGGAGGCGAACAGCGTCGATGCGTCGGGGTCGAACGGGCAGCCGTCCTGCTCCCAGTGCGCGACGTACTCGTCACGGAAGTACTGCACGGAGGACACGATCGGGCTGACCGCGCCGTCGGCGAGCGCACAGAACGCCCGGCCGAAGATGTTGTCGCAGGCATCGAGCAAGGTGTCGACGTCACTGGCGTCGGCATCTCCGGCCTCGAGCCGCTCGAGGATCTGCACCATCCAGAAGGTGCCCTCGCGACACGGCGTGCACTTGCCGCACGACTCGTGCGCGTAGAACTCGGTCCAGCGCAGCACCGCGCGAACGACGCAGGTGGTGTCGTCGAAGATCTGCAACGCCTTCGTGCCGAGCATGGAGCCGGCGTCGGTCATGCCTTCGTAGTCGAGCGGCGCATCAAGATGCTCGGCGGTCAGCAGCGGGGTCGACGACCCACCCGGGGTCCAGAACTTCAGCTCGTGCCCCTCGCGGACCCCGCCGGCCAGCTCGAGCAGCTCGCGCAGCGTGACGCCGAGCGGCGCTTCGTACTGGCCGGGTCGGGTGACGTGGCCGGACAACGAATACAGCGTGAAGCCGGGCGACTTCTCCCGGCCGAAGGTGCGGAACCACTCGACGCCGCGGTCGATGATCGGTGGGACGCTGGCGATCGACTCGACGTTGTTGACCACCGTCGGGCTGGCGTAGAGACCGGCGATCGCCGGGAACGGCGGGCGCAGCCGGGGCTGGCCCCGGTAGCCCTCGAGCGAGTCGAGCAGCGCGGTCTCCTCGCCGCAGATGTACGCGCCGGCCCCGGCGTGGACGACCACCTCGAGGTCGAAACCGGTGCCGAAGATGTCCTTGCCCAACAGCCCCGCGGCGTACGCCTCGGCGACCGCGGCCTGCACCCGTCGTACGACGTGCAGGACCTCGCCGCGCACGTAGATGAAGGCCAGGTTCGACCGGATCGCGAAGCAGGTGATCACGATGCCCTCGACCAGGGCGTGCGGGTTGGCGAGCATCAGCGGGATGTCCTTGCAGGTGCCCGGCTCTGACTCGTCCGCGTTGACCACGAGGTAGTGCGGCTTGCCGTCGCCCTGCGGGATGAAGCCCCACTTGCCGCCGGTCGGGAAGCCGGCGCCGCCGCGACCGCGCAGCCCCGAGTCCTTGACCATCGTGATCACCGCGTCGGGATCCATGGTCGTCACGGCTTTGCGGGCCGCGAGGTAGTCGCCGCCGTACCCCTCGAGGGTCCACGGCCGCTCGTCGCCCCAGTTGGCGGTCAGCACGGGAGTCAGCTTCACGCTGTCTCCTCGTTGGCCTTGGCGAGGTTGAGGCCCTCGAGGCTGGCCGGGCCGGCCGCGACACCCTCGTCGGCACGGCCGTCATAGAAGCCGGCCAGCACCCGCTCGGCCTCGCGCCACGTGCACACCGACGATGCGCCGCGGGTCGGTGCGACCGGCTCACCCGCGCGCAGCGAGTCGACCAGCTCGCGCGCCGACGCCGGCGTCTGGTTGTCGAAGAACTCCCAGTTGACCATCACCACGGGGGCGTAGTCGCAAGCGGCGTTGCACTCGATGTGCTCGAGTGAGACCTTGCCGTCGTCGGTGACGCCATTCTGGTTCGCGATGCCGGTGTGCTCCTTCAACGCGGCATAGATCGCGTCGCCGCCCATCACCGCGCACAGCGTGTTGGTGCAGACCCCGACGTGGTAGTCACCGACCGGCTTGCGTTTGTACATGGTGTAGAACGTCGACACCGCGCTGACCTCGGCCTTGGTCAACCCGAGCACCTCCGCACATAGCGCGATGCCCTCCGGGCTGACATAGCCCTGGTCGCTCTGCACGAGGTGCAGCAGCGGCAGCAGCGCCGAGCGCGGCTTCGGGTAGCGGGCGACGATCTCCGGCGCGCGCCGACGGGTCTCCTCGGACAGCCCCGTCGAGGCGGGGGCCGAGCCGGGGCGATCGGTTTCGCGGAACGACATCAGCGGTCAACTCCGCCCATGACCGGATCGATGCTGGCCACACTCGCGACCACGTCCGACACCATCCCGCCCTCGGTGATCGCCGGCACCGCCTGCAGGTTGACGAAGCTCGGGTCGCGGAGGTGGACGCGGTACGGCCGGGTGCCGCCGTCGGACACGACGTGGGCGCCGAGCTCGCCACGCGGCGACTCGACCGGGACGTAGGCCTGCCCGGCCGGTACCCGGAACCCCTCGGTCACGAGCTTGAAGTGGTGGATCAGCGCCTCCATCGAGGTGCCCATGATGGTGCGGATGTGGTCGAGCGAGTTGCCGAGGCCGTCGGCACCGAGCGCGAGCTGCGCCGGCCAGGCGATCTTCTTGTCCGCCACCATCGTCGGGCCCGGCCGCAACCGGTCCAGCGCCTGCTCGATGATCCGCAGCGACTGCCGCATCTCGTCGAGCCGCACCTTGTATCTCGCGTAGCAGTCGCCGGCGGTCTCGGTGACGACGTCGAACTCGTAGGTGTCATATCCGAGGCACGGCATCTCGCGGCGCAGGTCCCAGGCAAGTCCTGATGCGCGCAGCAACGGCCCGGTGACGCCGAGCTGCATGCATGCCTCGGTGTCGAGGAAGCCGACCCCCTGCGTCCGCGCGATCCAGATCGGGTTGGCGGAGAGCAGGTCTTCGTACTCGTCGATCCGGCTGCGCATCACCGGGACGAACTGGCGGATCGCGTCAACCGCTCCGGGCGGAATGTCCTGCGCGACGCCGCCGGGCCGGATATAGGCGTGGTTCATCCGAAGCCCGGTGATCATCTCGAAGATCTTGCTGATCTCCTCGCGCTCGCGGAACGCGAGCAGCATCGCGGTGAGTGCGCCGAGCTCGAGGCCACCGGTGCCGAGCCAGACCAGGTGCGAGGAGATCCGCTGCAGCTCCAGCACGAGCACCCGCAGGACGAGGACCCGCTGCGGGATCTGGTCCTCGATGTCCAGCAGGCGCTCGACCCCGAGGCAGTAGGTGGCCTCGTTGAACATCGGCGCGAGGTAGTCGCAGCGGGTAATGAACGTGACCGCCTGGGTCCAGTTACGGAACTCCATGTTCTTCTCGATGCCGGTGTGCAGGTAGCCGATGACCGGCCGGGCCTCCATCACCGTCTCGCCCTCGAGCTCGAGCACCAGCCGGAGCACGCCGTGGGTCGACGGGTGCTGCGGACCCATGTTGACGACGATCCGTTCGCTCTCGGCCGGATCGATCGCCGAGACCACGTCCTCCCAGTCGCCGCCGCCGACCGTGAACACCCGCCCCTCGCCCTCGGGCTCGGCGCCGGCGTACGGGTCGTTGTCGTTGTAGGTCGTCGCGGAGCTCTCGTCGGTGGTGTTGGTCACGCGTAGGACCTCCGTTCGTCCGGAGGTGGCACGGTGGCGCCCTTGTATTCCACCGGGATGCCGCCGAGCGGGTAGTCCTTGCGTTGCGGGTGGCCGGGCCAGTCGTCGGGCATCTCGATCCGGGTCAGCCCCGGGTGGCCGTCGAAGACAATGCCGAAGAAGTCCCAGGTCTCGCGCTCGTGCCAGTTCGCGGTCGGGTAGACCTCGGTCAGGCTCGGGACGTGCGGGTCCTCGGCGGTGACGGAGACCTCGAGCCGCAGCCGACGCCGATAGGTCATCGACAGCAGGTGGTAGACCGCGTGCAGCCGCCGGCCGGTCGGGTCGGCCAGGTAATCGACCCCCGAAATGCTCGCGCACATCTCGAACCGGAGCCCGGGATCGTCGCGCAGGGTCTGAGCGATCGCGACCAGCGCCTCCCGCTTGATGTGCAGAGTGAGCTCGCCGCGGTGCACCACGACCCGCTCGATCGCGTCGCCGAAGGCCGGATAGGCCGCCTGGAGCGCGTCGGTGGCCTCGTCGAACCACTCGCCGTACGGGCGGGGGGTGGAGACCAGCTGCGGCGGGCGGGCCACCAAGCCGCCGAAGCCGGAGGTGTCGCCGAAGCCCGAGGCGCCGAAGATGTCATGGCGCCGCCCACCGGTGCCGGTCGGCTCGAGCTCCTGCTCGCCGGCCGTATCCGTCGGTTCGGTCACGAGCCGGCTCCAGGCAGCGGCGAGGTGAACGCGGGGATCTCGGCATCGACGGCCAGGCCCTTGGAGGCCCGGGTGTCGCGCTCGATCGGCTTGACGTACGGCGAGTTGCCGATCGTCGTGTGCTCGGGCTTGCCGCTGATCGGGCCGGTCCGGATCTTGTCGTGCAGCTTGAGGATCGCGTCGAGCAGCATCTCGGGGCGCGGCGGGCAGCCCGGCAGATACATGTCGACCGGCACGATGTGGTCGACGCCCTGCACGATCGCGTAGTTGTTGAACATCCCGCCGCTGCTCGCGCAGACCCCCATTGCCAGCACCCACTTGGGCTCGGGCATCTGGTCGTAGATCTGACGGAGCACCGGCGCCATCTTCTGCGACACCCGGCCCGCCACGATCATCAGGTCGGCCTGGCGGGGCGAGGCGCTGAAGCGCTCCATCCCGAACCGCGCGATGTCGAAGCGGGGTCCGCCGACCGCCATCATCTCGATCGCGCAGCAGGCCAACCCGAACTGCGCCGGCCACACGGAGTTCTTCCGGGCGATGTTGAGAACCTTGGCGACAGTGGTCAGCAGGATCCCGTCTGGGATCTTCTCCTCGATGCCCATGTCAGGTCAGTCCCACTCGAGACCACCGCGGCGCCAGACGTAGAAGTACACGACGAACACCGCACCGATGAACAGCGCCATCTCGACCAGGCCGAACACCCCAAGGCTGTTGAAGTGGACCGCCCAGGGGTAGATGAACACGATCTCGATGTCGAAGACGATGAACAGCATTGCGGTTGTGTAGTACTTCACCGGCAGTCGGTGGCCGCGGAAGGCCTGAGCGGTCGGTTCGATGCCGCATTCGTACGACTCGAGCTTGGCGCGGTTGAACCGCTTCGGGCCCGACAACGAGCCGGCGACAACGGAGAACACCGCGAATCCGCCACCGAGGATGGCCAGAATCAGGATCGGGATCATGCTGTCCTCTCCTTCGCTGATGTCCTGGGTGTCAAACCGTCGAAAGTCTAGGTGGCGCCCTCACCCGCAGATCACGCGGCTGGGGTCAGCCGGTTCAGACCCGAGATGATGCGGTCCATGGCATCGCCGCCCTGAGGCTCGGCCAGGTTGGCCAGCAACTTCAGGCAGAACCGCATCAACGTGGGGTGCGGCAGCCCGTGTCGCGTGCACAGCTTCATCACCGAGGGATGCCCGATCGCCTTCACGAACATGCGGCCGATCGTGTAGTAGCCGCCGTAGGTGTCCGCCAGCACCGCCGGGTAGCCCGCCAGCACCCGCTCGCGGCGGGCCCCGGCCGGCTCGGCCAGCGCCTGGGCGACGATCTCCGCCGCGAGCCGGCCGGACTCCATCGCGTAGGCGATTCCCTCGCCGTTCATCGGGTTGACCATGCCGCCGGCATCACCCACCAGCAGCGCGCCGTCGGCGTAGTGCGGTTTGCGGTTGAAGGCCATCGGCAGCGCGGCGCCGCGGACCGGTCCGGTGGCGTTGTCCTCGACGAAGCCCCACTCCTCGGGCAGCGACGCCAGCCAGCTGTCCAGCAGCCCGCGGTAGTCGGTCTTGCCGAAGGCATCGGAGGTGTTGAGGATGCCGAGCCCGACGTTGCTGGTGCCGTCGCCCACGCCGAAGATCCAGCCGTAGCCGGGGAGCAGCCGGCTCTGGCCGGTCGCGCCGTCCCAGAGCTCGAGCCAGGACTCGAGCCAGTCGTCATCGTGGCGCGGGCTGCGGAAGTAGCGGCGGTAGGCCACGCCCATCGGCCGGTCCTCGCGCCGCTGGCGGTCGAGCGACAGGGAGAACCGCGAGCTGTTGCCGTCCGCCACCAGCGTCAGCGGAGCGCGGAAAGTGCGGCCGTCCTTGGTCGTGACGCCGCCGACCCGCCCGGTGCGCTCGTCGCGAATCGGGGCCACCACCGGGGTGAGCTCGTGCAGCTGCGCTCCGGCCTTCTGCGCGGCGTGCGCCAGCACCTCGTCGAAATCCTGGCGCGGCCGGACCAGCCCGTACGACGGGTAGCTGGCCAGATCCGGCCAGGGGATCTCGACCCGCATGCCGCCGCCGAGGATCCGCAGCCCATGGTTGGCGATCCAGCCGTTCGCCGGATCGGTCTCGATCCCCATCGCGATCAGCTGCTTGACCGCGCGCGGGGTGAGGCCGTCCCCGCAGACCTTTTCGCGCGGGAACTGCGACTTCTCCGCCACGATGACCTCGAGCCCGGCCTGAGCCAGCCAGTACGCCGCGGTCGACCCGCCGGGACCAGCGCCGACGACAACCACGTCAGCGTCGTAGTCGGGGGCCGTCGTCGTACTCATCGTCTCCTGCTCGTGAAAGCGTTCACATGCGGGCTCGGCCACGATTCTAGTGTTGGTTCCCCCGGGACGCGCGGTGCAGGGCGACCGCGCCCAGCAGCAGCTGCCGCCAGCCCACCGACGACCATCCGGCCGCGGTCAGGCGCTGCGAGAACGCCGACGGCGACGGCCAGTCGCCGACCGATTCCGCCAGGTATTCGTATGCCTCGCCGTTGCTCGCGACCAGGCGGGCCAGGCGCGGCAGCAGGTGGTTGACGTAGACCTCGTGCCCGGCCCGGAGCGGCTGGCGCAGCGGGGCGCTGGTCTCCAGGACGACCAGCCGCCCACCCGGCCGGGTGACCCGCGCCAGCTCGCGCAGGGCGGCGTCGACATCCGCGACATTGCGCAGCCCGAAGGAGATCGTGACGGCGTCGAAGGCACCGTCCCGGAAGGGCAGCGCCAACGCGTCACCGGCGACGAAGTCCAGCTGGGGATGCTGGCGGCGACCGACCTCGAGCATGCCCAGCGAGAAGTCGCAGGCGACCGTGCGGGCACCGAGCGCCTCGATCGGCACCGAGCTCGCGCCGGTGCCGGCCGCGAGATCGAGCACCCGGTCGCCGGGCTGCACGTCGAGGGCTCGCGCGACCACCCCTCGCCAGCGACGTTCCTGGCCGAAGGTCATGACCGCGTTCACCCGGTCGTAGCGATCGGCCACCGCGTCGAACATCCGCGCGACTTCCTGCGGCTGCCGGTCGAGATGAGCGCGTGCCATCGCCCCATCCTGTCGGTGACCGCTCACTCGGTCGGCACCGGCCGGCCGCGCAGCTGCCTGAGCAGATCGACCATCTGCGTCACGCTCGCGCCCTTCTCGAGGTAGGCATTCGCGCCGGCGGCGATCGCTTCGTCCAGGAGCGCGGCTTGCTCGAATCCGGAGAAGATCACGATCAGCGCACTGGGAAGGCAGCGCCGCAGCCCGGGCAGCGCCTGCATGCCGTCCATGACCGGCATCGCCAGATCGAGCAGCACGATGTCCGGCTGCAACGCCTCGGCGGCGGTGAGCGCCTGCTTGCCGTCCGACGCCGTGCCGATGACCTCGAAGTCGTCCTCGGACTCGAGCAGAAGGGTGAGCAGCTCGCGCAGGTTGACGGCATCGTCCACCACGAGCACTCGATCCCGGCGCTCCCGCGGTCTCACGATGCGGGGTGGTCACCGCGAGCGGCAGCCTGGTCGCGGGGATCCGCCACCTCGCGCTGCGCCAGGCGGGCAGCCTCCACAGCATCGGCGTACCCATCTTCGGCGGCGGTACGCGCGGCCATCTTGGCCTGGCCGCGAGCCACGGTCGCCTCGACCGCCATCCCCATCGCTTCCCGCTGGCGCCGCAGCAGGAACCAGCTCAGCACCCCGGAAACAAACAGTGCACTGACAATGAGCACCAGGCCGGGCAGGCCGATCAGCCAACCGATACCGAGACATACCCCGAGCAGACCAAGACGGTAAACGTTGTAGGTCAACACAGCCCGGCTGGCGCCGTGATGCACGCCAGCGCGTTCTGCCATAAAGTCAGCGTACGACGGGCGACCCAGAGCCCCTCGATTGGAAACGATTCGGCCCGGTGCCTGACAACGGCGCGGTCCGAACGGCACACTGGCCGAGCGCGTCACGCCGACGCGCAGTGGAGGGGGTACGTCGTGGTTGAGTCCCGGGATCGGTTGCTGACCCCTGGGGAAGTAGCCAGCCTGTTTCGCGTCGATCCGAAGACGGTCACGCGGTGGGCGGCTGCGGGTCGAATCAACAGCATCCGCACCCCAGGCGGTCATCGCCGCTTTCGCGAGTCAGAGATCAGAGATCTGTTGCGCCAGGACGGGTCGAAGGCCGCGACGCCTTCGCCTCGACAGGCCAGCGAGGATCAGCCGGCCGCCCGGTAGCGGCCGACGGACGCGCGTCAAACCCGCGCAGCGGTCAGGATCGGGCCGGTGCGCGGGTCAGGAGATGCCGGCGTACGAATGCAGGCCGGTGATCACCGTGTTGACGACGTAGTAGTCGACCATCAGGCAGCCGAACGCGATCAGCGCCAGCCACGCCGCCCGCGGTCCGCGCCAGCCGCCGGTTGCCCTGGCATGCAGATATGCGGCATAGCCGAGCCAGGTGATGAACGACCAGGTCTCCTTCGGATCCCAGCCCCAGTAACGACTCCATGCCTGCTCGGCCCAGATCGCGCCAGCGATGATCGCGAAGGTCCAAACCGGAAAGGCGAAGGTGATGATCCGGTAGGCCAGCCGGTCCAGCGCGGCAGCCGACGGCAGCGACTGCATCAGCCCGCTTTGCGCGGCGTTCATCTCGACGACCGCGGCGGTGCCTGGGCCGACGCTCACCCGCTGTGGATGCAGCGGAGACTGGATCCGGCGGAAGAGCGCGATTCGCAACGGTGGGCGGCCGCGCTCCCAGCGCTCCTTCAGCAGGTACAGCACCGTCACAACGCCGGACACCATGAAGGCACCGGTCGCGGTGATCGCCGCGACCACGTGGATCTTGATCCAGTACGAGTCCAGGGCCGGCACGAGCGGTCCTGGTGCGGCGTACAGCACGGTGCCGGCCAGCCCGAGGTAGAGCACCACCGGAGCCATCAAGAAGGCGCCCAGATAGCGCACCGACTCCTTCGAGTGCCAGCTCATGGTCTGCGCGCCCGGCCGCCTGGTCAGGATCGCCGCGGTCCGTCGCAGCGGTTGGCTCATCAGCAGGAGCAAGAAGACCCCCACCGCGACCAGGGTGACCATGCAGGAGAACTCGTACATGTTTCCCCACGGCACCCGGTGGACGGCGAGTCCGCGGGTCGTCACTGAAGCGATGTGGAAGCCGAAACCGATTGCCGTGAGGGCAACCGCTCCTTCACCCAGCCGCCGGGCGGTCAGCCGGCGCGGAGCTTCGACCGCACCGTGTTCACGAGCGGCGGATCTGCGGGTGGCCGCGAACTCAGCCGCATAGCCGAGCATCGCGAAGGCGTAGCAGAACACCGCCCAGGTGAGCAGCACGTCGGAGACGTGCGCCAGCGGAAGGTTCGGTGCCACGTCAGTCCCTCTCGGTCTCTGTTGCCCCGTTCGGAGGCCGACCGATCTGCGCGACCAGATCGTCGAGCTCGTCGACGAACCCGCCGACATCGCTGCGGGCCAGCCCTGCCGCGGTCACTACCGTACGCCCGCCCTCGAGGTGGTCCGAAGCCGGGACGGCCCGCGCCCAGAACCGCCGGCGGCGAACCCGGAGCGACCCGAGCAGGCCGGCGATGATGAGCACGGCGGCGACTAGGACGGTCCGCTTGCCTGGTTCGTGTGCGATCTGGAACGTCGCCCACTGGTCAACGCCCTCGAAAGTGACGGTCGCGCCGTCCGACAGCTTCCAGCTCTGGCCGGGGGTGAGCTGATTGATGCCGATGTTCTTCAGGCCGCTCACCGGCAGCGAGTAGTCCGACTGCGGAACGCCGCTGTTGAGGCCGAGGTTGCCCTTCCATGCGGCGAGCGAGAGCACAGGGTTGTCCAGGCCCGGAAACGCCGACACGAGGCCGCCGCCGGCGGCGACCGCGCCGGTCGGATAGAACTCGCCGGTCAGGCCGAGCTGGCCGCCACCGGCGCCGAGCGCCGGCACCTTGACCACTCCGTGCGAGGCGAACTGGCTGTTGTCGGGCAGGAACGGGGTTTGTCCGTCGTACTCGGTCACCCCGTCGCGGTTGGTGATCTTGATCCGCAGCGAGTAGCCATGCCCGACCAGGAAGACCTTCGCGCCCGGCAGGTTCAACGGATGGTTGACCTCGATGTCGTAGGGCTTCGCGGGTGCGGTCAGCGAGCTCTTGTAGTGGATGTAGGCGTTGAACGCGGTCGGCTCGCCATTGGACTGGTACGTCGCGGAAAAGCGCTGCAGGGTGAACGAGAACGGCGCAAGCTGGGAGTCGGAGAACAGCCGCGACGGCTGGAACACGTCGTAGGCCTCGCGGGTGTTCGCGAATCCGGCACCCCTCATGACCAGCACGGTGCCCTTGTAGCCGTAGAGGCCGCTGAGCGCGATCCCGATCAGCAGCACGAGCAGTGCGACGTGAAAGACCAGGTTGCCGGTCTCGCGCAGGTAGCCCTTCTCAGCCGCGATGCTGACCGCGCCATCCGGCTCCGGCCGGATGTCGGCCCGCCAGTGGCTGCGGCGAAGCAACTCGTGCACCCGGGTGGCGAACTCGGACGGGGTTTCGTCGGTCCGCCATTCCGTCGAAGCCGGCATCCGCAACAGGTGCCGAGGTGCGACCGGTGGGCGGCGGCGCAGCGCCTTGGCGTGCAGCCGGATCCGCGGCACCAGGCAGCCGATCAGGGAGATGGCGAGCAGGAGATAGATCGCGGCGAACCACGGCGCGGCAAAGACGTCGAACAACGACAGCTTGTCCATGAACGG
>Ga0265325_10003232_pt1 | contig 10728 bp, 8 predicted proteins | sample 41420metaG_FD_202090 | JGI IMG/M metagenome (GOLD analysis project Ga0265325, IMG submission 202090) | Rhizosphere microbial communities from Carex aquatilis grown in University of Washington, Seatle, WA, United States - 4-14-20 metaG | ecosystem: Host-associated > Plants > Roots > Rhizosphere >...
GAAGCCGTCGCGATCCTTGTCGTAAGGACGCGAAGCCTTCTCGGGCGTATCGTTGAAGGCGGTCGAAAGCGCGCGGCAGGCGTTGAAGCCGGCGATGCCGATCGGGCAGATCGCCGATTCCGCGCCACCTGCGAGCATCACGTCGGCATCGTCGAACGAAATCATCCGCGCCGCGTCGCCCATGGCGTGCGCACCCGTGGCGCAGGCCGTCACCACAGCGTGGTTCGGACCCTTGTAGCCGAAACGGATCGAAGCATAGCCGGAGGCGAGATTGATCAGCCGGCCGGGTATGAAGAAGGGCGAAACCTTGCGCGGCCCTTTCTCGTGCATCAGCACGGCCGTTTCGGCAATGCCTGTCAGCCCGCCGATGCCCGAACCGATGAGCACGCCGGTGCGGCAGCGCTCCTCTTCGGTCTTGGGCTCCCATCCCGAATCCGTCACCGCCTGCTGGGCGGCGGCGAGCGCATAGATGATGAAATCGTCGACGCGCCGCTGTTCCTTGGCATCGACCCAGGCATCGGGATTGAACGTCTCGCCCGTGCCGTCGCCGCGCACGACGTTGCAGGCGATCTTGGTCGCCAGATCGTTCGTGGGAAATTTCGTGATCGGGCGCGCGCCGGATCGTCCGGCGAGCAGACGGGACCACGTCTCCTCCACGTTGCTGGCAAGCGGTGAGACCAGTCCCAAGCCCGTGACAACGACCCTACGCATCGCGGATGGGATCCTGTGATGCGATCAGGCGTTCGCTTTGTCGATGTACTTGACGGCGTCGCCGACGGTCACGATGGATTCGGCCGCGTCGTCGGGAATTTCGATGCCGAATTCCTCTTCGAATGCCATCACCAGTTCGACCGTGTCCAGGCTGTCGGCGCCAAGATCTTCAATGAACGACGCTGTGTCGGTGACCTTCTCGGCATCCACGTTGAGATGCTCGACGACGATCTTCTTCACGCGTTCGGCAGTATCGCTCATGGGTTTTTACGCCTCTCCTTGCTTTTTTCGCCGCGCCTGTGTCCGGTTCGGCCCGCGGCTTGGGCCCTCACCGATGTAGATTGCCGAGTGGGGGTTGGCGGTTTCGTAACATAATCCCAACCGTCCCGCTACAAGGCATTAACTCATTGATATCACTACGAAATCATTGCCATCCCGCCGTTGACATGCAGAGTCTGACCGGTGACATAGCCTGCTTCGTTGCTGGCGAGATAGACCACGGCGGCGGCGATGTCATCAGGCGAGCCGAACCGGCCGGCCGTAATCCTCTGCAACACAGCCTTCTTCTGGTCTTCCGTCAGGGCGTCCGTCATAGGCGTGACGACAAATCCGGGCGCCACGCAGTTGACGGTGATGTTGCGGCTGGCGACCTCGGCGGCGATCGATTTCGTCATGCCGACAAGGCCCGCCTTTGCCGCGGCGTAATTGCTCTGGCCCGGATTGCCCGTGACGCCGACGACCGACGTGATCGACACAATACGCCCCCAACGCTTCTTCATCATGCCGCGCATCAGGGCACGAGACAGTCGGAAGGCAGCGGTGAGATTCACCGCGATCACCTGGTCCCACTCTTCGTTACCCATGCGCATGGAGAGATTGTCGCGCGTGATCCCGGCGTTGTTGACCAGGATGTCGATGGGACCGGCTGCGGCTTCTGCGGCTTTCGGCAATGCTTCCACCGAAGCGGCATCCGAAAGATCGCAGACGGCCCGATGGGCGCGGTCGCCGAGTTCGGCCTGCAACGTTTCGAGCGCGGCCACGCGGGTGCCTGAAAGAACCACCGTCGCCCCTTGCCCGTACAACGCCTTGGCGATGGCTCCGCCGATGCCACCGGAAGCGCCCGTCACCAGCGCGACCTTTCCTGTCAGATCGAACATCACAGCGTCCTTGCGAAAGTTTCGATGTCGGCTGCCGTATCGAGCGTGATCGTCGCCAGATCCTTGTCGATGCGCTTGACCATTCCCGTGAGCACCTTGTTGCCGCCGGCCTCCACGGTGATTTCCACGCCGGCCGGGCGGAAGGCTAGCACGCTTTCGCGCCAGCGCACGCGGCTCGTCACTTGTTCCACGAGCAACCGGCGAATCGATTCGGGCTCGTTGGTTTCGGTCGCCGTGACATTGGCGATCAGGGGGACGGAAAGCGGACGGATCGTCACCGCCGCCAGTGCCTCGGCCATTGCGTCGGCGGCGGGCTTCATCAGCGGACAATGGAAGGGTGCGCTTACCGCGAGCGGCAAGGCGCGCTTGACGCCCTTCGCCTTTGCGATCTCGCCGGCGCGTTCGACCGTCGCCTTGCGTCCCGAAATCACGATCTGCCCAGGCGCGTTGTCGTTGGCGACGACGCAAACCGGATCGGCTTCGGTCGCCTGAGCCACGGCTTCCTTCGCGGCTTCCTCGGCAAGTGCGACGTCGGCGCCAAGCAGAGCGCTCATGCTGCCTTCGCCGACGGGAACCGCCGCCTGCATGGCGCGGCCGCGAATTTTCAGCAGCCGCGCCGTATCGCCGAGCGTGAAGGCGCCCGCCGCACAGAGCGCGGTGTATTCGCCAAGCGAATGACCCGCCACAAGACGCGCATGCCGCGCGAAATCCAATCCCGCTTCGCGCTCCAGAACGCGGACGATCGCCATGCTCGCGGCCATGATCGCGGGCTGTGCATTTTCGGTGAGAATAAGATCGCCTTCGGGGCCTTCCCACATCAGGCGGGATAGATTCTGCGACAGCGCCTCGTCGACTTCCTGGAAGACCTCGCGGGCCGCTGCAAAGGCTTCCGCCAGCGCTTTGCCCATGCCGACGGCCTGGCTGCCCTGTCCGGGAAAGAGGAATGCGCGGTTCATTTCGGCCTCGATATCGGGCGCGAGACAAATCAAGCGGCGCACGCGAAGTCAAGCGCGTCACGGCGGCGCTGCCGGGAGAGTGCAAGAAAGCGAAGAATGTACAGCGAGGCTAGAATCGGAACGAAAGGGCGACTGCGCCGAACTTGCTTTTTTCCGGTTGCGTCTTGTATTCGCGGCTGCGGATGACATAGGTGTAAGAAAGCCGCATGGATCTGAAGGTGATCGCTGCGCCGAGATCATAATCGTAGACCAGATTCAGCTTTTTCACGCTGCGGCTTGTCTCCCAGGTGTTGCCGTCGAGAAACAGATTGCGCCCGACCGCGCGGCCATCGACTCCGGCAAAAACATAGGCGCTGAACGCCCCGGTCGGCTCGAAGAAATTCGAACCGGGCATGCTGGGATCTATCCGCATCGGGCCGTAGTCGCCCGGCAAGTTGAAACCCAGACGCGCCATCGCGCCGGCATTGGCGAAATCATAGACATTGCCGATCGCCGCGCCGACATGCGGTTCGAAATCGAAAACCATGCCCAGGATGGATTTGGGCGGAATGAGCTTGAAGCTACGCTCCTCCTGAATGATGAGCCCAGGCTCGTTGTGCAATTGATAGTGCCAGCCTTTCGCCTTTTTATCGCCGACGATGCCGTGTACCCAATTCTGCGCATCTCCGGCGAGCGACATCGGCCCGATCACGCCAAACGTGATCTGCACCTGATCCAAATACGTGCCGCTGTCGCCGACAAGGCCAGCCGTACCATATAGAAATCCGGCATAAGGGCGATCCGTCGGCGACGGGTTCGTCAAGGTCTTGTTTAACGGCGTGAACATGCTCTGGCCGAGCGCATAGCGCGTGCGCACATCGCCTGTCGCGCTGAAGAAAGGCAGCTTGCGCGCGGCGTCGACCAGCCAGTCGGGCGTATCCTGCGGGGCTGTCGTGTAGGTGAGCTCGACGCCATTGGTATAGTCATGATCGGCATTGCCGAACCAGTCGTTCTCAAAAAGTATGCCGAAGGCGCCTTTTTCAGGTTCAGGCCCGCTTGCGGCATGCGCGGCGGCAATACTCAACGCCGCGGCAAGCGCAGCAGAAACAACGGATATCAACTTCATGGTACCCCCCGTTGGTAGAGGAGAAACGCGGACGGCGCCGCAGCTTTCTCCAATTCAACAACTCACATGTCCTCGTCAGTTCATCTCGATACCTGCGCGCGCGACCCGGCTGAGTTCGTCGTTGCCGTAGGCTGCGAGAAAAGTCGTCACGACGCGTTTGGCTTGGGTATCGATGGCTTCCTGGCTGACGTCACAGACAACGGCCCACAAGCGTTTCCTGTGCAGCTGTCCGGAGCACAAATCCAGGAAGTGCTCCGCGGCGACCAAAGCGTTTGTCCGACGAAGCTCTCCTCTTTCGATGGCCTCGGTAAAATACCCAGCCATGTTCTCAAGACCGCGCTTCATGCCGAATTCATAAGCGGTCGCGCCGATTTCCGGAAAGCGCGCGGATTCCGCCACGATCACCCGATAGAAGGCAATCAGATCGTCGGACAGCAGTAGAACGAGGAACCGCCGGACGAATTTCTCGAGTACCGTGCGGATGTCTCCTCGCATCTCGCTGACATCGAATAGCGGTGTGAATATTTGTGCGGTTTCTTCATCGGCAACCGCGACGAACAGATCCTTCTTGGACGGGAAATAGTTGTAGAGCGTCGCCTTCGACCCGCCGACGCTCGCCGCAATCTGCGACATCGACGTGTTGGCGTAGCCGTCGCGCAGAAACGCCGCGCGCGCGATTTCCAGGATGGCCGCTCGGCGGTCGTCCCGGCTCTGCTTGGCGTGAAGACTCATTAATTCACCGTCCCTGAAATATTCGACCGTACCGTACGGTTTTTGTTGACATTACCCGAACCTATCTCCAAATAGGCGTCAACACAACAGTACCGTACGGTACGGTCAACCGTTAAAGACCTACTCACCATTCGAGTTTCCTATGGGTCAACAAAATCTCAATTCTCCTGGCGAGTTCCAAATGGATGGTATCGATCGAACCCCCGACCCAGCCATCCACGCTCCAGGGGAATCCTGCAAGGACGGTGGCATCAAAGCATATGCTGCCGTCCTTGCCCTTCTGTCCCTTGCGGGCTGCGCGCCCGACCTGGGCGCGATGCCGCAAATCCAGGCGCCAGCCAAATTTGCCACGGCAACGAGCTTCGCCGCGCCCAAGGCGGATTGGCCTACCGACACGTGGTGGAAAGCCTACGGCGATCCCCAGCTCGACCAGCTGATCGATGAAGCGCTGAAAGACTCGCCCGATCTCAAAATGGCGGCGGCGCGCGTGCGCGCTTCCGAGGCGATGGCCGACATCTCGGAAGCAATGCTGTGGCCGACGGTCGTGGGCGACGCCACGGCAATGGAAGTCAAGATGACTCAGAATCTCGGCTTCCCGGCGGCATTCAGCGCCTACATGCCCAAGGGCTATCACAATGCCGCCTTGGCGACCGCGAGCATCCAGTACCAGCTCGATCTGTTCGGGAAGAACCGTGCGGCGTTCGACGCCGCTCTTTCCACGGCGGAAGCAGCAAAGGCCGAACAGTCCGAGGCCCGTCTGCAAATCTCGACCGGCGTGGCGACGACCTATGCCGTGCTGATGCAGCTTTTCGTCGACAAGGCGATGGCCGACGACGCGGTGCATGTCCGACAGCAGAGCTCCGACCTCGTCGAGAAGCGCACCAAAGCAGGGCTGGAAAATTCTGCCTCGCTCAGCCAGGCGCGCGCCCAGCTCGAGGCGGCCAAGGTCCAGGCTGGGGCCATCGACGCGCTGATCGCAAGGACGCGTCACGGCCTTGCTGCGCTACTCGGCAAGGGACCGGACTATGGGCTTTCCATCGCTGCTGCCGAGGCGCATCCGCTGCGCTCGGGCGGCCTGCCGGTTTCGCTGGCAGCCGATCTCATCGGGCGCCGGCCGGACATCGTCGCCGCGCGCCGCAACGCCGAAGCCGCCGCCGAAGGCATCAAGGAAGCCAACGCGAACTTCTATCCCAATATCGATCTGACGGGCTTATACGGCCTCGGAACACTGGATGCGAAACTCCTTCTCAAAAGCTCGTCCGTGGTCGCGGGCTTCGGCCCTGCGATCCATCTGCCGATTTTCGACTACGGCAGGAACACCGGCATCTACCGCGCCAGCCGCGCCAAATACGACGCCGCCGTCGCGCTCTACGACAAGACACTGACCAACGCGCTTCGAGATGTGGCGGACGCCTATACCAACCGCCGGGCGCTGGAAGGCGAGCTGATCCACGCACACGCCTCTCTGGCCGAAAGCGAGAATGCCTATCGCGTCATCCACATGCGCTACGACGCGGGTCTGGCCCGATATCTCGATGTGCTGGCGGTCGAGAACCTGCTGCTCGTGCAGCGGACCGCCGTCGCGGACTTGGAGGCCCAAGCCTTCGCCTGCGACGTCGCGATGGTGCGCGCGCTGGGCGGCGGGTTCGTCGCAAAGAACTGAATTTCCACGGTGGAGTTTTCCATGGCCGATACGCATTTCTTCCACGACGCAAAAGACGCCGGCTTCAAGCTGGTGCACTGGTTCAAGGCTGACGACGTGGCTGCGCGGTCCGCAGACCAGCGGTTGAAGCTGACGCGACAGAGATTGTTCGCCGTGCTGTTTTCTGCGATCGCCGTCGCCGCGGTTGCGGCAGGCGGATGGTGGTATTTCGTCTCTGCGAATTACGTCTCGACCGACAACGCCTATGCGAATGTCTCGTCGGCTGAGGTGACGCCGCTCACCAGCGGCGCCGCCTTGAGCGTTCCGGTTCAAGATACGCAAATGGTGAAACGCGGCGACGTGCTGCTGGTGATCGATCCGCTAGACGCCAAGCTGCTGTACGCCCAGGCTGACGCCGCTTACGGCATGACTATCCGCAAGGTGCAGACCTATTTCGCCGCCGTGGCGGTGCGACGGGCCGACTACAGCCGCACCAAGCTCGATTACGACCGGCGCGTGAACTTGGTCAAATCGGGTGCGGTCTCGGCTGAGGAACTGACGGCCGTGACGAACAATTTCCAGTCCGCCAAGGCGGGGCTCGATGCGGCGCTGGCGCTGACCCAGGGCACCAGCGTGATGAACCACCCGGAAGTGCTGGCCGCGAAAGCCGCACGCGATACCGCCAAAGTCAATCTCGAGCGCACCGTAATCCGCGCGCCGGTCGACGGCTTGGTGGCGCAGCGCCAGGTCCAGATCGGCCAGCGCGTGCAGGCCGGCATGCCGGTCATGGCGATCGTGCCGATTACGCAGGTCTACGTCGATGCGAATTTCAAAGAAAATCAGCTCGGCAAAGTGCGTCCCGGCCAACCCGTAACGCTGACCTCCGATCTCTACGGCTCGTCCGTGAAGTTCCATGGCCGCGTCATGGGCATCGGCGGCGGCACCGGCTCTGCCTTCGCCGTGATCCCGGCTCAGAACGCGACCGGCAATTGGATCAAGGTGGTGCAGCGCATCCCCGTGCGCATCGCGCTCGATCCGCACGAGCTGACGGAACATCCCTTGCGTGTCGGTCTGTCGATGAGCGCCGCAATCGACGTGTCGAAGTAATGGAATAGATTTGCATGTCGAGTATTGCAGCCAGTCCTTCGGCGCCGGGAAAATGGGAACCGAAGGGCATCGTGCTCGTCGCCATCGTGCTGATCCTGGCGATGGGCAACTTCCTGGCCATTCTCGACCTCACCATCGCCAATGTGCTGGTGCCGCATATCGCGGGTGCATTGGCTTCGTCTCCCAGCAGCGGCACCTGGGTGATTACAGGCTACGGCGTCGCCGAAGCGATCATGGTGCCGCTGACCGGTTGGCTGGTGGAACGTTTCGGGCCGGTCAAGGTGTTCGTGCTCTGCATTATCGGGTTCGGCCTGTTCTCGCTCTTGTGCGGCATGGCGACGTCGCTCGGCATGTTGATCGTGTTTCGCGTGGCACTCGGCCTCTGCGGCGGACCGCTCATCCCGATATCGCAGACCTTGTTGTTGAAACTCGTACCGGAGCGTCACGCCACGATGGCGCTGGCGGCATGGGCGTTGACGACGATCGTGGCGCCCGTTGTCGGCCCGCTGGTGGGAGGATTGATCGGCGACAATCTAGGCTGGGAATGGGCCTTCTACTTCAAAGTGCCGCTGGCTTTGGCCATCGCGTTCGGCGCTTGGAAGATTTTGACGCCGCACGAACTTCCCACCACCAAGACGTCGGTGGATTATGTCGGGCTGGTATTGCTGGTGGTCTGGGTCGGCGCCCTGCAGGTCATGCTCGGCAACGGCCAGGAAAAGGACTGGTTCAACTCCGATTTCATCGTCACGCTTTTGATCGTCACCATCGTCGGCCTCTTTGCCTTCATCATCTGGGAAACGACCGACAAAAATCCGATCGTCAATTTGCGTGTCTATGAGAACCGCGCCTTTTCGGTTTCGCAGGTGGTGATTGCGCTCAGTTTCGGCGCGCTGTTCGGCTCTTTCGTGCTGGTGCCGCTATGGCTGCAAACCAGCATGGGCTACACCGCCACTTGGTCGGGCTACAATTTGGCTTTCGCGGGTATTGCCTCGGTCGTCGCGGCGCCCATCGCCGCCTTGGCGATGACGCGCATCGATCACAGGGCCATCGTGTCGGTAGGGCTTTTGATCGCCGCCGCCTCTTGCCTGATGCGCATAGTCTACACCGACCAGATGACCTTCTGGCAGTTGATGTGGCCGCAACTGGTCATGGGCTTTAGCATGCCGTTGATCGTGATTCCGCTGATGGACATGTCTGTGAGTTCCTTGCCGCCGGAAGACACCGCGGCGGGCGCGGGCCAATTCAATTTCATTCGGACGTTGGCGAGCGCGCTTTCCGTCGCAATCGTCGTCGCCTATTGGAGCAACGCGATCACCACTAACGGCGCGGTGCTGGCCGGCGAATTGCAGCACCCTCAGGCCTTGCTCGGCGCCGCGGCGGCGAGCGGCATGGGGCTGGACAAGGCGCTTAGTCTGCTCAGTCTCATGGTGCAGGGTCAAAGCGTAATGCTGGCGACCAACCAGACGTTTCTCGCCGTTGGAATTGTCAATCTGGTTGGGGCGGCTTTCGTCTGGATCGCGCCAAAACCGCCCAAGAGGTCGGGCGGCGGCATGCCGATGATGCATTAGCCAATCTGCGCCGCCGCACTTACCGCGCCGCGACGACCTTTGCCGCCCAATCCTTGTCCGCCAGTGCCTTACCTCCGGGGAAGACGGGCGCGGTGAGCGTGCCCTTTGCGTCGGCAGCCAGCGCGATGGAGTGCCCCCAGCTTCCGTTGGTCGGATCGAACCATGTCCAGCGATAACGGGCGCTTGGCGCAAATCCGTCCATCTGCGGGCGCGCGGCGTGAAGTTCGAAATACGCAAAGGCGAGCCGGCGGTCGGCGGTGCGCATCAGGAACGACCAACCGTCGAGCCCGTCGGCCACGGCTTTGGAACTCGCGCGCGGGTGCAGGTCCGCCGTGGCGAGCGTCAGTTGCAGGTAGCGATTGCCTTCGGACAGCATGAAGCGGCGCAGATACTGCATCTGCGCGCCGGACTTAAGGCGAAGCGCATCCCAGAAATACGGTCGCCAGCCGCTGGCCTCGCCCGTCGTCGTCATGTCGTAGGCGCCGGTGCCGTGCACATGTCCTGCTAGCCCTCCCGACAGCACCGAGCCGTACATCATGGCGCGCGCAAAGTACGTGTCGCGCTCGGAATCGCGCTCCGGCGTTTCACCGCTGGGACTGTTGATGCTGTGAGTCCAGCCTGCGTAATAGGGCTCGAGGTTGGCGACGGGATAGGGCGGATCCAGCCGGAATTCCTCTTCCATCTGGGGATAGATGCCGTGGGCCCGCGGCTTGTTGCCGACCGTATGCATGGTCAGCCACGGAGCCTGTGCGCCGTGGCCGAACACGCGATAGGTCGACCCGTCGATCAGCGCCGTCACCGGCTGGCCAAAGGGCAGCGGGCCGTACGTCTTAAGCCAGACGGTCAGGGCCGCATTGTATTCGTCGCCGCTAAGGCCGAAGTCCTTCGTGATCCAGTCGAGATGAACGCCGCTGAAGATCATGTTGAAAGCGCCGTAGCGCGCCGCGAGATAAGCGACGTAGCGCGCATAGGATTTGTTGAAATCGAAATAGGCCTTCCAGGACGGACCGGTGTCGCGCCGCACCGGCTCCAGCATCGGCACGAAACCCTGATCGGCCAGAAGCCGCATCTTGCGGTCGAGGCTTTTGAAATAGGCCGGATTGATACGGTCGAAGTCGGCCATCCCGTCGTGATCGGGCACGACGGCGAAGGCGAGATTGCCCTGCTCGTCTTCCATGTTCTTGGCCGTGGTGGTGGCGCCGTCGGCGGTGCTGACCTTGGCGTTCGGCGCCCAAGTGCCGAATTTTTCCCAGGCATTGCGGATCGTGACACCATGCGAGTCCGCAAACGTCGCGCCATGGCTGTCGGCCGCCCAGTTGGGAAACGCCGCGATGAAGCTGATCGAGTTGAAGCCCTGCCGTTTGCGATAAGCCACTGCGTCTTCGAAGCTGATGCCGGACGCCGGCACGTAGTCGGCGGGCGGCTCGGCGCCGCCCGTAATCGGCAAGCGCCAGGTCGACGCGGCCAGCCAGGTGTCACCGAGCAGGAAGAACGGCGTGCCGTCGGCGTACTGCAACGCGTGACCGTTCGCCGTTGCATGCACGAAGCCGCGCCGGTTGGCGTTCGCTTCGATCTCCACTTGCGTCCATGCAACGGCGCGCAAGGCTCCCGCGCCCGCATTGAGGCCAGCATCGGTCGGCTGATTGGAACCCGTTTGCCAGCGCCATTCGCCCGGGGCCGTGGCGACGAAGCGAATTCTGAACGTGCGCCCACCGTCCCAGAAGCCGTAAACGCGTTTGTCGAAGCCGGG
>Ga0265325_10003233_pt1 | contig 10725 bp, 7 predicted proteins | sample 41420metaG_FD_202090 | JGI IMG/M metagenome (GOLD analysis project Ga0265325, IMG submission 202090) | Rhizosphere microbial communities from Carex aquatilis grown in University of Washington, Seatle, WA, United States - 4-14-20 metaG | ecosystem: Host-associated > Plants > Roots > Rhizosphere >...
GGGCGTGAGAAGTTCAAGGTCTCCGCCACTCCATTGTTGCCGCGCGGCCTGCGCGATGTCTCGCTGCGGAACAACACCTGGTGTAAGGCGGAAACCTACTTCGCCGAACTCAAGAAGCTCAAGCCAGGGCAGATCTACGTCTCCGAGGTGGTCGGTCCTTACGTCGGCTCGAGAATCATCGGACCGGTGACGCCAGAGAAGGCGAAGAGCCTCGGCATTCCGTTCGAGCCGGAAAAGGAGGCCTATGCCGGCAGGGAGAATCCCCTCGGTCGTCACTTCAACGGCATCGTCCGCTGGGCGACGCCCTTGGCGCGCAATGGCAAGGTCGTCGGCTACGTCACCTTGGCGCTCGACCATGAGCACATCATGAGCTTCACCGACAATCTGATGCCGACGTCGGCGCGCTATACCGCGATTTCCGACGCCACCAACGGCAACTATGCCTTCATCTGGGACAACCATGATCGATCCATCGCGCATCCGCGTCACCACTCGATTGTTGGCTTCGATCCGGCCACGGGTCGCCGTGCCACGCCTTGGCTCGAGGCCGGGATTTACGAGGCATGGCAGAAGAGCGGCAAGGATATCGAGTCTTATCTGCGGGATGTGCCGATCTTCGATCAGCAGTCGCGGAACAAGAAGCCGGCCAAGCCGCTCACCCAGGCGGGTATGGTCGGACTCGATTGCCGCTACCTGAATTTCGCCCCGCAATGCCAGGGCTGGCACGACCTGACCGAGTTCGGTGGCTCCGGTTCCTTCCTGATCCTCTGGACCGGCGTCTGGAAGCTGACTACCGCGGCGGCGATTCCCTACTACACCGGCCAGTATGGGGGCACGCCGCGCGGGTTTGGCTATGTCACGATCGGGGCCAACGTCGATGACTTCCACAAGCCGGCGCTGGCGACATCGAAGCGCATGGATGAAAAGGTTGCCGCGTTCGGCGAGCGCATGAAGCGCGAGCAGGGCGCGTTGCACGACCTGATCGGCGAATCGATGGGTCAGACGGCCGTCACCCTGAGCGGATCGACGGCGCTGATGGTCGGCATCGTCGTTGCAGTCGCCATATGGCTCGCCTCCCTGCTCACCCATCGCATCACGGATATTTCGGCCGGCCTGGCGCGAATCGAGGGCGGTGATTTCGGCTTCCGCTTCAGAAATGCCGGGGCCGACGAGTTGGGCCGCCTGAACGAATCCTTGAACAAGATGGCCGACAGCGTGCAAGAGTCGTTCAAGCGTTTGGATGAGGCTCGGCACCAGGCGGAAGAGAACAGCCGGATGAAGAGTGATTTCGTTGCCCGCATGTCGCATGAGTTGCGCACGCCACTCAACGGCATTCTCGGCTTTGCCGAACTGATCAAATCCGACGCTGCCGATCCGAACGTCCGCGAGCAGGCGGAAATCATTTATCAGAGCGGCCAGCACCTGCTCTCGCTGGTAAACGATCTGCTCGACATCGCCAAGATCGAGGCCGGCCACATGACGCTGGAAGCGATCGAGTTCGACTTGCGGGACTTGCTCACCGGGCTGGCGAACCTGCATGCGGCGACTGCGGAGCAGAAGGGCCTGCGCCTGATTGTCGATCTCGCCCGGAACCTGCCCGACTTGATGGTCGGTGACCCGACTCGCATTCGGCAAGTGATCAACAACCTGTTGAGCAACGCCGTCAAGTTTACCCGTGCCGGGCAGGTGGACCTCTCCGCCCGGGGCGACGGTGAGGATCTGGTGATCGGCGTGCGGGATACCGGGCCGGGAATCCCCGCCGACTTTCAGGGCGCGATTTTCGAACGCTTCCGCCAGGCTTCTGCGTTTGTCACCCGGGAGCACGGCGGAACGGGATTGGGGCTCGCACTGGCCAAGGAGATGGCAGCTCTGATGAACGGCGCGATCAGGGTCGAATCTGTCCCCGAGCGGGGCGCGTACTTCGAGTTTCGTATGCCGCTGGTCAGTCGGGCATCGCCGACAGGAGAGCCGCCATCGTCACAGGCTTGATCACGATATCGTCAAAGCCAGCTTGCATGATTTGCTGCTTTTCATGTTCCATTGCATGTGCCGTATAGGCAACGACACGCAAATTGGCCAGGCGGGCGTCGGCACGGATCTGGCGACAGACTTCCTCGCCGTCCATGCCCGGCATGCTGATGTCGAGAAGGATGCCGTCGAATGCGCTGTCGCCGAGGCAAGCGAGAGCGGCCTGGCCGCTCTCGGCCTCCGTCGCCTGCCAGCCGCGCTTCTTGAACAGGGCGACGGCGAGCTTTCGATTGACGGAGTTGTCGTCGACGATCAAGACGTGTTTCATGGGTCAGGCAGCGAATTTCGAATAGGGATGACGGGCGGGATTGTAATCCGGGATTTGGCCAGTGCTGCAGGCGGCAGCATCCTCGGGCGAGCGGGCACTTGAGCAGAATGGGCAAATATTGGCGTCTCGGCATGCGGACACGGTTGCTGCTGGTGCTGATACCTCTGGTAGGTGTCGCCATCGGCGGGCTTGGCTATTTCCTGACGCTGGGCAGCGAACAGGCGATCATGACCGAGAAGCGGCAGCACCTGCTCGGTGTCACACGGGTGCTGGTGGCTCGCCTGACCGAGCAGGGTGGCTACCGGCATCTCGCCGGCGACTGCGCGGCATCTTTGGTGCAACGCGATGCCTGTATTCGCAGACTCAATGCGGCGCTTGCCGGCTACACCGACGAGGTCGCCGGCGCCTTTCCGGGTATGGGCGTCGGTTATTACCATCGTGGCCTGGATGCCATTCTGACTTATGGGCCGAGCAGCGAGTATGGCGGCAAGGTCGGTCTTGCCATTCCGCCGCTGCACCCGGGACGTCAGGTCATGGAGTCTGGTGCTGCCACCGTCGAGAGTGGTCTGCTGGTGCGCGGCAACATCCTCAATGCCATGACGCCGATCGTCGACGGCGGCCAGGTGGTTGGTTACGTCTGGGCCAATCAACTGTTGACCGCGATAGACGAAGAAGTGCAGAACATGCGGCAGACCGTCTATGCCGTGACCACGACGTTGATGGTACTGGTCATGCTGATCGTCTACTTCGCCGCAACGCGATTGACCCGCGATGTCGATACCATCAAGGCAGCTCTCGGGCGCATGGAGGGAGATTTGGGCGAGCGCATTCCGCCGCTTTTTGGCGAGACCGGCGAGATCGCGGCGGGAATCAACGCCCTGGCCGGCTCGCTCGAGGCGGCGCAACAGGCGGAGATGGAGGCGGCAGCGAATGCTCTGAAGCAGCGCGAGGGCCTGCTGATGGCAGCCATCGAGGCGATCGACGAGGCTTTCGTCATTTACGACGAGAATGACTGCCTGGTCTTTTGCAACGACCGTTACCGCGACCTGCTGGCCATCAGCGCCGACGTCGCGATTCCCGGCGCCAGGTTCGAGGAGATCATCCGCACCAGCGTCGCGCGCGGCGAGTATCCGGACGCCACCGGCCACGAGGATGAGTGGATTGCGACCATGGTTCGCCTGCATCAAAGCGGCTCGGATGCCATGGAGCTGCGCACTGCCGCCGGCCGCTGGTTGCGTATCGTCGACCGGCGCACGCCGAGCGGGCACATCGTCGGCTTCCGCGTGGACGTCACCGACCTGCACCGCGCTCGCGACACCGCAGAGGCGGCCAATCAGGCCAAGAGCATGTTCGTCGCCAACATGTCGCACGAGATTCGCACGCCGATGAACGGCATCCTCGGCATGACCGATCTGCTGTTGACGACGCAGCTCGATGCCGAACAGCTCGATTTCGCCCAGACGGTGAAGCAGAGCGCCGAGTCCTTGCTGGGCATCATCAACGACATTCTCGACTTCTCGAAGATCGACGCCGGCAAGCTCGAGATCGAGATCATCGATTTCGACTTGCGCATGTTGGTCAATCAGGTGAGCGCCCTGCTGGCACTGCGCGCGGAGGAAAACGGCGTCGAGTTCATCGCCGCGGTCGATCCGTCGGTGCCGTCCCGGCTGCGTGGCGATCCGGGGCGCCTGCGGCAAGTGTTGCTGAACCTGCTCGGCAACGCCATCAAGTTTACGGCCAAAGGTGAAATCTCGATCAGCGTTGGCGTGCTTGCCGACGGCGATCCGGTGCAGTTGCGATTCGAGATCACCGATACGGGAATCGGCATCCCGGGTGACAAGCTACAGAAGTTGTTCGTCCCGTTTTCGCAGGCAGATGCGTCGACCACGCGGCATTTCGGCGGCACTGGTCTGGGGCTGTCGATCAGCAAGCGTCTGGTCGAGTTGATGGGCGGCGAGATCGGTGTCGAGAGTACACCGGGATCCGGCTCGACCTTCCATTTTGTCCTGCCTCTGGCGCTGCAGGATGCGCTTGCCGTTGCGGACTCGCCACCGGGGGACTTGGCGAACAAGCGCATTCTGGTCGTCGATGACCATCCGACCAACCTCAGGCTCATCGAGCGGCTCCTCGCCGGCTGGCACTGTACGGCGCTGACCGCCCGCGACGGCCAGGCCGCGCTTGGCCTGCTGGCTACCGAGCTGGCCGCCGGGCGCGTTCCTGATGCGGCAGTCGTGGACATGAAGATGCCCGGCATGGATGGCGAAACGCTGGTTCGGCGGATCAAGGGGGATAAGGCGTTTGCGGCCATGCCGGTCATGCTGCTCACCTCCATTGGCACGCGCGGTGATGCCGAGCGCATGCATGCCGCCGGCTTCGCTGCCTACCTGACGAAACCGGTTCGCGGCGACCTGCTTGAGCGCGGCCTGCGCAGCCTGTTCGGCCATCCGGCCGATCAGCCGGCCGCTCTGGTGACCCGCTATCGACTGGCGGAGATCGAACGCTACGGGCGCATTCTGCTCGTCGAAGACAACGCGACGAACCAGAAGCTGGCCAGCACGGTGCTTTCGCGTTTCGGCCACGCGGTGACGGTTGCCGGCAACGGCGTCGAGGCGATCGACGCCTTGGCGAATGCGGATTTCGATCTGGTCCTGATGGATTGCCGGATGCCTGTGATGGACGGCTTCGAGGCGACGCGCCGCATTCGCAGCGGCGAAGCTGGCATTCGCGATAGCCGAATACCGATCATCGCCATGACCGCCGACGCCATGGAGGGGGATCGCGAACGTGTTCTGCAGGCGGGCATGGACGACTATCTGGCCAAGCCGATCGATACAGCCAAGATGGAGGCAGTCATCAATCGCTGGGTGGGCGAGCGCAGAGTAGCGCCGGCGCAACCGGCGCCCGAAGCGTCGCCGCCGACGCCGGCGGGAGCGATGTTCTTGCCTGAGCAGTTGGTCGAGAACATGGGCGGGGACCGCGACTTGGCGACTACGCTTTTGCCGGAGATCTTGCAGGGACTACAGAGCGAGACCGAGACGTTGAAGACAACCCTGGGCGACAATCTGCAGGAGGACGCCGCGCGCAGCATTCATACTGCAAAGGGGTTGGCGGCGGGCGCGTGCAGCCCGTTGCTCAGCCAACTCGGTCGCGAGATTGAGGACTTGCTGCGCGGGGGACGGCCAGACGAGGCGATCGCCAGGCTTCCCGAGTGGGATCGGCGGCTCGGTGTGCTGATCGAGGTGGCAAGCGCCTGGCTGGCCGAGTCGGCCGCGGGATAACGGTTTCTTCAGCGCACCAGCGCGGCGACGGCGCGCAGTGCCTGGTCGGCGGCACGGCTGTCCAGGCTGTCGAGGGCTAGCAAGTCGGGTGTGGCACGCAGCCAGGTGATTTGGCGCTTGGCGAACTGGCGGGTGGCGAAGACGCCGCGGTCGCGCAGTTCGGCGGCAGGGATTTCGCCTTCGAGCATCGCCCACGCCTGACGGTAGCCGACGCAGCGCATCGATGGCAGGCCGGCGTCGAGTTGGTACTTTCCGCGCAACGCCTGTACTTCTTCGACCAGCCCGGCTGTGATCATGGCGTCGAAGCGCTCGGCGATGCGAGCGTGGAGGGCGGCACGATCCGAGGGCACCAGGGCGAGCGAGAGCGTTTGGTATGGCAGCGTGGCGTTGCTCTGGCGGGCGAAGGAATCCGCCATGGGGCGACCGGTGACGCGCACAACCTCGAGCGCGCGCTGGATGCGCTGGGCGTCGTTGGGAGCCAGGCGTGATGCCGTTTCCGGGTCGAGGCGCGCCAGTTCGGCATGCAGCGCCGGCCAGCCGCGCGCTACTGCCTCGGCGTCGATGCCGGCACGCAATCCGGCATCGGCCTGGGGCAGGTCGGCCAGGCCCTCGCGCAAGGCCTTGAAGTAAAGCATGGTGCCGCCAACCAGCAGTGGTACTCGGCCGACGGCGGTGGTAGCCGCCATTTCACGCAGGGCGTCGGCGCGGAAGCGCGCCGCCGAGTAGCGCTCCTCCGGCGTGATGAGGTCGACCAGCCGGTGCGGGAATTCGGCGAGTGTTGCGGCATCCGGCTTTGCCGTGCCAATATTCATGTCGATGAATACCTGGGCCGAGTCGACGCTGACGATGGTGACCGGGAAGTGGCGGGCGATTTCGAAAGCGAGCGCTGTCTTGCCGCTGGCCGTTGGCCCCATCAGCAGGATTGCCGGCGGCAGCGTCATCTTCCGCGCATGAACAGCGCGTCGAGTTCAGCCAGGCTCAATTGGCGCCAGGTTGGCCGGCCGTGATTGCACTGATCGGCGCGCTCGGTGCCTTCCATCTGCCGCAGCAGGGCGTTCATCTCGGGCAGACTCATGGTGCGCCGGCCGCGTACGGCGCCGTGACAAGCCATGCTGGCGAGGAGTTCATTGCGGCGGGCGGTGAGCACTTGGCTGACCGGGTGTTCGGTGAGTTCGGCCAGTATGGTGCGCACCAGCGCCTCGATGTCGCCGCCAGCCAGCAGCGCTGGCACCGCGCGCACGGCGAGTTGTCGCGGCCCGGCGGCGGCGATCGCAAAGCCGAGCTTGGCCAGCGCGTCGGCGTGGTCCGCTGCAGCGGCGATTTCGCGCTCATCGGCAGTGAACAGCGCCGGCACCAACAAGTGCTGAAGTGCGGGCGCACCGGCATCGAGCGCCGTCTTCAGGCGCTCATAAAGGATGCGCTCGTGCGCGGCATGCTGATCGACAATCACCATGCCTTGGGCATTCTGCGCCAGGATATAGAGGCCGTGGATCTGGCCGACGGCGTAACCCAGTGGTGGCAGGCCGCTGGCCGCTGGCGTGGCGTCGGCGCGAGCTATGGCTGACGCGGCGCCGGCGGCAAAGTCGAGGTAGGCGTGAGTGTCCTGTTCTTCCTGCACCGACAGACCGAGTTGGTGGTGCTGCGGCGGCGGCGCGTAGGAACTCGGCAATGCCCCCGCTCGCGCCGCCACAACCGGGTCGGCCAGGGCGCGGCTCAAGGCGTGAAAGACGAATTGGTGGATGCTGTGCGCGTCGCGGAAACGTACCTCGATCTTGGCGGGATGCACATTGACATCGACAGCCGCTGGGTCGAGTTGCAGGAACAGTACGTAAGCCGGATGGCGGTTGCCGTGCAGGATGTCGGCGTAGGCCTCGCGGGCGGCGTGGGCGAGCAGCTTGTCGCGCACGAAGCGGCCATTGACGAAGAAGTACTGTTCGCTGCGCGAGGTGTTGGAATAGGCCGGCAGGGCGGCGAAGCCGGTCAGGCGCAGCGGGCCGGCGGCGGCATCGACGCCACGGGCATGAGACGGAAAGTCCTCGGCGAGGATTTCGCGCACCCGCTGGTGGAGATCGCCGGCGGCCAGCCGCCGTTTCAACGTGCCGTTATGGCTGAGCGAGAAAGCGACAGCGGGGCAGGCCAGGGCCATGCGGCGGAAGACTTCATCGCAGTGGGCGAACTCGGTGGCTTCTGACTTGAGGAACTTGCGCCGTGCTGGCGTGTTGAAGTAGAGGTCGGCAACGTCGATCACGGTTCCCTGAGCCAGGGCCGCTGGCTCAGCGGCTGTCTCGGCGCGCAGCCGCCAGGCGTGGTCGTCGTCATGGCGGCGGCTGGTCAGCGTCACCCGTGCCACCGAGACGATCGAGGCCAGCGCTTCGCCACGGAAGCCATAGCTGCCAACGCGTTCCAGATCCTCGAGGGTGGCAATCTTGCTGGTGGCGTGGCGGGCCAGTGCCAACGGCAGATCGTCGCGGGCGATGCCGCCGCCGTCGTCGGCGACGCGGATCAGGCGCACGCCGCCTTGTTCGATCTGCACGTCGATGCGTCCGGCGCCGGCATCGAGGCTGTTTTCGATCAGTTCCTTCAGCACCGAGGCCGGCCGTTCGACGACCTCGCCGGCCGCGATCTGGCTGATCAGGAGGTCTGGCAGGAGCTGGATGCGCAACATAGCGGAACATTATATGGGCTGGGTTACACTACGCGCCCCATGGACATCCTCAGCCAGTTCCTCGACATCGTTCTGCACCTCGACAAGTACCTGGCGGTGCTGGTGGTGCAATACGGCCCATGGATCTACGCCATCCTGTTCGCGATCATCTTCTGCGAGACCGGCCTGGTGGTGATGCCCTTTCTGCCCGGCGATTCCCTGCTGTTCGTGGCCGGTGCCCTGGCGGCAACCGGCGGCATGGATATTTCGGCTTTGATCGCGGTGCTACTGCTGGCCGCCGTGCTCGGCGACAACAGCAACTACTGGATCGGCCGCTGGTTCGGCCTGCGCGTCCTGCATTGGGGCGAGGGCACGTCGCGCCTGTTCGATCGCGCCGCCTACGACCGGGCGCATGCCTTCTACGAACGCTGGGGCGGGGCGACGATGGTTCTGGCGCGCTTCATTCCGCTGGTGCGTACTTTCGCCCCCTTCGTTGCCGGTGTCGCGCGCATGACCTATCTGCGCTATTTCCTCTTCGACTTATGCGGCGCCATGATCTGGGTTGGTTCGCTGAGCCTGGCCGGTTACTGGTTCGGTAACCTGCCGCTGGTGCGCGACAATCTCTCGCTGGTCATTCTCGGCATCGTCGGCATTTCGCTCTTGCCGGTGCTGGCGGCCGCGGTCAAACAGCGTTTGACACGTTGAGCCATGTCGCCGGAATAGTCCGGCGCCGCGCGGTAAAATACCCGCTGCGGTCTGGTCGCCGGCCTGCCCATTCGCGACACTGAAATGAAAACCTTCGTCATCCTGATCTCCGGTCGTGGCAGTAACATGCAGGCCGTGCTCGCAGCCACGCCGCCGGGGCGTTGTGCAGCCGTCATCAGCAACCGTCCGCAAGCGGCCGGCTTGGCCTATGCGTCCGCCCGTGGTATCGCCACGGCGGTGGTCGATCATCGTCAATTCACGGATCGCGCCGATTTCGACGCGGCGCTGGCTGCCGAAATCGACAAACATGCTCCCGATCTGGTGATTCTCGCCGGCTTCATGCGCGTGCTTGGCGATGACTTCGTTCGCCGCTTCGCAGGCCGGATGCTCAACGTCCATCCGTCGTTGCTGCCCGCATTTCCCGGTTTGCACACCCACGCTGCCGTTCTTGCCGCAGGCGTCAAGATCCATGGTGCGACCGTTCATTTCGTCACCCCCTGTCTCGATGCCGGACCGATCGTCATCCAGGCCGCCGTGCCGGTGCTCGCCGACGACAACGCGGAAGTGCTGGCCGCCCGCGTGCTGGCACAGGAGCATGTGATCTACGCTGCCGCCGTGCGCTGGTTCCTCGAAGGGCGGCTGACGTTGGTGGATGGTCGGGTGCAGGTCGCCGGAGTGCCCGCTGCGGCCGAAGTTCTGGTGTCTCCAGGCCTCGGATGAACAGCCAGCGCAGTCTTTTCTTCGCGCTGCTCGTCTCAGTAGTGGCGCACGCGATTGCTGTCACCGGAACGGGCTGGCGGCTGCCTGGCGACGCGGATGGCGCACCGCCGCGTCTGGATGCGACCCTGGCGCCGACGACGGAGCATCAGCCGCCACCACGGCCGGGGAAGGCCCGCAGAACGCGCGGTGCGGCGACCAGGCCTCCGTCGCCAGCGACTGAAGTAGCGCCGCCGGAGCCGGTGGCAACGGCAGCAGCGGCCGAGGTTGGTTCTCCTGCCGAGGCCGGTGCTGCGGTCGACGAGCCGACGCTGGTGGCCAACGCAGATAGCCCGGTTGCCGCGGCAAAGACGGCCGGCCGTCGTCTGCCCTATGCATTCAAACTGCACTACCGGATTTCCCTGGGCGACAGCGGCTTGGTCATCGGCGCAGCGGCCGAGGAATTCAGTCGCGACGAACGAAGCTATCGCATGCGCAGTGTTCTGGAAACGACTGGCATTGCCCGTCTGTTCAAGTCCATCCAGATGGTCTATCAGTCGGACGGTGAGGTGGTCGATGGCGGTTTGCGGCCGGTGGCGTTTCATATCGGACGCGACGGCCTGACCACCGAGCGCGCCCGCTTCGACTGGGCGAAGATGCAGGCAGTGCTGTCGCCCTCGGAACGGCTGGTGGCGCTGGAAGCGGGCGCCCAGGACATACTGTCGCTGTTCTGCCAGTTGTCGGTGCTGCCCTTCGACGGCGATCGCATCATCGTGCCGGTGGTGACCCGCAAGCGCGTCGAACGCTACGAATTCGTCTTGGTCGGCAAGGAAGATGTCGACACCGGCCGCGGCAGGCTGAGTGCCGTACATATTCATTATCAGGACGCCGACGGCCCGGCGACGACGGATGTCTGGCTGGCGCCGAGTGTCGCCCACCTGCCGGTGCGCATCTATATGGTGGACCAAAAGGGCGATGCCTACGACCAGACGGCGGACTCAATTGAATTTCAGGAAGGAGAAGCGCACTGATGCGCCTGAACGAACACCTGGTGGATGCCGCGGTGGTGGCGACTGCCGATATGCTGAAGTTCTCGCAGCCGGCCG
>Ga0265325_10003234_pt1 | contig 10725 bp, 11 predicted proteins | sample 41420metaG_FD_202090 | JGI IMG/M metagenome (GOLD analysis project Ga0265325, IMG submission 202090) | Rhizosphere microbial communities from Carex aquatilis grown in University of Washington, Seatle, WA, United States - 4-14-20 metaG | ecosystem: Host-associated > Plants > Roots > Rhizosphere...
CCGCCCAAGACCTTGTCCTCCACCGGCGGCTGGCTGGGCATCACCGACAAATACTGGATGGCGGCGGTGGTGCCGCCCCAGACCGAGGCTTACAACGGCGAATATCTCGGCGCCACCCTGGGCCCCGACACCAAGGCCTACCAGGCCAATTACCGGCTTTCCGCCCGCAGCATCGCGCCGGGCGCCAGCGCCACGGTCAGCCACCGGCTGTTCGCCGGTGCCAAGGTGGTCGATATCCTGCGCGAGTATGAGAACAAGCAGGGCATCGTGCATTTCGACAATGCCGTCGACTGGGGCTGGTTCTCCTTCCTGACCCGGCCCTTCTTCTGGCTGCTGGATTATCTCTACAAATATCTCGGCAATTTCGGCCTCGCCATTCTCGCCCTCACCGTGCTCGTCAAGCTGGCCTTCTTTCCCATCGCCAACGCCCAGTTCAAGTCGATGAGCAAGATGAAGAAGGTGCAGCCGGAAATGGAGCGCCTGAAAAAGGCCCATGCCGACGATCCCCAGAAGCAGCAGCAGGCGATCATGGAGATGTACAAGCGGGAGAAAGTGAACCCGCTGGCAGGATGCTTCCCCATCCTGCTCACCATCCCGGTGTTCTTCTCGCTCTACAAGGTTCTCTACGTCACCATCGAGATGCGCCAGGCGCCGTTCTATGGCTGGATACAGGACTTGTCGGCGCCCGATCCGACTTCGATCCTCAACCTGTTCGGGCTGTTGCCTTCTTCTCCATCGGCATCTGGCCGATCATCTATGGCGCCACCCAGTGGGTGCAGACCAAGATGAACCCCACCCCCGCCGATCCGGTGCAGGCGCGCATGTTCGCCCTGATGCCGGTGATCTTCACTTTCATGTTCGCGACCTTCCCGGCCGGGCTGGTGATCTATTACGCCTGGAACAATGTGCTGTCGGTGGCGCAGCAATATTTCATCATGCGGCGCGACGGGGTGAAGGTGCACCTGTTCGAGAATCTGAAGATCGGCAAGCTCAAGCGCGCCAATGACGGCTGACGAGATCGAGACGGCGCGCATCCTGTTCGCCGGACCTTGCGATTTCGTCTGGGGGGCGCAGCGGGCGGACAATCTGCCGCCCGAGGGTTTGCCGGAAGTGGCGTTTGTCGGCCGCTCCAATGCCGGCAAGTCCAGCCTCATCAATGCATTGACCGGGCGCAAGACTTTGGCGCGGGTATCGCAGACTCCCGGCGCCACCAGGCAGATCAATTTCTTCAAGCTGGCCGGCCGGCTGATGCTGGTCGACCTGCCCGGCTATGGCTTCGCCAAAAGATCCAAGGCCGAAGCCGCGAGCTGGCAGGAGCTGATCTTCGCCTATCTGCGGGGGCGGGCGCGCCTCAGGCAGGTGGCCCTGCTGATCGATGCACGGCGCGGGGTGATGGATACGGATGAACAGGTGATGACCCTGCTCGACAAGGCGGCGGTGTCCCATGGCCTGGTGCTGACCAAGATCGACGAAGTGGCGGCGAAGGACCGTGGCCCGGCGCTGGAGGTGGCAGACAAGGCCGCCGCCAAACACACTGCGGCCCTGGCCGAAGTGCTGGCGACCTCGGCGCTCAGCGGCGATGGCATTCCCCTGCTGCGTGCCCGCCTCGCCGCCATCGCAGAGCGTTAACGCAAAGGATTCGTTTGGGAAATCCGCCGTCGCCGCGCTATAAGGCGCGGCTTTTCAGGGCGCCCAGACATGGCCGGCTCCGACGACACGACCGAAGACCGCAACCTGCGCACCCTGGCGCGCTGGCGCCAGACCGGCCGGGTGCTGGTCGAGGCGCTGCCCTTCATTCTCAAATACGACCAGAAGACCATCGTGGTGAAATATGGCGGCAACGCCATGAAGGGCGGCGGCGGCACCGACGATTTCGCCCAGGACATCGTCTTGATGAAGCAGACCGGCATCGATCCAGTGGTGGTGCATGGCGGCGGGCCGCAGATCGGCGCCATGCTGAAGCGGCTGGGCATCAATTCCACCTTCATCGACGGCCTGCGCGTCACCGACGAGGCGGCGGTCGAGGTGGTGGAGATGGTGCTGACCGGATCGATCAACAAGCAGATCGTCACCGGCATCAATGCGGCGGGCGGCCGCGCGATCGGCCTGTCGGGCAAGGACGGCAACCTGGTGGTGGCGAGGAAGCTGGGCCTGACCAAGACCGATCCCGCCACCGGGGAAATCCAGACCGTGGATTTGGGCTTTGTCGGCGAGCCCGACAAGGTCAATCCCGAAGTGCTGCACTCGATCATGAAATCGGAAACCATTCCGGTGATCGCCCCCATCGGGGTCGGTCCCAAGGGCGAGACCTTCAACATCAATGCCGACACCGTGGCGGGCGCCGTGGCCGGCGCGCTCAACGCCGAGCGCCTGATGCTGCTCACCGATGTCGAAGGCGTGCTGGACCAGGACAAGAAGCTGATCTCGCGCCTCACCGTGCCCGAGGCCAAGGCCCTGATCGCCGACGGCACCATTTCAGGCGGCATGATTCCCAAGATCCAGACCGCCATCGACGCGGTGGAAGCCGGCGTCAAGGCCGCCGTCATCCTGGATGGGCGCATTCCCCATGTGCTGCTGCTGGAATTGTTCACCGAACACGGCGCGGGCACGCTCATCACCGCGGGCTGAGCATGCGGGCTGATTTCGCGCGCACCGCCCTGTTGTCGCTGCTGCTGCTGGCCTGCGCCGCGCCCGCCCGGGCTTCGCTCACCCTGTGCAACCGCACCAGCTATATTCTCTATGCCGCCACCGCTGCGGCTGACACCGCCGGCAGCGAGACACACGGCTGGACCCGCATCGCGCCCGGCGATTGCCAGGCGGCCCGCACCGAGGCGCTGACGGCACAGAGCTATTTCGTCTATGCCCGTTCGGGCCTCAGCCATTCCGGCCCGGCCCGTGCCTGGGGCGGCAACCTGCCGATCTGTGTCAAGGACGCCAATTTCGTGCTGCGCCAGGCGGCAGCGGGCGCAGCCTGCACCGCCGACGACCAGTTCTCGCTGCCCTTCGCGGCGCTGGACACCCATGGCAAGCCCAACTGGTCGATGACCTTCGACGAGAATCCCGCCTTTGCCTCCCTGACCGCCGCCCAGCTTGCCGGGGTCAAGCGGCTGCTGGCGGACAATGGCTATAAGCTCGGCGCCATCGACGCCCGGCCCGACAAGCGGACCGGCGCCGCGCTCGCCGCCTTTCGCCAGCGCATGCATTTCTCGCCCCAGGCAGGCAATGCCGACCTGTTCAATGCCCTGGAGGTCCAGGCGATGAAGACCGCCGCCCCGGCAGGCTATACCGTGTGCAACGACACCCGCGCGCTTCTGCTGGTGGCGCTGGCGCAGATCGCGGGCGGCAAGGCGACCCAGCATGGCTGGTGGAAGATCCCCGCCGGCGCCTGCGCCAAGGCGATCACCACACCGCTCGCCTCCGGCACCGTCTGGCTGTTGGCACAGAAGGCGAACGGCGCCGTGGTGGCGGGCGGCGCCGAAAAATTCTGCGTCGCCGCGGTGGAGTTCGACATCCAGGACCGCGGCAGCTGTGCCGCCCGCGGTTTCAGCGAGACGGGCTTCGCCAGGACCGACACCGGCCATCGCGCCGGCTATATCGCCCGCATCGGCGAGCACGGATTAAAATAGCGGTACTTAAAGCGGATTGTTTTCTGTTTGACTTAATACCGGTTGTCATCCCGGCCAAGCGATGCGTAAGCATCGCGCTGGGCCGGGACCCATTTCACCCCCGGCTCAATGGGTCCCGGACAGGCGCTATCGCGCCTTCCGGGATGACAAGTTTGGGTAGGCTTGATTGCAATCCGCTCTACGCCGCGATGTCGAAATAGGCCAGGTGCCAGCGCATTTCTTCCTTGGTGAGGGGGAAATTGACCCCGCCCCGCGCCGGCAGCAATTCCTGGCCGGGCAGTTTCATCACCAGGGTCTGGATCTTGAAGGCGACGCGCATCGACAGATGGGCATGCCAGACCAGGGCGACGATCGGCTTGGCATTGCCCGCCATCAGCATCTTGCGCACCGTCTGGTCGGTAACTTTGGCAAGCGCCGCCAGCGCCATGATCACCAGCTCGCGCTGGCCGGCCTGGCAGGCATGTTCGACAAAGCTGCCATCCAATCGTCCTTCGGCCAGCGCCTCGGCCACCACCTGGGCGGCATTGTTGGGCAGGCTGCGGGGAACAGTGATATCGGTCTCCGCCAGACGGGCGCGCAATTCGCGATTGAGCTGGATGCGGGTGGCCTCGGAGAGATCGTTGCGCGCCGCCAGCCGCTCGATGATGCTGGCGCCGACAAAGCCGCCGATGCGACGGATGGCACGGGCCGACAGATCGGCCCGCAGCGCCAGCGGCAGATGCCAGGCGCTGATCTCCTCGGCCTGCTCGATGATCTTGTCCATCGTGTCCTTGCGGATCTTCGCGTCCTTGTTGACCAGGAGCGTGGCGATGGCGGCGACATCGAAGGACTGGACCAGGCAGTCGGTCACCGGCTCATTGAGCGGCTTGCGCCGGGCGATGGCGGTGAGAACTTCCTGCACCTGACCGCAGGCGATGATCTCCATCAGGTCGGCATCGGACAGCAGCGGCGAATATTCCAGGATGGGCGCGGCGACGATGCTTTCGGCGTCGCGGGCCAGGGCCTGCACCACCTCGCGCGGCACACAGTCCAGCGACTTGATCTCTTCCGCCAGGATGGCGCGCACCCGCACCGCGGCGTCGCGGGCCAGGCACTCCAGGGTTTCGATGGTGAGGGCGAAGACATGGCTCGATTCCCGCTCCGACAGGCCGGGCAAGAGGCGGGCGATCTTCGCCGCCAGCTCGGCGCGCACATCCTCCTCGACATCGTCGGCGAGCATGCGGTTGGTGGCGGCGGGGGCGGCGGGATTGGCGGCCACTGCGGCGCGGATCGCCTTGGCGCCCTGCCTGGCGAGATAGTGCAGCACATCGGCGCCGGCATCGAGCCGGGCGGCCAGGTCGCTGCGGGTGGGATTGGGATTGGTGCGGCTTTCCAGGATGGAAAGCGCCTTTTGCGGGTCGAGGCCGGATGGCGGATTCTGGCTCATACGCAATGCCCTGTCCGTCTTCCCGCGCTCCGGCAGGCATGTTGCGCCGCGGGGCTTTAACGCCAGCTAAACAAGCATGGTGGACAGGCGTTAACGCGCTTGCGCGGCCCCGGCGGCGGGGTCATGGTCCGCCGATGCAGACCCCTGTCCGGCCGCCTGAAGGCCCCGATTTCCGCCAGATCGGGTGGTGGATTTTCGACCTGGACAACACCCTTTACGAAGCCCGGTCCGACGTCTTCCCGCAAATCGAGCACCGCATGGGCGAGTTCGTCGCCCGGTTGTTAAGGCTGGGGGCGGCGGAGGCGAAGGCGGTGCAGAAGGCGCTTTACCGCCGCCATGGCACCACCCTGAGCGGCCTGGTCAAGGAGCATGGCATCGATCCCGAACCCTATCTCGCCTATGTGCACGACATCGACCTCAGTTCGCTGACCCCGCAGCCGCGCCTGACCGAGGCCATTGCCCGGCTGCCGGGACGGCGGCTGGTCTTCACCAATGGCTGCCGCCATCACGCCGCCCGGGTGCTGGAGCGCCTTGCCCTGACCTCCCTGTTCGAAGGCATCTGGGACATCCGCGCCTGCGGTTTCGTGCCCAAGCCCGATGCCACGGCCTATGCCGGACTGGTGGCGGAGGCCGGCATCGTGCCCGGCAAGGCCGCGATGTTCGACGATATCGCCGGCAACCTGGTCGCCGCCAAGGCGCTGGGCATGACCACGGTGTGGCTGAAGACCGATATGCCCTGGTCCAAGGACGGTCCGAACATTTCGGTTGAATCGCAGAGCGTGATCGACCATGAAACCGGCGACCTGGTGGACTTCCTGCACAGCATAAGGGTTTGAGATGACTGACCTGCCTCAACGCATCGATGCCGCCTGGCAGGCGCGCGATAGCCTGGGCGTGACCAGCAAAGGCGCGCCGCGAGACGCGGTGGAGGAAGCGCTGGCCGGGCTGGACAGCGGCGCCCTGCGCGTTGCCGAGAAAATCGGCGGCGAATGGAACGTGCATGAGTGGCTGAAGAAGGCGGTGCTGCTGTCCTTTCGGCTCAACGACATGAAGCTCATCGAAGGCGCGCCGGGCGAGGCGGTGTGGTGGGACAAGGTGGATTCCAAATTCCTCGGCTGGGACGAGGCGCGCTTCCGCGCCGCCGGCTTCCGCGCCGTGCCGGGCGCCATTGTGCGGCGCTCCGCCTTCATCGCCAAGGGCGCGGTCTTGATGCCCAGCTTTGTCAATGTCGGGGCGCGGGTGGGAGAAGGCACCATGATCGACACCTGGGCGACGGTGGGATCGTGCGCCCAGGTCGGGGCGCATTGCCATATCTCTGGCGGCGCGGGGCTGGGCGGGGTGCTGGAGCCGCTGCAGGCGGCGCCCACCATCATCGAGGACAATTGCTTCATCGGCGCCCGCGCCGAAGTGGCGGAAGGCGTGATCGTCGGCGAAGGCAGCGTGCTGTCGATGGGGGTCTATCTTTCCGGTTCCACCAAGATCGTCGACCGCGCCACGGGGGAAATCCATATGGGCAAGGTGCCGCCCTATTCGGTTGTGGTGTCCGGATCGCTGCCGTCCGGGAACGGGCCGTCGCTCTATTGTGCGGTGATTGTGAAGCGGGTGGACGAGAAGACCCGGGCCAAGACCTCGATCAACGAATTGCTGCGGGATTGAGCGTGGACGCAATCGCCCTCGCGCAAAAGCTCATCCGCTGTGCGTCGGTGACGCCGGCGGATGCGGGCGCGCTTGGCGTGCTGGGAGCGGCGCTGGCGCCGCTGGGCTTTGCCTGCCACCGCCTGAAATTCGGCGAGGTGGAAAATCTCTATGCGCGGCTCGGTGATAGCGCGCCCCATTTTTGTTTCGCCGGTCATACCGATGTGGTGCCGCCTGGAGACGGCTGGCGCAGCGATCCCTTCGCGGCGGAGATCAGGGACGGCACGCTCTATGGCCGCGGCGCCGCCGATATGAAATCGGCCATTGCGGCGTTTGTCGCGGCGGTGGCGCGGCATGGCAAGCCGAAAGGTTCTGTCAGCCTGCTCATCACCGGCGACGAGGAAGGCGATGCCATCGATGGCACCGCCAGGGTGCTGGACTGGCTGAAGCAGCGCGGCGAGACCATCGACCATTGTGTGGTGGGCGAGCCGACCAGCATGGCCGCTGCTGGCGACACACTGAAAATTGGCCGGCGCGGCTCGATCAATTTCCGTATCGTTGTGCGGGGCGTGCAGGGTCATGTCGGCTATCCCCACAAGGCGAAGAACCCGATCCCGGCGCTGGCAAAGCTGGTGGCGCGGTTGTCGGAGCGCAAGCTCGATGCCGGCAGCGAGCATTTCGAGCCATCGACTCTCGCCTTCACCACCGTCGATGTCGGCAATCCCGCCACCAATGTGATCCCGGCCGAGGCGCGGGCGGGGTTCAACATTCGCTTCAACGACCTCTATACCGCCGATGGCTTGGTGCAATGGGTGGCGCGCGAAGCCGCCGCTATCGCCAGGGAATGCGATTGCGAGATCGCGGTGACGCATCAGGTGAGCGGCGTCCCGTTCCTCACCCAGCCGGGCGAATTCACCGCCCTGGTCAGCAAGGCGGTCGAAAGCGTCACCGGTACGGCGCCGCAATTCTCTACCAGCGGCGGCACGTCCGACGCGCGTTTCATCAAGGATTTCTGCCCGGTGGTGGAATTGGGGCTCGCCGGCGCCACCATGCACAAGGCCAATGAATGCGTGCCGGTGGCGGAGATCGCGGCGCTCACCGACATTTATGCCGCGGTGCTGAAAGCCTATTTCGCGTAATCGACTTTCACCAGATAAAGCCCGTCCGGCGGAGCGACCGGGCCGCAGCGGGCACGGTCGCGCGCCGCCAGCGCGTCGGCGACATCGCGCGGCGACCATTTGCCTTCGCCCACAAGCTTCAGAGTGCCGGCGAAAGACCGGATCTGGTGATGCAGGAAGGAGCGCGCCGAGGCTTCGATATGGATTTCATCGGCGCGGCGGCTCACGTCAAGCCGGTCAAGCGTCTTGACCGGCGAGGCGGACTGGCATTCGGCGGCGCGGAAGGTGGTGAAATCGTGATTGCCGACCAGCGTCTGCGCCGCCGCATGCATCGCCTCGGCATCCAGCGGCACCGCGATCTGCCAGACCTTGCCAGCATCCAGTACTGCTGGGGCGCGACGATTGAGAATGCGATAAAGATAATGCCGCGCCGTGGCGGAAAAGCGGGCATGGAAATCCTCGCCCACCGCCGCCGCTTCCAGTACCGCGACCGGCGCGGGGCGGACATGATGGTTGAGCGCGTCGCGCACCGTATCGGCGGGAAACTCCTTGACCAGGTCGAAATGCGCCACCTGGCCCAGCGCGTGCACGCCGGCATCGGTGCGCCCCGCGCCCGTGACGGTGACGCGCTCGCCGCAGAGCTTTTCGATGGCGTCTTCCAGCGTGCCCTGCACCGAGGCGCCATTGTCCTGCCGCTGCCAGCCGACAAAGGGGCCGCCGTCATATTCCAGGGTCAGCCGATAGCGCGGCATCAGGCTCCTCTTCCAGTCACAGAAGGCGCGTGCCGGGCGGCAGCGCAAAGCCTTTCAGCAGTTCGGCGGCCTCCATCACCCGCGAACCGGCGCGCTGGACTTTGATGAGGCGCAACGCACCGTCCCCACAGGCGACAGTCAGTTCATCGCCTATCACTTCGCCGGGCGCACCCTTGCCGCTGACCGGCCGGGCGTAAAGCACTTTCAGCCGCTCGCCTTTCGCTTCCGTCCATGCGCCGGGCGAGGGCGACAGGCCGCGGATCAGGCAATCGATCTCGATTGCGCCTTTCGTCCAGTCGATGCGCGCTTCGTCCTTGGAAATCTTCTTGGCGTAGGTAACACCCGCTTCCGGCTGGGCCTGTTCGCTGACCGCGCCGCGTTCCAGTGCCGCCAGCGCCCGCAGCATCAGGTCGGCGCCCAGCCGCGACAATTCCTCGGACAATTCGCCTGCGGTCTTGCGGCCGATGGGCGTGCGCTCGGCCATCAGCACCGGGCCGGTGTCGAGGCCTTCTTCCATGCGCATCACCATCACCCCGGTCTCCGCGTCGCCCGCCATCACCGCGCGCTGGATCGGCGCGGCGCCCCGCCAGCGCGGCAGCAGCGAGCCGTGCAGATTGAAACAACCCAGGCGCGGCGCATCCAGGATGGGATTGGGCAGAAGCAGGCCATAGGCCACCACAATGGCGGCATCGACCGCCAGGGCCGCGAACAATTCCTGCTGCGCAGCATCTTTCAGTGACAGCGGCGTGCGCACCGGCAATTTGTGGGCCAAGGCGAAGCGGTGCACTGGGCCGGGCTCCAGCTCCAGGCCCCGCCCCTTGGGCCGTGGCGGCTGGGAATAGACGCAGGCAATGTCATGGCCATGGGCGACCAGTTCGGCCAGGGTCGGAACGGCGAAGTCGGGTGTTCCCAAAAACGCCAGGCGGAGAGTCATGCGCGACCCTCACCCTTCGACGGGCTCAGGGTGAGGAATTCCTCATGCTGAGCTTGTCGAAGCATGAGGCTCACGCCGTCTCTTTCAGCTTCTTGGCCTTGGTCAGCTTCTTGATCGCCATGCCGCGCTTAAGCCGCGACAGATGGTCGATGAACAGCACGCCCTCCAGATGATCCATCTCATGCTGCAGGCAGGTGGCGAGCAGGCCGTCGGCTTCCAGGATCTGTTTCTTGCCGTCGCGGTCGAGATATTCGGCCTTGATCTTCGCCGGGCGTTCGACATCGTCCCAGATTTCCGGCACCGACAGGCAGCCTTCCTCGAACACCGCCTTCTCTTCCGACGCCCACAGGATCACCGGATTGATGAAGACGCGGGGATTGCGCTTGCCGTCCTTCTGGTCCAGATCGATCACGATCACCCGCTTGGGCACGCCGATCTGCACCGCCGCCAGGCCGATGCCGTCGGCGGCATACATGCTTTCGGTCATGTCATCGACCAAGCTGCGAATCGCGCTATCCACCTTGCCGACCGCGGTGGAGACGGCTTTCAGGCGCGGGTCGGGCGCGGTTAGAATGGGCCTTTTCATGGGCTTTCAGATAGGCGGGCGCCGCCCGAGGGTCAAGATATCACGGGTCAAGACATGGAACTGGCAGTCATTATACTAAGCATCGCGCTGGTCGCCGCGGCGGCGATCCTGGCCTTCGCCTTCACCCGGCCCAAGCCCGCAGCCGCGCCGGATTCCCGGCTGGATGCGGTGATCTCCGGCCAGGGCGCCATCGCCGAGCAGTTTCGCCAGACCGCCGCCGCCCAGGCCGCGCTGGGCCAGATTGTCGATGCCCTCAAGGACCGGCTGGGTGAAAGCCTCGCGGCCAATGCGGAGAAGACCGGCCAGACCCTTGGCAGCATCGCCGAGCGTCTCAATGTGCTGGATGCGGCGCAAAAGAACATCACCGAGCTTTCGACCCATGTCGTGTCGCTGCGGGAAATCTTCGCCGACAAGCAGGCGCGCGGCGCCCTCAGCCAGGACCAGATGGAGGCCATCGTCGCCGAGCATCTGGCCCCCGACCAGTATGAATTCCAGGCCACCCTGTCCAATAATTCGCGGCCCGACTGCGCCATCCGCATCCCCAATGTCGCGGCCCGCATCGTGGTGGATTCCAAATTCCCGCTGGAGGCGTTCGTGGCGCTGCGCGCCGCCGCCAATGACGAGGATCGCAAGGCGGCGATGATCCAG
>Ga0265325_10003236_pt1 | contig 10721 bp, 6 predicted proteins | sample 41420metaG_FD_202090 | JGI IMG/M metagenome (GOLD analysis project Ga0265325, IMG submission 202090) | Rhizosphere microbial communities from Carex aquatilis grown in University of Washington, Seatle, WA, United States - 4-14-20 metaG | ecosystem: Host-associated > Plants > Roots > Rhizosphere >...
GCATCGGCACCCGGCTTTCCAGGCTGGCGGCCATGGCGGTGCGATCGACCTTGGTGAGGATGTCGCCGGGCAGCCAGGTCTTGAGATCGACATATTGCGCCCGGGCCAGCACATCATCGGTGGGCGCCTCGTCGAAATAATGGGCGATGGTGTCGGCGGCGCTGTAGCCCTGCAGGTCGCGCTTGAGGCGCGGCGAAAACAGCGCCGACCGTGCCGCGTCATTGGCCACCGACAGGTTGCCGAAGAACCCATGGGCGGTATCCAGGCTCAGTTCATGGAAGGTCTGGCGGGCGCGCAGGAAACGCGGCGCCCAGTCCATCTGGGGATAGATGCCGGCCAGCAGGCCGAACAGCGGTCCGCGCAGGCTCCCCGGCAGCAGGCGGCGCAGTTGTTCTTCGCGGGCATGGAAGCGATAGCGGCGATAACCGGCGAACAATTCGTCGCCGGCGTCCCCGGACAGGGCGACGGTCACCTCCTGGCGCGCCAGGCGGGCCAGTTGCAAGGCAGGCAGGGCCGAAGAGTCGCCGAACGGCTCGTCGAAGATGGCGGGCAGGGACCGCACCGCTTCCAGGTCATTGATGCTGACGGTCTGGACCCGGTGCAGCGCGCCATATTGCTGCGCCACCCGCCTGGCATAGGCGGTTTCGTCGAACGCCTTCTCCTCGAAGCCGATGGTGAAGCAGCGGATCGGGGTTTCGCTGGCCTGGGCCATCAGCACCGTGGTGGCGCTGGAATCCACCCCGCCGGAGAGGAAGGCGCCGATCGGAACATCCGACACCATCTGCGCCTTCACGGCGCGGGACAGGCGGGCGATCAGTTCTTCCGCCAGCGCGTCCACGCTCCCATGCGATGTCTTGGGCGTGGGGGACCAGTATTGCACCGTCCGCGGCGCGGCGCCGCGGCGGAAGGCGATGAAGCCGCCGGCCGGCACCTTGCCGACGCCGGCATAGATGGAGCGCGGTTCGGCGACATAGCCGAGGGCGAAGAAATCCTCCACCGCCCGGGGATCGATGTCGCGGCGGAGCTGAGGATGGACCAGCAGCGCCTTCAACTCCGAGCCGAAGATCAGCCCGCCATCGTCGAGCACGGAATAATAGAGCGGCTTCTCGCCCAGCCGGTCGCGCACCAGGTAAAGGCACTGGGCGGCGCTGTCCCACAGGGCGAAGGCGAACTGCCCGGAGAGCCGGGACACCGCGTCCTCGCCCCATTCCTCGAACGCCTGGAGGATGACTTCCGTGTCCGACTTCGTGTCGAAGTGGCGGCCCTTTGCTTCCAGTTCCTGGCGCAGTTCCCGGAAATTGTAGATTTCGCCATTGAAGGTGATCTGCAGCCGTCCGTCCCGGCTCGCCTTGGGCTGGAGCCCGCCGGGGGACAGGTCGATGATCGCCAGCCGGCGGTGGCCGAGGCCGATGCCCGGCGCGAAGAAGAAACCGTCGCCATCGGGTCCGCGATGGGCGACGGCGTTGGTCATCGCCCGGACAATCGCCTTGTCCGGGGAGCGCGCCGCCCGTGTGTCGAACCAGCCGGAGATGCCGCACATGGCGCGATCCTAGCGCGGCTCGGCCGGCGAGTCGCCCGCCTTGCGCAAGCTGCCGGAAAGATCGGGAATCGCCGCCAGCAGCGCCTGCAGCCGCGCCCGCGCAGCGTCATCGGAGGCATTGATCGGCGTCGACAGGGCGATCACCGCGGAATGGCCATGGCTGATCCCCGCCTTGAATTCGAGCAGGCGCACCAGCAGGGAAGAAATGGTGAAACGGCCATCGATCCAATAGGTGTACCAGACCAGCCGCCGCGTTCCGTCAAAGTCGACGATGGCCTCATGGAGCGGCACCGCGTCGCCGTTCATCCGCCGGTCCAGGGAATGTTCTTCCAGGGGATGCCAGACCGATAAAATCCAGGGGTGGTTGCGCGCCGACATCAGGGACGCGGTGCCGCGCTTGCGCACATAGTAGCGGATATCGATATCCACCGCCGGCTGGGACGGCGCGCCGTCCCGTGCATATCCGGTCCTGAGCTGCAGCGCGCTGGGCTCGAAAGCGACTTGCCAGTCGTCGGCGACATCGCGATGACTCCAGCCCGGCAGGCTGGCGAGGCTGTCCAGCGCCGCCGGGTTGACGCCGTAGGGCTGGCGGTCCGACAGGGCGGCGGCGGCCGGTCCAAGCGACAGGATCGCCAGGGCGCCCAGCGCGGTGGCGAGCAACGCGGGATAATGCAGGCCGCGCAGCACGCCGGGCGGCGCGGGCGCGTCGGCTTCCGGGTCCCGGAAGCGCGAGCCGACATACATCACGCCGAAAATGATGGCGACCGCGAAGACCCAGCCGTAAACAATGTGGTCGAAGCCGGCCGCGACCCGGTTGTCGGTGTAATTGGCGACCATCACCGTCAGCAGGGCGCGAATGCCGTTGCCGATCACCGGCACGATGAAACAGGCCAGCATGAAGACGGCGATCTTGTAGGGCCGGCGGTACATCATGTGGGCGAACAGGGCGCCCAGCGCCACCGTCGCCACCAGGAAGCGGAGCCCGGCGCAGGCTTCGGCGATCTCGTAGCGGCCATTGACCAGGTCGAAGATCAGCCCGTCGCGGTAGAAATTCACCCCGAACAGGGTCAGCCCATGCTCGACGAATCTCGCCGTGATCTCCTGCAGCGGCGGGATGAGATACTGGCCGGTGGGCACCAGGAAGAAGAGATAGAGGCAGGCAAAGGAAATGCGGCGGAAGATGTGCCAGCCGAGAATGGCGATGATGAACACTTCCGCCAGTCCGACCAGCGCATACTGGCGGAATTCGGTGATGGAGGCGAAGCGGCCCACCAGCCACAGGGCGGCGAACGGGATCGCCCAGGCCAGCGCCGCCGGGCTCGGCGCCGGCGTGTCGGACAGCAGCGAGGCCCGTTTTTCCCAGATCAGCCAGGCGGAGATCGGGATGATCAGATAGCAGTGCGAATAGGCGGGATAGTTCCACCAGACATTGACGGCGGAGTTGACGTCGGCGGACAGCGCCAGCCCCAGCGCGGCAAGCACCACCGCCAGGACCGCAAGATGCGCCCTCCAGACCGCAAGGCCGGACGCGGGCAGGCTCCCGACTGCGTTGCCGGCAATCGTATTCGTGCTCATTCCGCCCCCAATGCCTGCGCGCCGTCCTTGCGCCAGGACTTCAGTTCCAGAAGCGCGGCGTCGAACGCCGAAAGCAGGTTTTTCCAGTCATGATGGCGTTCGACATAGGAACGGCCATTGGCGGCGACGATCTCCCGCCCGGCGGCGCCGGCGGCGCGGATCACCGCCTCGGCGAAATCGATGGCGCTGCTGGCGACCCAGATATCGCGGCCGCTGGAGACCGCCAGGGCCCGCGAAGCCTGTTCGGTGGCGACGGTGGGCGCCCCCATCGCCATCGCCTCCAGCACCTTGTTCTGGACTCCGCGGGCGATGCGCAGCGGCGCCACCACCACCCGCGCCGCCGCGACATAGGGGCGGATATCGGAAACCTCGCCGGTGATCTCGACATCGGGGGCGGAGAAATTGCGCAGCGCGGAGGCGGGCTGCGCCCCCACGACATAGAAGCGCGCGTCGGGAATCTTGCGCTTGACCAGAGGCAGCACGTCGCGGGCGAACCACAGGGCGCCTTCGACATTGGGCCAATAGTCCATATAGCCGGTCATCACGATGGGCGTGATTCCGGCGGGGAAGGGCGAGGCATAGGAGCCCGGCGCGAAATATTCCAGATTGACGCCGTTGCAGAAGGCCCGGATGCGGGCTTTGGATTCCGGCGCCAGCTGGGCGAAGCTTTCCACTTCATGGGCCGACACCAGATAGGTCAGGGCGAACTTCGCCGCCGCCTGACGCTCCAGCTCCAGCAGCTTGCGCGCCTCGCGCCGGTAGATCCAGGCGCTGGCCAGTCCCGCCAGGCCGGAATATTGCAGCCACTTGTCGGAATCCAGATCGACCATGTCGAACAGCACGCGCTGCGGGGCAAGATATTTCCCGGACAGCAGATAAGGCGCCATCGACGAGGAGAACACCACCGCGCAGTCGATCGCCTCGCGCTGCAGGATGTCATCGACCCAATGCTGCATCTCACTGCTGCGATAGGCTTCGGCGGTGATCGAGGCGCCGCCGGCCAGGGCCTGGGCCGCGCTCAGCAGCTTGCGGCTGCGGGTCAGGGGGATGATCTTGCAGTCGCCGCCGGCCATCTGCCGCACCGTGTCGGCGTAGCGGAAATCGGCGGGATCGTCGATGAAGCAGCCCAGATAGACCTGGTGCTTGGCGGCAAGATGGGTGAACAGCGCATGGCTGCGGATCTTGTCGCCCTTGTTGGGCGGGTAGGGCAGGCGGTGGGAGAGGAACAGCACCTTCATGGCTGCACCGGATAGACCGCATCGACCCGCGACCAGGAGAATTCGCCCAGGATTTTTTCCAGCCTTCGCTGCATGGCGCCGAGATTGGTGTAATGGCGGATACGGGTCTTCAGCGAGGCGCCGCCGATCCGCGGCTGGCCGGGATCGATCTCCCAGGGATGGAAATAGAACATGCAGGGACCCTGGCCACGGAGGCGCCGCTGCTGGAACGAAGACCACCAATAGGGCAGGAGGCGGAAATAGCCGCCGCCGCCGGCCGGCAGGTTCATTCCCGCGAGCCGGAACGAGGTGACGGGGATTTCCAGGAAAGGCGAGGCGTCGAACGGGCGGAAGGCGAAGCGCGGCGCTTCCGGGATGCCGTACAGGTCGTGGCGGATGGGATAGATGCTGGAGGAATATTTGTAGCCCGCCTCGGCGATCGCCTCCAGCGCCCAGAGATTCTTGCGGGTCACCGAAAAGGACGCGGCGCGATAGCCGTTGACCGGGTGGCCGCTAAGGTCCTCGAGCAGGGACTTTGAATCCTTGAGGTCGCCCAGCAGCGCGGCGCGGTCCAGGGAGTCGCAGCGGCGATGCTCCAGGCCATGGCTGGCGACCTCGTGGCCCTGGTCCACGATGCGGCGGATCAACCCGGGATGACGCTTGGCCACCCAGCCCAGGGTGAAGAAGGTGGCTTTGGTCCCCGCCGCCGCGAACATCTCCAGGATGCGGTCGGTATTGCGCTCGACCCTGCCGGCGTAATTGTCCCAGTCCTTGCGGTCGATCAGGCTGAAAAAGGCTTCGACCTGGAAGTAATCCTCCACGTCCACCGTCATCATGGCGCGATGCGGCGCTGAGGGCGGGACCATGCGTGTGGCCCAGCCGGCAATCCGGTCGCTGTCATCCCGGCTTTGCATCATCGGATGGTACCGGTTCAGCGGTTGGAATAGGACTGTTGCAGGGCGACCGCCAGGCGGCGCATGAAATCTTCCTGGGCGCCGATGCGGCGGTCGAGCGCGGCGAGCTGGCCGGCAATATCCTGGGAGGCGAAATCGACCGGCGTCAGGGCGGTGGATTTGGCCGCCCCGTTGGCGATCTGCGCCGCCGGCTCCGGCGCCTTGTTGATGGTCCGCTCGCTGTCGAGGTCGGCCGCCACGCGCTCGACATCGGCGCGGCTGAAGCGGTGCAGTTCCTCCAGGAAGCCGTACAGCATCAACCGGCTGCACAGATTGTTGATCTTGCGCGGGATGCCGTCGGTCTGGTCGTAGATCGCATCGACCGCTTCCGGCTCGAAATAGGGATCGCCTTCCCAGCCGACGCAACGCAGCCGGTGTTCGAGATATTCGCCGCATTCCTCGCGGCTCACGGCGCCCAGATGATAGGAGGCGATGATGCGCTGGCGCAGCTGCTCGAGATTGGCGTGCGCCAAGAGGGTGCGGAACTGGGGCTGCCCGATCAGGAAGCTCTGGAACGGGGCCGAGGCGCCGACCTGGAAATTGGACAGCATGCGCAATTCCTCCAGCGCCTCGATCGACAGGTTTTGCGCCTCGTCGACCAGCAGCAGCACGCGCTTGCGGCTGCGATAGGCGGTCTGGAAGAATTCCTGCAGCTTGATCAGCAGCGAGGCCTTGTCATGGGGCAGGTCGGTGAGGCCGAAGGCCGACGCCACCAGCCGCAGCAGGTCGGTGCCGTTGAGCAGGGTGGTGACGACATGGGCATAGATGATGCGGTTGGTGTCGATCGAGGCCGCCAGCCGCCCGACCAGGGTGGTCTTGCCCGCGCCGATATCGCCGGTGATGACGATGAAGCCCTCGCCGCGGCTGATGCCGTATTTGAGGAACGACATCGCCTGGGCGTGGACGCTGCTTTCGAAGAAGAACCTGTGGTCCGGCGTGAGGAGGAACGCCTCCGCGCTCAGGCCATAAAACTCAGCATACATGGGTCGCTCGCTCGCGGCACCGCGCCATCACGTCCCGACCGGCTTGGCTTCGTAATTGTAATAGTAACCGCCGTCCTTCTGCTCCCACTTCGGCGCCTTGTTGAACAGGAAGCTGATATTGTGGCAGGCGGAAATGGAGTCCAGCGCCTTTTCGATCTGATGGCGGCCGGACTGCTGGGCGCTGACCACCATGATGGTCTGATGGACATGCGGGGCCAGGATCGCCGGCTCGAAGGTGGTGAGGGCCGGCGGGGTGTCGATGATGATGATGCGGTCGCGATAGCGTTCCGACATCTCGACCAGCAGGTCGCGCATCCGGGTGCTGGCGATGAGTTCCGGGCTGTCCTCGACCCGCTTGCCGGCAAAGATGACGCTCAGATTGGGGACGCTCTCGCAGCTGCGGATGACATCGTGGAAATCGGTCCGGGGACCGGTCAGGAGGTCGGCCAGGCCGGGCAGTTTGGAATTCTCGAAGAATTTGCCCAGCGAAGGCCGGTGCAGGTCGCAGTCCATCAGCAGCACCCGCACATCGCGCTCGGCCGCCATGCTGAGCGCCAGGTTCATCGAAGTGAAGGTCTTGCCTTCCTCCGGCAGGGTGCTCGTCACCATCACCAGATTGTTGACCAGCTCGCGGCTCTTCTTGTCGCGGGCGGACAACAGGACCTTGCGCTTCACATTGCGGAATTCGTTGGCGATGTTGGAAATCTTGAGTTCCGGATTGATCATGCCGGAGCGGCGCAGCACCGCCATGTTGAGGCGGACGGGCGCAAGCACCGCCGGCTGGGGCGGCGGGGCGGCCGGCGCGGGGGCGGGCGCCGGCGGAGCCGAGGCGGACGGCGCGGAAGCGGCCGGCGCGAAGGCCTCGACCGGCGCGGCCGCAAAGCCTGCCGCGGGCGCCACGGCGTCCTTGGCCATGGCCGGCGCGCGCAAGGGCACCTGGGTGGAGGCGATGTGATCGACCGAGGCAGGCCCGCTGTCGCGGCCGGCTTTGCGGTCCAGCGCGCGCTGGATGAGATTGAGGGATTTGCTGTCTTCGGCCATCTTAGATTCCAAGCTTGGTGTAGATGGACGTCGTCAGCATCAGCATGACACCGCCATAGATTACGATGAGGGTGAGAAATCCCGAGGCGGCCAGAGTGACATTCAGCCGCTCCCGCTTTGCCGCCGCGGCGTTCTGTCCGACCGTGACGACACCCAGCAGCGGCAGGGAGAAATATTCCGCCAGTTCATCGCTGGTGGTGAAGCGTCCGGCCAGCAGGCTGAGCAGCAGCGCCAGTCCCGTGCCGGCGCCGAGGCCGGCCATCAGCACCATGGAATTGTAGACGCGGCGGGGCGGAGAAACCGGAAATTCCGTCCGCTTGGGCGGCTCGATGATGTTGAAGGCGATGCTTTGCTGCTGGTCGGACATCGATTGCGACATGCGCGCCGCCTCGCGGCCCTTGACCAGCGCCTCATAATTGCCTGCGAGCACGTTATAGTCGCGGTCGAGGTCGGCATATTTGTTGCCGATCGCCATCATCTGGGTGGCGTTCCGCTTGGCGGTCTCCAGCTTCTGGGTGGCGACGCCGACCCGGTGCTGGAGGATGGCGACATTCACTTCCGCGGCCGACAGGCGGTTGCGCATGTCAATAAAGACCGGATTGGGAACGCCCACCGAATTGGCCGATGCAGCCTTGGGATTCTGCGAATCCGCCACCTGCTTCTGCAGCTGGGCGATCATCTGCTTGGCTTCCATCACGCCCGGATAGTCGTCGGTATACTGGGTGCGGAGTTCCAGGAGATTCTGTTCGGCCACGCGCAGCCGTGCGACCGGATCCATCGATCCGCCCACCGTGCCCTTGTCCGTGACCATCGGCAACTGGTCGGAGGCGACGGTCTGCGGCATGCCCGCCAGCTGCGAACGCAGGCTGGCGACGGTGACCTCGGCGGCGCCGAGTTCGTTCTTGGCGGTCTGCAGTTCGCCGTTGGCGCCATCGATGCTGCCGGCGCCGGCTCCATTGGTCAGCGCGTCGAGATTTGCCGCCTTGAAGGTGGTGCGCCTGGCTTCCGCCTCGCGCAACTGGACCTCATATTCGGCGATCTTCGCATCGATGAAGGTGCGGGCGCCCTGGATGTTCCTGCGCTTGTCGCCGACATTGGAATCGACAAGGATCGCCAGCAGAGACTGGGTCACCGCTTCGGCATAGGCGCTGTTGTTGTCGATATAGCCGATGCTGAAAAGATTTTTGACGCCCTGCGCCGACATCTGGATATTGGCGTTGAGCTCGGCGACTGCGATTTCCATCTCGGCCGCGCTCATTCTGGCGGCGGCGGGATTGGTGAGCCGGACGATCTGTTCCAGATTGGGACGGGTGGTCATGGACTTCAGCATGATCGCCACCTGCTGGTCCTGATCGGTGGGCACGGTAAGGCCGCGCATCAGGGGGCCCAGCACCGTGTCGGTGTCGATATAGATCTTGGCCTGGACGGCGTAACGGTCAGGGATCGACCACACGGCCAGCCAGCCGCCGAGACAAACCAGCCAGGTGAGCGCCAGACCCTGCCAGCGATAGCGCCAGGCGCCGGCAAGAAGAGCAACGGCTTTCGCCAATAAGGGCTTCATCGATTTCAATCGCTCCTGTTCCTGCCGGACCCAGCAAAAGACGTGCCATCGCCCCAAATGCCAGCGCGGCCAGAACGGGCCGGTGCCGGTGGAATTACCATGAAGGGTTGAAATTTAGTATTACAGTCAAGGCTTCACAACGGGATTTATGCCGCGTTCCCGCCATTCCGAACCCTGTCGGGGCGATTAAAATACCCGGATTTGCCGCTGTTGTCGGGAAAATATCCTAACCGCCCGCAGGCTTCCCGCCCGGGGTTCGCCGCGCTGCACAAAAAATTCATTTATCGAACAGGGGTTTATGGCAAACGATAGGGATAGGGACTCGCAGGCTGGTGGAAGACGTTTGTCTGATTTCGCACATTGGCACGGGGATTGCTCGGGTGACACAGCAAGACACAGTCGGGCCCAATCTGAGATTTTCCGAGACAAATCTCACTTTTGCGGTCCTCATTTGGTGCAGGACGGGGTAAAATGAGAACGGAAGAAAACCGTCAGGTTTTGCCTCCAGATGGGGAGGCAGGCGCCACGGCGGTCGGGGGTCGGTTCGACATTTTGCGCGGCAACAACTTCAAGCGCGTCCACGATAGCTATCAGGACGTCGGGCCGCCGCGTTCGCCGGCGCAGTCCGACCATGCCCTGCAGGACGCCGCCGCCGCTTCGCCGCAAAAACAGTCCAAACGCTTCGTCCCCAGCTCGCTGCGCTTTCTCATCGCGCTGGACGTGACGCTGATCTGCCTGGGACAGACCCTTGTCCTGGGCGACCTCCACCAGAGGCTGTTCCTCAACGGCGCCGGCCAGATCGCGACCGTCATCCTGCTGTCGCTGATCCTCACCATGGGTTCGGTTTACGCCTCGGGATGTTACCGCCGCGATTCGCTGGTGCGGTTTTCCTCGGCCATCTCGCCGCTGGCGGTGGCGATCGGGTTGGCGGCGGCCCTGCTCATCGCCGTGATGCATTTCGCGCTGGCATCGATCTTCCCCCATTCCGAGGTTTATCGCAGCGTCAGCCGCTGCTTCACCATCGCGCTGCTGATGACGGCGATGGCATTGCCGATCTGCACCGTCAACCGCGCCAGCTATTTCGCCATGGTCCGCCGGCACTGGTTTGCCCGGCGGGTGCTGGTGGTGGGCAGCGGCACCCGCGCCGCCTATCTGCAGTCGCTGCTGAACAGCGACGCGCACCGCGCCCATTCCGAACTCACCTTCGCGCCGGAATCGGTGCTTGGCGGCGAGCCTCCCAAGAACCAGAAGATCACCGACGTCCTGCCCGATACCGGCAGGGCGCTGGAGGACATCGCCCATGAGGTCCAGGCCGACGAGGTCGTCATCGCCGTCGACGAGAAGCGCGGGCTGGCGATCGAACGGCTCCTGAGCTGCAAGACCAGCGGCATTCCGGTCATCGAATATGATGCCCTGATCGAGCGGGAAACCGGGCGGATCGATCTGCGCTGGCTGGAGCTTTCCTGGCTGGTCTATTCGCCGGGCTTCGAGATCAAGATCCTGGACAGCATCCTGAAACGCAGCCTGGATCTGGCGATCAGCGCCGGCATGCTGGTGATCTCATTGCCGGCCGTGCTGCTGGCCATCCTGGCGATCAAGGCGGAAGATGGCGGCCCGGCCTTCTATCGCCAGACGCGGGTGACCCAGGGCGGCCGCCAGTTCTGGATCTACAAGCTGCGCACCATGCGGGTCGATGCCGAAGTGCAGGGCGCGCAATGGGCCGCCAAGAACGACTCGCGCACCACCCAGGTGGGCAGTTTCCTGCGCAAATCGCGGATCGACGAGATTCCCCAATTGTGGAACGTGCTGTGCGGCGAAATGTCCCTGGTGGGGCCGCGTCCCGAGCGCCCG
>Ga0265325_10003237_pt1 | contig 10718 bp, 10 predicted proteins | sample 41420metaG_FD_202090 | JGI IMG/M metagenome (GOLD analysis project Ga0265325, IMG submission 202090) | Rhizosphere microbial communities from Carex aquatilis grown in University of Washington, Seatle, WA, United States - 4-14-20 metaG | ecosystem: Host-associated > Plants > Roots > Rhizosphere...
ACTCCCATCGTTTCCGTGATTATTGGAGAGGGAGGCAGCGGCGGCGCCTTGGCGTTGGGGGTTGCGGACCGTGTATTGATGCTCGAGAACGCGATTTATTCGGTGATCTCGCCGGAGGGCGCAGCAGCAATTCTTTACCGCGATGCCGGCAAGGCCGAAACCGTGTCGGATGTCCTCAAACTAACGGCGCAAGACCTGCATTCGCTTGGCATCATCGATTCGGTGGTGCCGGAACCGGACGGGGGCGCGCATCTTGATCCAGTCGCCACGGCGGAAACGCTGAAAAGCCACTTAATCGCCGCGATTGACGCATTTCGCGAAGTTCCGATCCGGCAACTTCTCGACAACCGGTACAAGAAATTTCGGCACATCGGGCAAGAAGGCAACTATTGGCGGGAGCGCGTTCGCAGTGGATTCAACGACGTTTTTGGACTCCTTGCATTCGCGGTTTCCAAAATGGAGAAATCAGAGCGGAAGCCGAAAAAAGGAGAACCTGCGTCACGCCCACGTTCGGAAAAAGCGCGCGTGCCGGCTGCGGCACAAAAACGCACGGAGCGTGAATAGTTCGCATGAAAGCCCTCGTCAAAAGCCGCGACGCCCGTGGTTTGTGGCTCGAAAACGTGCCTGAGCCCGAGCCTGGCATCAACGACGTAAAAATTCGAGTTTTGTGCACCGGCATTTGCGGCACCGACCTGCATATCTATGACTGGAACGAGTGGGCGCGGGCCACAATTCACGTGCCGCTTGTCATCGGCCACGAATTTTGCGGAGAAGCGGTCGAGGTCGGATCGAACGTGGCCGACCTCCAGCCCGGAGACTTGGTGAGCGGGGAAGGGCACGTCGTCTGCGGACGCTGCCGCAACTGTCTGGCCGGGCGGCGCCACCTCTGCGCGTACACACAGGGAGTCGGAGTGAATCGCCCGGGCGCGTTCGCCGAATACGTTGTCCTGCCGATGATGAACGTGTGGAAGCATACCCGCCCAATCCCGCATGAGATTGCTGCGATTTTCGATCCATTTGGAAATGCGGTGCATACCGCGCTCTCATTTCCCGTGCTTGGAGAAGACGTTATCGTTACCGGCGCGGGTCCGATTGGCATCATGGCCGCTGCGGTCGCGAAATTTTCCGGCGCGCGCTACGTAGTAATCACGGACGTAAATCCGCAGCGGCTCGATCTGGCAAAGAAGGCCGGCATTTCTATAACGGTAGACGCGCGAACGGAACGCCTTCGAGACGTTCAGAAGCGACTCGACATGCGCGAGGGTTTCGATGTTGGTCTCGAAATGTCAGGCTCGCCCGATGCGTTTCGCGAAATGCTTGCCAACATGTGCCACGGCGGCAAAATCGCCATGCTCGGCATTCCCTCAACGGAAATCGCGATTAACTGGAGCCAGGTCATCTTCAACATGCTCACGATCAAGGGAATTTACGGCCGCGAAATGTTCGAGACCTGGTACAAAATGACCGTCATGCTGGAATCCGGACTGGATATTTCGCCCGTCATTACGCACCGCTTCTCCTGGCGAGACTTCGAGAAGGGTTTTGAGGTGATGCGCACCGGCGAAGCAGGGAAGGTGATCCTCGACTGGTCCGATGCAGGCTGACTGAAGCACAGGGCGGTTGGCAATAAGGGATCAAATGATGCGAGTGAGACTAGAATTGACCTGTGTCATGTTTCTATGCATATCTGCTTTCTGCCAATCGTCCCCGGCTACGTCGCCTGCCGAACCTTGCGCTATTCCCGCGGGTCTGCGCGAGGAAATTTCAAGGAAATATCCGAATGCACGAGTTGTCAATCTGGCGGATCTTGACGAAGGCGATAGGAAGCTCTTTCAACACGATCACGGAACCCAATGTCCAGGAATCGTCAAGGTCGACTTCTACGGTGACGGACGGCCAGCATGGGCTCTTGTTCTAATTTTGGGAATTGGCTCGAAGATGAAGGCGGATTTGGTAATGGCACACCAAGTTGGCGATAGCTGGGAAACTAACTTGCTGGAGTCAGCAGATGCATCCGTGCCAGTAGTTTGGAGCGAAGGCCCGGGCAAATATCGCGATGTGTACGGCGAAAAAACGATTCGGGCGACCCACCCGGTTGTCGTCTTCTACGGGTATTCGACCTGGGCGATCGTTTATGCTTGGACGGCTAGAGGAGTCGAAAAGGTGTGGATTCGCGACTAGGCTTCGCCGGGGTACGGCATCGGCTAAGTATTTTCGTTTCAGGCCGATAAACCGATAACGGCGAACGGCGAGTTGGGAAGCCCTTAAGACCATTTTCACACCGGCAGACCGTTTCTTTCGTTTCTCCTGTATAATATCCAGCGTTACGATCTTCCGGCAGAGCCACGGGATGGGCCTGCCCAAACGGGTGTTTATTCGATCGGTCGTTCAATCCATTGTGTTTGAAAGTCGATCCTTAGATCTGGGCGGATAATTTTATGATAAAAACGGGCGCGCAAATTCTCTGGGAATGTCTGGAACAACAGGGCGTGACCACTGTATTCGGCTATCCCGGCGGCGCGATTCTGCCCGCCTATGACGCCCTGAAATACAGCAAGATTCACCACGTGCTCGTGCGCCACGAGCAGGGCGCTACGCATATGGCCGATGGCTACGCGCGAGCCTCGGGACGAGTGGGAGTGGCGGTTGCGACTTCCGGACCAGGTGCGACGAACATGGTCACCGGCATTGCCACGGCGATGCTGGATTCCTCGCCTATCGTTTGCATCACCGGACAGGTTGGCAGCAAGCTGATCGGTTCCGATGCGTTTCAGGAGACAGACATTACCGGCGTGACATTGCCGATCACGAAGCACAACTATTTGGTCACGCACGCCGACCAGGTTGCGCGAACGATCTCCGAAGCGTTCTACGTTGCCAGTTCCGGCCGTCCCGGACCGGTGCTCGTGGATATCACCAAGGATGCGCAGCAGTCTTCGTGCGAATTCGATGGGAAGCCTATAAAACCGCAACTGCCGGGGTATCGCCCGGATCTTTCTCCCACGCCGGATGAGTATAAGCAGGCGCTGGAACTGATCCATAGCGCAAAGCGGCCGGTGATTTTGGCAGGGCACGGCATTATTTTGTCCGGCGCGATGCAGGAAGTGCGCCAGTTCGCCGAGCGCAACAATATTCCCGTGGGTCTCACACTGTTAGGTCTCGGAGCATTTCCTGCCTCGCATCCGCTGAGCCTGGGAATGATGGGCATGCACGGCGAATCGTGGCTGAACACAACCATTCAGGAAGCCGATTTGCTGATCGCGTTCGGAATGCGCTTCGACGACCGCGTCACGGGCAATTTGAAAACCTACGCGCCCAACGCCAAAAAGATCCACGTCGAGATCGATCGCGCTGAAATTAACAAGAACGTGAAGGTGGACGTGGCGCTGGTCGGCGATCTCAAAGCGGTTTTGCGGGAATTATTGCCGAAACTGAAATCGCAGGATCGTCATGATTGGATCAGCTATATCGATCGGCTGAAGGGCGATGTGTCCGTCCGCGATATTCAGAATTTGCCGGACAACGGCCACTTGTACGCCGCGCACGTGATCAACGATCTGTGGCGCGAAACGCTGGGCAGCAATGCGATTATCGTGACAGACGTGGGCCAGCACCAGATGTGGGAGGCTCAGTATTTCAAGCACGAGGAACCCCGTACGCTGATCACGTCCGGCGGCCTCGGCACGATGGGCTTTGCGTTACCGGCGGCCATTGGCGTGAAGGCCGCGCGGCCGGAGGCCGAAGTCTGGGCCATCGTCGGCGACGGCGGCTTCCAGATGACCATGTGCGAAATGGCCACGATGATGCAAGAAAACTTGAAGGTGAACATCGCCATCATCAACAACGGCTACCTTGGCATGGTGCGGCAGTGGCAGGAATTTTTCTACGATCGCAACTACGAAGCCACGCCGCTGCTGAGCCCGAACTTCGTCAAGCTCGCGGATGCGTTCGGGATTCGCGCCGCCGCGGTATCGCAGCGCTCCGAAGTCGTGCCAATCGTTGCCATGGCCCGCAAGCACAGAGGGCCGGTGCTCATCGATTTCCAGGTGGAGCAGGAAGATTCGGTTTACCCGATGGTTGCCGCGGGTGCGGCGCTGCACGAGATGATTCGGCGGCCCAATCCTTTGGAAGAAACCGCGGCGGACGCGTGAGAAACTTATGCTAAATACATTCGTGGTGTACGTGGAAAATAAACCCGGAGTCCTGACGCGAGTAGCGTCGCTGTTCCGCCGCCGCGCGTTCAACATTGACTCTCTGACGGTTGGCCGCACCGAGAAGCCGGAAGTTTCGCGCATGACGATTGTGGTCGATGCGGACCGCGATCAGGCGCTCCGCGTCGAGGCGAATCTCTACAAGCTGGTCAACGTGTTGTTCGTCGAGAATATCACGTCAAAGCCTTCGATCTCGCGCGACCTGGCCATGATCAAGGTTTCAGCGACTCATGAAGGCCGTTCCCATGTGCTCGAACTAGCCAACGTGTTTCGCGCGCGCGTCGTCGATGTAGCGCCTGAATCCCTGACCATCGAGATTACCGGGGGCGAGGAAAAGGTCGATGCGTTGCTTGAAGCGTTACGGCCTCACGGCGTGCTCGAAATGGTGCGAACCGGCATCGTGGCCATGCGGCGCGGGACGAAGTCGGACGTAGCCGCCGTGCCTGCGACATCGGACGCCGGTGTGGCTACCGTCGCGAGCGACGATAACATTTCGTATTCTGTTTAATAGACAGCGCTTGAGTAGCACTGGCTTCAGCCTGCCTGGTTTTCTTGATTGAAAAATCTGAAATCTCAGATTTAAAATTTGAAATCGAAAGGCTAAAACCCACAGGCTGAACCGGTTGAGGAAAAATGGTATTTGCGGGCCTCAGGGGTAAAAACCCCTGAAGAATCCAATGCGTTTACGTCGTGGCTGAAGCCACGACCCACAAATCTTCCTACTTTTTCCGCAGTCTGTTCGGCCTGCCTGGTTTTCTTTATTGAAAAATCTGAAATCTTAAATTTGAAATTTGAAATCGAGAGACTAAACCCCACAGGCTGAAGCATGTGCCACTTAAAGGCTCTTTAGCGTCGTTACCACAGATGGAAATACCCGTCACGCCGAGTGATATCCACTTGGATTCCAAATAATTGGGAAATCAGTTTCGGTTCCAGCAAGTCCTCTTTTCTTCCGTCCGCCATAATCTTTCCACTGCGCATCAGCACGACGCGGTCGATCTCCGGGATTACGTCGGAGAGATGGTGCGTCACCAGGACCACGCCGATTCCAGACTGAGCGAGCTCGCGCATGGTTTCCCGCAGGCCGTGTTGCGCGAAAACGTCCAGACTGTTGCTGGGCTCGTCGAACAATAGCGTTCGCGGATCGTGAACCAGCGCCCTGGCAATCAGGATACGTTTTGCTTCGCCTGACGACATTTCCGCGACGGGACGATCGGCCAGATGCGGGACTCCGAGACGCTCCAGCACGCCATCGGCGCGCTTTATGTGCGAGGAATCCACAGCCTGGTGATCGAAGATTCGAGTGCTGGAGAAAAACCCGGACAAGACCACTTCGCGTCCGCTCGTTTCGTTCGTGCAGTCCACCATCAGATCGTTTGAGACGATGCCGAGCACCGTGCGCAGCTCGAAAATGTTCCAGCGCTCCTGGCCCAGGATCGTCATCGAGGAACCTTCCCGATATACCGGATAACACTCGCGCGTGATCGTCTTGATGAGAGTGGATTTGCCGCAGCCATTCGGTCCCAGAATCGCGACGTGTTCGCCCGCGGCAATTCGCAGGCTGAAATCGTCGAGGGCGATGTTGTCGCCGCGAATCACGCGCACATTCTTCAGATCCACCAGAGCAGGTCCCATGAGGTTCGCATTCCCCTTTGTCAATAATAGTATCTCGCGAGCGGGCCTTCTTACGGAATCGTTGGGTGGATCGGTGATGTTTAGAGCGGATGCGGCTCTGTTGACAAGCTCACAAATCCGTCCTTCGAGCTGTAGCCCGCGTCTTCAGACGCGGGGATTTATCGCGTGATGCAACGGAAAACCCTCGCCTCTAAAGAGGCGAGCTACAGCAATAACTCCGGCGCAAAGAAAAAGCAGCCATATATCACAGGATGTCAACAGGGCCAGCGGATGTTTAGAATGGATGTTCAGAACTTCAATTTCGGTTCATGCAGGACCGTAGATCGTCGAGAAGGCGAGTAAAATGCGTATGTGACGTGTTAGAAGGAATAAGAGAGGTCTGGCATGAAGGCTTTATCTAAGTCGGCGATTTTCTTGATCGCGGCTTTCGGTATCTGCGGTGCGGCGGCAAACGCGCAAACCGGACTCGGCGCTCCTGAGCAGGCACTGCTGCAATCCGCGAATCATGAACGCTCGAATCGAGGCTTGGCGGCATTGAAATGGAGCGCCGCGCTGGCGGAGGCGGCGCGGAAGCACGCCTTGCGCATGGCCCAGGAAAATACGCTCTCGCACCAGCTTCCGGGCGAGCCACCGATGCAGCAACGCGCCGCGCAGGCGGGGGCGCATTTCAGCTCACTCGCCGAAAACGTCGCGGAAGGGCCCGACGCCGCTACGATCCACGCAGAGTGGATGAATTCACCTCCACACCGCGCGAATCTGCTCGATCCCCAGCTGGATTCAATCGGCGTCGCGGTAGCAGTGAACAACGGCACGCTGTTTGCCGTCGAGGATTTTTCACTAGCTGCGGGAGGAATGGACATCGGCGATCAAGAGAAAGTTGTGAGCGAACTGCTGAAGGCTCGCGGCCTCCAGTTGCTGGACTACGCGGAGGACGCTCGCCGGTCGTGCGTGCTGGATAACGGCTACGCAGGCAAACATACGCCCTCTTTTGTCTTGCACTATGCCACGCCGGATTTGAAGACCCTGCCCGATATGCTGGAGAAGAGAATACAGACGGGCCGTTATCATTCCGGCGTTGTCGGCGCCTGTCCCGCGGGCAGCAAGCTTGGGTTTTCCAGCTATCGAGTAGCTGTTCTGCTGTATGAGTAGGAGAATTTCGTGGCGCCGGCGTCCCGCCGGCATGGTTTGTAATATGCAGGAGCAGCCGACAGCCGCCGGCTGGACGCTGGCGCTACCGAAAAAGCGCGCCAAAATCTGTTAGTCGCCTTTCTTATTCGAATCTTCTTTCTCTGCGAATTGTTGCGACCATGCACAGACCGCGCTCGTCTCATCCGGAGAGATATATGCATCCTTGTGCATGAAGCGGTAGTTCGCGGGCGGCATGTCTCCCTCCCGGATGAGTTTGCAGATTAATCCTAAATGCTCCTGTCCTTCTTGCGGGCTGACTTGTGCCTCCCAGTCCTGAAAGTTGATGTGGCCTCTTGCGGTATTGACGTCGCTGACGACTAGCCAAGAGACTGGTGCTACATGGCTGTACCAGGGCCAAATCGTTGCACTGGAATGGCAGTTATAACAGGACCGTTCAAGAACGATCTGGACCTTCGTGGGAACCGGTACGTGAGCTTCGAGACTGCGAGAAGCAATCACGGCCGGATTCGTGCGTCGAGGCTGCACAAATTGGATGAAAATAAGAACAAGGACCAAGCCAATTGCAGTCCACTTTACCCAGTTGCGACTCATAAAATTGCTTCTCCCGAGTAGGATGCTCGATCTCGAATGTCGATGTGCTTAAGATATTCTGCCTGAATTAGCACGTCATATGCATGCTGGGCATCGGCGTGCATGTTCCGGGACCGCGCTCATTGGTGAATCCAGTGAACGTAAAGTTGAACAATTCAGGTTTGGCGTCCGGCGCCATGCCGGGCAGATGCAGTAGCAAAGTGAATTTCGCCGGGAATTTTACGCTGCCGCCCAGATTGGCCTCCAGTGTCTCCTTTTTCTTTCCTGGCGCCAGCTCTATTTTCGGTGTGTCCTCTGAATCTCCCATCTGTACAGTACCACTGGCTTGCCTGGTTTGCTCCGCCTTCAGGGGCTTGGTGTGATCGTCGTACAGGTAGACGCGGAAGGTCGACGGAGGCAATAGAACTCCCTCCAGGTGGTGCTTGTTATCCAAGGACATGAAGAAGGTTCCACCGTGCTTCGGTTTGTGGTCCATGTGGGCTCCTTTTTCCGGTGGAGTGGGAGTGGAATCGGCAGGGGGAGCCTGTCCTTGGCTTTGCGAGAACTTTAATTCCGGGCTGACGATAAGATTGCGCCAGTTCGAAATTTGTCCTGCGGAAGCAGGCGCGAAACTTATTGTTGCCACACCCAGCACGAAAAAGAAGACAGCGGTCATCTTGCGCACGGCGACTCTCCTTATGAAATATTGATGTCCCATCGTTCTCCCCGCTCCAATCGCGGGTTCTCGGCGATTTCCAATTCAAATGCTCAGTATTCGTGTTGTCAAGTGCACATTTGTGATTGCTAACAGAGAAAGTATGAATTGGACGCACTGATAAACAAAACATAAACTCCGGTCGCCGGTCGGGGTCTGAGGTTTAGGGACCTACCGGCGGAAAAGGAGTTATTTATTCTATGAAGAAGACTTATGGGGTGTGCTTGGGTCTATTAGCACTAGGGTTCGTGGGACTTGGGGCTCCCGCCAGCCGTGCGCACGAGCGGTTGGTTACGGCGGAAGCTGAAACTGGGAGCGAGACGTCTGCCACGAGCGCCGCGAATTCGTCCAGTTCTCCCAGTGCGTCAAGCCCTGCTGATTTGCGCCAGCGCATCGACGCGCTCAAGGCGGAGTTGGCTGATCTGAATAGTGAATTGGCAGCAGACAAGAATACGGACGTCGCTCCCGCAACGGCGGCGCCACAAGACCAAGGAGCCCCGGCGCCAGCGACTCCGCCAGCGACGACTCCTCCGGCCCCGATGCCTCTCCCAAGTCCATCGATGACGGCGCCGCTGGCAACGGCGGTTCCTCACGAAGTTTCAGCGGGACCGTTGGGAAAGATCGAAGTTACAGGGATATTGAGCGGAATCGGAATCACGGAAGGATATCACGTCCCCGGAGATTCACCCACGCACTGGGACCTGAGTAACGCGCAGGTTTTCATTCAAAAGACCACCGGCTGGTTCCAATGGTACCTGCAAGGTGGCGCGTACAATATACCCGCTCTTGGGGTACCCTTCACTCAGACTGGCCCGACAATAACGAGCCTCTATGGCCCTTTCCCGACAGGTTATGTCAAGCTGGTTAAAGGCAATTTCAACGTCGAGATCGGCGAACTGCCCACACTGGTCGGCGCCGAGTACACCTTCAGCTTTGAAAATATGAACATCGAGCGCGGACTGCTGTGGGGTTATGAACCTGCCATCAGCCGTGGCGTCCAGCTCAATGAGACGTATAAGAAGCTGACCGCCTCCTTCAGTTGGAACGACGGTTATTATTCGGACCGCTACACTTCGTTCTCGGGGTCTTTGGCCTACGCCATCAACGCCGCGAACACGCTGACTTTTGTGGCCTCCGGGAATGCCGGGGCGTATAACAAGAACACGACTGCGACGCCGCTCTATCTGAATAACTCTAGCATCTACAACCTGATCTATATGTACTCGAAGGGAAATTTCATGCTCATGCCGTACTTCCAGTACAGCGACACTCCCAAGAACGTGAAGATCGGGATAACCGATAGCGCATCCACTCGCGGCGGCGCGATCCTCGCAAACTACAATTTCAAACACGGGATATCCCTGGCGGTTCGCCCGGAATATGTTAAGACCAGCGGTAACCCCAAGGACATCAACGCGATCAACTTGCTGGCCGGTCCTGGCAGCGGTGCGTTCGCATTCACCGTAACTCCGGCTTATTCCAAAGATGCGTTTTTCATTCGGGCGGAATTGTCCGTCGTTCACATTGTGGACTCCGTGCCAGGCTTCAGTTTTGGCACAATGGGGAAGAGTGTTAACCAACCGCGCGGCGTGATTGAAGCCGGCTTTCTATTCTGAAGTTGAACTGGAAAACACTATAGTCGATCTGAGATTGCCGCGCGGTGGAGCGTACTCGGCGCTCCGCCGCGCGGCAATTTAGTTGCTTCCCACGAAACCGTCGATTCAGGTGAGCGGTTCCCCTTTGAGAAACCAAGATCAGGTTCTTGGTATTAGGACTTCGATGGGACAGGCTCTAACGTCTGCACTGTCCGAATCATGGAAACCGTGGCGTCAGGGACTGGAATTACCAGGTAGAATGACCCTATAGTGTATGCGCTGCCAAGACGCAGCGAGGATTCGAATCCGCGGTTACTACCTGAGGTTAAGCAAAAATGATGACGAAGGTCGAAGCGATCGTTCAGCCATCCCGTTTTGAAGCAGTCAAGGAAGTACTCACGGAACTTGGAATTGGGGGCATGACCATATCGGATGTGAGAGGGCACGGCCGTCAAAAGGGCCATACCGAAGTCTATCGCGGACGCGAATATACGGTGGACCTGCTACCGAAAATCAAGATTGAAATGGTGATCCCGGACACTTTGGTGGAAGCCGCGGTCGACGCGATTCTCCAAAGCGCGTCAACTGGAAAGATTGGCGATGGAAAAATCTTTCTTTCGAAGGTGGATCAGGCGATTCGCATTCGAAATCAGGAGCGCGGGGCTGGCGCTCTCTGACCTATTTTGCTGCCGGCAATGCAAGACGGACGCCGATTGTTTAGCTTTGACGCGGTGCACAGACCAGGGACCAGTTTGATCTGAGATGAAACTAGAGAGTCGCACATCCTCGCTGCAGGATTTTTATGCCGATGAGTCCGCGAGGATTCGCAAGGACTTCGAGGAA
>Ga0265325_10003238_pt1 | contig 10713 bp, 8 predicted proteins | sample 41420metaG_FD_202090 | JGI IMG/M metagenome (GOLD analysis project Ga0265325, IMG submission 202090) | Rhizosphere microbial communities from Carex aquatilis grown in University of Washington, Seatle, WA, United States - 4-14-20 metaG | ecosystem: Host-associated > Plants > Roots > Rhizosphere >...
GGATGCGAACCCCAACTTCAGTGGGGCTGTGCGCGATCTAGACGGGGGACGGCGGGCAAATCCGCCATCGGCAGCGATACTTTTTATGTATCGCTGACCTCATTTTCGGTATTTCGCAACTGCGAAGGAGCTCAAGCGGCGCGCCTCACAGGTTGGCGCGCACGCCAATGGTGAAATACCGCCCGATAATGTCCTGTCCAGGCGCGACCGGATAGTTCAGCCCGATATTGGTCATGGAAGGCACCAGGTCGGGCTGGGCCGCGAACAGGTTCTGGATCACCAGATAGGCCGACAGGTCGGTGTCGGCGTAACGGAATTTGCGCTCCACATCCGCGTCGAAAATATTGAAGGAGCGAACATCCGGATTGAGCCAGACCTGGCCCGCCTGGGTCACCTGGCTGAAGCCGGACAGCCAGCGCTCCTGGACGCCGAAAGACCAGTCCTGCAGCGCATAGTTCACGAACAGGGTGATGCGGGTCTTGGGGCCGTTGGAGGCGCCTATCCCCGACTCCTGCACCACCGGCGCGCCGGCAAAGGCGATGGATTGCAAAACAGGCTGATAGGTGCCGAGCAGGCGGATCGCCACATCGCCGCCCCATGCCGCGATCACATCGTGCATGGCGAAGTGGTAGTTGACCTCGGTGTCGAAGCCTTCGGTCTCCACTTCGGCGGTATTGAGGTTCAAGGTGAAAATGCGGCTGGGATAATTCTCCGGCAAGGTATCGCTGAACGGGTAGGGGCGCTGATAAAGCGCGCAGAAGGGCGATGTGCCGCCCGAGCTTTCGCAAAGGTCCTGCACGGAGATGCTGGTCGCCGGAATCTGTCCGATGGCATTCTTGATGCGGATGCGGAAATAATCCACCGACGCGGAAAGATCGGTCGCGAAACCAGGCGTCCACACGATTCCGGCGGTATAAGTGTGCGAGATTTCCGGCGTGAGGGCGGCGTTCCCCTGGGTCACGTTGAACGCCGTGCTGTTGGTCGCGGTGTGAATGTCGCTGAAGCCGATCACGCCGACCTGGGCCGGCTGAAAAAGATCGTTGAGGGTTGGCGCGCGAATGTCCACCGACGTGGTACCGCGCAGGCGCCAGGCTTCCGTGACCGCATAGTCCAGGCCGATCTTCCAGGTCTGAACGGAGCCCGAACTGCTGTAATCGGTATAGCGCCCCGCCAAATTCAGGTTTGCCCGCCGCCCGAACCAGGCACCTTGCAACAGCGGGATGTTGGCTTCCCCGGCTATTTCCCAGACATTGTTGGCGGCGTGCATGGGCGGCACCACCGGCTGGGCGAACAGCGGCAGGCTCGCACTGCAGATGCGCAGTCCCGTGCAATCCACATTGGCGACCGGCGCGTTGTTGGTGACGGTGTAATCGTTCCAGCGCGCCTCCGCTGACAGTGCCGCGGTCACCGGCCCCGCCCAGTCGTTCAACACGCGGCCGGAAATGCTGCCGCCCAGATTGTCCAGCACATTGGTCTGGTGGAAAGAGGTATTCTGCGCGAAATAATTAAAGGCGCTGCGGGTCAGCGCCGTCGGTCCGAAGGGATTGATCGGCACGCAATCGGCATAAGCCGCCGCTGTCGCGGCCTGGGTCGCGGCATAGCATTGTATGGTTCCGTTGGCGCCGATCACCGCATCGGAAGCCGCAAACAGTTTCTGGTAGTTCTGGTTGTTGATCAGATCGACGGCCAGCCGGTTCTCGCCATGGGTGTAAAACAGGTTCCAGGCCCCGCGCCCGCCGAAAAGGGCGCCATCGATGCCGGCCTGCAGGCTGAGCAGCCGGTTGACGTTGGTGGCGCCGTTGGTGCTGCGCTGCCCCAGCCCGACCAGGAACTCGCCGAGCTGGAAGCTGTTGCTGGCATCGCTGAGTCCGTTGTTGCCCAATTGTGCCTGGACCGCGGCTGGCAGGAAGGGATTGTTCTTGAAAAAGGTGCTCGCCTGTCCGGCGGTGGGTGTCAGCTTCATGGGAAAATGCCAGCCGGTGGAAAAGGCTTCCGAGGCCGAGCCCTGGATATAGACCGTGGTGCCGGGATCCAGGTCATAGCTGAAACGCGAAAAGGCCGAAGTTTGACGATAGGCATCCTGTGCGGTGCCGTAAGGCGAATAGGCGCCGTCGCCGCCGGAATTCTCGTTGCCGGTGCCCGGCGTGACATTGCCGTTGGCATCATGCGCCCCCGCGACGCCCGGATTGAACGGTCCAAGCACGCCATCGGCGACGAATTGCAGACCCGCGGCAGGGCAGGGCGCCACGCAGTTGTTGATCAGCCCGCCAAAGGATGAATTCGGCCTGCGTCCGTTGGGAATAGAGGTGAAGGGATTGGCGGCCGTGCCCGCGCCCACTTCCGCCCACAGGCCGGGACCATAGGGCCGGTCGAAACCGTCGAAGCCGTCCTGATGCAGATATTCCAGCGAGCCTTCGATATGCCCGCGGCCGCCGAACAAAGCCATGCCACCGACCAGGCCCAGCTTCTGGCTGGCGGCGTCGGCATAGTTGGAAATGCCGGCATTGACTTCCGCGCGCAGGCCGTTGAATTTTTTTTCCAGCACGAAATTGACGACACCGGTTACGGCGTCGGAACCATAAACGGCGCTGGCGCCGCCGGTGACGATGTCCACCCGCGACACCAGCAACTGCGGCAGGCTGTCGATATCGACCGTTCCGTCCGCGTTGGATGGCGGGGCGCGGTGGCCGTCCAGCAGCACCAGGGTCCGCTGGACGCCATAGTTGCGCAGGTTCAACACATTGCTGGCCAGGTTTGTGGTGCCGTCGCCGGCGCGGCGGATCTGCTGCGAACCCTGGAAAACCGGCAGCTTGTTCAATCCGTCCGGCAGGTTTGTCGGGGTGGTGGCGCGGATTTGCTGGGACGTCATGGTGGTGATCGGGGCGGGCGATTCATCGGCGTCGGAAATCACCCGGCTGCCGGTAACCACCACGGATTCAGACAAAGGTATTCCGCCGTTATCGGTCGCCAATGACTCGGTTGTCTCAACCCGCCGCAACACAATCGTGGTGCCGTCATTGGCGGCGATTTCCAGTCCCGTTCCGACCAGAAGGCTCTTGAGCGCCGCGTCCAGCTCCAGGCGGCCCGCCACGGCCGGCGTCCGGATGCCGTGCAACTGGCCGACCGGCGCGATGATCTGGATATTTTCCTGGCGCGCGAATTCGGGAATCGAGCGCGCGGCTTCCTCGGAGGGGATGTCGATGTCGCGGGGTTCGGCCAAGGCGGGCAGGCAGCGCAACGCGGCGGCTGCGGTGACGCAGACGAGCCAGCTGTGGCGCCTTGAACCCATGACCTCCCTCGGAATCCTGCCGGCCTCTTGTTTTCCAAGGCCTTTGTCCGGAGGCGGAACTGTAGCTGTCTCCCGTGCGGTTGTCTCTTTAACTCAGCGCGTCAGACGCACTTCTCCTTCCCCTACACTGGCATGGGCATTCAAGCTGATCGCAACGGTCCGGGCGAAGCCGACCGGGTCCGTTGCCTTGAACAGGCCGGCGATTTCCTCCCGCGCCAGGGATGGATCGTCGATGACGATGCGGGTGTCGCTGTAGCGGGAAAATTCGGATGCCGCCTGCGCCAGGGTCTCGCCTTCGAAGGCGATCTGACCGCTCTGCCAGGCCATCAGGCGACGCACCTGCACAGCGGGCACGGCATGGGCGGCGATATCGCTCCCATCGGGCCGGGCCTCCGCCATCGCGTTGGCGCCGAGGCGCACCGGCGCCGTACCGCCGGCGGGCCGGAACACTTCGACAATGCCTTCGCGCACCAGAACCTGCACCGGGGCCGCATCCAGGCGGCGCACGATAAAACTCGTGCCCACCGCCCGCACATGGGTATCCCCGGCGGCAACCACAAAGGGGCGGGCCTTGTCCTTTGCGACATCGAACAGCGCTTCACCGCGCACCAGCTCGATCGCGCGCAGTGCATCGGTGAAGTTGACCTGGATCTCCGAGGCGGTATTGAGAGTGACGACCGAGCCGTCCTTCAGCGCGATCGACTTGGACTCGCCTTTGGCGGTGATAAATCGCCCCCGCTGCTTCAGCATCTGCCAGGTTCCGGCGACACCGATGAGCAAAGCGGCGGCAATCGCGCCGCCCGCACGCAGCACAGTACGGCGCGAGGACGCTTGCGGCACGAAAGCGGCCGGGTCGAAATCGGTGCCCAGCGCGCGGGCGCGTTCGGTGTTGAGCGCTATCGCCCGCATGCGGGCATAGGCGCCCGGACAGCGCACATCGCCGGCCAGCCAGGCCTGGAACCGGGTGTCTTCCCCGGGCGACAAGGGCCCGCGATCGATCCGCGCGGCCCAGTCGGCCGCCACGGCGTCAATCTCTCTTGCGGTCGCGCTTGGCATCGGGGGTCCGGAATCGGGCGATCATGGGGTTAGACGAACGGGGCGGGTCGTTTCCGCCATGCCCCAGCCGGGCGGAAATGAGCAAAAAGCCGCGGCTCATGTGTTTTTCCACGGTGCTTTCCGCCAGGCCCAGGCGCTCCGCCACTTCCCGCTGGGACAGCCCATGGATGCGGCGTAGGGTGAACACATCGCGGATCTTGCCGGGCAATTGCGCGATCATCGATGCCAGACGCCTCAACTCGTCGCGATCGATTGCCTGGCGCTCCGGCGAAGGGTCGTCGCTGGCCATTTCCAGATAATCGGGGGCCGCGGAGATCGATATAACTTTCATGCGCCGCAGATGGTCCATCACCACCGAACTGGCCACCTGAAAAGTGTAACTGCGCGTATCGAGGATGTGGGTGACGTTGTCCGCGGATATCAGCCGGGTGTAGGTTTCCTGGACGATGTCGTCCACATCCAGCCCCGCCAGTTTGCGGCGGCGCAACCAGGCCCGCAGCGCCGGTTCGTGCGGCAGCACATGGCGCGCCAGCCAGACCGCCCGTTCGTCGCTGACCTGATTGCCCATGACACGATTAGGGATGTATTTCACATGTTTTTTCAAGGAGGATTTGCGATCCCCGATGCTTAACGGCAGATGTGCCACTCAGCGGCGGTTGGCCATCACCAACGGGGCGCAGGATGGTGGTTCATCAGTCAATGCGCAGGGTGACCAATATTATTCTCGTCCGTTCACCTTCGATCGCGCCTGGGTGCCGGGACCTGCGGGACAGAGCCTGAGCGAATATGCCTGCTCCGAAAACAACATCGATGCCGCCCATCCGGGACCGGGGCGTGGCGTGATCGGCCCGGAAGGCAATCGCGGTTACGCCGGGCTTGTTTGACTTGACGGGCTTATTATATCTTATACTCTATCGAGTTAATATAATATCTTTTGGAGGAACCTCCGATGGGTGTTGCCGTATCACATGAGCAGGCTGCGGCCCGGCCGGCAGCTTCTCGTCCTGCCAGTCCGTCGGAACATGACCATCCGGGCCTTGCGGCTGCCCGCAGCCAGGCCGCGGCACTGGCCCTGCCTTATGCCGGCGCCATCGATCCGCAGATTGCCCATGATGTGCTCGCCGCCGGCGAGGCCGTCCTGGTCGATGTGAGAACGGCGGAAGAACTGAAATCCATAGGTTCGGTTCCGGGCAGCATTCACATAGCCTGGCAGACAGGGCTGCACAGGCTTAAAAATCCTCGCTTTCTCAAAGATTTGGTGGCGCGCGTGGCGCCGGATGCGGCGGTCCTTTTCATCTGCAGGAGCGGCCAGCGTTCGGCGGCGGCTGCCGCCGCGGCAGCCGGGGCGGGCTACGGCAATGCGTTCAACATTCTCGAAGGATTCGAGGGCACCGGTGGGGAAGCAGGATCGGGCTGGCGCGCGCGGGGCCTTCCCGTCAGGGCCTGAAATCCTGCCGATACATATTTTTGCGCCTGGGGCGGCGCGGAATTGGCAAACCCCGAATCCGCCCTATTATTCGTCTTAATGCTTGATTTAACTCGATTATTTTGATCGACATTTGAGGGGACCAATGGCCGATACCACCGAAGCCCAGCTTGCACTGGGCGACAATGCAGCCCGCCAGCTTGCCAATGCCACCAAGACCGTTCCGCAGCTTTCGGCCATCACGCCCCGCTGGCTGGTGCATCTGCTGCAATGGGTTCCGGTCGAGGCCGGCATCTATCGTTTGAACAAGGTCAAGAATGCCGAAGACATCCGGGTGGCGTGCAAGCAGCGCGATGAATCGGTACTGCCCCAGACCTATGTCGATTACGAAGACCCGGCGCGGGAATATTTCCTCAACGCCGTCACCACCATCCTGGATGTTCATACCCGGGTTTCCGATCTCTACAGCCGTCCGCACGACCAGATTCGCGAGCAGCTGCGCCTTACCATCGAGATCATCAAGGAGCGGCAGGAAAGCGAGCTGATCAACAATTCCGATTACGGTCTGCTGTCCAGTGTCGATCCGGCGCAGAAGATTTCCGCCCTGGCCGGCGCGCCGACGCCGGACGATTTCGACGAATTGATCGCAAAGGTCTGGAAGGAGCCAGGCTTCTTCCTTACCCATCCCTTGGCCATCGCGGCGTTCGGTCGCGAATGTACCAGGCGCGGCGTGCCGCCGCCCACCGTCAATCTGTTCGGCTCGCCTTTCATCACCTGGCGCGGGATTCCGTTGATCCCTTCGGACAAGGTGCCGATCGCCGACGGCAAGACCAAGGTGCTGCTGCTGCGTACCGGCGAGAAACGGCAAGGCGTGGTCGGCCTGTTCCAGCCCGGGCTGGCCGGGGAACAGAGTCCCGGCTTGTCGGTGCGCTTCATGGGCATCAACCGCAATGCCATCTCGTCCTACCTGATCTCGCTCTATTGCTCGCTTGCGGTCCTGACCGAGGACGCGCTGGCGGTGCTGGAAGATGTCGAAATCGATAAATATCATGACTACAAAGACACCTATCGCTGAAGCGCTGCCCGACGAAGCCGATATCGCGCGCTGGGCCAATGCCTTTTTCAGCGCCGTGCCGGGCATCGACGGCGCCGGACGCGGCCCCTCCCTCGGCGGCATCGATAGCGGCGTGTCGGCGGGTCGCAAGGCCGCTGAGCTGGGTCCGTTGACGCCCGCGCCACCGATGGGCGGCGCCGGCCTTTCGCCTGGCGGCATCGCGCCGGTGCCGGCGGCGAGTTTCCCTGGTGCGCAATCGCCGGTTCCCCCGTCGGGCGTTTCCGGGTTCGTTCCCGCTGCGGCTTCGCCGGGCGCCGCCGCGCCGGCGACGGACTCCGGGCTCTATATCGTCACCGAGGCCCTGTCGCGCGTGGAAAACCAGCCGCAGACGGAGGGTTTGACCGCGCGCCCCGATGCGCTGCCGGGTGCCGACACGCTTGCCGCGTTGCTGGACACGCTTTCCATTACTCCCGAAGCGCAAAATCCCCCGGCGCCATCCCAGGCCCCCTTTGCACAGAGCGGCCATCCCGCTTTCGATGTCCAGGCGATCCGGCGCGATTTTCCGATCCTTGCCAAGTGCATTCATGGTCGCCCGCTGGTCTGGTTCGACAATGGCGCGACGACACACAAGCCCCGGGCGGTGATCGACCGCGTCTCCTATTTCTACGAGCACGAAAACTCCAACGTCCATCGCGGCGCCCACACCCTCGCCGCGCGCGCCACCGACGCCTATGAGAATGCCCGCGCCACCGTCGCGCGCTTCCTGGGCGCTTCCTCGGCCGACGAGGTGGTGTTTGTGCGCGGCACCACCGAGGCGATCAATCTGGTGGCACAGGCCTGGGGGCGGCAGAATGTCGGCCCGGGCGACGAGATCGTGGTCTCCCATCTCGAACATCACGCCAACATCGTGCCCTGGCAGCAACTGGCGGGAGAGAAAGGCGCGCGGCTGCGCGTCATTCCGGTGGACGACAGCGGCCAGATCATCCTTTCGGACTATGAACGGCTGCTCTCCGACCGCACCAAGCTGGTCGCGGTCACCCAGGTCTCCAATGCGCTGGGCACGGTGGTGCCGGTCGAGGCGGTGATCGCCCGCGCCCATGCTGCGGGCGCCAAGGTGCTGATCGACGGGGCGCAATCGGTGGCGCATATGCGTGTCGACGTCCAGGCGCTGGATGCCGATTTCTTCGTTTTCTCGGGCCACAAGATTTTCGCGCCGACCGGCATCGGCGTGCTGTACGGCAAGCGCGAAATCCTCAATGCCATGCCGCCCTGGCAAGGCGGCGGCAACATGATCGCCGACGTCACCTTCGACAAGACCGTTTATCAGGCCGCGCCGGCCCGCTTCGAGGCCGGCACCGGCAATCTCGCCGACGCGGTGGGCCTGGGGGCGGCGCTCGATTATGTCGGGCGCATCGGCCTGGAGAATATCGCCCGCCATGAGCATGACCTGCTGGAATATGCCACCCCGGCCCTGCTGTCGGTGCCGGGCCTGAAAATCTTCGGGACCGCGCCCGGCAAGGCCGCGGTGCTGTCCTTCCTGCTTGACGGCTTCACGCCCGAAGAGGTCGCAAGCGCGCTCGACCGTTACGGGATCGCCGTGCGGGCCGGCCATCATTGCGCCCAGCCGATCCTGCGGCGCTTCGGCGTGGAAGGCACGGTGCGGGCCACCTTTGCGCTTTACAACACCCAGGACGAGGTCGACTGCCTGGTCGCCGCGCTGCGCCAGATCGCGGCCTCCCGCGGCGGCCGCTAGATCGACCGGACCCGGCGAGTTGGACTTACAATATTAATTTGATATACTTACTGCTGTATCGGGGCATTTGCCATGGCGAAACAGCAGACAAACGCGTCCTTGGAGACGCCGCAGGAGCAAGGCGGGCAGGGAGCCACACTTCCCGCCCGGCCGGAATTCCTGCGGGATTTGCCGAATCTGCCGGAAGGCGGCCGGAGCGCCCCGGCGGACTGGGCGCTCGACCGGGTGGCGGCGCGATTGCGGGAATCGCGCGAGGTCACGCACAATATCCGCCATCGCGGCCAGGCGCGTCAGCTTCCCTCGCCGGCGGTGACCTCCGGCATCGTTGACGGCCTCTCGGCGGTGCTGTTTCCGACCCATTACGGCCCCGCGGACCTGCCTCTCGAAAGCGTCGACCGGTTTGTGTCCGATACCCTGGCTTCGACACTTGTTGCGCTTGCCGAGCAGATCCGCCGTTCCCTGTTGGCCTCGGATGATGCCGACAGCGCGCATGCCGCCGGCATTGCCGGCGATATCACGCGCGCCTTCGCGCAGCAGCTGCCGCAGATTCGCGCCGTCCTGGCGAGCGACCTGCAGGCCGCCTATGACGGCGATCCCGCGGCGACGGCGATACCCGAGATACTGCTTTCCTACCCCGGCATGGTGGCGACGATCTCCTACCGCATTGCCCGCGCTTTGTATCTGCTGGGCGCGCCCTTCCTTGCCCGGCTGATCTCCCACATCGCCCATTCCAAGACCAGCATCGACATTCATCCCGGGGCCGAAATCGGGCAGAGCTTCTTCATCGACCACGGCACCGGCGTGGTGATCGGCGAGACTGCCATCATCGGCCAGCGCGTCCGGCTCTATCAGGCCGTCACCCTGGGCGCCCGCCGGTTTCCGCGCGACGCCGGCGGCGCCCTGGTGAAAGGCGGCGCGCGTCATCCCATCGTGGAAGACGATGTCGTGATCTATGCCGGCGCCACCATACTGGGCCGCATCACCATCGGCCGCGGCTCGACCATCGGCGGGAACGTCTGGCTGACCGAAAGCGTGCCGCCGCGAAGCAACGTCTCGCAGGCGCAGACGCGCGGCACATGAAAATCAGGGGAACGATAATGAAGACCTATCCACCAGCCGCAAGAGCCGCGATCGGCACGGCAATCGCCCTTGCGGTGTCGGGCATCGCGCCGGCCTGGGCCACCAATGGCTATATCGCGCATGGCTATGGCACCCAGTCCGAAGGCCTGGCGGGCGTGGCCATTGCCTATCCCAAGGACAGTCTTGCCATCGCCACCAATCCCGCTTCCCTGACCGCCCTGGGCGACCGGCTGGATATCGGCGCGGATTTGTTCATCCCCGACCGCGGCGCTGCGATCGTCGGCAACCAGGCCGGTCCCAACCAGTCCTATGACGGCAGCGGGGTTTCGACCTTCCTCATTCCCCAGATCGGCTATGCGCACGCGCTGGACGACCGCTGGTCCGTCGGCATCGCCGCTTACGGCAATGGCGGGATGAACACCTCCTACAGGACCAATCCCTATGGCCGCTTCGGCGCGACCGGCGAAGCGGGCGTCAACCTGGAACAGTTGTTCGTGTCGCCGAGTGTTGCCTATCGGCTCGCCGACGGGCAGAGCATCGGCGTGTCGTTCAACATCGCCTATCAGCTCTTCAAGGCGGAAGGCGTGGGGGTGTTCGGCGGATTCTCCGCCAATCCCGCCGCGTTGACCGACCTGCGCTCCGATCACGCCTTCGGCTATGGCGTGCGCATCGGCTATCAGGGCCAGATCACGCCCGACCTGACCATCGGCGCCTTCTGGCAGTCGAAAACCTATTCCGGCCGCTTCAAGAAATATGCCGGCCTTTTCGCCGACCAGGGCGCTTTCGACGTGCCGTCATCCTATGGGATCGGCGCCGCCTACAAACTGGCGGAAGGACTGGATGCGGCCCTGGACGTGGAACGCATCGAATATAGCGACGTGCCTTCGGTAGGAAATTCGATCGGCCAGCTTTTCCTCAACATTCCCTTCGGGGCTAGCAACGGTCCCGGCTTCGGCTGGCGCGACGTCACGGTCGTCAAGCTTGGCCTGAATTACACCTTGTCGCCGCAATGGCAGGTTCGCGGCGGCTGGGATTATACCACCCAGCCCGTGCCC
>Ga0265325_10003239_pt1 | contig 10708 bp, 8 predicted proteins | sample 41420metaG_FD_202090 | JGI IMG/M metagenome (GOLD analysis project Ga0265325, IMG submission 202090) | Rhizosphere microbial communities from Carex aquatilis grown in University of Washington, Seatle, WA, United States - 4-14-20 metaG | ecosystem: Host-associated > Plants > Roots > Rhizosphere >...
CGCCTGTCCGATAGGCCTCTGATAGACCTACGTAATATCCGATGTGCAGGATCACCGACGCAACCACCCACGGCCACGCCGCCAGCACCGGCATGCCGGTGACCGGCGCCAGCGGCAGTGCGATCACGCCGCTCGCCACCGCGATGATCGACATGGTGGCGAACGGATCGAGCTTGAACTTGATCAGCGCATTCCAGCTGGCGTGGCAGGCGGCGGCGACCAGAACCGCGCCGAAAACGAAAGGGTCCATCTTATCCCTTCACCTTCAGGCCGGCGGGATCGTAAGGCGCCTTGAGGCTGGCGCGCACCGGCACGCGGTCGCCGGCAATATCGAGCTCGAATTTCCCGCCGAGAAACGCCGCATCGACCGCGCCACCGCCGGTCGAGACAAAGCCCAGCGCGACGATCGCCTTGGCGGTGTGACCATAGGCCGCCGACGTCACCTCACCGGCCGGCACGTTATTGTGCAAGATCAGTTCGCCGCCATAGGCGAGCGGTGTATCAGGCGACAGCCCAACCAGGCTGATAAGGCGCTTGGCGGGAGGCTTATTTTGCGCGGCGAGCAGCGCGGGCCGGCCGATAAAGTCGCCTTTACCGAAATTGACCGCGAATGTCAGCCCGGCGTCATAAGGCGTCACATCCGGCGTCAATTCACGGCCCCAGGCGCGATAGGCCTTTTCCAGCCGCAATGACTCGATGGCGTAATAACCGGCGTCGCACACGCCGAGGTCGGCGCCGGCCTGCATGAGCGCGTCGTACACGCCAGTCGTCAGCTCGACCGGCACGAACAATTCCCAGCCGAGCTCGCCGACGTAAGTCCGGCGCGCAGCGAGCACATTCGCATGGCCGAGCCCGATTTCGCGGATCGTCCCGAACGGGAATGCAGCATTGTCCAGCGGCGTCTTGGTCAGGCGCTTCAGCAAGTCGCGCGAGCGCGGCCCCATCACCGCGATCACCGCATAGGCCGAGGTGACATCGGTGAGATAGGCGTGGGCGACGGCCGAAAGATTGAGGTTGATCCAGGCGGCATCGCGCGTCGCCTGCGCGGTGCCGGTGACGATGAGGAAGCGGTCGTGCGCGATGCGCGACACCGTGACGTCGCTCTCATAGCCGCCGCGCTCGTTCAGCATGCCGGTATAGACGCTGGCGCCGACCGGCACGTTCATGTCATTGGCGCAGAGCCGTTGCAGGACGGCCTGCGCATCGCGGCCCTGCAGCAGGAATTTCGCGAACGAGGTCAGGTCGAACACCGCGACCGACGTGCGCGCGGCCTCATGTTCGGTGGCGGCGAAGGGAAACCAGTTCTGCCGCCCGAACGAATAGTCGAGCCTCGCCTCGTCTTCGGTGGGCGCAAAGAAATTCGGCCGCTCCCAGCCCATTTTCGAGCCGAATACGGCGTGCTTGGCGGCCAGCCGGTCATAGAGCGGCGAGCGGCGGAACGGCCGCACCGAGGCCAATTCGCGGTTCGGCCACGGCATCATGTAGTGCAGCCCCAGCACTTCCTTGACGCGGTCGTGCAGCAGCGCGTCGTTGTCGTAGAACCGGGCGAACCGCCGGATATCGACCGGCCACAGATCGAGGGTCGGTTCGCCTTCGACGATCCATTCAGCCAACGCCCGGCCGGCGCCGCCGCCCGAGGCGATGCCGATCGAATTGAAGCCGGCGCCGACGAAGAAATTTTTCAGCTCGGGCGCCTCGCCCATGATGAAATTGTTGTCGGGCGTGAAGCTTTCCGGGCCGTTCATGAAGGTCTTGATCTCGGCGGTCTCCAGGGCCGGCAGCCGGGTCAAGGCGTTCTGCATCAGGATTTCGAACTGATCCCAGTCGTCGGGTAAAATGCCGAACTCGAAATGTTCCGGGATGCCGTCCATGCCCCAGGGCTTCGCCGTCGGCTCGAAGCCGCCCATCAGCAGCCCGCCAACCTCTTCCTTGACGTAGATGTAGCCGTCCGGATCGCGCAGCACCGGAAGATCCGGGTGCACACCATCGATCCGCCCGGTGACAATGTACATGTGCTCGGCCGAGTGCAGCGGCACCGCAACGCCGCACAGCCGGCCGACCTGCTTGGCCCACTGCCCGGCGCAGTTGACGACATATTCTGCCTTGATGTCGCCCTTGCTGGTCGAGACGCCCGATACCGCGCCATTGTGGGTGTGGATCGCCGTGACGCGGGTCTGTTCGAAAATGCGCGCGCCGCCCATCCGGGCGCCTTTCGCCAACGCCTGCGTCACGTCCGCCGGATTGACCTTGCCATCGAGCGGCAGCCAGAGCGCGCCGGCCAGATCGTCGGTGCGCATGATCGGGTAGCGATCCGCCGCCTCCTTGACCGAGATCAAATCGCAGGCGACGCCTTGCGCGGTCGCCGCCGAGGCGATGCGCTTGAACAGCGCCAGCCGTTCATCGGTGCGGGCGACCAGAACCGAGCCGCATTGCTTCCAGCCGGTGGCCTGGCCGGTATCCGCCTCGAGCCGCGAATAAAGCTCGGCGGAATATTGCACCAGGCGCGTCATGTTCTGATGCGCGCGCAACTGTCCGACCAAACCGGCGGCGTGCCAGGTGGTGCCGCAGGACAATCGGCCCTGTTCGAGCAGGATAATGTCGCGCCAGCCGTGCTTGGTCAGGTGGTAGACGACCGAACAGCCCATAATGCCGCCGCCAATAATGACGACGCACGCACTATCGGGAATATTGGCTGGAGCCATCGTGAAACCGCCTGAGGGGCCAATCGGCTTCTTATCCGAACCAGCGCTCGGTTACGAGGCAAGATAGCCGCAGCCTGACGTGAACCGATTGGCCGTGATGGACCGCAGGACCGCGGTTGGCACATTATGGCCGCGACATCCGCAGGTTCGCCGCGTTCGCCGTCCACAATCCCTATCAATTTGCGGCGGAGGCTAGCAAACTGGCCGCCCCTTATGGCGGAGCGGAGCGGCACAATGGCGAAAGTGGGAATAGGCCTTGTCGGTTGTGGCTTCGTCGCCGAACTGCACATGCACGCCTACAAGCGCGTCTATGGGATCGACGCTACAGTGAAGGCTGTCGCCGCGCGCGGCGACCATGTCGTCGAATTCGCCAAAAAGCATCAAATCGGCCAGACCTACCGTAACCTTGACGATCTGCTTGCCGATCGCGACATCGATGTCATCGACATCTGCACGCCGCCCAATCTGCATGCGGGGATGATCGTCAAGGCAATGCAGGCCGGCAAACACGTGATTTGCGAAAAGCCGTTCGCCGGCTATTTCGGCCGCGACGGCGATCAGACGCCGATCGGCAAACATGTGCCGAAATCGCTAATGTACCAACGTCTGATCGAGGAAATGGATGAGACCTCTGCCGCGATCAATGCAGCGGGGCGCCTGTTCATGTACGCGGAAGACTGGGTGTACGCGCCGGCGGTCGCCAAGACCGTCGAAATCCTCAAAGCCACCAAAGACAAGATCCTGTTCATGAAGGCGGAGGAGAGCCATAGCGGCTCACACGCCGCGCACGCCGCGCAATGGGCGATGACCGGCGGCGGTTCGTTGATCCGCATGGGGTGCCACCCGCTCTCCGCGGTGCTTTATCTCAAGCGCGTCGAGGCCGAGGCCCGCGGCGAAAAGGTCACGGCGATCAGCGTGACCTGCGATGTCGGCAACGTCGCGGCATGCCTGCCGCCGCAGGACCGCGGCTTCATCAAGGCGAAGCCTATCGATGTCGAGGACTGGGGCGCGCTGACGGTCACGTTCTCGGATGGCACCAAGGCGACCGTGTTCTCCGGAGACATGATCATGGGGGGCGTGCGCAACCTGATCGAGACCTACACCAGCGGCGGTTCGCTGTTCGCCAATATCACGCCCAATAATCACATGATGAGCTATCTCACCGACGAGGAGAAGCTGTCCGGCGTTTACATTACGGAGAAAGTCGATCGCAAGACCGGCTGGCAATACATCTGCCTCGAGGAGGAATGGACGCGCGGCTACACGCAAGAGATCCAGGACTTCATGGAATGCGTGGTGCATGGCCGGCAGCCGCTCGCCGATCTTGCGCTCGCTTACGACACCATCAAGGTGAATTACGCCGGCTATTGGTCGGCGGAAGACGGACGGCGCGTAACCTTGTAGCTTTATTCAGCCGCAGCTGGCTTCACCGGCGCACGTCGCCACAGCTTGATCCCTTGCAGCCTGCCGACGATGCCTTGCGGCATGAAGATGATGCAAAGCACAAGCAACACGCCATAAATCGTATTGGCGGCGCCGATGAAATTGGTGCCGAACCACACCCGCAGCCCTTCGGTCAGCGAAAGCGTGAAGATCGAGCCGATTGTGGGTCCCAGCATCGAATAGACGCCGCCCAAAATGGCGGCGAACACGATTTGCAGCGAAACCGCGATCCCCGACACCGATTCGGGATTGAGATACATGATGTACTGGCCGTAGATGGCGCCGCCCAGCGCGGTCAGCGCCGCGCTGACGATCGTCACCCGCAGCTTTTCCCGCAACACGTTGATGCCGATCGAGGCGGCCGCGTCCTCGTCCTCGGAAATCGCCTCGAGCGCCTCGCGGCCGATGCCATGATCGATCCGCTGCCAGGCGAGTATCCCGATCAGCCATATGACCAAAGCGATGCCGTAAAAATAGATCTTCTCGGGGAATTGCAGCGCGTACCAGGAATGGCCGACCGTTCTGATCGTAAAACCGAGCGAGCCCCCGGTGATTTCGCGCGCCGCGACCAGCGACAGCAGCACGACCTGGCTGAGCGCCAGCGTCACCAGCGCGAAATAATGACCGACCACCTTGAGGCGGAAACACGGATAGCCGATGACCACGGCCAGCACCGCCGACAACGCGACCGCGACCGGAATGCCGAGCCAGGGCGTGACGTCGTAGTAATTCCACAGCAATGCCGGCACGTAGGCGCCGACGCCCATGAATGCGCCATGACCGAATGACACAAAGCCGAAGCGCCCCATCAGCGACCATGCGGTGTAGATGAATGCCCACAGCAAGATCTGGATCACCAGGTGCATGAAATAGATTGGGACAAAGAACGGCAGCGCGATGAACACCGCCGTCAAGCCCGCCAGCGCCGCAATTCGCAAGTTGCTCATCGTGCGAACAGCCCCCGCGGCCGGATAAACATCAGCACGATGAAAAATCCGAACGCGAATACGTATGCCAGTTCGGTGCTGGAATAGTAGCCGCCGATCGAGATGATCTGACTGATGATGAAGGACGCGATGAAGCCGCCGATCATGTTGCCGAGTCCGCCGAGCACGCAGATCATGAATATGACCGGCCCGAATGTGTTGCCGATATACGGATGCACGTCGTATTGCAGCGCCAGCAGGCAGGCCGCGAGGCCGGCCAGCGCACCGCCGATTGCCGAGGTCACCAGATAAATCCGCCGCTGATCGACTCCCATCAGGCCGATAATGTCGCGGTCCTGGGCGATGGCGCGGATCGCGGTGCCGATATAGGTGCGCTTGAGAAAAACGTAGAGCACGATAGCGCCGACCAGCCCGACGCCGAACGCGATCAGCCGCGAAAAGCTTATATAGACCGACCCGACTTCAAGAACCGGCAGACGCACGCCGATATTGCGGAAATCGGTGCCGAACAGCAGCGTCGCAAAGCTTTGCAGGAAAAACAGCAGGCCGCCGGTCGCCAACAGCTGGTTGATCGGTGCCGAGTTGAGAACCGGCGAAATGATCAGAATGTGGACCAGCATGCCGAACCCGGCCATCGCCACGATCGCAATCAGGAATGCAAGCGGCAACGGCACACCGTAGCTGGCATAGAGAAAATAAATCACGTACATGCCACACATGACGATATCGGCGTAGGCGATCCACACGACGTCGATCACGCCGAAAATCAGATTGAGCCCGAGCGCCAAGAGCGCCAGTACGCCGCCGAGCAGGATGCCGTTAATAATTGCCTCGACGAGATAGAGATCCATCTGGCTACAGCCCCATGTAAGAGGTGCGGATCAAGCTGTTGTTCTTGAGCTCCGCCGCCGTGCCCGACAGCTTGATGGCGCCGACCTCGAGCAGATAGGCGCGGTCGACGACATCGAGAACTTGCTGGACGTTTTGCTCGACGATCAGCACGGTTTGCCCTTCCGCGCGAATCCGCCGCACCAGGTCGAAGACCTGTTGCACGACAAGCGGCGCGAGGCCGGCCGATGGCTCGTCCATCAGCAGAAGCTTCGGCTTCGACATCAGCGCCCGGCCGATAGCGCACATCTGCTGCTCGCCGCCCGACATCGTGCCGGCCAGCTGATCACGCCGGTCCTTGAGACGGGGAAACAAGTGATAAACCCAGTCGAGTTGCGCCGCGAAACCTGCCCGGGCCCGCGGGATGAAGGCGCCGATCCGCAGATTTTCCTCGACGCTGAGGCGTGGAAACAGCCGCCGGTTTTCGGGCACGTGAGCGATGCCCTGCTCGACCATGCGATGCGCCGGCAGGCCCTCGACCGACCGCCCCTCCACCGTCATCGCGCCTTCGCGCATCGGGATCAGGCCGGAAATGACCCGCATGAGCGTGGTCTTGCCGGCGCCGTTCGGCCCGATCACCCCGACCGCCTCGCCTTGCGGCACTTCGAGCGACACGCCGAACAGGGCCTGGAATGAGCCATATCCGGCGGAGATGGCGGTCAGGGACAGCATCAGGTCCGAGCCTTGCCGAGATAGACCTCGGTGACGCGCGGGTCGAGCGCCGCCTGCGCGGGGGCGCCTTCGAAAATCTTCTCGCCGTGATCGAGCACGATGACCCGGTCGACGATGCGCATCAGCACGCCCATGATGTGCTCGACCCAGACGATGGTGATGCCCAGGCGCGTGCGAATGTCATGGAGCATGTCCGCGGCGCGCTCCATTTCGCTCCTGTCGAGGCCGCCCAGGCTTTCATCGGCGAGCAGCAGGCGCGGCTTGGTCGCGAGCGCGCGGGCCAGCTCGAGCTTTTTGAGCGCGGCAGCGCCCAGTCCGCCGATGCGCGCCGCCGGATCGGACGGCAAGCCCACCATGTCGAGCGCCTCTTCTGCCCGGCGCTGCGCTTCGGCCCGGTTGATGCCGCCCGCCTGGCCGTAGCAGGCGGCGAGTGTCACGTTTTCGAGCAATGATAGTTTGCGGAACGGGCGCGGGATCTGGAAGGTGCGGGCGATCCCCTGATAGCAGATTTGATGCGCGGAAAGCCCGCCGATCTCCTTGCCCTGCAGCCGGATTGAGCCCGAACTCGGGGTCAGATTGCCCGCGATCAGGTTGAACGTCGTGCTTTTACCCGATCCGTTTGGACCGATGAGACCGAGAATCTCGCCCTCGCGGACTTGGAAGGACACCTGATTGACCGCCAGGAATCCTCCGAAGCGCTTGGACAGGCCATCGACGGCCAGCATCATCCACGCATGGTGTAGACGGACGAACTCGGCAGCGGCAGCACCGGGGGTTGAGTCTGGATCGCGGTCGGATAGACGACTGAGATATGCTCACCCGCGTTCTGCATGACGACCGGAGACGAACGCTCATTCTGCCCGGACAGCGGCGTGTCCGGCGGGAAGAATTTCACGCCATAGCCCTGGATGGTGCCGCCGACCGGAATGTCGACGTCGAGCGCGGCCTTGCGCACCGCCTCGGGATCGAAGCCGCCATATTTCGCCTTGGCGACCGGCAGGACATTGTTGAGCAACGTCCAGGTCTGATTGAAGCCCATCGAGCAGTGCGGCGGCACGTCGTTGGCCTTGGTCTGAGCCTTGTAGCGTTCGACCATGATCTTGGTGAGATCGCCGATGCCGGGCGCGAGCTTGCTGGCATCGAGCAACTGGGCCGGCACCGGATCGATGTTGCAGAAATTGTCGATGTCCTTGCCGAAGGTGGCGACCAATTTGTCGAGCTGGCTGTAGCCGGCGCCGGCTCCGATCAGCATCTTGAAGCCCAGGCCGCTTTCGCGGGCCTGGCGCAGGAACAGCGTGATGTCGGGATTGTAGCCGGCATGCGAGATCACATGCGCGCCGGCGCGCTTGAGCTTGGTGACGAGCGACGACAGATCGGGCGCCGCCGCCGAGTAGCCTTCGTGGAGCACGATCTGAAGGCCGGCCTCCTTGGAATAGGCTTCGTCGGCGGCCGCGACGCCGACCCCGTAAGGGCCGTCCTCGTGGATCAGCGCGACCTTGACGTCCTTGGGATCGAGGCCAAGCTTGGCCTTGGCATTTTCCTTGATGAAGCCGGCGAAGGCCTGACCATATTGGTCGGAATGGATCTGGCCGCGGAACACGTAGTGCAGGTTCTTGTCCTTGAACACGGCGGTCGCGACCGCAGTGGTGATCCAGAGGATTTTCTTCTGCTGCTCGATCTTGGCCGCGAGCGGCACCGCATGCGCGCTCGAGTAAACGCCGACAACGATGTCGACCTTTTCCTGGTTGAGCAGCCGCTCGACCTCGTTGATCGCGACGTCGGCCTTGCTCTGCGAGTCCGCGTTGACCGGCATGACCTTGTACTTGCCGGCAACGCCGCCCTTCTCGTTGCAGAGGTCGATTGCGATTTGCGTGCCGATCGCTGACGCCACCGAGCCGCCGGCGGCGAACGGGCCGGAGTGATCGAAAATCACGCCAAGTCGCACCGCCTCTGCTTGCGCTTGCGCAAAACGCCAATCAAGGCTCAAGGCGGCGGCGGTAGCGGCGGAATGTTTCAGCAGCGATCGTCGTGAAGTCCTCATGGCGTCTCTCCCCGGGTGCCAAGCTTCAGCGAATGTCTTCTTGTTTATTGTTGTCCGCAGTATTTGGAATACGTAGTGGAATGTCAACGCGAGACGGCTCGCCACCTTCGCGCGCACGACCGAACCATGAAATAGTGCAGCGCACTGCAACGACGTCGATAAAGGCACCCCTTGTCATGGCCGAGGTCTTGAAAGTCCCCCAAGGCGGCTATCGTTTCATCAAAGGCGCTTTTCAATACTCGGCAGGGGTCGCCGCGGAGCCGGGCTTTGAAATCGCTCGCGCCAGGCTGGCCGCACCAGTGCCGCTCGCAGATGGTCTTTCGCGCGTCGAGGCCCACCTGAAGTCGTTGAACCGGCCGGTAGCCGCGTTTTGCGCCTGCGAGCTTCGTTCGCCAAAGCCGTTCGACGATGCCGGCTTCCTGGCATTCAACAAAAGCTACCTGGAGCCGCTGCAACGCTGGGGCATCATCAAAGACGGCATCAACCCGGTCGCGCGCAGCAATGTGTGTCCGGAACTGAAGGCGCCCGCCGAGCCCAGCCTTTACGCATTTTCATACACGATGCCGGCACGATCAGAAGCGCCGAACTTCGTGATTGCCGGGAGCGGCGAAGCCCGGGAAGGTGCGAAAACCTACGCCGAGCGAACCGTGCGCCTCGGCGACCGCTCGCCGGACGCGATCCGGGAGAAGGCGCAGTGGGTGCTCGGCGAAATGGAGCGCCGAATGTCGGCGCTTGGGACGAGTTGGGCCGATGCAACGGCGACCCAGCTCTATACGGTCTACGATAGCCATCACATCATGGCCGATGAGATCGTCGGCCGCGGCGCCGCAAACGCTGGACTGACCTGGCACTTCTGCCGGCCGCCGGTCGAGGTTCTGGATTACGAAATGGACGTTCGCGGGGTGGGGACGGAAATTACTTTGACCTGACGTTTATTTTCATATGATCGCGCGGGTGTTATCGCTACGGACTCGGAATTTGTGAGGGATCTACTCATGTCCGCCACGGTAAATATGCCTCCAGCGCAGATTGACATTCCATCCGCGTGGCGTGGCGAAGAGATGGCAGCGAACACCGATCGTTGGCTGGTCCATTTGACCTCTGACGAGATTGCCGAGCTCGAGCAGGCTGCCCGTTCATTTCTTGCCAAGACAAAAGAAATCGGCGAGATCACAAAAGAAAAATTCCCGCTTCCGAATTTCGGCGCTCACCTTACCAAGCTGAAGCAAACGCTGATCAACGGTATCGGCTTTGAGGTGATACGCGGACTCCCGGTGGAGCACTATAGTCAGGAATTTGCCGCCACGATCTTTTGCGGCGTCGGCGCGCATCTCGGGTCGGCGCGGTCCCAGAACGCCATGGGCCATATTCTAGGGCACGTCCGCGACGTTGGCGCCGACGCAAAGGATCCCAACACCCGCATTTACCAGACCGCCGAACGACAAACATTCCATACCGATTCCGCTGACGTCGTTGGTCTGCTTTGCGTTCGTGAAGCGATGGAAGGCGGCGAATCATTGCTCGTAAGCACGACGGCTATCTATAATGAGATGCGACGCCAGCGACCGGATCTGGCCGCTTTGATGTTTGACCCGATCGCCACCGACCGGCGTGGCGAGGTGCCTGAGGGCCAAAAGCCGTATCTTGAGATTCCACCGTTGAGCTGGCACGCAGGGTTCCTCACCGGCTTTTATCAGCGCCAATATATTGACAGCGCGCAACGCTTCCCCGACGCGTTGCGATTAACGCCCGCTTACGTTGAGGCACTCAATCTGTTCGACGCCTTGGCCAACGACAAACGCCTTCATTTCAGCATGAAGCTTCAGCCCGGTGACATGCAGTTCGTTTACAACCACGCGCTGCTGCATGACCGCGCCGGCTTTCGCGATTGGCCGGAGGCGCATCGGAAACGGCACTTGCTGCGTCTGTGGCTCTCGGTCGCGGGCGACCGGCCGCTGCCCGATTGCTTCAAACAGCGTTATGGCTCAATAGAGATCGGCAATCGCGGCGGCATC
>Ga0265325_10003240_pt1 | contig 10707 bp, 8 predicted proteins | sample 41420metaG_FD_202090 | JGI IMG/M metagenome (GOLD analysis project Ga0265325, IMG submission 202090) | Rhizosphere microbial communities from Carex aquatilis grown in University of Washington, Seatle, WA, United States - 4-14-20 metaG | ecosystem: Host-associated > Plants > Roots > Rhizosphere >...
AAGGCGTTCATCTCCGCCTCCAATCTGACGGAAGGCGGCATCAAATTCGCCTTCCTGGACGATCATCTGGTCGGTTCGCTGGTGGTTTACGCCCAGGATCGCACCCAGCTGACCCAGGGCATCGGCACCGCCACCGTGCAGGGCACCAGCGCCCAGGGAGAGGAGCTGGAGATCCGGCTGGTCGCCGACGAAAACTGGAGCTTCACCTTCGCCGGCAATCTGCAGCACACGCGGGTCAAGGGCCCGACCGGCTTTCTCTACATCCCGGCGCGGCTGGTCGGGGTTTCGCCGGTCAACGGTTTCGGCGGCACCTATGTGACCTTCGACTATACCGGCAGCTTTGGCGGCATGGACAATTACGACGACACCTTGATCCCGCACGCGGTGCTGAGCCCCTATGTCACCTATACCTCGGACCGTTTCGACTGGGGCGTGGTGGGCGGCACCTTCGGTGGCTCCTATGTGGCGCGCACGATGCAGACCGTCGCCACGCCCATCGTGTTTCCCAGCTACCTGACCCTCAACCTGTCGCTGTTCGCCCGGCACGGAAGCTGGGAGGCGGACTTCAACATCGATAATTTGACCGATAAACTCTACTTCACGCCCGACGCCGACACTTATGCTACCCTGGCGGCGCTGCCTGGCATCGGCCGGGTCTGGCGGCTCACGCTCAAGAAGTCGTTCTGACGTCCGGCGCGGGGAAATTCAGTTCCAGCTTCACCCTTTCGGGGTCGTGCACGAAAAGCTGGATGACGCCGTCGCGCGGCACCACCCGCTCCTCATACGGATAGCCGCTCGCCGTCAGCCGCGCCCGCATGCCGTCAAGGTCGCTGCCGCCAAAGGCGACATGGTCGATCTCGCCGCTGCCGGGGCCGTGGTGCGCTTCGCCCGCCGGCTTCTGCACCAGATGGATCACCGGCACCTCGCCCAGATAGAGCCAGTGGCCGGGGAACGGGAAGGGCGGGCGGTAACCCTCTTTCAGCCCGATCACCTCGACATAGAAATCGCGGCTGGCCCGCGCATCGGCACAGCGGATATTGACATGCTGCAAGGTTTCGATCGGCATGAAATGTCTCCCGCAGCATGATATAACAGCCTATGAACATCCAGAAGCCCGTTCCCGACCAGACCCCGCGGCGCATCCGGATCGACCCGCGCGACAATGTGGCGGTGGTGGTCAACGCCCTGGGCCTGCCCGCCGGCACGGTGTTCGATGACGGGCTGACCCTCAATGAATTCGTGCCCCAGGGCCACAAGCTGGCGCTGGCCGACATTGCCGAGGGCGCCGAGATCGTCCGCTATGGCGTCGCCATCGGCACCGCCATCGGCCAGATCAAGCGCGGCGACTGGGTCAGCGAGGACCGCGTCCGCATCCGCCCCGCCCCGCCGCTGGAGTCGCTCGACACCACGCCGCGGCCACAGGCCCCGCCCGAGCCGCTCACCGGCTACACGTTTGAAGGCTACCGCAATGCCGATGGCACGGTCGGCACCAAGAACCTGCTCGCCATCTCCACCAGCGTGCAATGCGTGGCCGGGACGATGGAATATGCGGTCAAGCGCATCCGCGCCGAACTGCTGCCTCGCTACCCCAATGTCGATGACGTGGTGGTGCTCACTCACGCTTACGGATGCGGCGTGGCGATCAACGCGCCGCTGGCGGTGGTGCCGATCCGCACCCTGCAGAGCCTGGCGCGCAATCCCAATTTCGGCGGCGAGGTGATGGTGGTCGGGCTGGGCTGCGAGAAGCTGGCGCCCGAGCGGCTGCTGCCTGCCGGCAAAACCGGAACGCTCAGCCTGCAGGACGAAGCCTTTGTCGGCTTCGGGGCGATGATCGACGGCATCCTGGCGATGGCCGAGGAGCGGCTGAAGAAGCTCGATGCGCGGCGGCGCGAGATCGTGCCCGCCAGCGAACTGGTGGTCGGCATGCAGTGCGGCGGCAGCGATGCCTTCTCCGGCATCACCGCCAATCCGGCGCTGGGGGTCTGCGCCGACCTTTTGGTGCGGGCGGGCGCGACGGTGATGTTCTCCGAAGTGACCGAAGTGCGCGATGCCATCCATCTGCTGCTGCCGCGCGCCGCCAACGAAGAGGTGGCCCAGGCACTGATCCGGGAGATGGCCTGGTATGACGATTATCTCGCCAAGGGCGGGGCCGACCGCGCCGCCAACACCACCCCGGGCAACAAGAAGGGCGGGCTTTCCAACATCATCGAGAAATCGCTGGGCTCGGTCGCCAAGTCGGGCACCAGCACCATCTCCGCCGTGCTGTCGCCGGGCGAGAAAGTCAAACAGAAGGGCCTCATCTTCGCCGCCACCCCGGCCAGCGATTTCGTCTGCGGCACCTTGCAGCTGGCGTCGGGGATGAACCTGCATGTCTTCACCACCGGGCGCGGCACGCCCTATGGCCTCGCCGCCGCGCCGGTGATCAAGGTTTCCACCCGCAGCGAGTTGGCCGAGCGCTGGCGCGACCTGATCGACCTCGACGCCGGCAAGATCGCCACCGGCGAAGCGACGATAGAAGAAGTCGGCTGGGAATTGTTCCAGTTGATGCTCGACGTGGCGAGCGGGCGCAAGAAGGTGTGGGCCGACCATTGGGGCCTCGCCAACGACCTGACCTTGTTCAATCCGGCGCCGGTGACCTGACAGGCCTCATTCGTGCTTCTGCAGCCGCATGTTGACGATCTCGAAGAACACCGGCACGAAGAAGATCGCCAGGATGGTGGCGGTGATCATGCCGCCCACCACGCCGGTGCCGATATCGTTCTGGCTGCCGGCGCCGGCGCCATTGGCCAGCGCCAGCGGCGTGACGCCGGCGATGAAGGCGATGGAGGTCATCAGGATCGGCCGCAGCCGCAGGCGCGCCGCTTCCAGCGCGGCCTGCTTGGCGGTGGCGCCTTTCTTCTCCGCCTCGACCGCGAACTCGACGATCAGGATGGCGTTCTTGGCCGACAGGCCGATGGTGGTGAGCATGCCGACCTGGAAATAGATGTCGTTGAACAACCCGCGCAGCGAGGCGGCGGCGACCGCTCCGATCACCCCCAGCGGGATCACCAGCATCACCGAGATCGGGATCGCCCAGCTTTCATAAAGCGCCGCCAGGCACAGATAGATCACCAGGATCGACAGGGCATAAAGCGCGGGCGCTTCGGCGCCGGCGGCATTCTCCTGATAGGAGAGGGCGGTCAGCTCATACCCGATATCCTTGGGCAGCTTGGCGATCAGCTTGTCCATCTCGGCCAGCGCCGTGCCGGAGGAAACACCCTGCGCCCCCGAGCCCAGGATTTCGATGGCGGGCAGGCCGTTATAGCGGGTGAGGGCGGCCGGCCCGCGCGTCCAGCTGGCGGTGGCGAAGGAGGAGAAGGGCGTCATCTCGCCGGTCGAGCCGCGCACATACCAGCGGTCCAAATCCTCCGGCGCCATGCGATAGGGCGCATCGCCCTGGATATAGACGCGCTTGACCCGGCCGCGGTCGACGAAATTGTTGACGAAGGTCCCGCCCCAGGCGGCGCTGAGGGTGGAGTTGGCGGAGGCGGTGGAGACCCCCAGCGCGTTGGCCTTGGCCTGGTCGATGTCGATATGGACCTGGGGCGTGTCGTCCAGGCTGTTGGGATAGACCTGCTGCAGCTTGGGATCGCGGGCCGCCAGTCCGAGCAGCATGTTGCGGGCCTGGATGAGCCCGTCATGGCCGATATTGCCGCGATCCTCCAGCTCGATGTCGAAGCCGGTGGACTGGCCCAGCGCCGGCACCGCCGGCGGCACCAGCGAAAAGACCTGCGCTTCCGGCAGGCCCATGAATTTGAAGAAGGCACGCCGGGCGATCGACTGGGCGCTGTTCTTGGCGCCCTTGCGCTGGCTCCAGTCGCGCAGATGGGTGAAGGCGATGCCGGCATTCTGTCCCGCGCCGGAAAAGGAGAAGCCGGCGATGGTGAAGACGAAATCGACATTGTCCTTCTCGTCGGTGAGGAAGTGACGCGCCACCTGCTGCGCCACCGCCAGGGTGCGCTGCTGCACCGCGCCCACCGGCAGGGTGATCTGGGTGATGACAAAGCCCTGGTCCTCCTCCGGCAGGAAGCCGGTCGGCATGCGGTAGAACAGGAAGGCCATCAGCGCCACGATGCAGGCGAAAACCGTCATCACGATGCGGGCATGGGCCAGCGCCCGGTCCAGGTTGCGGCGGTACCAGGTGCGGAACGCCTCGAAGTTGCGGTTGAACCAGCGGAAGAAGGCGCCCGGCTCGGTCTTTTCTCCCTTGGCCGGCGCCCTCAGCAGGGTGACGCAAAGCGACGGCGACAGCACCAGCGCCACCATGATGGAAAGACTCATCGCCGAAACGATGGTGATGGAGAATTGCCGGTAGATCACCCCGGTCGAGCCGCCGAAGAAGGCCATCGGCAGGAACACCGCGGTCAGCACCAGCCCGATGCCGATCAGGGCGCCGGTGATTTCCTCCATGCTTTTGAGGGTGGCGTCGCGCGGAGCCAGGCCCTCTTCGTGCATGATGCGTTCGACATTCTCCACCACCACGATGGCGTCGTCGACCAGGAGGCCGATCACCAGCACCAGGGCGAACAGGGTGAGGGTGTTGATGGTATAGCCCGCCGCCGCCAGCACCCCGAAGGTGCCCAGCAGCACCACCGGCACGGCGATCGCCGGGATCAGGGTGGCGCGCCAGTTCTGCAGGAACACATACATCACCAGCACCACCAGGGCGATGGCTTCGATCAGGGTGACCACCACGTCATGGATCGACAGGCGGATGAAGGTGGTGTTGTCCACCGGAAAGCTCATCTTCATGCCCGGCGGCAGGGAGGGCGCCAGCGACAGCGCCTTGGCCTTCACCGCGTCCACCGTGGACAGCGCATTGGCGCCCGGCGCCAGCAGGATGGCGATGCCCGAAGCGGGCAGGCCGTTGAAGAAGCTGGTGATGGAGTAGCTGTCGGCGCCCAGCTCCACCCGCGCCACATCGCTCAGGCGCACCACCGCGCCGTCCGTCGAGGTCTTGAGGATGATGGCCTTGAACTGCTCGGGGGTCTGAAGCTGCGACTGGGCGGTGACGGTGGCGTTGAGCTGGGCGCCCGGCGTCACCGGCTGGGCGCCGATCGCGCCGGCCGAAACCTGCACATTCTGGGCCTGGATCGCGGCGCTGACGTCGGACGGCTGCAGGCTGTAATTCTTCAGCTTGAAGGGGTCGAGCCAGATGCGCATCGCATAGGGCGAGCCGAACACCTGGGTGTTGCCGACGCCGGTGACGCGGCTGAGCGGGTCCTGGATCTTGCTGGTGAGGAAGTCGGCGATATCGACATTGGTATAGCGGCCGGTGTCGTCATAGATCGCCACCACGACGATGAAGTTGGTCTGGCCCTTGGCCACCGAGATGCCCTGCTGCTGCACGGCGGAGGGCAGTTGCGGGATCGCCTGCTGCACCTTGTTCTGCACCTGCACCTGGGCGATGTCGGGATTGGTGCCCGCCGCGAAGGTGGCGGTGATGCTGACCTGGCCGTTGGCGGTGGAGGAAGAGGAGAAATAGAGCAGATGGTCCAGGCCGGTGAGCTGCTGCTCGATCACCTGGGTGACGGAATTCTGCAGGGTGGCGGCGTCGGCGCCGGGATAGAAGGCGCTGATCGCCACCGAGGGCGGGGCGATGTTGGGATATTGCTCGACCGGCAGCGACAGGGCGGCGATGCCGCCGGCCAGCATGATGACAATGGCGATGACCCAGGCGAAAACCGGTCGGTCGATGAAGAAGCGTGACAGCATCGGCTAGTTTTTCTGCCCTTGTGCCGGCACCGCGTTCACCTTCATGTCCGGCTGCACTTTCTGCAGGCCCTCCACGATCATGCGGTCGCCGGGCTTGAGGCCGTCCAGCACCTGCCAGTCGGCGCCGACGGTGCGGCCGGTCTTCAGCACCCGCAGCCGCGCCATGCCCTGGCCGTCCACCACCAGGGCGGTGGGCTGGCCCTTCTGGTCGTGACTGACACCCTGTTGCGGCGCCAGGATGCCGTGCGGATCGACGCCCTGGATCACGGTGGCGCGCACATAAAGGCCCGGCAGCAACAGGCCTTCGGGATTGGGAAAGATCGTGCGCAGCCGCACCGTGCCGGTGGAGGGGTCCACCGTCACATCGGTGAATTGCAGCTTGCCGTCATGGGCATAGGTGCTGCCGTCATCGAGCTTCAGCGTCACCCGCGCCGTCAGGGCACTGCGGTCCACGGCGCCGGCCTGAATCTGGCGCTCCAGCGCCAGCAGTTCGGCGCTGGACTGGTCGCTGTCGACATAGATCGGATCGAGGGTCGAGATGGTGGCGAGCGCGGTGGTCTGGTTGGCGGTCACCAGCGCGCCTTCGGTCACGCTGGAGGCGCTGATGCGCCCGCCAATCGGGGCGGTGATGCGGGTATAGTCCAGATTGATGCGCGCGGCCTGGGCGTTGGCCGCCGCCAGCTTCCAGGCCGCCTGGGCGTCGTCATTGTCCTGGGCGGCGATGGCGTTCTGGGTGAACAGCGCGGCATAGCGCACCGCCTTGGCCTTGGCGCTGGCGAGGGTCGCGGCGGCGCTGTCATAGGCCGCCTGATAGGGCGCGGGATCGATCTGGTAGAGCGGCTGGCCGGGCTTGACGGTGGAGCCCTCGACGAACAGCCGGTGCAGGATAATTCCGTTGACCTGGGGGCGCACCTCGGACACCGCGAAGGGATTGGTGCGGCCGGGCAGCTCGGCGGTCAGTTCCACCGGCTGCTCCTTGATGACGATGATCCCCACCGTCGGTGGCGGCATCTGGGGACGCTGCTGCTGCCCGCAGGCGGCAAGCGCAAGAACGCAAGCTGCCGCCAGCGTGCCGATCACCCGATGCCGATACATGAAATTCCCCTCAAAACCGCCGTCCAGCGCCGCGCGCACAAGGCCCCACATGCGCGTCGCCTGTAAATAGTTATCCCTCACGCGATTGGAAGGGCTGAATCGGTCCAAAGTGCGGCCAGCGCGATTTCTACACCGCGCGCGTTGTCGATTTGACACATATGTGACTTCATCGCACGCCGGGCTGCGCCGTCGGCAGGACATAAAGCCTTTTCGACATACCAGCCCAAATGCTTGCGGAATATTTTCAGCCCCAGCGCCTCGCCATAGAAACGCAAGGTATCGCGCAAATGGGCAAGCGCGATGCCAAGCCGCTCCGCCGGAGAAGGTTCGCGCATCGCCGCGCCGCTGGTTAACGCCTGGCCGATCGCCGCCGCGGCCCAGGGCCGGCCATAGGCGCCGCGCGCCACCATCACCGCATCGGCGCCCGAGGCCGCCAGCGCGGCGCGGGCCGTGACGGCGTCGGTAATGTCCCCGTTAACAATGACCGGCAGGCTGGTTGCCGCCTTCACCGCGGCCACCGCCGCCCAGTCCGCCGCGCCCTGGTAGAATTGCTGACGGGTGCGGGCATGCACGGTGATCGCCTTGACGCCAAGCTGCTCGGCGCGCGCCGCCAGCTCGGGCGCGTTGCGGCTGGCATCGTCCCAGCCCAGCCGCATCTTGAGGGTGACGGGCCGGGTGGTGGCGCCGACCGCGGCATCGATCAGGCGGGCGGCCAGCTCCGGCTCGCGCATCAGCGCCGATCCCGACAGGGCGCCGGTCACTTCCTTGCACGGACAGCCCATGTTGAAATCGATGATCTGCGCCCCGGCCTGTTCGGCGAGCTTGGCGCCCTTCGCGATCCATTCCGGCGAGCGGCCGACAAGCTGGATCACCATCAGCGGCAGGCCCTCTCCGACGGCGGCCCGGCGCACCACATCGGGGCGGCCGCGCGCGAAGCTGTCGCAGGCGACCATTTCGGTGGCGACATAGGGCGCGCCGCAGGCCGAAGCGATGCGCCGGAACGGCAGGTCGGAAACGCCGGTCATCGGCGCGGTCAGCACGCGGCCCGGAATGACGACGTCGCCGATGACAAGACTTTCGGACATGGCGCGGGAAAATGCCCTTTCATGCCCGTCTTGTCGACGCCGTTAAGGCTGCGTTTCTGGTTTCCGCGCCATTAAGCCTTTTGCCTTAAAATCCGGCAGCATGGATTTGTCCCGCCGTCTCGGCAGCCTTGTGGCGCGCTCCGTCGCGGTCAAGCCGGCGCGGCTGCACGGAACGCAGGCGGTTGCCAGCATCACCTTTGACGATTTTCCCCGCTCGGCCTGGCTCGAAGGCGGGCCTGTGCTGGCCCGGCATGGCGCGCGCGCGACCTATTACGCGGCGGGCGGCTATTGCGGCCGCACGGTGGACGGGGTGCGCTATTTCGATGAAAGCGATCTGAAAGCCGTGGCGGCGGCCGGTCACGAGATTGGTGCGCATGGCTTCGCCCACAGACCGGCATCGGAACTGTCGCATGCGGCGCTGGCGGACGACGCGGCCCGCAACGAGGAATTCCTCAAGGCATGTCTCGGCGGCGCGGCACCGGTCAGCTACGCCTTTCCCTATGGCGCGGCGACCTTGGCGGCCAAGCGTTTCTGCGCCGCGCGCTTTGCCACCGCGCGGGGCGTGCGTGCCGGGGTCAATGACGGCAAGGTCGATCTCGCCCAACTGCGCACCATATCGCTGGAATGCCGCTGCTGGGACGAGGAGGCGATCCTCGCCGCCATCCATCGGGCCCGCGCGCGCCAGGGCTGGATCGTCTTCTACACCCATGACGTATCGGAGCGCCCGACCCGCTTCGGCTCGATGCCCGGCATGCTGGACTGGGTGTTGAAGAAACTGGCGGCGGCGGAGATCGCGGTGCTGCCGGTGCGCGAGGCGCTGCCGGTGGCGCTGGGCACGCCCTAGAAAATCCGTCGCGGCGTCATCCGAACACGGTCTTTTCGGTGTAGGCGAGGTCGTTCAACACCGGCGGCTGGAGGCCCTTGTAGTAGCGCGGCTCCTTGCCCTGGAAATAACAGGACGGCAGGCCATCCACCTTGCCATCGACGATGAACCCGGCGACGCCGCTCTTGAGGAAATGCCGGGCCAGCGCCGGGGCGCAGCGCTTGAAGTCCGCCGGATCGCGGCAATAGAGCAGCTCCATCATCTTGACCGGCGGACGGTCCAGCCGCTTGGGCTTGAACACGAAGGGCGACACAATGCCGTCCTTCTCCACCGTCAGGCTGACCGCGCCCATCTCGTGATGGTCGTGCAGCAGCCGCGCCTCGGGCAGGTCATCGGGGATCGCGCTGCTGACCTTGCCGCGACCCGGCCAGGCGAACACCGCGCTGCGGCCGGCATTGTAGAGCTTGAATCCCTGCAGCTGCAGGGTGCGCCAGGTGTGCGGCGCCGGCGAGGCGTTGAGATAGACCACATGCCTGAGGCGGGTCGCCACGGTGATGAGCAGCGAGGAATGCACCCGCCAGGTCGGCTCGACATACCAGCTCGACAGGTTGGAGATCACCCGCCCGCCCCGCTGCGAGGAAATCAGCAGGATCGCGCCCACCAGCCCGATCTCCGCTTCCAGCACATAGCCGAAGCGCGGCACCCCCGCCACCACCGGCAGCCTCTGCCAGCGCGAGAAGCCGCGTATCCAGTAATCGCGATGGGTGCGGGCAAAACCGCGCGTCAGCAGGTCGGCCAGGACGGTGAAATCACTTTCGGCGATCTGGCGGCAGCGCACTCTCTGGATCGGCTGGATCGCCGGCGGGTCGAACAGCAGCATGACAGGCCTTTTCAAAGGTTTTTATCGCACAGCCGCCATTAGCGGATCGTTAAAAGGCGGCGCGCTATGCTGGCGCCGGGTAGTGGGTGGAAATTCCTCAGGCCATGAGTGTCGAAAGCATCGTTCGCGCAGAATTCGCGCAGGTCGCGCGCGAGCAGCACAAGGACCTCGGCGTGTTCGACGACGATCTGGTGCTGCTGGAATCGGGGCTGGATTCGCTGTGCTTCGCCATCATCGTGGCGCGGCTGGAAGACCAGCTCGGCATGGATCCCTTCACGCGGTCCGAGGATGTCTACTTCCCCGTCACCCTGGGCGATTTCATAAAATTCTATCAAGATGCCGGCGACTGACCGTCTGCGCGCCCTCACCACGGGGGCGGATGCGATGCTGTGGGGCCGCCGCGCCAGCGTCTGGCTGGGCAACCTGGCCTGGGGCAGCACGCTGGGCGGGGCGCTGGAGCAGCTTGCCGGCGCCAATGTGCTGCTGCGCACCGGCGATCCGCTGTTCGCGGCGCTGGCGCTGATCGAACTGGACGGGGTGGCGGCGCGCATCGTCATCGTCCCGCCGGAGCTCAAGGACGAGCATCTTCCCGCGATCGCCGAACGCACCGCCGTCACGGCGGTGGTGGGCGAGGATTCGGCGCTGGCATTGCCAGGCATCCGCTTCGTGCGCGCCACCTTGCCGCTGACGCCGCTGGCCGAGGCACCGCCGCCGCGCGAGACGGAATGGGTGCTGTTCACGGCCGGCACCACGGGAGTTCCCAAGCTGGTGTCCCACAGCCTTGGCAGCCTGACGGGCGCCATCCGCGCCGACGCGGTGAAGAACGGCGCGGTGCGGGATGCCGTCTGGGGCACTTTCTACGATGTCCGCCGCTATGGCGGACTGCAGATCCTGCTGCGCGCCCTGTCGGGCCGGGTCTCGCTCATCCTGCCCGATGACGGCGAGGAGGCGGGCGATTTCCTGGTGCGGCTGGGCCGGCATGGCGTCACCCATCTGAGCGGCATGCCGTCGCACTGGCGCCGGGCGCTGATGAGCCCGGCCAATCTGAAGATCGCGCCCAGAAATGTGCG
>Ga0265325_10003246_pt1 | contig 10700 bp, 11 predicted proteins | sample 41420metaG_FD_202090 | JGI IMG/M metagenome (GOLD analysis project Ga0265325, IMG submission 202090) | Rhizosphere microbial communities from Carex aquatilis grown in University of Washington, Seatle, WA, United States - 4-14-20 metaG | ecosystem: Host-associated > Plants > Roots > Rhizosphere...
ACTCTGGCGGCCTACACGGTGGGCGCCAGCAAGGGCTTCCTCTACCTGCGTGCCGAATACCGCTATTTGCTCGACGCCTTGCAGGCGCAATTGGCGCAGATGCGCGAACAGAAGCTCCTCGGCGAGGAAATTTGTGGCGTGCCCGGATTCAGCTTCGACATCGACATCCATCTCGGTGCCGGCGCTTACGTCTGCGGCGAGGAGTCGGCGTTGATCGAATCGCTGGAAGGCAAACCGGGACGGCCGCGCATCCGGCCGCCTTTCCCGGTCACCAGTGGTTACGACGGCCGGCCGACGGTGGTGAACAACGTCGAAACGCTGTGCAAGACGCTGGAAATCGCGATTCACGGCGGGGCCTGGTACGAGGGCCTAGGCACCAAGCAATCCACCGGCACCAAGATCATGTCGGTGTCGGGCGACTGCGAACGGCCCGGCCTCTACGAGTATCCCTTCGGTGTGCGTGTGGCCCAGGTACTCGAGGATTGCGGTGCCAGGAACCCCATCGCGGTGCAGGTGAGCGGTGCCTCGGGTATCTGCCTTTCCGAGCGCGAATTCGGCCGTCGCATCGCCTTCGAGGACGTTCCCAGCGCTGGCGCCTTCATGATCTTCGGCAAGACACGCGACATGTTCGAAGTCGCGCGCAACTTCGCCCACTTCTTCGCCCACGAGAGTTGCGGCTTCTGCACGCCCTGCCGTGTCGGCACGGCGCTGGTGGCCAATTTGATGGACAAGATTGCCGCCGGTCGCGGCACGCAGTACGAGATGAACGAGATCCTGCGCCTGCATCAGGTGATGCGTACCAGCAGTCATTGCGGTCTCGGCCAGACCGCCTGCAACGCCATTTTCGACACGGTGCAGAAGTTTCGGCCGTCCTACGAACGGCGCTTGAAGGCGGTGGATTTTGAGCCGGCCTTTGATCTCGACGCGGCGCTTGCCAAGACCCGGGAACTCGCCGGCCGCGACGACGCCGATGCTCATTTTGGAGTGGAAGCATGAACGCACCCAACAACACTTTCTTCATCGACGGCCAGCCCGTGGCATTCGCCGAAGGCCAGAGCATTTTGCAGGCGGCTCTGGCCGCGGGGATCTTCATTCCCCACCTTTGCCATCACCCGCAGTTCAAACCTCACGGCAGTTGCAAGCTGTGCACGGTCACCATCAACGGCCGCAATGGCTCGGCCTGCACCGCGCGGGCGCTGCCCGGTCAGGAGGTCGAGAGCAACACGCCGGAACTCAACGGCAAGCGGCGCGTGCTGCTGCAAATGCTGTTCGTCGAAGGCAACCACTTCTGCCCTGGCTGCGAGAAGAGCGGCAACTGCCAGTTGCAGGCGCTGGCCTACGAGTTGGAGATGGTGACGCCGCACTTCAATCACTTCTATCCGCTACGCCAGGTCGACGCCTCGCATCCTGACGTCATGATCGACCGCAACCGTTGCATCATGTGCGAACTGTGCGTCCGCGCCAGCCGCGATGTCGACGGCAAGAGCGTCTTCCGCCTGGCCGGGCGTGGCCGGGAATCGCACCTGGTGGTCAACTCACCGACCGGCAAGCTCGGCGACAGCGACTTCGCCGTTGGCGACAAGGCCGCCACAGTCTGTCCGGTCGGCGCCATTCTCAAGAAACGTGTCGGCTATGTGGTGCCAATCGGTGAGCGCCTCTACGACCGCGAGCCGATCAGCGCCCAGGTCGAACGCCTGGCAACCAGGGAGGTGTGAGCGATGAATCATCCTGCCGATCTGCCGGTGCGTAAGCTGCGCGTCGCCACCACTTCGCTGGGCGGCTGCTTCGGCTGCCACATGTCCTTCCTCGACATCGACGAGCGCATCCTGGAGTTGGTCGAACTGGTCGAGTTCGACCGCTCGCCGATCACCGACATCAAGGTCTGCGGGCCTTGCGACATCGGACTCATCGAAGGCGCCGTTTGTAACGCCGAGAACGTGCATGTGCTGCGCGAATTGCGCCGCAACTGCAAGGTGCTCGTCGCCCTCGGCGCCTGTGCCGTCAATGGTGGGCTGCCGGCCATGCGCAACCAGCTTGACGTGCGCGAATGCCTGAAGCGCGTCTATTGCGACATGCCGGGTGGCGAATTCGGTCTGCTGCCCAATGATCCGGAGCTGCCGCTGCTGCTCGACCAGGTGCATCCCGTGAATGAAGTGGTGCGCGTCGACTACTTCGTACCTGGCTGTCCGCCGTCGGGCGATGCCATCTGGAAATTTCTCACCGACCTCATCACCGGCCGGACGCCGCGCATCGAGCATCCGCTGCTGCGTCTCGACTGAATGGAGCATCAGATGTCTCAACTGGAAACTGCCAGCAATCCGCAAACCCTGCGCCGTGTCGCCATCGATCCGGTGACGCGCGTCGAAGGCCACGGCAAGGTCACCCTGCTGCTCGACGAGAACAACAAGGTGCATCAGGTGCGCCTGCATGTCGTCGAGTTCCGTGGCTTCGAGACCTTTATCGAAGGCCGGCCGTTCTGGGAAGTGCCGGTGATGGTGCAGCGCTTGTGCGGTATCTGCCCGGTGAGCCATCACCTGGCCTCGGCCAAGGCGATGGACATCATCGTCGGCGCGTCAGTGCTGACGCCGAGCGCCGAGAAGTTGCGCCGCCTGCTCCACTACGGCCAGACGCTGCAGTCCCATGCCGTGCACTTCTTCCATCTCGCTTCGCCTGACCTGTTGCTTGGCTTCGATAGCGACCATACGCGGCGCAATATCGTCACCGTGGTTGCCGGCCATCCGGAAATCGCCAAGCAGGGCGTGCTATTGCGCAAGTATGGCCAGGAAGTGATCCGTATGGTGGCCGGCAAGCGCGTCCATGGTGCCGCCGCCATCCCTGGCGGCATGAATAAGCCGCTGGCGAGCGAGGACCGCGATGTTCTGCGCCGGGATATCGATTGCATGATCGCCTGGAGCCGCGATGCCGTGCAACTGCTGAAGGGGCTTTACGAGACCGATGCGGCCTTCTATCGCGGCTTCGGCGCCGCGCCTTCGAACATGCTGGCGCTGGTGGGCGAGAAGGGCGCGCTCGATCTCTATCACGGCCGTCTGCGCGCCCTCGATGCGGCTGGCGGCATCGTCTTCGACGATGTCGACTACGCTCACTATGACCAGATGCTGCAGGAGGAAGTGAAGCCCTGGAGCTACATGAAGTTCCCGCACATCCGCTCGCTAGGCAAGGATGCCGGCTGGTACAAAGTGGGGCCGCTGGCACGTGTGCAGACCTGCGACTTCATCCCGTCGGCGTTGGCGGAAGTCGAGCGACAAGACTTCATGGCGCTGGCCGGGGGCCGGCCAGCGCATGGCGCGCTGCTGTATCACTGGGCGCGATTGATCGAGCTGCTGCATGCTGCCGAGGTGATCCGTGAACTTCTCGATGATCCGGACATCGTCGGCAAGGACCTGCTGGTCCCGTACGGCCAGCGGGTGAACGAGGCGGTTGGCGTCATCGAGGCACCGCGCGGTACGCTCATCCATCACTATCGTGTGGACGCAAACGACCTCGTCAGCTTCTGCAATCTGATCGTGTCCACGACCAACAACAACCAGGCGATGAACGAGGCTGTGCGCCATGTTGCCCGTGAGCATCTGTGCGGCAAGGAGGTTACCGAGGGCCTGCTCAACCACATCGAGGTCGCCATCCGCGCCTACGATCCCTGCTTGTCATGCGCCACCCACGCTTTGGGCAAGATGCCGCTGGAAGTGGAACTGCTCGATGCCGAGGGGGCGCTGATCGATCGTCGGCGGCGGAATTTCCTCGATTAGGCCGCTGCTGCGCCGATCGGTCGCCGTGCTTCCTTGAGCAGCCAGCGGCGGAAGGCGGCGATCTTCGGGTGGTTGGCGGTTTGCGTGCAGCTGACGATGTAGTACGCGGCTGAGGTCTCCAGGACCTGCGGGAATGGCGCTACCAGGCGGCCGGCGGCGATGTCGAGCGCGAGGACCTCGCGGGCGCCAAGCAGGACGCCGGCGCCATCGATGGCGGCATCGATGCACAGTTGCGGTTGGCTGAAGTGCGGGCCGCGGTTGGCATCCACGCCGTCAGTGGTGGCGGCCTGCAGCCATTGTTCCCAAGTGGCCCAGCCGTCGCTGATGCGGTGGAGGTCATCATGCAATAACAGGTGGTGGCGCAGGTCGGCGGGCGTGCGCAGCGGATGCCTGGCTGAAAGTAGCTGCGAATTGCACAAGGGTGTGAAGCTGATATCGAACAGCTTGTCGGCTTGGCAGCCGGAATAGTGGCCGCGGCCGAAGCGAATGGTGATGTCGGGTTCGTCGACTTCGCATTCGGCTGCCACGACGGTAAGCCCGGGGCGGCGTTGGTCGACCAGACGGATGCTCGTCGACAGGCGGATATCGATGTCCGGAAAGGCCGCGACGAAGCCGTGAATCCGCGGCGTCAACCATTTGGCGCCGAACAGGGGCGGCACGCACACAGTCAGCGTGCCAGATTCCTGATAGCTGCGCACGCCGTTGACCGCCTGGGCAACGCGTTCGAAGCCATCGTTGAGCTTGGGCAGAAAGGCGCGGCCGACTTCGGTCAGTTCGATGGCGCGCGTCAGGCGACGAAAGAGCTGAACGCCGAGGTGATCCTCGAGCAATTTGATCTGGTGACTGATCGCGGCCGGGGTGACATGCAGTTCGGCCGCCGCTTTGCGAAAACTAAGGTGCCTGCCCGCGGATTCGAAGGCTCGGAGCGACTTTAGCGGTGGAAGCGAGTAGGGCACAACAGGATAACGGATGAATCTAATTCAACTATATCACGAGAAATTGTCGTTCGTTGCGCTGCCGCACCAGACGTATATTCGAGCGCGGATCAAGCTGTACAAAACACAACACTAGGCGGCTGCCAACCCCGGCGGAGTAGCAAATTTTCGTTCTGGAAGGAGTCTGCCGTGCATGAAATTCTCGATAGCGGGAAATGTGTCTTCTGCTGCACCGCCTGCGTTGGCTTGGCGGTTGTGGGCTGCGTTGCCGCCATGGCCGTGGTACTCAATCTGATCAAGATGGCCTTGTTCTAGAGGGGTTTCGATCGCCGGTCGCTTGTCGGGTTTGCGACATGACCGACAAGCGTTCGGTATTCCGCTGTTGAGGCGGGAAGCTTCTTTTAATCAGCTTCTTCACGGGATGGTGGAGGAAGGGCAGGGTGGGCATGGCGATTGCTCTAGGTAGGCTGAGGCCAATCCGGAGCGAACAAAGTGACCCCCGACCCCAACGTATCCTCGATCGTCCCCAAGAGCGGTTGCACCGCCGGGAGCTGTGGTTCCAAAGCCGACCAGATGGCGGGCATGCCCGAGCATATCCGCCGCAAGGTTGAGGACCATCCTTGCTATTCCGAAAAGGCCCACCACCACTATGCACGCATGCACGTGGCGGTGGCTCCGGCCTGCAATATCCAGTGCCACTACTGCAACCGCAAGTACGATTGCGCCAACGAGTCGCGGCCCGGTGTCGTTTCCGAAGTGCTGACGCCTGAGCAGGCGGTCAGGAAGACACTGGCGGTGGCCGCGGCGATTCCGCAGATGTCGGTGCTTGGCATTGCCGGTCCGGGTGATCCTCTGGCCAATCCTGAGCGGACCTTCGCCACCTTCCGTGGCATCGCGGAAAAGATGCCTGACATCAAGCTTTGCGTGTCGACCAATGGCCTCGCACTGCCCGACCATGTCGATGCCCTGGCGGCCTGCAACATCGACCACGTCACCATTACCATCAACTGCGTCGATGCGGACGTCGGTGCGCAGATCTATCCGTGGATCTTCTGGCAGGGCGAGCGCATTCGCGGCCGAGAAGCGGCGCGCATCCTGATCGAACGGCAGCAACTGGGCCTGGAGATGCTGGTGGCACGCGGCATTCTGGTCAAGGTCAATTCGGTCCTGATCCCCGGTGTCAACGATGAGCACCTCAAGGAAGTCTCGAGGGTGGTCAAGGCCAAGGGCGCCTTTCTGCACAACGTCATGCCGCTGATTGCCGAAGCCGAGCACGGAACCTTCTACGGCCTTATGGCTCAACGCAGTCCGAGCGCCGAGGAATTGCAGGATCTCCAGGATGCCTGCGAAGGCGATATGAACATGATGCGCCACTGTCGTCAGTGTCGTGCCGATGCCGTCGGCTTGCTCGGCGAAGACCGTGGCGCCGAATTTACCCTGGAGAAGATCGCCGGCCTCAACATCGACGACGCCTTCCTGGCCAGCGCGAAGGCTGTGCGCGATGCGACCAAGCAGAAGATCACGGCGGCCCTGGAAGAGCAGCAGCGCCGCACCGAGCTACCCGCGCCGCAGGCCGTGATCAGCTTCCATCGCCGCAAGCCGTCGGCCGACGAAGGCAGGCCGGTGCTGATGGCAGTCGCGACCAAGGGCGGCGGCCTGATCAACGAACACTTCGGTCATGCGCGCGAGTTCCTGATCTATCAAGTCTCGACCGAGTCGGCCAAGCTGATAGGCCATCGCAAGACCGCCAACTACTGCAGCGGCGGTGATAGCTGTGGTGAAGAGGAAGATGTCCTGGGCAATATCATCGCGGCGCTGGCCGGCTGCGAGGCCGTGCTGTGCTCGAAGATCGGCTTTGAGCCCTGGGGTCGCCTGGAAGCCGCCGGTATCGCGCCCAACGGTGAACATCCCATGGAGCCTATCGAGGCAGCACTGGCGGCCGTTTGGCAGGAAATGCGCGCGGCCGGAAAATTGCGGACGCCAGCGCCGGCGCAAAGGTGCGCATGATGGCCCTCGAAATCGTCGAATCGTGCGTCAATTGCTGGGCCTGCGAACCGCTGTGCCCGAATCAGGCCATTGTCGCGGCCACGCCGCACTTCCTGATCAATGCGGACAAATGCACCGAGTGCCTGGGCGATCATGCCAAGCCGCAGTGCGCCGAGATCTGTCCGATCGAGGGTGCCATCGTCAATGAACTCAACGATCCGATCAACCCGATCGGCTCCTTGACCGGCATTCCGCCGGAACGCTGGGCCGCCGCCCGGAGGGAGATTGCCGCAAGGTAAGAATACGTCATGGCTGTTGTCACCTTTTACGAAAAGCCCGGCTGCGCGGGCAATGCAGAGCAGAAGAGACTCTTGCAGGCTGGGGGCCATACTGTGGTCGCCAGGAGCTTGCTCGACGTGCGCTGGACGCGCTCGGCGCTTTTGGCTTTCTTTTCTCCCTTACCCGTGGCCGACTGGTTCAACCGCAATTCACCGGCAGTGAAGAGCGGCGAGATCGTCCCCGAGGCCTGCGATCAAGAGTCGGCTCTGGCTTTGCTGCAGAAGCACCCGCTGCTGATACGGCGCCCGCTGATGGAAGTCGATGGCAAGCACCATGTCGGTTTCGACGCTGCCGCCGTGCACGCCTGGATCGGTCTGCCCGGCGTTGCCATCGAGGGAAATCCTGAGGCCTGCCGGCACGATACCGGGCATCACTGCCAGGGCCACGAGGACGGCCATGGGCACTGCGGCACGGACGCCTGAAGGCGCGGTCGAAGTCGCTCCCGGTGTGCACTGGATCGGGGCGTTCGATCCTGATTTGCGCATCTTCGACATCATCCTGCGCACCGCCAACGGTACCAGCTACAACGCATATGCCGTGCGTGGCAGCGAGGGCGTGGCGGTCATCGATACCGTCAAGGAAGAGTTCGCCGACGAGTTCTTCCACCGCCTGGAGTCAGTGGCGAGCTACGACGAGATTCGTGTCATCGTTCTCAACCACCTCGAACCCGACCATACCGGCGCGTTGCCCGAACTTCTCCGGCGGGCACCGCAAGCCAGGCTGTACATTTCGACGCGCGCCCGGTCCATGCTCAAGGGATTGCTCGGCGGCGACACTCTCACTTACACGGCGGTGACGACCGGCGACTCGCTCAGCCTTGGCGATCGCAATCTGGAGTTCCTGCAGACGCCGTATCTGCACTGGCCCGACACGCAGTGCACCTATCTGCCCGAGGCCGGCGTGCTGTTCTCCGGCGATTTGTTCGGCTGCCATTTTTGTGACAGGCGCTTGTTCGCCGACGTCGTCGGCGACTTTCGCTTTTCCTTCGACTACTACTACGCGCACATCATGCGGCCGTTTGGTGCTTACGTTCGCGAGGCGCTGGCACTGATCGATCCGTTGCCAATCCGGCTTATCGCGCCGGCGCACGGTCCGGTGCTGCGCGGCGAGCCGCGTCGCCACCTGGAGCGCTACCGGGTTCTTTCTGCCCCCAGTCGCTATGGCGGCCAGGAACCGACGCTCCTCGTGTTCTACATTTCTGCCTACGGCAACACCCGGCACATGGCCGAGGCGGTCGCCAGCGGAGCCGAATCTGCCGGCGGCGTGCGCGTGTCGCTCTACGACCTGGAAGGCAGCGAGGTTGCGCCCTTTGTCGATCTCATCGAAGGCGCCGATGGCATCGTCATCGGCAGCCCCACCATCAACGGCGATGCGGTGAAGCCAGTCTGGGATCTGCTCTCCTCGCTGGCGGTAGTTGGCGTGCGCGGCAAACTGGGGGCCGCCTTCGGTTCCTTCGGCTGGAGCGGCGAAGCCGTGGCCATGATCGAGGACCGCTTGCGTGGGCTCAAGCTGCGGGTGCCCGTGAAGGGAGTCCGCGCCAAGCTGGTGCCGACCGCCGACGAACTCGCCGAGTGCACGGCGCTCGGTGAAGCGATGGCCCAGCACCTCACCGGCCGCAATGAAGCGAAAACCATAGACATGGCCGCCCTGGCCTGAAAGGAAAGCAAATGCCGAAAGCGAAAGTCACCTTCGAGGACGTTGGCGTTACGGTCACAGTGCCGGCCGGAACGCGCTTGATCGAGGTGTCGGAAAAGATCGGCGCCGGCATCACCTATGGCTGCCGGGAAGGCGAGTGCTGCACTTGCCTGACCAAGGTCATATCCGGCCATGAAAATCTGGCGGCACCGTCACTGCTCGAAGACCAAGTCCTCAAGGACAACCTGGCGCCGAGTCATCATCGCCTGGCCTGCCAGGCCCAGGTGCTTGGCGGCGAGATCGTCGTCAAGCCGGCATAAGCGAATTCCGATCAACTCACAGGAGTACCGTATGGCCCTCGTTACCTTTTCCAGTCCCTTGCACAAGGACAAGACCGTCTATGCCGTGGCTGGCAGCCTGACGCAGACCATTCTGCAAATCGCCAAAGACAATCACATTCCCATCGACTTTTCGTGCGGCGACGGCGAATGCGGCACTTGCCTGGTCAAGGTCAAGGTCATCGACCAGAACAAGCCACGCATGGGCAACCCGCTCAACGAGCGCGAGCAGAAGGTGCTGAAGGAAATGGGCAAGATCAGCCAGAAGCAGATCGACCAGATGATGATCGACGATTTCCCGCCCAATGAATGGCGGCTCGCCTGCCAGATGGTGATCCGCGATGAGGACATCCTCGTCGAGTACCCCAGCAGATAGCGCGTTAGTTCTTCGCGCCGAGGCCGCCTATCTCGGTCTGGCGCTGGGCGATGCGCTCGGCGCCACGGTCGAGTTCATGATGCCGCGAGAAATCCGCGCTCAATACGGCGTGCACTGCGAAATTCGCGGTGGCGGCTGGCTGCGTTTGAAACCTGGTACGGTCACCGACGATACGACAATGAGCCTGGCGCTCGGCGAAGCCATCCTGGCCAGCGGCGGCCGGGTCGAGCCACTGGCTTGCGCGCAGGCTTTCGATCAATGGATGCGGCGCAAGCCGGTGGATATCGGCAACACCGTGCGGCGCAACCTGGTGGCCTTCCGGCGTAGTGGCGAACCCGTGGCGCCACCTTCTGAACACGATGCCGGCAACGGTGCGGCGATGCGGGTGCTGCCGGTGGCACTGGCTACGCTCGGTCAGGACGAAGATGCGGTGCGTGCCGCTGTTCGCACCCAGTCGCACGTCACCCACAACAATCCTGATTCAGACGCGGCTGCCGAGTTTCTCGCCCTGGCGGTGCAGGAGGGCATCGGCGGCGGCGGACTGCGCGGCGTCTATCGACGCTGCGTCCGTCCCTTTGTCGAACGCCATGCCATCTTTGCCTACCGGACCCGACGGCGCGAGAATCCGAGCGGTTGGGTGGTTGAAACCCTGCAAGCGGTTTTGCAGGCGCTGCTCGATACCGGCAGCTTCGAAGATTGTCTCATCGACGTGGTCAATCGCGGCGGCGACGCCGACACCACCGGTGCGATTGTCGGCATGCTCGCCGGGAGCATCTATGGTCGCGATGCGCTGCCGGCGCGCTGGCTGAAGGCGCTCGATCCGGCGATGCGCGAAGCGTGCGCGGAGCAAGCGCGACGCCTGATTCAGGCCGCGATCGACTGAGCAGGGCCGATCAATTCGGCAATGTCGCCTTCGATGATCTCAATGGCCATGCGGTCGAGGAAACGGCGCTCCTTGTCGGTCGGCTTCTCGATTAGCGCCCAGCCGGCGGGACAGCCGCCACCGTAGATCAGATCCGACATGACCATGCGTTCGCTATCGCGGTTGAAGCGGATACCGGCGAACAGGTAGCGCTTGTCGCGGCGCAATTGCTTGACGAATGCCGGCACGGCAAAGCCGCCCATCAATTCGGTGATGTAGTCGACATAGTCGGCATCCGAAGCGATGTACGACGATTGCGGTTTCGGCGCGCCCATCGGCTTGAACAGCACTGGCAGGCCTTCTGCGGCTTGCTCAGGGGCGATGGCGCTGTAGTGATCGCCGTCGTGGGCGAACAGCTTGAAACGGAATTCACTGCCGCCCAGACGGGCGCAGCCGAGAATCAAG
>Ga0265325_10003249_pt1 | contig 10694 bp, 10 predicted proteins | sample 41420metaG_FD_202090 | JGI IMG/M metagenome (GOLD analysis project Ga0265325, IMG submission 202090) | Rhizosphere microbial communities from Carex aquatilis grown in University of Washington, Seatle, WA, United States - 4-14-20 metaG | ecosystem: Host-associated > Plants > Roots > Rhizosphere...
CCAAGAAGAACGCGCCCTGCATCATCTTCATCGACGAAATCGACGCGGTCGGCCGTCATCGCGGCGCCGGCCTCGGCGGCGGCAATGACGAGCGCGAGCAGACGCTCAACCAGTTGCTGGTCGAGATGGACGGCTTCGAAGCCAATGAAGGCATCATCCTGATCGCCGCCACCAACCGGCCCGACGTGCTCGATCCGGCCTTGCTGCGGCCCGGCCGTTTCGACCGCCAGGTCGTGGTGCCGAATCCGGACGTCGTCGGCCGCGAGAACATCCTCAAGGTCCATGTCCGCAAGGTGCCGCTGGCGCCCGACGTCAACCTCAAGACGGTGGCGCGCGGCACGCCGGGCTTCTCCGGCGCCGACCTGATGAATCTGGTCAACGAAGCGGCGCTGATGGCGGCGCGGCGCAACAAGCGCATGGTCACCCAGGCCGAATTCGAGGACGCCAAGGATAAAGTGATGATGGGCGCCGAGCGCCGCACTTTGGTGATGACGGAGGAGGAGAAGCTCCTCACCGCCTATCACGAGGGCGGCCACGCCATCGTCGCGCTCAACGTCAAGGCGACCGATCCGGTGCACAAGGCGACCATCATCCCGCGCGGCCGCGCGCTCGGCATGGTCATGCAATTGCCGGAACGTGACAAGCTGTCGATGAGCCGCGAGCAGATGACCTCGCGTCTTGCCATCATGATGGGCGGCCGCGTCGCCGAGGAAATGGTGTTCGGCCGCGAGAAGGTGACGTCCGGCGCCGCCTCCGATATCGAGCAGGCCACCAAGCTGGCGCGATTGATGGTGACGCGCTGGGGCCTGTCCGACAAGCTCGGCACGGTGGCTTACGGCGAGAACCAGGACGAGGTGTTCCTCGGCTACCAGGTGTCGCGTCAGCAGAACATCTCGGAGGCGACCGCGCAGACCATCGATGCCGAAGTGCGCAAGCTGGTCGAAGCCGGGCTGTCGGAAGCCAACCAGATCCTGACCGACAAGCGAGCCGATCTCGAAATCCTCGCCAAGGGCCTGTTGCAATACGAGACGCTCTCCGGCGACGAGATCAAGGACCTGATCAACGGCAAGCAGCCGGTGCGCGAGACCGTGATCGAGCCAGCGACGCCGCGCTCGTCCGCGGTGCCGCCGTCCGGCAAGCCGCGGCCGCGGCCCGACGCGCCGACCGGCGAGGTCGCTCCACAGCCGCAGGCGTAATTCCCGCCGAAATCCGCTAGAAGGCCGGGCCGAAAGCCCGGCCTTTCTTTTGACCATGACGTAGCGAACCATGACGGACCCCGAATCCCTGCCGGAAAGGCCACGTCCGTTGATGGCGGGCTTTAGCCACGGCATCCGGCTCGGCCTGCCGGTGACGCCGGGTGTCATCGTCTTCGGGCTCGTGGTCGGTGCTGCGTCAGCGCGTCACGGCCTCTCCTTCATCCAAAATCTGGCGATGAATATTTTCGTTTTCTCCGGCATCGCCCAGCTCGTCGCGCTCGAGGCTTGGCCTCAGGTCATCACCTGGGGCGCTGTTGCGACCCTGGGCGTCCTTGCCGCTGTGATCGGCGCGCGGCTGTTCCTGATGAGCGTTTCGATGCGGCCATGGTTCGGCACGCTGCCGGCGTGGCAGTCCTATCTTGGTCTGACGCTGTTGACCGACGCGTCCTGGTTGATCGCGATGCGCTATTACGGCGAGGGCGGCCGCGACGTCGCGGTCTATTTCGGCGCCGCGCTCATGATGATGGCCGGGTGGGTCGCCGGGGCCTGTGCCGGCTATTTGCTCGGTGGGCTTGTCGTGGAGCCGGCGCGATATGGGCTCGATCTGGTGCTGCCGGTGTTCTTCGCCGCCATGCTGGTGCCGCTGTGGGCGGGACGACGCCGCGCCTATGGCTGGATCGTGGCCGGAATCGTCGCCGTCGTGGTCGAACGCCTGGTGCCGGGCTGGTGGTTCATTGTCGCCGGCTCGGTGGCTGGCGCGCTGGCCGGCGGCTATCTCGACGAGGCCCAACCGGAGGCCGAGGAATGACCGCCGATCTCGGCACCGCCGGTATCTGGTTCGCCATCGCCGCGATGGCGCTCGTCACCTATGCGATCCGCGCCGGCGGCTTCCTGCTGATGGGCTACGTGCCGCTGACGCGGCGGGTGCGCTCGATCCTCAATGCATTGCCCGGCGCGGTGGTGATGGCGATCATCGTGCCGCTGGCGGTGCGCGGCGGGGTGGCGGCGATCGTCGCAATCGTCGTGTCTCTGGTGGCGATGACGCTGGGGCGCAACGACCTACTGGCGGTGGTCTGCGGCGTCGGCGCCGCCGCCGCGGTGCGGGCTTTGGCATTCTGAGGACCGGCGATGGCTTTGCAGAACCGGGTCGATCCGTTCGGGGCGCTGATTGCGACGCCGGCGCGCGGCACGCTGATGGGCAATCGCGGCGGCCGGATTCACGGCGACGACCGCAAGCTCGGCGGACGGCGTTGGGCCTCGAAGCAGTGGATCTGCTGCGTGCTCGACTTCAAGGGCCGGCAGCGCGATGTCTGGGGCCGTTACTACACCGAACTGTTTTTTCTCGACGAGGTGACGGCGCTGGCCGCCGGTCACCGGCCGTGCTTCGAATGCCGGCGCAAGGACGCCGAAAAATTTGCCGAGATGTTTTCGGACAAGGGCAAGCGCGCTGCGGCGCCGGCGATGGACATTGTGCTTCATGCCGAGCGGCTCGACCGCAAAGATAAGCGCACGCACCGACGCGACATCGACACACTGCCCGACGGCGCCATGATCGCGCTCGACGGCGAAGCCTTTGCGGTACGCGGCAAGCGGTTGCTGCGCTGGACGCCGCGCGGTTACGACGCGTCTCGCGCGCGGCCCCGCAATATCGCGGTCGACGTGCTGACGCCGCCGTCGATCCTCACCGTGCTCGAGCGTGGCTATCAGCCGCGATGGCATTTTTCTTCCCCTCCCCTTGAAAGGGGGAGGTGAAGAGTGCGTTACCCCTTCATCGCCGCCTTGATTGCCTCGACGCCCTTGTTCTGCTTGGCGGCGCCGATGATCTTTGCCTCGCGCGCGGCAAGCTGATCGAACGCCGGTTTCATGGCGTCGATTTTGTCGATTGGCACCACCACCGCGCCGTGCTGGTCGGCATGGATCAGGTCGCCGCTCTTCACCGCCATGCCGTGCACGCTGACGTCGATGCCATAATCGACCACGTGCACATAGGCATGCGAGGGCGCGATCGAGCCGGCCAGCATCTGGAAGCCGGGCGGAATCTGCGGGATATCGCGGATGCCGCCATTGGTGATGGTGCCGACGCAGTCCAGCGACTTGTGGATGTTGCCCATGACCTCGCCCCAATAGGCGCCGTGCCCCGGCGGGTCGTCGAGATCCTGCACGATCACCCAGCTTGGCGACGGCGCCGCAGCGACATAGTCGAGATAGTCGAGCCGCTTCTGCATGTAATCGCCGACATTGACCTTGTCGCGCGAGCGGCAGGTCACGGTCTTGGCGAAGCCGATCATCGGCGGCAGGTTGGGGAACGGGCAGTGCAGGTGCTGGATGGTGTAACCGTGGCCGCGCCGCTCCGGCGCCACCATTTCGATCACGTTGCAGACCGTCGGCGTGTCGATCGATTGCAGGAATTCGATTTGTTGTTTTGTCAGTGTCATTGTTTCTCCCCTTGGCGGTTTCTTGTCACGGCGACTCCATCGGCAGCGTCAGGGGCGACGGCGGTACGCGCTTCGCCCACAAGTAGGTCACGATCAGGGTCATGATGACCAGCATGACGAGGACCAGGGCGACGCAGGCCGGCCATTTGCCGTAGCTCCAGGCCACGCCGCCGAGCGCGGCGCCGAAACTGCCGCCCAGATAGAAACTCGTCACATAGAGGCCGACCGCCGAGGAGCGTCCGACCTTCGCGGTGATGGCGACGTAGCCGGTCGAGACCGCCTGGCATAGCAGGCCGGAGGCGGCCGATAGTGTCAGGCCGAGAATGATCACGGGAAGCGATGGCAGCAATGTCAGCGCGATGCCGACCGCCCATAAAGCCAGCACGCGGATCACGAAACGGCGGCGGCCGAAGTGCGCGACCGCCCATCCGGTCCATGGCGACAGCACCACGCCGGCCAGATAGACCACGAACAGGAAGCCGAGCGCCGTTGCCGAAAGGCTGTAGGGCGCCGCCGCGAGCAGGAAGCTGACATACGTGAACGTGCAGATGAAGTTGAACAGCACGCCGAAGCCGACCGCGTAGGTCGCGAGCAACTGACCGTTGCGGAAGTGCCCAACCATCTGCCGCAACGAGATGAGGAGCCCGTCCGAGCGCACGAAACGCCGCTCGTGCGGCAGCAGGACCGCAACCGCCGCGGCGCAAGCGCAAGCCATCGCCGCCAGCACGACAAATCCGGCGCGCCAGCTGACCAGGTCCGTCATCATCCCGACGACGACGCGCCCGCTGAATCCGCCGAGGCTCGAACCCGAGCTGTAGATGCCGGCCGCCTTGGTGGTCTCGGCCGGCGGCCATTCGTCGCCGATATAGGCGATGGTGACGGCGAAGATCGGCGGCAGTACTAGGCCTTGCACCGCGCGCCAGAAGATCAGCGACGATAGCGATTGCGACGCCGCGACCATCAAGGTCGGCACCACCAGGACGAACATCGCTGCGACGATGACCCGCTTTCGCCCCAGCACATCCGCGACCGCGCCGGTGAACGGCGCGGTAATCGCCACAGCCAAAGTGCTCACCGTAATGATGGTGGAGACCTGCGCCGCGCTGGCGCCGAATTCGCCGGCCAACAGCGGCAGGATCGCCTGCGGCGAATACAGGTTGATGAAGGCGCAAAAGCCGGCGAGCCCGACGGCGAATTGGGCCGTGGCATAGGAACGGGGCGGGGCGGGGGCCATCATCGCGAAAACCGGCGGGGAGCTTAAGGGCGGCCAAGGTCGCATGTCTTGGCCCGGCGCGGCCAGTGGGCAGCGCTCGGGTCGGCGGGCGGCCAAACGCATGGCTCGGGCCGAAAGGGGCCGGATGGAACTATGGCGGGGTCTGTCGATTGTACTGGCGGGGCTTCATAAACATTGTGGAACGGCCTGCACTTGCGCGCCCTGACCGCCGAGCCCGGCAAACCCACCTCCATTGCGCCTGAAGCCAAGCCGCCGGCCGCGCGGCATGGCCGGCGCATCGACGTCACGACGTAGCATCGCAATGGCCCAGCGCATCGAAGACTACGCTTTGATCGGCGATACCAGGACGGCCGCGTTGGTCGGCCGCAACGGCTCGATCGATTGGCTGTGCTGGCCGCGGTTCGATTCCGACGCCTGCTTCGCCGCGCTGCTCGGCGATGACAGCAATGGCCGCTGGCTGGTCGCGCCGGCCGCGCAAGCCAAAGTGACCCGCCGCTACCGCCCCAATACGTTGATCCTCGAAACGCGGCTCGAAACCGCCGACGGTGCGGTGACGCTGATCGACTTCATGTCGGCGCGCGAGGGCGCCTCGCACATCGTGCGGATGGTGCGCGGCGAGCGCGGCCGTGTAGCGATGCACACCGAACTGGCGATCCGCTTCGGCTATGGCGCCGTGGTGCCGTGGGTGATGCGGGTCAACGAGAACACGATCAGCGGCATTGCCGGGCCCGACAGCGTCCTGCTGCACTCAAGTATGCGGCTGCGCGGCGAGAACATGAAAACCGTCGGCGAATTCAGCGTCGCGGCGGGCGAAACCGCGACCTTCGTGCTGACCTACTGGCCATCGAACCAGCCGGTGCCGGAGCCGATCGATGCAGCGGCCGACCTGATCGCGGTCGAAAAATTCTGGACGCAGTGGGCCTCGCGCAGCCGCATTGGCGGCCCCTGGCACCAGGCGGTGACGCGCTCGCTGATCACGCTCAAGGCGCTCACCTACGGCCCGACCGGCGGCATCGTCGCGGCGCCGACCACCTCGCTGCCGGAATTGATCGGCGGCGAGCGCAACTGGGATTACCGCTTCTGCTGGCTGCGCGACTCGACCCTGACGCTGCTGGCCTTGATGAATGCCGGCTATTACGACGAGGCCGAAAAATGGCGCACCTGGCTGTTGCGCGCCGTGGCCGGCAGTCCGGATCAGGTTCAGATCATGTATGGCGTTGCCGGTGAGCGCCGGCTCACCGAATGGGAAGTGCCGTGGCTGCCGGGCTATGAAAATTCCGCGCCGGTGCGGATCGGCAATGCCGCGCACAATCAATTGCAGCTCGACGTGCTCGGCGAATTGATGGACACGCTGTACCAGGCCCGCGTCGGCGGCTTGCCGCCGAGCCAATATGGCTGGGCGCTGGAAATCGAATTTCTCAAGCACCTCGAAAACATCTGGCAGAACAAGGACTGCGGCATCTGGGAGGTGCGCGGCGAAGAGGAGCACTTCACCTATTCCAAGGTGATGGCATGGGTCGCCTTCGACCGCGCCATCAAGGGTGCGCGGGCGTTCAAGCTCGCAAGCGACGTCGCGCACTGGACCGAACTGCGCGATTGCATTCATGCCGATGTCTGCGCAAAAGCCTTCGACCCGGTGCGCGGCAGCTTCGTGCGCTCCTATGGCAGCAAAGAGCTCGATGCCAGCCTGCTGCTATTGCCCGCGGTCGGCTTCTTGCCGCCCGACGATCCGCGGATTCGCGGAACCGTCGAGGCGATCGAACGCGAGCTTGTGGTCGATGGCCTGGTGCTGCGCTACAACACCGTATGCGCGGAAGACGGCTTGCCGCCGGGCGAGGGGTTCTTCCTGGCCTGCAGTTTCTGGCTGGTCGACGCCTATCTCATGCTGGGCCGCCGCGACGACGCCGTCGCTTTGTTCGAACGGCTGCTGACGCTGCGCAACGATCTCGGTCTGCTCAGCGAGGAATACGACCTGCGCGGCAAGCGCCAGGTCGGCAATTTCCCGCAGGCCTTGTCGCATCTCGCTCTGGTCAATTCCGCCAGCAACCTTGCGCATGATGAAAAGCCGGCGGAGCAACGCGCCGACCTCAAGCCCGCCGACAAGGAAGCTTTGCGTGAACCGGCGAGCTAGAGCTATTGACCGCGCGACACTCTATCGGAATTGTGGGCCCCTTGCCGCCTCGGGCGGCCCACGACAGGAGGTATGCGTGCTCGTCGATGCCAGAACCTACACGATCAAGCCCGGTTGCACCCCGGCCCATCTCAAGATCTACAGCGAGCTCGGCTTTCCCACGCAGCTGCGCCATATCGGCCAGCCGATCTGCTATCTGCAGGCCGAAAGCGGCGAGATGAACACGCTGCTGCATCTATGGGCCTATGAAAACGCCGCCGACCGCGAAACCCGCCGCGCCGCGATGGCGAAGGATCCGGACTGGCAGAAGTACCTCGCTGCCAATCGCGAAGCCGGCTACCTGATCGGGCAGCGCACCACGCTGATGACCCCGGTGCCGTTCGTGCCGCTCAAGCGCTGATAGACCCATGCGGGCAAATGACGGCACGCGCACCGGCGGCGAGATCCTGATCGACCAACTGGTCGCGCAGGGCGTTGAGCACGTGTTCTGCGTGCCGGGCGAGAGCTACCTCGCCGCGCTCGATGCGTTCCACGATCGCAGCATCGAGCTGATCGTTTGCCGCCATGAAAGCGGCGCCGCCTGCATGGCGGAAGCCGTCGGCAAGTCGACCGGCCGGCCCGGCGTGTGCTTCGTCACGCGCGGGCCGGGCGCCACCAATGCCTCGGCCGGCATCCATATCGCGCAGCAGGATTCGACGCCGCTGATCGTGTTCGTCGGCCAGGTGGCGCGCGACATGCGCGAGCGCGATGCCTTCCAGGAGCTCGACTATCGCGCCGTGTTCGGCTCGATCGCGAAATGGGTCACCGAAATCGACGATCCGGCGCGGATTCCCGAACTGGTGTCGCGCGCCTTCTTCACCGCGATGAACGGCCGGCCGGGCCCGGTGGTGATCGCGCTGCCGGAGGACATGCTGGTCGAGCGCGCCTCGGTTGCCGATGCGCCGAAATCCGACGCCGTCGAGATCTGGCCGGGGCAGACCGACATGAGCCGGCTGCAGAAGCTGATCTGGGCAGCGGAGCGTCCTTTCGTCCTGATCGGCGGCAGCCGTTGGTCGCAGAATGCCTGCGACGCGCTCGGCCGGTTTGCCGAACGGTTCGCGCTGCCAGTCGCCACCACGTTCCGGCGCGGCCATTTGTTCGACGCGCTGCATCCCCGTTACGCCGGCGATCTCGGCATCGGCCCCAATCCGAGATTGCTGGCGCGCATCAAGGCGGCCGATCTGGTGCTGCTCATTGGCGGCCGCATGGGCGAGATGCCATCGCAGAGCTATACGTTGTTCGACATTCCGACGCCGCAGACCAAGCTCGTCCATGTGCATCCCGGCGCCGAAGAGCTCGGTCGCGTCTACCATCCGCATCTCGCCATCAACGCCGCGCCGACCGCGTTCTGCTCGGCGCTCGAAGGCTTGCAGCCGCCGAACGAGATCAAGTGGCGCGACGCGACGAAAACCGCGCACGAGGATTGCCTCGCCTGGACCGAGACCTCGACCAAAGTGCCGGGTGCGGTCAATCTCGGCGAGGTCATGACCTGGCTGCGCGGCGAACTCGGCCCCGAGGCAGTCATCACCAACGGTGCAGGTAACTTCTCCGGCTGGATTCATCGCTTCTACCGTTTCCGCCGGTTCGGCACCCACATCGCGCCGACCTCGGGCTCGATGGGCTACGGCGTGCCGGCGGCGGTGGCGATGAAGCTGTTGAAGCGCGACCAGCCGGTGGTGTGCGTCGCCGGCGACGGCGATTTCCTCATGACCGGCCAGGAATTCGCCACGGCGGTGCAGTACAACCTGCCGATCGTCGTCATCGTCGCCGATAACGGCATGTACGGCACCATCCGGATGCATCAGGAGCGGGATTATCCGGGCCGGATCACTGCGACGGCGCTGAGGAATCCGGACTTCGTCGCCTATGCCACGGCGTTCGGCGGCTACGGCGCGCTGGTCGAAAAGACCGCTGATTTTCCGGCCGCTTACGGCGGCGCGCTGCAATCCGGCAAGCCCGCCATCATCCACCTCAAGATCGATCCGCAGGCGATCACGCCCTCGACCACGCTCGACGCCATTCGCGACAAGGCATTGGCGAAGCCGAAGGGGTAGGCGGCATACACCGCTAACGCGCCTCGACGCTCATTGCAGGTGGCGGTAATTTCTCGGTGTCGTCCCCGCGCAGGCGGGGACCCATAACCACCGGCGTTGGTCGATGGGCGAGTACTTCGTTTACATCCTGGCAAGCCGTCGATACGGCACTCTGTATGTTGGCGTAACGAATAATTTGTCGCGCCGCCTGGCGGAGCACCGTGCAGGCACCGCCGATGCCTTCACCAAAAAATATAAAATCCATCGCCTTGTTCACGTGGAGCCTTTTGATGCGGCGGCTTTGGCCATTGCACGCGAAAAACATCTCAAGAAATGGAATCGCGATTGGAAGATTCGGCTAATCGAAGAAGAAAATCTGGAGTGGATTGATTTAGCGCATTTACTTACTTGAAACGGTACGGCGTATGGATCCCCGCCTTCGCGGGGATGACAGTAAGAATTGCTTTGATTTAATCGAATGAATCAGCATTCACTCGTTGCATGCCCTACCGCCGCACCGAGAATGTCGTGCGCCGGCTCGCCGAGCGCGAGCAGTCGATCGTCGACGCTGCGCGCACGGCCGCCGGGCAGGGCGGCATGCCGGCGGTGCAGATCGCCTTGGTCGCGCAACGCGCCGGCATCGCCAGCGGCACGGTCTATCGCTACTTCCCGTCGAAATCGGATCTCGTCGCGCAGCTTATTTCCGACGTCGCCGAGCGCGCGCTTGCCGCGATGCGCACGGCCGCCGACGCGGCGCCCGGCCCGCTCTCGGCGCTGGCGGCGGCGATTGCGTCATTTGCGGCGCGCGTCCTCAGCGAGCGCAAATTGACCTGGGCGGTGATCGCCGAGCCGGTCGACGGCGAGAGCGGCGGCGCGCGGCATGATTTCCGCACCGCGCTGGCGGCGGAATTGCATGCGCGCATGCGGGTGGCGATGGCGCACGGCTATTTGCCGGAGCAGGACCTCGCCGTCACCACGCCGGCGATTGTCGGCGCGCTGCTCGAAGGGCTGATCGGTCCGCTGGCGCCGGACTTGACCGGCGACGCGCCGAAAACCCGCGAGGCGGTGCAGACCGTGACGCTGCTGTGCCTGCGTGCGCTCGGCGTCGTCGATGCCCGCGCCCGCGGCCTGGTCGTGCAGATCGCGCTCGATCGTCACGACGCCTGAGCGTTACAGCTTGAGGCGCAGCGTCACGCGCTTGACGCCGCGCTCGTCCGGCTCGTCGCCGATGCCGAAGCCAAGCTCCTTGCACATCTGCAGCATCGAGATGTTTTCCGCCAGCACCTCGCCGTGCACCGCGGCGAGGCCCTTATCCTTGGCGTAGTCGAGAATGCGGCGCATCAGCAGCCAGCCGAGCCCGTGGCCCTTGAGCGCCGAGCGCACCAGCACGGCAAATTCAGCTCCACGCCCTCCCGGGTCGTCGTGCAGCCGCGCGACGCCCAGCATCTTGCCGTCGTCGCTCAACGCGACGAAGGCCATCGCGGTGTTCGGGTCGTAATGGGTGAAGCCCTCGATCATTTTCGGGCTGACATCGGTGATCGGCGAAAAGAACCGCAGCCGCATGTCCTCGGCGGTGACATCGGCGATGAAGTCCGGATAGAGCGGGGCGTCGTCCGCCGTCAGCGG
>Ga0265325_10003251_pt1 | contig 10693 bp, 7 predicted proteins | sample 41420metaG_FD_202090 | JGI IMG/M metagenome (GOLD analysis project Ga0265325, IMG submission 202090) | Rhizosphere microbial communities from Carex aquatilis grown in University of Washington, Seatle, WA, United States - 4-14-20 metaG | ecosystem: Host-associated > Plants > Roots > Rhizosphere >...
GCTGGTGCTGCTGATCATGCTCATCATCACGCTGCCCATCCAGTTGCATGCCGTCAGCCTCAACAATCCCATCAGCCAGCCGCCGCCACCACCGACGCCGCCGGAAGTCGTACATATCGACATCACCGCCGACAACGCGGTGGTCTGGAATGGCGAAATCCTCGCCGACCTGAACGTGCTCGACAACCATTTGGCAGCCGCCGCCGAGCAAACCGTGCAGCCCGAACTGCATGTGCGCCCCGACAAGCGCAGCACCTACAAGACGGTGGCCGCAGTCATGGCGGCAGTGCAAAGACACAATCTGGCCAAGATCGGGCTGACCGGCAGCGAGCAATTCCTCTGACCGCGGGCCACGGCCCTGCACCACACATTCATGATCGAAATACCCTTCCTGTCGCGGCAAGGGCGGTGGCTCGTGCTGCTGCCGCTCTTGCCCATTGCCGCGAACGCTGCCGATTCCGCAAAGGCCGCGCCACCACAATCCCTCGACCAGGTCGTCGTCATCGGCAATCGCAACTCCGATACCGACGAGCGGCGCTACTCGACGGCCGCCAAAATGGTGTTCGGCCGTGACGAACTGAGCCGCTATGGCGACACCTCGGTCGCCGATGTGCTCAAGCGCCTGCCCGGCATCACGCTGTCTGGCACGCCGGGGCGCGGCGGCGACATCCGCATGCGCGGACTGGGCAATGGCTACACGCTGATCCTGATCAATGGCGAACCGGCTCCACGCGGTTTCGCCATCGATTCGCTGACCCCGGAGCAGATCGAGCGCATCGAGATCATGCGCGCCCCGGTGGCCGAGTTCGGCGCCCGCGGCATCGCCGGCACGATCAACATCGTGTTGCGCGAAAAGTTCGTCAAGAAGGACAGCGAACTGCGCCTGTCGGCAGGACTTGAAAATGGCAAGCTGCAGCCATCGCTCCACGTTGGCAAGTCGGACGGAGACGCCGACTTCAACTACAACATTCATGTCAGCCCCGGCCGCCGCAACCAGGAGACCGATGGCACGACAGTGACGCGCGGCGTGGCTCCCGTCAGCGGCATCGCGGATTTGTTGCAGACCCAGCACGACGACAGCTGGACCAGCAGTGACAACGTCCACGTCAGCGGTCGCCTGAACTGGAAGCTCGGGCCGGCCGATACCCTGGCGATCAATCCCTTCGCCATGCTCGCCCAGTCCGACACGCTCGGTCGCTCGCACCTCGAGCAGAGCCTGGGCACCGCGTTGCCACCGTTCGCCGACGCCGACTGGCACACGCGCAGCAACACCTCGCTGCTGCGCCTGATGGGCAACGCCCGCCACACTTTCTCGCCCGGTTCCATTCTCGACACCCGTGTCAATGCCGGCTTCGCCGATAGTGACAGCAAGCTCTGGCGGCACCAGTACGACAGTGCCGGCAACAGTGCGGGCATCAGTTCCACCGACGACCGCATCCGCGATGACAACCTCAGCCTCGCCGCCAAGCACTCAATGCCGCTGGCCCCCGGCCACAACTTCGCCTACGGTATCGAAGCCGAGCAGGGCGAGCGGCGCGAGACGGGCCACACGGTGGAGAACGGGGTCCAGCAACTGTCTGCCTACGGCGCCACGATCAAGGCCAACACACGCCGCCTGGCCGGCTATGCGCAGGATGAATGGGATATCTCACCGCTGTGGTCGACGTATGCCGGCCTGCGCTGGGAGAGCGTGCGCATCCACAGTGACTGGCAGCAACAGTCGGCCGACACCCGTAGCGGTGTCCTGAGCCCACTGCTGCACAGCGTCTGGCGCTTCAGCGAAGAGAGTCGCGACCAGATCCGTCTTGGCGTCACACGCAGCTACAAGGCGCCGACGCTCGGCCAACTGGTGCCGAAGCCGACTCTGGCAGCCGCCTATCCAAGCTCCGGCCCGAATACCTCGACCAGCCCCGACAGTGCCGGCAATCCCTTGCTCAAGCCGGAGCTGGCCTGGGGTCTCGACCTTGCCTACGAGCACTACCTGCCGGCCGGCGGCATGCTCGGTGCCAGCGCGTTCTGGCGCAGCATCGACGATCTGATTCGCAACGTCACGTCGCTACAAACAGTCAGCTACTCGTCCTACCAGCGCTGGCTGACGACAGCGCAAAACGTAGGCCGTGCCCGCACGGCGGGCATCGAACTCGAGGCCAAATTCCGCCTCTCCGAACTGGTGGCGGAAGCGCCGCCAGTGGATCTGCGCGCTAATCTCAGCCGCTTCCTTACCCACGTCGACGGCGTTCCCGGCCCCGACAATCGGCTCGACCAGCAGCCCAAGCTGACGGCCAATGCGGGCTTCGACTGGCGCCTGCGCCGCCTGCCGCTGACCGTCGGGGCCAACCTCAACTGGACGCCGGCCTACACCGTTCGCCAGACCAATTCTCAATACTTCAGTCAGGGCAACAAGAAGCAGGTCGATCTCTACGGACTATGGAAGTTCGATCCCAACCGGCAACTGAGGATCTCCGCCGCCAACCTGCTGCACGGCGACTACCAGACCGACAGCCGCTATGCCGACGCCACGAGCGACCAGACGGCCGTAACCACAACCAGAACCTATTGGAATCTGGCGGCCCGCCTGGAGATCAAGTTCTGACCGATATCGGATAACGCAGCAGCATAAGAATCGGCAAACGACCCCCTCATCGAAGCCCCATCAGCGCCGCGGCCGGCAACGGTCCGCGGCCTTTTCTTGTTGGGGCTCGCCACACTTGCGTCACCACAAAGTCATCGGCTGTTGCGCGGGCAACAGGCGACACCAGCACTTTGCTGCGCTTGCAGCAGCGACCGCCGGAACCAGATCAGCCGGCACGGCATCTTGTCAGCCGCCGCCTTGTCGATTTTCCTTTCTATATCAAGGGCTCCATCTACGCCTCGACAGTCGGCGCCGCCCGTCATGACCGCAGGGTGCGCGCAGGCACGATGGCTGCTCTATTCACTGGAGATTTTTGCCACCCGTCATCTAGGAGAACTCCATGAACAAGTCGTCCAAGACTTCCTGGATCGCCATCTCGGCGATCGCCGCCGTCGGCATATTTGCTGGCGCTCACACCGCCACTGCACACCACGCCTTCGCCGCTGAATTCGATGCCACCCAACCGATCGACCTCAAGGGAACCGTGACCAAGGCCAAGTGGGTCAATCCCCACAGCTGGCTGTGGTTCGACGTCAAGGAGGCCGACGGTTCGACGACCAACTGGGCCGTTGAATTCGGCGCCCCCAACGCGCTGGCCAGCCGCGGCCTCGACAAGAACACGCTCAAGGTCGGCGACGACGTGCGCGTGCAAGGCTATCGCTCCAAGAATGGCGGCCCGTTCGGCTATTCCGTGATCGTCACCCTCGCCGATGGCCGCGTCTTCCAGACCGGCGGCGCCCAGGATGCGCCCGGTGCCCAGGCAGCCAAGGCCGCCGCCGAACAGGCGGTTGCCGCTGATGCCGCCAAGAAATGATCCCTGCCTCAATTGCGGCAGCCTCGGAGGACCGATTCTTGAAATTTGACTTGAAACAGACATCATTGCCCAGTTCCACAGCCACGGCAGTGGCGGCCGGATTGCTGGCTTTGTCGCTGGCGACCGCCGCCGCGGCCGCCGCTGGACCGAAGGTTCCGCGTTCTGCGGATGGCAAGCCGGACTTCTCCGGCATCTGGCAAACCACCAGCGCTGCCGACTACGATCTCGAGCCACACTCGGCGCGCAAGGATGCGCCGCCTGGGCCGGGTGTGGTCGAAGGCAACGCCATCCCCTACCTGCCCAAGGCACTGGCGCAGAAGCAGAAGAACTTCGAGACCCGCGAGACGGCCGACCCGCGCCTGAAAGGCTGGTCGCTCAGCGTTCCCCGCCAGGTGTACTACCCGGAGCCGTTCCAGATCCTCCAGCGCCCACGCGATGTCACCATCGTTTCCCAGTTCGGCTATTCGGTCCGCACCATCCACACCAACGGTACCAACCACCCAACCGGCGACACGCATGAATTCTGGCTCGGCGATTCGCGCGGCCACTGGGAAGGCGACACGCTGGTCGTCGACGTCACGGACTTCAACGACGAGACATGGCTCGACCGCGCCGGCAACTACCACAGCGATGCTCTGCATGTAGTCGAGCGCTGGCAGTTCCTCGACGCCAACACCATCGAGTACAAGGCCACGGTCGAAGATCCCAAGGTGTTCAGTCGTCCCTGGAATCTGGACGTGATCCTCTATCGCCACCGCGAGAAGAACTTCCAGTTGATCGAGGACTACCGCTACACGGTGGACTGGGAACCCTATTACCCGCCCAAGCCCTGAGGCCTGGCCACCGAACCCAATCGAGGAATTCATGAACCAACACGCATCAACCCGATATCGTCTGCGGCCGCTGGCAGTGTTCAGTCTGCTGGCGCTCGCCGCCCTGCCGGCCGCCGCCCAGCAGCCGCCGGCCACCGGCGGTGATCCGTCGCAGGCGCCCAACGGTGCTGGCGGCGGCATCGCCCGGGAGAAGAGCTTCCCGCAGATCGCCGCCGGCAAATGGTCCGGTCCGCGGCTCGCCGACGGCCAACCTGACGTGCAAGGGCACTGGTCGAACACCATTTCCAACCACAGCAACTTCACCGATCCACAAGGCGGCATTGTCAACGACCCGAACCCGCGCATGCGCGCCACCGGACCACGCGCCGAACGCGCGCCAAGCCGCATCAGCGATCCGCCGGACGGTCTGGTGCCCTTCCAGCCGTGGGCGGCGGAGAAGGTCAAAGATTTTCAGGCCAACTTCAACAATCCGACCAAGCCGGAGTACATCGAGCCCCTGGCCCGCTGCGCCCCTGCCGGCGTGCCCAAGTCGTTCTACTGGCATGGCTACGAGATCCGCCAATATCCGGGCTATGTGCTGATCCTGTTCAATTCCGGCTATCGGCTGATCCATCTCGACGGCAAGCCGCACCTGGCCGAGAACATCAAGCTGTGGAATGCCGATTCGCGCGGCCACTGGGAAGGCAACACACTGGTCGTCGATGTCACCAACAACAACGGCAAGGCGCTGTTCGGACGTTCGGGCGAGTTCGCCAGCGAAAACGCGCACATCGAGGAGCGCTACATCTTCTCGCCGGACAACAAGCGCTACAACTACGTCGCCACCATCACCGACCCGGCGGTCTACACACGCCCATTCACGGTCACCATCCCGGCGCGGCGGTGGACGGACGATGAGAAGCCGAACGGCTGGCACTACGAAACCGAGGTCAACACGACCGGCAAGAAGCCCATCGTCGAACGCTACGAGCGCATCTGCTTCGAGAACAACATTGGCTTCGGCCAGGTGGCGAGCGGCGGCAAGAAGTAGCAGCACCTCGGGGCGGGACTTCGTTCCGCCTCCCCGATCAGTGATAGTCCTCCTCGCGCTGGTGACGCAGCGCGAGGATCGTCACGGTTTGCGGACTCTCGATTTCGAACAACGCGACATATCCGGCGCCGCCAAACGGAATGATCAACTCGCGCAGAAATGGGCTGCCAGAGCCACCGACGACCTTGCGGCAGGAGAACGGGAAGACCTCCAGCAACTCGACAGCTTTGGCGATTGCCACCTCGGCGCGTTCAGCGGCAGCAATATCCTGTTCAAGCAAGAAATCAAACAGGCGTAGCAGGTCCTCTTCCGCCTCGGGCGTGAAGCGAACACGAAAACGCGTCATGCAGTCGTGGCACGCGCCTTGCGCGCTCTCGCGACGCGACGGCCGATCTTGGCAAGCACTGCGGAGGCCGTAATGTACTTGCCCGACTTCTTCGCCGCTTCGGCGGACGCCAGCCCCCTTTCGACGAAAGCCCGCTGCGCCTGACGAAACTCGACATTACGGCGCACAGCTTCTTCGACGAACCCTGACAGCGTTTCGCCGGCCTGGAGCAGGTCTTCCGCCGCTTGGCGCAGCTCGGGCGGCACCCGCACAGCGGGAATGGCAGCAGTCTTCATGGCTCATCCTATTGCACTACAAACGTAATGCAGTATGCCACGGCAGGCCTTGCCCCGGCAAGGCGGGCGCCGCGGCGCCCGCCGAACAGCTCAGAAGAACGCGTAGTTCAGGCCGGCGTAGACGAAGCGGCCCGCCGAGCCATTGGGCGCGATGAACGAGTACTCGTTCACGCCGCTCTGCCGATTGCCGATGTTGTAGGCATCCGGATAGCGATTGAAGAGATTCTTCGCGCCGATTTCCAAACGGGCCTGCGGCGTGATCTTGTAGGCGATATCGAGATCGACATAGGTCTCCGACGAGAACACCTGATCGGCAATGCCGTTCGAGCCGTTGGCGTTGTAGCGGTACTGGCCGTAGCGCGTCACGGTCGTGTCGAAGACCCAGGCGTCGATCGAGTAGCGGCCGGAGACAATGAACTTGTTCTTCGGCGTGCCGGTCTCGATGTCGCGAATCTTGGCGTCGGAGATGGCGGTAAAGGCGTTGCCGCCAATGGCCACGGTCCGCTTGACACTGCCGCGATCGACTTCGGTCTTGAGCAGGCTGAGCGATGCCGTCAGATCGAGCGTGCCGGAGAACAGTTTGCCAAACCGTGTCTTGCCGACGATATCGACGCCGCGGGTCGACTGATCCCAGGCGTTGAGGTAGTACGAGGTGGTCGTGTAACCGCTCAAGCCCAGGGCGTTGTAGGCATTGCCAATGACGGTGCCGCTGGCCGGGGCGGTGCCGGTGCCGTTGCCGCTCAGGCTCTCGCTGACCTGGATCGCATCCTTGATCTTGAGGTAATAGGCATCGGCCGTCAGCGAACTCGTGTCGGAGGCCTTCAACACGGTACCGATGGAGAACGAGTCCGATTTCTCGGGCTTGAGCGGCTGGGCACCGAATACTGCGGCCCGCGCATCGCCCGGAAAGAACTGATGCGTATAGCCCAACACCTGTCCGCTCGAGCCGCCACCGTTGACCAGGGTGCCGGTGACGCCCGTGGACTGATAGCCGAGCATGGCCAGGCTAGGGGCGTGGAAGCCGGAGCTGATCGTGCCGCGTACGGACACCGCCGGGCTCAACTCATAGCGGCCGGTCAACTTGCCGTTGGTGGTGCCACCGAAGTCGGAATAGTTCTCGTAACGGCCCGTGATACCCACCTGGAACGACTTGCTGACATCACCTTCGGCACCGAGGTAGACGCCCTTGACGTCACGGCTGACGGAATTGGTGTCGATCGGCTGGATGCCCGAGCCACTGCTGGCAACGGTGGCAACCAGGGTCTTGTCGCCCTTGATGCCGGTGATCTGCGCAGCGCTCAAGCCGGCGGGAATCAAGTTGGGATAGGCGGTATAGAGTTGTCCGACGGTGGCAATGCCGGTTGCGGTCAAGCCGCCCGCGGTATAGGTCCAGGCGTCGCCGAGATCGCCGGTACCCCAATGTTCGTGACGTGCCAGCAGACCGCCGTTCACCAGCAATGGACTGGCCAGCCAGCCGACCGGCACGTTCTTGACGAAGTCCGCGGTCAGGCTGGTCTGATCGGACTTCCACGAGCCCAGATAGCCGGAGGTGGGGCTGTCCTTGCCCCACGACGGGTTGGCCGTGTTGTAGGCGTAGCGGCGCGTCTCGTTGCGGCCGTGGCTGACAGCAATGTCCCATCTGCCACTATCCTCGGTACCGAAGCGGAAGCCGCCAACACCGGCAAGATCGGTGGCGACATAGGTAAGATTCGGCTGATAGCCGTCCGGGTACAACCAGAGATCTGCGCTCTGGCTGATCTTGTCCGGATCGGTCGGTCCAGAGGCGGCCAACACGGCAGCCGCCGGGCTGTTGTTGGTCTTGACCACGCGTTCCGGATTGACGTAGTTGTTCGATGACTTGTGCGCGTAGTTGAGCCAGCCGTAGGCCTGGGTCGTCTTGCTTACCGGCAGTTCGGCATTGGCCAGAACGTTGCCATACTCGCGCGACGACTGTCCCCATTTCCAACCGGCATCCGGATGATCAACGCCGTTGCGCGGATCGTTGGTGGGAAACAGTTGGCGCCAATCAGGCGCCGTGCGATTGACGCGGCCGGCATCGAGTCCGTCGGCGCTCAGGGTCAGCGAACCGCGCTCGCCGAGCTGGAAACCCTTCCAGCCAGAGACGGTCTTGGTCACGCCGCCACCGTCGCTGAAGGAACCAAAGCGGGCGTTGATCTCGCCGCCGGCGTCGTAGCTCTTGAGCACCACATTGATGACGCCGGCGATGGCGTCGGAACCGAACTGGGCGGCGGCACCGTCCTTCAAGACTTCGATGCGCTCGACGGCGCTGATCGGAATCGTATTGATGTCCACCACCGTCGCCGCCGGCCAGGGATCGGTGCCCGTCAGTTGCGCCGTGGTATGGCGGCGCTTGCCGTTGACCAGTACCAGCGTATAGGCCGGCGCGACGCCGCGCAGGGAGCCGGAGCGCACACCCTGTCCCTTGACCGCGTTCTGGCCCTGGGGGAAGTTGAACGATGGATCAAGGCGACTGAGCGCTTCGTTGAGGGTCGTCGCATGGGTCTCTTGCAACTGGGCGGCGGAGATCAGATGCACCGGCGCCGGCGCATCGAGGCCACCGCTTTTGTCGGCGCGATTGGAACCGATGACGACAACGGCGTCGAGTTCCGTCGCTCGCTCGCCGGTGGCCCCAGCGGCCGTCTGGGCCTGGGCGGCGGGAAAGACAATGGTGAGTGCGAGGGCGATGGTGCTGAGGCGAAACGCTTGTTGCGGCATGGTAGTGTTCTCACGTGAAGTGGCAGGAAGATTTGGCTACTGCCATTGCAACCTCCATACCAACAAGAGCACACCTGCCCAGCACCGACGATCGTCGTCGCCGCGCAACGCGCCGATGCCCATCAACAGGCCGAGCGGAGACCTTCCGGTCCATGCTCCATCGGCCGGACTGGTCCCTGCGGAAGACGGTCATCGCCGGATCGTGGTGAATAGTCACCATGATCCGGCACACACTGCTGGAAAACCAGCAGACCTATCGGTACGGCCGACCGACCTTACAACTTCGCCCTGAATACGACTCCGACGTAGCGCGGATCGCCCCAGAACTCGGCAACGCCGGCCGAGTTGGAGTATTGACCCAGATTCACCGCATACTTGGTATCGAACAGATTGCGCGCGACCAGGTCCACCTCATACTTGCCATCCCGCGTCGCGACGCCGATACCGGCATTGACAACGCTATAGGCCTCCTGCCAGGTATAGGCCGAAAGGGTGGTCGATAGGTTGGCGCGAGAACGATAGACGTCGTTGGCGAACACATGTGCCTCGTAGGGACCGGCTACGGCCAACTTGTAATCGACGCCGATGCTGCCGGTGACGCGAGGGGCGGCGGCAACCTGGCGTCCGGTGAAGTCGCAGGGCGTATTGACATTCAGCTCCACCGGGCATGTCGCATTGCTGTAGCTCGAGTAGACGGCATCGTTGTAGGCGGTCCCAAAACTGAATGTCAGCTCGCGGAGCGGCTTCCAGGCGCCATCAACTTCCAGGCCGCGCATGCGCACGCCGCCGACATTGGTCAACAGACTGGCAAAGCCGGTACTGCTGGTCGTCGAAACGACTGTCGCCGTCGACTGGTAGTCGGTGATCCGCGTCTGGTAGAGGTTGGCGTTCAACAGCAACGAACGCCCCAGCCACGCACTTTTGACACCCAACTCGAAGTCGAGCGAATTCTCCGGCTTGACGTTGGCCGACAGACCGTTGTTGTCGAGCTGAACCGCGCCCGACTTGGTGCCGTGACTGGCCGAGGCATAGAGCAGGATGTCATTGCTCAGGCGGTAACTGGGATTGATCAGCCACGAGACCGAGTTGTTGCTCGCTTCGCCGGCATCCACGTAGCTGTAGAGCGTTCCCTGCTGCGCTTTGCGGATGGCCAGGGCGTTGCCGGTAACGGCGACGCCGCCAGTGCTGATCTTGTTGAACTTGTTGTTGACCGTCTCGTGCGTATCGCGCAGACCGAAGGTCACGGTTGCCCGGTCGTCGACATGCCAATTGGCCTGCGCAAAAGCGGCGATGCTACGGGATTCCGGATCGACTTCGGTGGTATTGAATACTCCGTTCAGCGACGCCTGCAGATCCTTGACGGTCGTCGCCGAGTACTGACTCCCGCTGGCGTAGAAGGCTCCAGCATCGGGACCGTAGAGGGTACGGCTGAGCGTATACGAATCCGACTTGTGGGCGAAGGTGCCGACCTGATAGTCCACAGGAGCACCGACGGGCGAGGCGAGACGTATCTCCTGCGACAGCTGCTTGGTATGTCCCAGCGTGCCTGACAGCGTCTGGATATCGAAGTGTGTGTAGTCGAAGTCGTTGCGGAAATCGAAGTCGTTGTAGCGGTAGGCGCTGATCGAGGTCAGGGTGAAATCGCCAAGCCCCTTGGTGACCTCCAGAGATGCGCCTTTCTGATACTGCGGCAACCACTGCGCCGTGTTGAGGTCCACCGTGCTGCGCGTCACGTCGCCGATCAGCGGTTTGTAACCGCCGAAATAGTCGCGCGCCAGACGGCTGCTGTAGGTCAATGGACGATTGCTGCCATCGGCAAACTTGGCCGGATCGAGGATGTAGGGCGACAGATTGCCGTGCTCCCGCAAACCGTCGTAGTCGACGATCAGCCGGGCGGTTAGATCGGCAGCGGCCGTATAGAGCAGTTGCAGGCGGCCGCCGCCGCGCCCGGGACCTTCCCAGCTTCCGCCCAGCGGTGCGTAGATGTTCTTGATCGGACCGTCGCCCTGGGTATCGTAGCCGGAAAT
>Ga0265325_10003252_pt1 | contig 10692 bp, 7 predicted proteins | sample 41420metaG_FD_202090 | JGI IMG/M metagenome (GOLD analysis project Ga0265325, IMG submission 202090) | Rhizosphere microbial communities from Carex aquatilis grown in University of Washington, Seatle, WA, United States - 4-14-20 metaG | ecosystem: Host-associated > Plants > Roots > Rhizosphere >...
CAAACGTCGGCATCAACAGCGCGATGGCATAGAGCAGCGGTTGCCAGCGTTCGTACCATGGCTTCAACCGCAGCCAGTACCACAGCCCGATCATGGCGTGGACCCAGGCGATGATCAGCACGGAGAGTTGCATACCGCCGCGCACCGGGCTGTCGACGAAGAAGCTATAGAGCAGCCTCGTGAAATAACCGAAGCCGGCGCCGTAGAAATTGTCGGCCACCCGCGTGTGCAAGACATGCTCCACCAGCAGGAACGGGATCGAGAATCCCAGCACCAGTTGGAAGGCTTCGGCCGGCGGCATCTTCAACGAGCGCCGCAGCCATAGCGCCCACAGCGCCAGGCTGTAGTGGATGGCGAAGGCGCCGTAGAGGATCACGCCGCCCGTCGTGCTCGACCAATACGCATGGATGTGGTGCAGCACACGGTCCATGAACGCGACCGAGACCAGGCCCAGGCTGTGATTGAAGAAATGCGTCGTCACATAGGCCAGCATGACGAGCCCCGAAGCCAGCCGCAGCCGCCGGATCACGTTGTCCACCCGCGCTCCTTGTACGCTGCCCGATTCGTTCGCGGGCCAGCCGGCAAGATTAGAGCGTTTTGGCGGCTTGGTGAATCACCGCTTGCAGCAGCTTTTTTTCACTTGCCCAATTGCAGGGAAGAGGGCCGCGCTGCCGGTGTCGCGAGGGATGCTACTTGAAGGCCTGTGCCGGCGCCTGCGCGATCAGCCGCTTGCGGTGCAGGCAGGCGTCGGCGCCGATCATCTCGCGGCTGCGCGAGGGGACGGCGCGCGGCGCCAGGCGGTTTGCCGTCGCGACCTCGCACGACAGCCAGTAATAGCCCTCGTCCGGATCGACCACGAGGCGCTTGGGCGCAAACCCCGGCGCCAGCAGCACCGAGAGGTACTGCGTGGTCGAAGCCCACGCGAGCGGATCGAGATTGGCCGCGATCCGGTCCGACGACACGAAACGCGGGTCGCCCAGGATCGGATCGGATGTCGTGCCGGTCGCAAGCCTGACGATCGCCGCCCGGTAGGCATTCCACGCGGCGACGAATTTTTCCGTCTCGACCGCGTGCACCAGCGTCGCCACGATGATGGCGCCGGTCAGGGCCTGCGCCGCCAGGACGCCGCCGCGCGGCGCCAACCGCGGCAGCCATGACCGCGCCAGGGCGAACTGCCCTTCCTTGAGAAGCGCGTGCACAATCGCGGCGGCCACAAAAGCCGGCGCCGCCAGGAACAGCTCGGTCCGCAGGTAGTAGCGGTTGTCGGTGTGCAGCGCGTGGTCAAATCGCAGCCAATAGGCGGCGAGCGCGATAGCGGCAATCGCGACCGCATAGAACTGCGCGTTCGCTGGCGAAAACCGCGACGCCACCAGGAAGCTCAAGCCGTAGCCCACGAGCGCACCGATCAGCAGAAGCGACAGCGGGCAGAACAGGATTCTGAAGTCGAAGAAATTCCACGCCGCGCGCGGCAGCATGCTGGCGAAATAGATGTCGGGCTGCCACTCCTGTTTCACCGCGAACCAGACGACGGCGACGATCAGCATCGCGCCGACCGCCCGCCACAGCGCCGGATCGCGCAGCCCCCGCAGCGCGACGCTGCAAACGATGCCGCCCGCGAACACCATGCCGCCGGCATGGGTAAAGGCGAGCGCCAGCAGCGCAACGAGCACTGCCGCAGCGCCGCCCAAGGTCGGCCTTGCGTAGTGGGCGAGCGCCAGCGCCGGCCACAGCATGGCATGCGCCATCCACATTTCGGTCGGGAAGCCGAACACCAGCGGACACAGGATCGCGGTCGAGACGCAGGCGTAGGCGAAGATCACCCGCCCTTCGGAGCGGTCGGCGAGCCATGTGAGAGCGAGGCCGAGCAGCGGCGCGACATAGAACAGGAAGCCGTAGAGCACGACGCCGCCCTGGGCGTCGCCGCTCAGCGACACATAGGCCTCGGCCGGCAGCATGCAGAACAGATAGACGAACAGCCGGCCGACGATGTTGTGCCAGTGGAAGGCCCAGACATTCTGCACCGCCACCGCATAGGAGAACATCGAGCCGTCGGCGTAGGCCTGCAACTCGTTGCGCAGCCCGATGGTGACGAACAGCACCGACCAGCAAAGTCCGGCGGCGATGGCGACGGCACGCAAACGCCGTGCTTCCGAGCCGATCCGAAGACCGCCCGGCAACGCTCCACCCAGACCACCGCCCCGCACGATTCCCGGAATCATGCCTTTGTTTTTTGTCTCGTGCCGCGGCGACCGGCCGCAGCGTTCTCCCACCGGGCCAAGCGTGCATAAGAAACAGCCGTTCGCGCAAGCGGATTGCGACACTCGGACGCGCGGCCGCCCGTCGGCGCGCCGCAGCGCAGCATCGCTATCCGGCGGCGAGCGCCCGCTGCACCATCGCCAGCAGAGCTGTGCGGTCGCTCTCGTGATAGTACGCCGCGCTGACGCGGACCGGATCGCCGGCGTAGTAGCGCTCGTATTGCAGCATGCGCTGGGCAAACTGCGTGCCGGTCGCGTCCCAGGCGAGCTTGAACAGCCGGATGCGTTCCTCGGCCCCGACCCCCGCCCCCTTGTAGTATCGCGCGATGTCCGGGCCGATCTCGGAGCGCAGGTCGGCCTCGGTCGGGCTGATCAGGAGCCCGCCCGCCGCCAGCACCTGCGTCACCTGCATCATGCGCTCGTAGAAGCGTGGCATATTCAGCCGCACCGCCTGCAGCGGCGCGTAGGCCGGGCGGACCGCGCCGCGGCCGGTCGGCTCGGCATTCTGCTCGGCGAGCAGGATCGCGCCCTCGATCAGCGGCAGATAGGCCATCAGCTCGCCGAGCTGCTGCTGCACGTGCAGATGCACATCCGATTTCACCGCCTGCGTCAGCGCAATGGCGATGCCGACCATGAGCTGGCATTTCGCCAGCGCTCGCACCGAGGTCTGGTGGCTCATGTAGTTGCGCATGTTGGCCTGGCCGAACAGCGCATTGCCGAGCTTGACGTCGCCATACATGAACACCCGGTCCCAGGGGATCAGCACGTCGTCGAACACGCAGACCGCATCGGGCTCCTCGAACCGCGAGCCGAGCGGATGATCGAACGGCGTTTGCGAGCCGTCGTCGAACGGCTCGCGGCAGATGAACTTCAGCCCCTTGGTGGCGCAGGGAATGCCGAATGCCAGCACGTAGCGCTCCTCGCCCTCGCGAATGCCGGGCTGCGGATAGACCAGCAGCTCGTCGGCAGTGGGCCCATGCGTCGCCAGCATCTTGGCGCCGCGCACGACCAGGCCTTCCTTGGTCTCCTCGACCACACCCAGATGTGCGAACTGGTCGCTCTGCTCGTGCGAGCCTTTGGAGCGGTCGGTCTGCGGGTTGACGATGGCGTGGGTGCAGAACAGGTCGCGGTCGCGGCAGTACTTGTAGTAGTTGCGGACGTTGTCGGAGAACTGCGCGCCGCGCTGGCCGAACCACTCGGCATGCTCGACCCAGGCCATCAGCACGGTGTTGAGGAAGTCGGGCGAACGGCCGAGCAGCCCGAAGGTCGCTTCGGCCCAGACCTTCATCGCAAGCCTGCGCCGCACCAGATCGGCGTGGCTGCGCGGGATCAGGAACGACAGCCCGTAAGGCTCACCGCCCGGATCGCGATGCGTCATGGCGTCGCGATGCTCGGGCGAGCACTGCAGGTCGTACAGCATGGCGATGGCGCGCACCGGCCGCGCAAACGTCGGATCGGTGGTGATATCGCCGATCCTGCGGCCGGCGGCCCAGACCTCGCGCGGCGCGCGCCGCAGCCCCTCGATAAACTCCGCCCCGTTCCGCACCGCCATTCTGCACACTCCGTTTTTCTCCTGGCGTTATATCAGCGACCCGGAGCAAAATCCGTCGCGGCGATGGGAGAACTTGCATGAGAAAGCTTTTGCTTGCGGCAGCGTTGTTCTGCGTCAGCTTCACCACCGCCCTCGCCCAGACCTATCCCTCGCACCCGATCACCATCATCGCACCGTTTCCGGCCGGCGGACCGCTCGACACCATCGCCCGCGTCATCGCCGAGCCGATGCGCGAGGTGCTGGGCCAGCCGGTGCTGATCGAGAACGTGCCCGGCGCCGGCGGCAATCTCGGCGTCGGCCGCGCCGCGCGCTCGGAACCCGACGGCTATACCGTCGTCATCGGGCAATGGAGCACCCACGTGGTCAATCCGGTGACCTACACGCTGCCTTACGACGTGCGGGAGATGGAGCCGGTGGCGCTGCTCACCACCACGCCGCAGCTCATCATCGCGCGCAAGGATTTCCCGCCGGCCAACATCAAGGAGCTGGTTGCCTGGCTCAAGGCCAATCCCGACAAGGCGACGTCGGGCACCGTGGGTGCCGCCGGCGGCGCGCAGGTCTCTGCGGTGTACTTCCAGAAGGAGACCGGCACGAGCTTCCGCTTCATCCCGTACAAGGGCGGTGGCCCGGCGATCCAGGACATGGCGGCGGGCCGCCTCGACCTGATGTTCGACCAGGCCGCCAACGCGCTCAGTCTGGTGAAGTCCGGCACCGTGAAAGCCTATGCGGTGATGTCGAAGGAACGCTGGAGCGCGCTGCCTGATGTGCCTTCGATCGACGAGTCCGGCACACCCGGTCTCTACGTGGCCTATTGGCACGGCATGTGGGCGCCCAAGGGCACGCCCAAGGACATCGTCGCAAAGCTCTCGGCGGCGGTGATGCACGCGCTCGCCGAGCCGAGCGTCAAGGAGCGCCTCGCCGCTGTCGGCCACGAGGTCATGCCCCCGGACCAGCAGTCGCCCGCGGCGCTTGCCGCCTACCACAAGGCCGAGATCGCCAAGTGGTGGCCGATCATCAAGGCTTCCGGGCTGAAGGCGCAGTAGTTACGGCTGAAGCTTGGCCAGCGCCGGCAGGATGACGTTGCGCGCGACCTCGTGCGGATTGCGGTCGCCGCGGTTGACCAGGATCACCAGGCCCAGCCGCTTGTCCGGGACCAGTCCGACATAGGCCGAGGCGTTGTCGATGCCGCCGGGCTTGTCGACAATCGTCAGCCCGCCGAAATTGCTGACCTCCCAGGCCAGCGCCTGCACGACCTGCGGGCTGATGCGGAACACCCCGCGTTGCGCACGCTGCATCGCCGCGGCCAGGCCCGGCTCGACGGATATTTCGCCGAGATTGGCCGCTAGCAAAGTGGCGAGGTCGCGCGCCGACGAGAACATCTGACCGGTACCAGGAAATTCGAAATAGCTCTGCTGGTTGCCGGGAACGCCGATCGGCTTGCCGTCATCGCCGTAGCCCTGCACCGCACCGGGCATCGGTTGGTGCTCGCCGTCGAGCGGATGCGACGGCAGGCTGGTTTCGGTCAGGCCCAGCGGCTTGAGCACGCGCCGCCTGATGATCTGCCTGATCGGCAATCCGAACCGCCGCTCCAGCGCCAGCTGCAACAACACGTACCCCGCATGGGTGTAGGTGTGCCACTTGCCCGGTTCATGTCCCGGCTCGGGCGTCCAGGCGTTGAGCACGCCGAGAAACTCCGCGAGCGTGTAGCCGTGCTCGGGCCACGGCGGATGATCCGTCGGCAGCAGCAGTCCCGACGTGTGGGCCGCAAGCTCGCCGAGCGTGACCTCACGGATCGCACCGCCCTGTCGCAGCTCCGTGACGTACTGCGCGACCGGATCGTCGAACGCGAGCTCGCCCTGCTGCACGGCTTGCGCCAGCACGATGGCTTCGAACACCTTGCGCACCGAAGCGAGATTGAAAAGCGAGTCCGACGTGACCGGGCGCTCGGACGCCATGTCGGCGAGGCCGTAATTATAAAGCAACGTCCGGCCGCCGATGCGGACCGCGACCGCGCAACCGCCGATGCCGTCTTCGCCCAACAGAGTCGGTACGAGCTTCTGGGTGATGAGCCGCTCAATGTCGCTGTCATTGACGGCGGATGGGCCGGCGAAAGCGGGACAGGCGATCAGCGTGGCGACAAACATGGATATTGCGAACCGCATGGCGTGCTGGCTCCCCGGCAGGCCGATGTCGCCCCTCGTCAGCAGAATGGTCGCGCGCGGCTCAGCCGTACCGGCCGGCACACACAACGGCCTTCATCCAATCGGCAGGCGAGCAAAACGTTCCAGGCGACGGAAGCGCCGGGACCGCTCAATCCAAACTGATATTGCTCGCCTTGATGGTCTTGCCCCAGTCGGCGATCTCGTCGTTGACGAATTTTTTCAGGTACTCGACCGACCGGCGCGCTTTCGGCATCACGCTGGCCCCCGATTGGGTCAGGCGTTCGGCCGTCACTTGCGTGTCGAGCGCCTGCGATGTGGCCTCGTTCAGCTTCTTTACGATCGCATCGGGTGTGTGGGCGGGATAGAAGATGCCGGCCCAGAAATAGGTCTCGACTCCTCGAAGGCCCTGTTCTTCCGTGCTCGCAACCGAGGGGAAGAGCGGCGTGCGCTCTTTCGCCAGCACGGCTATGGGCTTTGCACTCTTGTTTTCGAGCGGCACCACGGCAGCGGCCCCAAGCGCGCAGAAGTAGTCGATGCGGCCGCCGGCAAGATCCTGCATCGCCTGTCCCGAGCCACGATAGGGGACATGGACCGGAGTGATGCCGATCGCCGCGTTCAAGCGGGTGCAGCCCAGGTGGGAGGACGATCCGACACCGGAAGAGCCGTACTGCATGGTGGCTTGGTGTTGTTTCGCGTATTCGATGAACTCCTGCAGCGTGGAGACCGGCAGGTCCTTGCGTACGACCAAGACCATCGGCTGCTCGAGCACCAGAATGACAGGAGTGAAATCGGTCGCGGAGTTGTAGAGCGGCCGCTTGTACATGGTTTGATTGATGGCGATGGTGTCGGTGCTGGCGAACGAAGCCGTGTAGCCATCGGGCGCTGCATTGACGACGCGGGCCGAGCCGGTCATGCCACCCGCGCCCGGCGTGTTCTCGACGACAATCTGCTGGCCGAGGAGTTCGGACATCCGCGCGCCGATGATGCGCGCGGCCGTGTCGGAGGAACTACCGGCGCCGAACGGCACCACCATGCTGATCGGATGCGTCGGCCAGTTCTGGGCGGACGCTTGCGGCGCGCTGCAGCTTACCGCCACGGCGGCACAGATAGCGGCACCAACGACGAAACTCCCACGGCTTGGCATCACGATCGACATGAGCTTGGCTCCCCGTTGCCACATTGTCGTCGACTGCCGTTGCAAGATTCAAGCCGCACTTCGACTTTTCCTGTGCCTCAAACCCAGATCGGCGGGATCAGTTGCGAACGGCGAAATGAGCCGGGCGCCGAAGCACCGCGCTCAGTCATCATCATCGAACGGCCAGTCCCGGTATCGGCCCGCGGGGGTTTCCGCGAGCAGCACATCCGGTCCGAACATGTGCGTGCTGGTGTTTTTCGGCAGGCCTTCCGGCAACGCCGATTTCGGCGGGTTGGTCTTGTAGACCACGTCCCAGTTCGCGAGCTCCCATTTTGTGGGATAGATTTTCCGTCTCGCAACCGTGTTGTAGCTGGACGCCTCGTAGGCGTGCTTGGGCTGCAACGGCGAACCAAGGACCACGATCATATCGATGCGGTGAAGGGCTTCCGGCTTATTCCACGCCAGGTAGTCGAGAATGTGCTTCAGATTGTAGCCGCCGCCCGAAAATCCGTAGAATGCGGCGACGTCGGGGTCGTCAAAAAACATTTTCAAGGTGGCGGTCGCCTGCGGGCTGTGCTGGCTTTGCGGCTGACCTGCCGCCTGAACCACCACGCCATGATAGCCCGAGCGCCTCGCGTATTCGGTTGCAGCCCACTCGTGCAATGCTCCGTGCGGCCACGCAATCGGATTTCCCTGCTCGTCCGGATAAGACCCGGCCGGGGCGGAATTGCCCCGCAAGATCAACATCTTTTTTCGCGACATGGAGACCTCCTTCGGCGAGGTGAACTCGGGACGTTGTGATCGTTCAGGTGCTCGGCAATGCTCCATGGTTTTCCGAAGAACGTGGCAGCACGGGGGCGGCCCGAAGCCGACATCTGGCCTGAATCATATCGCGGACCGAAATCGCTCGGACCGCGATAACGAGCCGCTTCGCAAATAGCATTATGCCAACGTGTCGTTCGTATCGGCTCAATAGATAATGGAAGTTTTCGTATGGAAGGGATCGAATTTGAAGTCTCGAAATGACGAAGACAAAGGGAGAGAAGCAATGATCAGATCAATCGCCGTTGCCTTAGCTCTGACTTTGGCGTCATCGGCATATGCCTTGCCACCTGTATCCGTCCCGCGGCAGGACCAGACCATCATTAAAGTCCGCGAAGCCTGCGGCACCGGCATGCATCGCGTTAATGGTGTCTGCGTACGGACTCACGCGCGCCGCGCCGCGAGCCGCTGCGCCCGCGGAGTGACTTGCTAGTCTGCAAGCCATCGAGTTCGCGGCCTAGCTTTCCTTGCGCCCGACATAACGCTCGAGCCCGGTCTCGACCTGCCAGGCGGCACGGTTGCCGTCGAGCAGCGGCCGGATCAGATCGGCGCTGCGCTTGCTGAGCGCTTCGACCTCGGCCCGCAGCGCGGGCGACAGTTCGGCCGCCTCAGCCGCCAGCGCCGCCTCGTCGATATGGACGAGCTTGCCGTTCCACACCGTGGGCCGGCCCCCGACAAATACGGTCTCGACCGCGCGGCCGGTCTCGGAGAACACGATCTGCCGGGCCGCGCTGTTGAACGGCACGAACGACAGTTCATTGAGATCGAGGATCATCAGGTCGGCGGCCATGCCCTCCTTCAACGCGCCGACCGTGCCGTCGAGGCCGCAGGCCTTGGCGCCGGTCAGCGTCGCCGCGCGAACCGCGTAGGCCGCGTCGATCGGATGCGGCTCCGGACTGGTCACCGCCGGCAGCAGGCACAGCATGCGCATGGCGATGAAGATGTTCTGCGTCTCCGCACAGCTGGTGTTGTCGCAACCGAGCGCGATCGGCACGCCGGCGCGGTCGAGATCGAGGATCGGCGCAATGCCGCTCTTCAGCTTCAGATTGCTGATCGGGTTGTGCACCACGCGTGCGCCATGCTCCGCCAGCATGGCGATATCGGGGGCGCTGAGCCAGACCCCGTGGACGAGGTTGAGCCTGTCATTCATCAGCCCGGCCTTGACCAGCAGGTCGAGCAGCGACGACGACTGCACGCGCGCCGCCGCGGCCTGCGGCCGCGTCTCATAGACGTGGGTGAACACTGGAAGATCGTGCTCGCGCGACAGCGCGGCGAGCCCTTCCAGCAGTTCATGCGAACAGCGCTGCGGCGCCGATGGCGTGATCGCCCAGGTCGCCAGCGGCCGCGGGTTCTTGCCCAGCCGAGCGATCTGGCCTGCGATGAAATCGAGGTCGTCCTTGGCCGGCCGGCTGGCGCCGATCAACCGCGCCTTCAAGGCCTCGCGCAGCATGTCCCCCATCAGCGGCAGGATGTCGAGCGCGGCGCGGTCGCGCGCGGCCAATCCCATCACCACACGGATGCCGGCCTCGGCATAGGCCGACAGGATGGTGTCGAGATACTCCTCCTGCGCCGGCACCAGCGTCAGGAAATCCTGCACCGTGGTGATGCCGTTCTTCAGCATTTCGCAGGCGCCGATCAGAGTGCGCACGCGCACCTCGCGATGCGAGCGCACGCCGTAGCTCGCCGCATTGGTGTGGATCGCCCAGATGTCGAAGGGCATCTCCTCGAACAGCCCCTTCATGAAGCCGTCGTGGGAATGATAATGCGCATTGACGAAGCCCGGCGCGACCAGCTTGCCCTTGGCCGCGATCACCTCGACGCCCGGCTCGGGTGCAATGCCTGGCGCGATCCGCTCGATCCGGCCGCCGCCGATCAGCACATCCGCCGTGCCCGGCTGGTGCACGTCGCCGTCGTGGTCGTAGAGCCGCCCGCCACGGATCAGATAGCGCTTGGATTCGCCGGCCATACGCACCTCCGCCGCCCGATCTTAGGCTGCTTTGATCCACCCGCAATCGGCCACTGGATGGGTCAAGCCCGGCCATGACAGGAGCAATTATCGCGCCAAAATCTATTTCGTCGCGTAGGCGGCGCGGACCTTCTCGGTGATCTCGGGATCGATCGCCGCAACCTCGCCGACGAGCTTCTGCAAATCCTCGCCGCGCATCGGCCCGACCGTGAGATTGGCCTTCTGCGCCTCGGCCAGGAACTCCGGGTCCTTCATCGTCGCATCGAACGCCCGCCGCAGCACCTCGACGCGATCGGCCGGCACGCCCGGCGTGGTGAAGAACGCCGTGCCGATCTCGGTCGCATTCATCACCGCCCGCAAAATCTGCCGCTCCTCGTCGTTGCGCGCGAATTCGACCACAGTCGGCACCTCGGGCAACTCCGGATGCTTGGTCAGCGCGTATTGCACGATGATGTTGATCTTCTTCTGCGGCCGCCAGTCCGGATGCGCGACCTTGACCGCCGTCCACGACGTGGAGTGCCCCTCGGCCTCGCCGCGCTCGACCGCAAGCTGGGCGTCGTTCGAGCCCTTGTAGCCCATGATCAGTTTGAACTTGGTGCCGAGCACGTGGTTGGTCACGTTCGGATAGATGAACACTGTCGAGCCGACGCCGGTCGCCGACAGTTTCGATTCCATCTTCTGCGCATCGGCGAACGTCTTGACCGGCGAGGTGTGCCACAGGAACACGATGTTGATCAGCGAATCGATCCGGCCGATCCAGTTGAACTCCGCGGTCTTGAAGCGCACGCCCTGGGTGCCGA
>Ga0265325_10003253_pt1 | contig 10690 bp, 6 predicted proteins | sample 41420metaG_FD_202090 | JGI IMG/M metagenome (GOLD analysis project Ga0265325, IMG submission 202090) | Rhizosphere microbial communities from Carex aquatilis grown in University of Washington, Seatle, WA, United States - 4-14-20 metaG | ecosystem: Host-associated > Plants > Roots > Rhizosphere >...
CACGAGATGCGTCTGTGGACCACACGGTGTGTGGTCCACAGACGCCTCTTCACGTGAGGGCGCGGAGCTCGCGTAGCGCGACGGAGAGCGTGGCGAGGTCGAAGACGCCCTGGGTCGTGATGTCGTCGAGCATGGCGAGCGTGCGTTCGATCGCGGCGCGCTGGTCGTCGGCCCACTCTTCGAACCCGGCCGCGGCGTCGGCGGGTGCGGCGGAGGCGCCGAGCACGCTCTCGGCGACGCTGCGGTGCTCGGCCGCGACGTCTTCGCGCAGGGCGTTCCGCGCGAGCGCGTCCCAGCGGTCGGCTCGCGGGAGGTCGACGATGCGGTCGCGGAGCCAATCGAGGCGCAGGCGATCGCCCACGATCGCGAAGGTCTCCGCGACCCGTTCGATGCTCTCCGTGCGGGCGTCGGCCACCTCGGTGATGTCGAAGGCCGCGGGGAGCAGGTCGAGCGCCGCGACCCTTGCGGCGAGCTCGCCGTCGACGCCACGCGCCGTGAGCTCGGCGGTGGCCCGCTCCAGCCGCTCGCGCTCGGCGCCCCGAGCGCACGCCGGCAGGATTGCCGTGAGTCGCTGCACGGGTTCGGCGAAGAACGCGATCGTCGTGGCGACCGCCAGCGGGCGCTTCCGGTGCCGGAGGATCCAGCGGCTCGCGCGCTCCACGAGCTTGCGGGACTCGAGGTACATCTCGGTCTGGGTGTCGACCCCGATCGACGTGTCGAGCGCGTCGATGTCGCGCCAGAGCGCCTCCTGACCGACGATCGCGCGCGCGGCTTCGTGCGCCCTCACGATGTCGGCGCCCGACGCGCCGGTCTCCTCGCCGAGGCGGAAAGCGAAGGTCGTTCCCGCCCGGTTCACGACGCCGTTGACGAGCGCCGTCGCGACGATCTCGCGTCGGAGCGGATGCCGGCGCAGACGATCGAGGAACCGTTCACGCAGCGGAGTGGGGAAGTAGCGCGCGAGCTCGGCCGTGAAGTCGGCGTCGTCGGGCACCGGGCCCGCGAGCAACTCCTCCTCGAGCGTGATCTTGGCGTACGCGAGGAGCACCGCGAGCTCGGGCACGGTGAGGCCGAGTCCGGCGTTGCGGCGGTTGGCGAGGGTCTCGTCGTCGGGGAGGCGCTCGACGGCGCGGTCGAGATGGTGCTGCTGCTCGAGCGTGCGCATGAGCCGCGCGTGCACGTCTTCCATCTCCGGCGCCTGCGCCTTGGCGTTGTCGAGCGCACGGTTCTGGCGGTAGTTGTCGCGCAGCACGAGCGCGGCGACTTCCTCGGTCATCGACTGCAGCAACGCGTTGCGCTCGTCGGTCCAGAGCTCACCGGCGCGCACCGCGCCGTCGAGCAGGACCTTGATGTTCACCTCGTGATCGGACGTGTCGACGCCCGCGCTGTTGTCGATGGCGTCGGTGTTGATCAGACCGCCGTGCTGCGCGTACTCGACCCGACCGAGCTGCGTGAAGCCGAGATTGCCACCTTCGCCGACCGCCCGGCAGCGGAGCTCGGCGCCGTCGACGCGCACGGAGTCGGTCGCCTTGTCGCCGACCTCGGCGTCGGTCTCGTCGCTCGCCTTCACGTAGGTGCCGATCCCGCCGTTGTAGAGGAGGTCGACCGGGGCGCGCAGGATCGCGCGGATCAACTCGGCCGGCGTGCACGAGTTGACGCCGGCGTCGATCCCGAGCCGGGCGCGGACCGGCTCGCTGATCGAGATCGACTTCGCCGACCGTGGGTACACGCCGCCGCCCGGGGAGATCAGCGTCGAGTCGTAGTCGGCCCACGACGAGCGCGGCAACGCGAACATCCGGCTGCGTTCCTGCCAGGCGGCTTCGGGATCGGGCTCGGGGTCGAGGAAGACGTGGCGGTGGTCGAAGGCGGCCACCAGCTTGATGTGGTGCGAGAGCAGCATGCCGTTTCCGAACACGTCGCCCGACATGTCGCCGATGCCGACGACGGTGAAGTCGTCGCGGTCGGGATCGATCGCCAGGTGCCGGAAGTGGCGCCGCACCGACTCCCACGCACCCCGGGCGGTGATGCCCATCACCTTGTGGTCGTAGCCTTCGGAACCGCCCGACGCGAACGCGTCGCCGAGCCAGAAGCCACGAGCGCACGCGATCTCGTTGGCGACGTCGGAGAACGATGCGGTGCCCTTGTCGGCCGCGACGACGAGATACGGATCGTCGCCGTCGAATCGGGCGACCCTTTCGGGCGGGACCACGACCGACGTTCCGTCGTCGGCAGTCATCAGATTGTCGGTGACGTCGAGCAGGCCGGCGATGAAGAGCCGGTAGCAGGCTTCCACCTCCGCGCGCAGTTGCGCGGTGTCGGCGGGAGGCTGCTTCACCACGAAGCCGCCCTTGGCGCCCGACGGCACGATCACCGCGTTCTTGACCTTTTGCGCCTTCATCAACCCGAGCACTTCGGTGCGGAAGTCTTCGCGGCGATCCGACCAGCGGATCCCGCCCCGCGCGACGCGACCGGCGCGCAGGTGCACGCCCTCGACGCGAGGTGAGTACACGAAGATCTCGAACAGCGGACGCGGCAAGGGCAAGTCGGGCACGCTCGCCGGGTCGAGCTTCAGGACGACGCACGGACGCGCGCCCCCGTGCTCGTCGGTCTGGAACCAGTTGGTGCGGAGCGTCGCGAGCACCAGGCGGAACAGCGCGCGGAGGATGCGGTCTTCGTCGAGGCTCTCGACCCGATCGAGGGCGGCCGTGAGCTCGTCGGCGTGCGGCTGGGTGTCGACGCGTTCGGCCTGATCCGGGTCGAGCCGCGCGACGAAGAGGTCGACCAGGCTGCGCGCGATGTCGGGATGCGCGGCGAGTGTCGTGGCGACGTACGTCTGGCTGAACGGCGTGCCGACCTGCCGAAGGTAGCGGCTGTAGGCGCGCAACAGCGCGACCTTCCGCCAGGTGAGACCGGCGAGCAGCACGAGCTGGTTGAAGACGTCGTCTTCGGCGTCGCCCATCGACACTGCGAGGAACGCATCCTCGAAGAGGTCGTACGCCGACGGGAGCGCGCGGTCCGTCCCGCGCAGGCGGAAGTGCTTGATCCAGCGCGCCGCCTGCCCGGCGGCGGTGATCGAGTACGGATGCTCGTCGTCGACGACGACGCCCATGTTGGTCAGGCGGGGCAGGATCTCCGACAGCGAGGGTTCGGTCCCGAGCCCGTAGAGCGCGAGGTCGAGGTCGGTTGAAGTCCCGACGAGGCGAACGGCGACGCGAGGCGAATCGGGCGCGTCGAGCTGCATCAGCACCGCCAGATCGGCTACCGCTTCCGGAGCCGGCACGCCTTCTTGATACGACTCGGGAAACGCGCCGCCCCAGGCGCGCAACAAATCGAGTCCGCGCTCCTCGCCGTGGGCCGACACCAGAGCGTCGCGCAGGTCGTCGGTCCACGCGCGCGTGGCCGCCGCGACGCGCGCCTCGACCTCGCGCAGGTCGACCGCAGCGTCGCGCGATGCGGGATCGACGCGCAGGACGAAGTGCAGTCGCGCCAGGATCGACGGCGACAGGCGCGTGTTCCACTCGTAGCTCGACGCGCCGAACGCGTCGACGAGCACGGCGGCGAGGCGAACGCGCACCGGGGTCGTGTAGCGATCGCGGGGAACGAACACGAGGCACGAGACGAAGCGCCCGTATTGCTCGTGGTGCACGAACAACCGGACCCGACGGCGTTCCTGGAGCGCCAGGATGCCCATCGCGATCTCGAGGAGGTCGTCGGTGTCGATCTGGAACAAGTCGTCGCGCGGATAGCTCTCGAGGATCGCGATGAGATTCTTGTAGTCGTGGCCGGCCGGGGGGAGACCGGCGCGGGCGATCACTTCCGAAACCTTGCGTCGCAGCACCGGGATGTCGATGGGGCTGCCCGTGTAGGCCGACGACGCGTAGAGGCCGAGGAAGCGGTGCTCGCCGATCACGTTGCCGGCGTCGTCGTACCGCTTCACGCCGATGTAGTCGAGGTAGGTGGGGCGGTGCACCGTCGAGCGGGCATTGGCCTTCGTGAGCACGAGCAGCGTCCGCTCTCGCGCCTTGGCCCGGATCGCGGCCGGAAGCCGGGAGAAGCTGTCGGAGGTCTTCGTGTGCTCGGCCGTGGCCCGCTGGCGCAGGATGCCGAGCCCGCTCCCGGGAGCCGCCCGCAGCACGTCCCCGCCGTTGGCGTCTCGTTCGAGGTCGTACCTGCGGTAGCCGAGGAACGTGAAGTGCTGGGCCACCATCCATTGCAACAGGGCGCGCCCCTCGGCGAGCTCTTCGGGATCGCACGGCGGTTGCTGCAACTCGAGCTCGCGGTCGACCGCGTCGGCCGTTGCGAGCATCTTCAACCAGTCGCCGGTCGCGGCCCGCACGTCGACGAGCACGCGTTCGATGTCGCGGCGCAGGGCCTCGAGGATCTCGACCGACGTCTCGCGGTCGACCTCCACGTGGAGCCACGACTCCTGCGTGGCGTTCCCGGTGTCGGCGGCCGCGCGCACCGAGGTCAGCGTGCCGTCGGCGGTGCGCGTGACGTCGAAGATCGGGTGCACGATGAGGTGCACGCCGAGATCGTGGCGGTCGATCGCCATCGAGACCGAGTCGACGAGGAAGGGCATGTCGTCGTTGACGATGTCGATCAGCGTGTGCGGCGCGTCCCAACCCTCCGACGCGAGCGTCGGCGTGTACACCCGGACGACCGCCTCGCCGGGTTGGCGGATCGCGCCGAACTTCCAGTGCGCGATCGCGGCGCGCGCGAGATGGTCGGCGTCGGCAGCACTGAGATCGTCGATGGTGCCGTGGGCGTAGTACGTCGTGACGAAGGCTTCGACACTCTGGTCACCGTTCGAGAGCTCGACGGCGAGACGGGCGACTTCGGTGCGAAGTGCCTCGCGCGACTCCTGCTCCGACGGCACGCTCCGGACCATACCGGCCCGTATGCTCCGGGCATGGACATCGCCGCGCACCTGGAACTTGCGCTCGAGCTCGCGGACGCGGCCGACGAGATCACGATGGCGCGTTTTCGGGCCTCCGACCTCGTCGTCACGACCAAGCCCGATCTGACGCCGGTCAGCGAGGCCGACCAAGCCGTGGAGCGCGCCATCCGGGAACGCTTGGCCGACGCGACGAATCACACGGTGCTCGGCGAGGAGTACGGGTCGCGTGCCGGCGCCGACGACGACGCCGAGTACCGATGGATCATCGACCCGATCGACGGCACCAAGAGCTACGTGCGCGGCCTGCCGATCTGGGCGACGCTGATCGGCCTCGAGCACGCCGGCGAGCTCGTGCTGGGTGTGGCGTCGGCGCCGGCGCTGCATTCGCGCTGGTGGGCCGGTCGCGGGCTCGGCGCGTTCCGCGCCGGTGAGCAGATCTCGGTGTCCGCGATCACGGAGCTCGACGACGCGCAGATCTCGTTCTCCTGGGACACCCGGGAGCGATTCGACGCCGGCGGCATCGGCGAGAAGCTGCTCGCGCTCGCGCACCGGTGCTGGCGCTTCCGGGGTGTCGGCGACTTCTGGCAGCACGTGCTGGTGGCCGAGGGCGCCGTCGACATCGCGATCGATCCCATCGTGAACCTGTGGGACATCGCCGCGCTCGTGCCCATCATCGAGGAATCCGGTGGGCGTTGGAGCACGACCGACGGCGGCACCGACGTGAACGGCGGCAACTTCGTGTGCACGAACGGGCCGCTCCATGACGCAGTGCTCGCGGCGCTCGCGTAGCCTGCGCGCCGGCGTCGGGATTCGGGTTCGAGAGCGGAGAGCATGGCTACGGCGAACGTCACCGTCGGGATCGACATTGGCACGTCGTCGGTGAAGGCGATCGCGGCCGACGACGACGGCAACGTCGTCGCGCGGGCCCGCGTGCCCCACGACTTCCATGTGCCGAGTCCGCAGCGGTTCGAGCACGACGCCCGGATCGCCTGGCACGACGGACCCCAGCGCGCGCTCGAGGCGCTCGGCGACATCGACGCACGCGCGGTGTCGGTGGCCGCGATGGTCCCGTCGCTCACCGCGGTCGACGACGCCGGGCTCCCGATCACGCCGGGATTGCTCTATGGCGACGAGCGGGGGCACCAGGCCGAGAAGTCGAACCAGCCCGAGCGCGGGGAGCTCGCCCAGTTCTTGCGCTGGCAGGCCCACGAGCGGCCCGACGCGCGGGGCTACTGGATGGCCCAGGCGGTCGCGAACCATGCGTTGTCGGGGCAGGCGAACATCTCGTTCATCGTCGCCGCGACCGCGGGCGCGCTGTTCGACTGGAAGGGCTGGGACGAGAAGCTCCTCGCCGAGTGCGGCGCGCGCAACGAGCAGATGCCGGTGATCGGCCCACCGGGCGCGGCGCTCGGCGAAGTGATCGGACGCGACAACTGCGTGCTCGAGGGCGGCTCGGTCGACGCGTTCGCCGAGCAGCTCGTGGCCGGCGCGAGCGCGGTGGGCGATGTGCTCGTGATCCTCGGCACGACGCTGATCGTGTGGACGGTCGTGCCCGAGGCGGTCGAGGTTCCGAACTACTACGCCATGCCGAACACTGCGGCGGGGACATTTCTCGTCGGTGGTCCGAGCAACGCGGGCGGGTTGTTCCTCAACTGGGCGACCGCGCTGCTCGGCGACGCGCAGGATCCGGTCGATCCGGCCCGAGTGCCCGTGTGGGTGCCGTACCCGCGCGGCGAGCGGGTGCCGCTCCAGGATCCCGACCGCCGCGGACAGCTCGTCGACCTCGATCTCACGCACGGACCGGCCGCGGCGCGTCGCGCCGCGCTCGAGGCGACCGCGTTCGCCGCGCGCCGCATGATCGAAGCGAGTCCGGTGCCCGCGACGCGCATCGTCGCGACCGGCGGCGGCACCCGGCTCGACGGGTGGGTCGAGGCGATGGCCGATTGCACCGGCCTCCCGGTGCACGTGAGCGCGATCCCGGAAGGCGGCGCGCTCGGTTCGGCGTTCCTGGCGCGGCTGGCGTGCGGGCTCGAGACCTCGATGACCGACGCGACCCGCTGGGCGCGGACGTCGCGCGTCGTCGATCCGTCGCCCGCGTGGCAGTCACATGCCGACGCGCGCTATGCGCGGTTCTGTGAAGTGGCGAGCTGAGTCCGAGACCGGGAGACAGTCGTGGCACTGGACATCAAGATCGATCGCGAGGCCTGCATGGGCTCGGGCAATTGCTCGTTCTGGGCGCCGGGGGTGTTCGATCTCGACGATGACGGCATCGCGATCGTGGTCGACGTGACCGCGGCGGGCACCGACAAGATCGTGCTCGCCGCGCAGGGCTGTCCGACCCAGGCGATCGCCATCTTCGACGGCGACACGAAGTTGGCCTGAGCCGGCAGCCGCCGTCCCGGGACTGGCCACGTCGCCGTGCAAACGAGCGGGACTCCGGGGTCTGAGGGTCCCGAGCTCGGCGGGCTCGGCGTCTCCCCTCAGAGCGGCGATGGGCAGCGACTCAAGCAGCCTGGCGGCACTCCGATAAGTAGACGTGAACTTCTGCGCGGCGTGCGGCGAAGGTCTGCCGGCGGCGGCTCGCTTCTGTCCGTCGTGCGGCGGAGCAGTCGGCGAGCTCGGTCGAGCAGCGGAGACTGGATACGCGGCGCCTGGCACTCATCGCATCGCAAGCGCGCTTCCGCCGCTCTCGAACCGTGCCCCTCGTGTTCGATACTCAGTTCTCGACGAACTGGCACCGTTTCCGCCATTCGCCTCCCGGGTCGCGGCCTGGCTGATCGACCTCGCCGTCGTCGGCGTGCTGATTGGCCTCGGTGTCAGCTTGGGTAGCTGGCTGCTGACATCGGCAAATGACCAATTCGGCAACCCGCTTCCGAACCACGCGGCTCGCACTGTTACTGGCGCGATCGTGCTCGTTGTCTTCATCGTGTGCGCGCTGCTCTACATGCCGCTCGGTGATTGCAGCGCCGAGGGTCAGACACTCGGAAAGCAACTCGTCGGATTGCGAGTTGTTCGTGCACGGGATGGTCAACCGCTCACCTTTGCGCACGCCCTCGGACGGTTCCTCGCCCGCATCGCGGACGTCTACAGCGTGGGCCTGCTCTGGGCAGCCGTTGACCCCTACGGTCGCACCTTCCACGACCATCTGGCGAGCACCGTGGTCATCGACGTCAATCGTTCGTTCTCGTCCGAAGCCGCGCCGAGAGCGTCGGCCGAACAAAAGACTCCAAGCCCAGTTGGCAGCTGAGATCGCCCGGCGATTATCTGCACTACCGAGCTCATCTCGGCCCAGCCGCGCGTCGATCAGGCGATGAACTGCCGGACCGTTCCCGCGGGAGAGCTCGCAGGCGAGTAGTCGCGCAGCTCTTGTTCCCACGTGGTCGCGTCGAACGCGTGGAGGCTTCCGTTGAACGCGCCGACGCACGGCTGGTCGACGACGGTGACCTCCTGCGCGTCGCTCGCGAAGGTGACGGCGTAGACCGTCTCGTTCCCGTTGCTCACGCAGCCGAGGCGCGCTCCGGGGAACGTGCGCAGCGAGTTGGTCTGCTTCTCGAAGCGCGCCGCCGCGGCCGGGAGCAGCAAGCTGCCGCCGGCGAGGGTCGAGCCGCCCTTCGAGATCCGGTAGCGACACACCCGCACGTTCGCGGCCGCGATCGGGACGAACGTCTTGGTGAGTCGCCCGACGCCGGGATTGATCGCGCCGGCCGGCGGGCGCGGCCGGCACGTGACGAGGTCGGCGCGGACGAAGTGCGGGTCGGTGACCGACGGGTACGGTTGGCCGACGCAGGCGCCGCTGAGCGTCCAGCGGCCGCTCCGACGCTTCGCCGTCACCGACGCCTCGCCGAACTGGAGCAGATGATCGGGCTTCGTCGCGTCGAACGTCGCGAAGTCGTGCGTGATGGAGGTGAGCGACCAGGCCGCCGGGTCGAAGTGGCCGGTCGGCCCGGCGAGCACTGCTTCCGGCGTCGCCGCGGAGAAGTGTGAGCTCAGGCCGACGCCCGCGCACCCCTGAGCGGCCGCCGGCGGGTACGTGCGGGCGGCCGGCCGCGCGGTCGAGACGTGCGGCGGAACGCTGACGGTCGACGGTGACGAGACGACCGAGGTCGTGGTCGAGGTCGAGGGCGTGGCCGACTGCCGGGTTCCGCCGCTGGAACAGCCGACGCCGACGAGCGCGAGCGCCGCCAGACCCACGCACAACCGCCGCCCCGCAATCATCATGCGCAGTATGACGCCGGCGCCGGTGCGTCGGTTCCCTCGAGTTGGTTCGGGCGGGGTGCGTCTGCGACGATCCGGACATGGCGATCGGGATCACTGAAGAGCACGAAGAACTCCGGCAGGGAGTCAGGCGGTTCGTCGATACGAACGTCCCGCCGGCTGCGGCGCGTGCCGTGGTCGACGGCGGCGCCGACGCGCGACCTCCGTTCTGGGCCGCGCTGTGCGAGCCGGGCTGGCTCGGGCTGCACGTGTCGGAAGATCACGGCGGCGCGGGCTACGGGCTCGTCGAGCAGGCCGTGGTCGTCGAGGAGCTCGGTCGCGCGTGCGCGCCCGGCCCGTATCTCGCAACCGCCCTCGCCGCGGCACTGCTCGAGGAGAGCGGCGGCCCGGCAGCTGCCGCGTGGCTGCCGAGGCTCACGGGCGGATCGAGCGCCGGTGCGGTCGCGCTGAGCGGCGCGCGTCCCGTGCTCGGTGCGCACGATGCCGACGTGATCGTCTGCGAGCTCGGCGGCACCTGGTACGCCCTCGATGCCGGCGCGGTGCGCGCCAAGGAGTTGCCGAGCATCGACCTGACCCGACCCGTGGCCCTGCTCGACCTCGACGGCGTGACCGCCCGCGACGATCAGATGCTGCCCGGCCTCACGGCCGAGCGGGTGCGCGACCTCGCCTCGGTGTTGCTCGCGGCCGAGGCCGTCGGCATCGCGCAGTGGTGCGTCGAGACCGCGGCGGAGTACGCCAAGGTGCGCGTGCAGTTCGGCCGCCCGATCGGCCAGTTCCAGGGCGTGAAGCACCGGTGCGCCGACATGCTCGCGCGCACCGAGCTGGCACGCGCGGCTGTGTGGGACGCCGCGCGCGCCGCGAGGGACGCCGGCAACGGCGACGGTCTCGCGATCTCGGCCGCGGCCGCGCTCGCGTTCGATGCCGCGTTCCTCAACGGCAAGGACTGCGTGCAGACGCTCGGCGGCATCGGGTTCACCTGGGAACACGACGCGCATCTCTATCTGCGGCGCGCCATCACCCTGCACCAGATCGCGGGCACGCCCGACGAGTGGCGCGTGCGCGCCGCGCGCGAGGTTCAGGGCGGGGCGCGCCGGCGGCTCGCGGTCGATCTCGGTCCGGAAGCCGAGTCGCACCGCACCGAGGTGCGGGCGCTGCTCGACGAGGTCAAGGACCTCTCGCCGCGCGAGCAACGCGAGCGTTTCGCACGCGACGGCTACCTCACGCCGGGCTGGCCGAAGCCGTGGGGACGCGACGCGAAGGCGCTCGAGTTGCTGGTGATCGAGGAGGAATTCCGGGCCGCGAAGGTGCCGCGGGCGAACATCGGCGTGGGCGCGTGGGCGCTGCCGACCTTGATCGTGTACGGGTCGCCCGAACAGCAGGAGCGGTGGATCCTCCCGACGTTGCGCGGCGAGATCAACTGGTGTCAGCTCTTCAGCGAGCCGGGCGCGGGTTCCGACCTGGCGTCGCTGTCGACGCGCGCGACCCGCGTCGAAGGCGGTTGGGTGCTCAACGGCCAGAAAGTGTGGACGTCGATGGCGCGCGAGGCGCAGTGGGGTATCTGCCTCGCGCGCAGCGCGCCGG
>Ga0265325_10003254_pt1 | contig 10688 bp, 13 predicted proteins | sample 41420metaG_FD_202090 | JGI IMG/M metagenome (GOLD analysis project Ga0265325, IMG submission 202090) | Rhizosphere microbial communities from Carex aquatilis grown in University of Washington, Seatle, WA, United States - 4-14-20 metaG | ecosystem: Host-associated > Plants > Roots > Rhizosphere...
GCACGCCGAAGGCCAGCGCGTCCAGCGCGAGATCTCCGGCTATGCCCAGCTCAGCCAGGCCGCGATGAAATCCACCCGCATGATCGCCGACAATGTGGCGCAGTGGAAGCGCGCCGCGGACGGCCTTCGCAACAGCTGACGCCTTTTCGTCCAGACCGTCATTGTCGCCGTTCCGGGATGGTCCCAAGGACCAGGCCCGGAACGGCGATGATGTTTGACCGATCCCCCCTTGAACTTGCCGGGCCCGTGCCGCGACCAAGAGCAGGCGCTGTCACGGGCAGCGGATTCTTCGGGGAGACAGGTCTTGATAAAGAGCATTCGGCCGGACAAGACCGATCCGATTCCGTTGCGGACTGAGCCGCCCCGGATGGGCACCATCATGGTCCGCTTCGTCGGATTGCTGGTCGTGGCCGTGATCGTGCTGGCGCTGATCTGGAGCCGCTGAATTTCCGCCAGGCTCGTGATTTTTGCCGGGGCGATCTGGCGCTATGGTTAGCCAATCCTGACTTACTCGTTGGCGACCGCGGGGCTTTCCAGCGAAAAGGCGCCGTCGGCATAGCCCTTGACCACCATCCCGGTCGTGAGCATCACCACCAATGTCACGGTGGCGAAGATAAAGCCCACGAGTTTCAAGCCGGTGCGGTCCGCCATGGTCGTCCCCTCAGAAATGTCCCCGTGTCATTATGACCGGCACAAGGTTCAAAATGCGTTAGCGGGGAAATCGTTCCGGCCGCGCCGTCGCGCCGAATCAGGCGGCGGCGTCCCGCCGCGGCACGAAGGCGGTGGCGAGAAAGGAAAACACCGGTTCCCCGCGCTGGTTGGTGCCGGTGTTGCGGGCCTGGACGATGCCCCATTCGGGGCGCGAATCCGACGTCCGCAGCGATTCGACCTCGCTGAGGAAGCTGATGGTGTCGCCCGCCAGCACCGGCTTGATCCAGCGCAGTTCGCGAAAGCCCGGCGACGGTCCCCAGACCGCGACTTTCTCGCCGCGCGCGGCGGCCTCCTGCGCCTGGCGCTTGCCGTCGGCCACCATCAGCTTCATGCAGACCGACCCGACATGCCAGCCCGAGGCCGCAAGCCCGCCGAACAGCGATTTCCGCCCCTCCTCTTCGTCGAGATGGAAGCGCTGCGGGTCGAATTGCGCGGCGAAGTGCTTGATGGCGTCGGCGGTGAAGGTAAACGATCCCACCTCGCGCCGCTGCCCGACCTTGATGTCCTCGAAAAAACGCATCAGCCGGCCTGCTCCGCCGCGGCGCCGGCACGCCGCTCCACGATGATCGGCGACACCATTTCGCACAACAACTGCCCCGCGGCGTTGCGGACCAGCGCCTTGAAGGTCACGATGCCGGTCGTGGGACGGCTGCGCGAAACCCTCGCCTCCATGACCTCGATATCGAGCGTGAGATCGTCGCCGGGGCGAAGCGGCGCCAGCCAGCGCAGCTCGTTGACGCCGGGCGAGCCCAGCGACGCGGTGCGGCCGATATATCCGTCGAACATCATCCGCATCGTGATCGAGCACAGGTGCCAGCCCGACGCCGACAGGCCCTTGAGCATCGATTTCGCCGCCGCCTCCTCGTCGAGATGCATCGGCTGCGGATCGAATTCGGCGGCAAAGGCAAGGATTTCCTCGCGCGTGACGCGGCGCGGGCCGAATGTGCCGAAATGGCCGGGCGGGAAATCTTCGAAGGTCAGGGTCATGGTGGGGGATTGTGGCACCGTAGCCCGATTGTGGCCGCACTTTGCGGCAATCTCAAGCGGTCTGCCCGCATGGCTCGTGCTCTGCGAGTGGGTACCGCTCTTCGGTGTCCCCGACCTTGCCCGGGACGACATTCGGGGTCAGGTCCTGTGCCGTCTCTGGCCGGGTTCCAACGAAGCTGATATTCGACGTGCTGGGGGAGAACAACCGATGTTTGAATTTGGGGATTTGTTTCAGTGGGACCGCTTCATTACGCCCACCATTATCAAGACCTTCTACTGGCTGGTGATCGCCTTGATTGTGCTGTTCGGCCTGTCCGGCATCTTTTCCGGCCTGGCGGCGATGGCCATCAGCCCGTTCGGCGGGTTCATCCTGCTGCTGTCTTCGATCGCCAGCGTGGTCGTCGGCGTGGTGTTTTCGCGCATCGCCGCGGAATTCATCCTGATCGTGTTTCGCATCAACGAGCATCTCGGCGCCATCCGCGACCAGGGCCAGATGCGGTAGCAGCGTCCATCTCCTCAAGTTCACCTTCATCCTGAGGAGCCGCGCGCTTGCGCGGCGTCTCGAAGGATCGGCTGCAAGTGCCTGTTTTGTCGTCCTTCGAGGCTCGCAAGCGCTCGCAACCTCCGGCGATAACGGCGAAGCCGTTACGCAGGGGATGACGTATTACGTATTGAACCGGAAATGCATGACGTCGCCGTCGGCGACGACATATTCCTTGCCTTCGAGCCGCAACTTGCCGCCATCGCGCGCGCCGGCCTCACCGCCGAGCGCGACGTAGTCGGCATAGGCGATGGTCTCGGCGCGGATGAAGCCTTTTTCGAAATCGGTGTGAATGACGCCGGCGGCGGCCGGCGCCTTGGTGCCGCGGTGGATGGTCCAGGCCCGCGCCTCCTTCGGCCCGACCGTGAAATAGGTGATGAGGTCGAGCAGCTGGTAGCCGGCGCGGATCAGGCGATCGAGCCCGGCTTCCTCGAGCCCCAGCGTTTCCAGAAAGTCCGTGCGCTCCTCGCGCGACAGCGTCGCGATCTCCGATTCGATCTTGGCGGAGATGGTCACCGCGACCGCGCCTTCCTTCTTGGCGTGTTCGGCCACCGCGTCTGAAAACTTGTTGCCCTTGGCGGAGGACGCTTCCTCGACATTGCAGACATAGAGCACGGGCTTCGAGGTCAGGAGGCCCAGCATGCCAAAGGCGCGCTCCTCCTCTGGCTTGCGCTCCAGGAACCGCGCCGGCCTGCCCTCGCGCAACAGCACCAGCGCGCGGTTGACGAGGTCGAGCTGCTCCTTGGCGTCCTTGTCGGCGCCCTTTGCCTTCTTGGAGAGGTTGTCGACCCGCTTCTCGAGGCTGTCGAGGTCGGCGAGCATCAATTCGGTCTCGATGGTCTCGATATCGGCGAGCGGCGCGATCTTGCCTTCGACATGGGTGATGTCGGAATCCTCGAAGCAGCGCACCACGTGGGCGACCGCGTCGACTTCGCGGATGGTGGCGAGAAACTGGTTGCCGAGGCCTTCGCCCTTGGAGGCACCGCGCACCAGGCCCGCGATATCGACAAAGGTGAGCCGCGTCGGGATGATCTGGCCGGATTTGGCGATCTCCGCCAGCTTGTCCAGCCTGGGATCGGGAACCGCGACCTCACCGACATTCGGCTCGATGGTGCAGAACGGATAATTCGCCGCCTGGGCGGCCGCCGTCTCCGTCAGCGCGTTGAACAGCGTCGATTTGCCGACATTGGGCAACCCGACGATACCGCATTTGAATCCCATGATGTGTCCTGAAACCTGTTGGTCACGACGGCACGCGCGTTACGCAGCGCCGCCATCTTCCTTGTCGAAAAATCCCCTGGCCTGCAGCGCCAGATGCACCTTGTTCTGGAACGTCGAATCGCCGCCGCCGGCGAGCAGCCCGGCATTGTCGGCGACCGCTTCGCAGAGCGCCTCGACCCACGGCGCGTCGCTCTTGGCAAAATCCGACAACACGTGTCCGTGCACCAGTTCCTTGATGCCGGGGTGACCGATCCCGAGCCGCACCCGGCGATAGTCGTTGCCGATATGCGAGGAGATCGAACGCAGGCCGTTGTGGCCGGCGATGCCGCCGCCGACCTTGACGCGCACCTTGCCCGGCGGCAGTTCGAGTTCGTCCTGAAACACGGTGATCTCGCCTGCGCTGAGCTTGAAAAAATTCGCGGCTTCCTGAACCGCGCGCCCGGACTCGTTCATGAAGGTCATCGGCCGCAGCAGCACGACCTTCTCATGATCGAGCGTGCCTTCCGACGTTTCGCCCTGAAAGCGGCGGCGCCACGGTGCAAAACCATGACGCCGCGCGATTTCACCGACGGCCATGAAGCCGATATTGTGCCGGTTATGCGCGTATTTCGCGCCGGGATTGCCGAGCCCAACAAAGAGTCGCATGAGGCGGCATCCCGCGCTCGATTACTTCTTCTTGTCGCCACCGCCGGCAGGCGCCTTGGCGCCGGCCGCAGGCGCTTTCGCACCAGCCGCGGGGGCCTTCGCACCAGCCGCAGGCGCCGCACCCGCCGCAGGCGCGGCAGCCGCCGGAGCCGCACCGGGCGCAGCTGCAGCACCAGCCGCCGGCGTACCCGCCGCCGCAGCAGCCGCAGCCGCCTTCTGCTCTTCGGCAAAGCCCGACGGCGGCACGATGGTCACGAGCGTCACGTCTTCACGCGACAGCGACTTCACGCCGGTCGGTAATTTGATGTCGGACAGATGCAGCGAGTGACTGATTTCCAGTGCGCCCACGTCGGCTTCGACATATTGCGGAATGTTGTCGACCGAGCATTCCAGGTCGATGGTGTGGGTGACGATGTTCACCGTGCCGCCGCGCTTCACGCCGGGCGCACTTTCCGCATTCTGGATGTGCAGGGGAACGCTGACGCGGATGGTCGCGCCTTCGCCGAGCCGCATGAAATCGACGTGGATCGGAAAATCGCGCACCGCGTCGAGATGGAAGTCGCGCGGAATCACGCGGTGCTTCTTGCCCTCGAGATCGATGTCGTAAATCGTGGTGAGGAACCGTCCGGCCAGGATGCGCTGGCGCAGTTCGGCATCGTCGACCGAAATGGCCACGGGGGGCTGGTTGTTGCCATAGATCACTCCGGGCACTCTCCCGGCGCGACGCTCTGCCCGGGCGGCCCCCTTGCCGCTCTTCGGACGTGCGGTCGCCTTCAATTCCTTGACGGTCGCCATCTCTCTAAGTCCTTGTTTTCTAAAAAGTTAAAGGCCGCATCGCGGCCCGGTTGCACTCCACAGCAAGCCTCCAGGGGTGCGGGGGCTGCGGACGTGGCGGCGTTCTAGCCCCAAAGTCCCGAAATGACAAGGAAATGCGGGGATTTTTGTGAGGGTTTTGGGTCAGGGAACCGCCCAAGCCCGTCATTGCCGGGCTCGACCCGGCAATCCATCCTACCCGTCGGTCTTCAGGTTGCCGACGGCGAAATGCCGAGCTTGGCTTCCAGCACCGCGATCCGCGCCTTCAGCGTCTCGTTTTCCTCGCGGGCCAGCCGCGCCATGTCCTTGACCGCCTCGAACTCCTCGCGCTTGACGATGTCGAGGTCGCGCAGGATTTTTTCGGCCTGATTGCGGACCACCGCATCGACCTCGCGCTTGACGCCCTGGGCGGCGCCGGCGGCGTCGTTCATCAGACGCCCGATCTCGTCGAAAAACCGATTGTTGGTCTGGGTCATCTCTGGTCGATCTCCGGTCGGCTGCGCACGGGTTGTTCCAGCAGACAATGGCGATCGGAGCGGCACAGTTCAAGCCTGATCCGGTCGCCTGACACGGCCTGTTGCCTTGTCATGTTACGGTTTCCTTGTAATCGTATCGATCGTCAGAGCCAAAAAAACGCAAAACCGAGAAGCGAGCAGAAACGCCCCATGATCGACCAGCAGATCGAAATTCCCACCAAGGACGGCCATACCACAACCTTCATCACCCATCCCGAGCGCGGCGGGCCGTTTCCCGTCATCATCTTCTACATGGACGCTCCGGCGATCCGCGAGGAACTGCGCGACATGGCGCGCCGGCTGGCCACCTCGGGCTATTACGTGATGCTGCCGAATCTGTACTACCGCTCCGGCGTCATGGAATTGGGACCGATACCGCCGGACCCGGACGCGCCGGAGCGCAAGCGGATGTTCGGATACATGAACTCCATCAACATTCCCCTGGTCATGGAAGACACCACGGCACTCCTCGCCTATGCCGACAAGCAGCCGGCCGCGAACGCGAAGATCGTCGGCACGGTCGGCTACTGCATGAGCGGACGATACGCCGTCAACGCGGCCACGTATTTCCCGGACCGGGTCAAGGCCGCGGCCTCGATCTACGGCACGCACCTGGCCACCGACGAGCCCGACAGCCCGCATCTGGCCGTGGGCAAGACCAAGGCCGAGCTCTATTTCGGCTGCGCCGAAACCGATATCTACGCGCCGCAGGAGATCATCGACAAAGTCACGGCATCGATGAAGGGCGCCAACGCCGAGGTCGAGATCTATCCCGGCACCCATCACGGTTTTGCGTTTCCGAAGCGTCCGGTCTATCACCGCGACGCCGCCGAGCGGCATTGGGAACGGCTGCTGGCGCTTTATCGCCGCAACCTTTCCAAGTAAGCCGCAGGCCCGATGCCGTTCCTCACCATTGCCTTTCCGGTGTTCGACCCGATCGCTGTCGCGATCGGGCCGTTCGCGATCCGCTGGTATGCGCTGGCCTATATCGGCGGCATCGTGCTGGGCTGGGTTTACGCGCGCTCGCTGATCAAGAACGAAACACTGTGGGGCGGGCCGGTGCCGATCACGCTGCCGCAGATGGACGATTTCATTCTCTGGGTCACGCTCGGCATCATCCTCGGCGGCCGCACCGGCTACGTGCTGTTCTACAATCTGCCGTTCTTCGTGGCGCATCCGGCCGAGATTTTCGAGCTTTGGAAGGGCGGCATGTCCTTCCACGGCGGCTTCCTCGGCTGCGTCGCCGCGGTGATCCTGTTTTGCCGCAAGAACGACATCCCGATCCTGTCGCTCGGAGACATCACCACCGCGGTCGGACCGATCGGGCTGTTCCTCGGGCGGCTCGCCAATTTCATCAACAGCGAATTATGGGGCCGGCCGGCGGATGCCAGCGTGCCCTGGGCGATGGTATTCCCTAATGGCGGACCGCTGCCGCGTCATCCGAGTCAGCTTTACGAGGCGGGGCTCGAGGGTATCGTGCTGTTTACGATTCTGGCCGTGATGATCCGTTTCGGCGCCCTGAAGCGGCCGGGGCTGATCCTCGGCAGCTTCATCATGTTTTACGGTCTTGCGCGGATCACCGGAGAATTCTTCAGGGAGCCCGACCCGCAGCTCGGATTCCTGTGGGGCGGATTAACCATGGGCATGTTGTTGTCGGTGCCGATGGTGATTGCAGGCGCCATCCTTATTGTGCTGGCATGGCGCTCGCCGAAGCGCCAAGTGACATCAGCCGAAAGCAGGCCGTGACCGAATATTCGCCGCTGCAATCCGAGATCAAGAGGCTGATCAAAACGTCCGGGCCGATGCCGGTCTGGCGCTACATGGAGCTGTGCCTGACGCATCCGGAGTTCGGCTATTACGTCTCGCGCGATCCGCTGGGACGCGAGGGCGATTTCACCACTGCGCCCGAAGTCAGCCAGATGTTCGGCGAATTGCTGGGGCTGTGGGCGGCCTCGGTGTGGAAGGCGATCGGCTCGCCGTCGCTGTTGCGGCTGATCGAACTCGGACCCGGCCGCGGCACCATGATGGCGGATGCGCTGCGCGCGCTGCGGGTCCTGCCGCCGCTCTACCAGTCGCTCAGCGTGCACCTGGTCGAGATCAATCCGGTGCTGCGCGAAAAGCAGAAGTCGATGCTGTCGGGCGTGCGCAATATCGCCTGGCATGACGGCATCGACGACATCCCCGACGGGCCTGCGGTGATCTTCGCCAATGAATATTTCGACGTACTGCCGATCCACCAGGTAGTGAGGCGCGAGACCGGATGGCATGAGCGCACCGTCGAGATCGACGCCGGCGGCAAGCTGGTGTTCGGCGCAGCCAGCGAGCCCACCCCGCGCTTCGAGGTGCTGTTGCCACCGCTGGTGCGCGCAGCTCCGGTGGGCGCGGTGTTCGAATGGCGGCCCGACGCCGAGATCATGAAGATCGCAAGCCGCGTGCGCGATCAGGACGGCGCCGCGCTGATCATCGATTACGGCCATATCCGCAGCGACGCCGGCGATACCTTTCAGGCCATCGCCCGCCACAGCTTCGCCGATCCGCTGAAAGATCCCGGCCAGGCCGACGTCACCGCCCATGTCGATTTCGAGGCGCTGGCACGCGCCGCCGAGGATGTCGGCGCACGCGTCCACGGCCCGGTGCCGCAGGGCGAATTCCTCAAACGGCTCGGGATCGAAACCCGCGCGGTGACGCTGATGGCGAAGGCCAGCCACGAGGTCTCCGAGGATATTTCGAGCGCGCTGAAGCGGCTGATCGGCGGCGGCCGCGGCGGCATGGGATCGATGTTCAAGGTGCTGGCGGTCTCCGAACCCCACCTCGATGCGCTGGCGGGATTCGAGGACGGGCCGCTGGACGACGGGATGGAACGGCCGTGACGCTCGCTTCGCCGCTGCTCTCGGCCATTCCCGGCCTGCGCCACGCCTTCTTCACCCGCGACGGCGGCGTCTCCGGCGGCCTTTATGCCAGCCTCAATGGCGGCATCGGATCCAGCGACGATCCCGGCAATGTCGCGGAAAATCGCCGGCGGATGGCAGAACAGATCGGCGTCACGCCCGAAAATTTTCTCAGCGTCTGGCAGATCCATTCGCCCGACGCGGTGGTGGCGTCAGGTCCCTGGCCCGGCGAGCGGCCGCGCGCGGACGCCATTGTCACCCGCACCGAAGGTCTCGCCATCGGCGCCACCGCGGCCGATTGCGGACCGATCCTGTTCGTCGATCCCAACGCGCGCGTGATCGGCGCGGCGCATGCCGGCTGGAAGGGCGCGCTGACCGGTGTTCTCGAATCCACCGTCGCGGCGATGGAAAAGCTCGGCGCCGAGCGCAGCGGCATCGTCGCGGCCATCGGCCCGCTGATCCGCCAGCCCTCCTACGAAGTCGGCGGCGAATTCGTCGAACGCTTCATCGAGGCCGATGCCGAGAACACCGTCTTCTTTCTTCCCTCGACCCGCGAAGGCCACGCGATGTTCGATCTCGCCGGTTTCATCCGGATGCGGCTGGAAAATGCCGGCGTGCTGATGATCGACGATATCGGCGTCGATACTTATTCCGATGAACGCTTTTATAGTTACCGCCGCTCGGTGCACTGGAAAGAGCCGGATTATGGCCGACATGTTCACGCCATCGCGCTGACGCGCGAATAGCACAATTGGACTTTTGCGTTCGCGCCACAATCCCTGCCCTAGACCTTAACGCATTTTAACGATATCGCTCTGGGCGCGATGAGGGACGTCATTACCATCCTGAACCGGGCCTGCCGGACCGTGCCGCGCGCGGCCGCGACCGCCATGCTGCTCACGATCGCCTGCGGGCTCGGCGGCTGCGCCGGCGGCGGTGCTGCGAACGATTCCTTTGCGATGGCCAGCGCCGGCACCGGCGCGGGCCCCACCGTCGCCTTCGAACAGATCGACGGGCCGCCGCCGCAGGTCTTCGACCGCATGGTGGGCGTGCTCGACAGCGAATCGAAGCTGCGCAGCCTCTCGATCGTCTCCCGCGAAGGCGCCGCCGCCTACCGGGTGCGGAGCTATCTCTCCGCCCAGGTCAATCACGGCCGCACCGTCATCGCCTGGGTCTGGGACGTCTACGACCGCGACCAGCAGCGGGCCTTGCGGCTTTCCGGCGAGGAGCCGGCCGGCAAGGCCGGGCGCGACGCCTGGGCGGCGGCCGACGACTTGGTGTTGCGGAAAATCGCGCAAGCGGGCTTCAGCGGGCTGACCGCCATGATCAACGGGACCGGGCCCGCGGATACCCTGCCGCCCGCCCCCGCCACGCCGGGCAAACGCGGCCCCGCGGTCGCAGACGCCGACGTCGACGCGCCCCCGCCTGCCTCCGGTCAATTCAGCGTCAGCGCGCTCGGATACACCGACCATTAGCCAAATCATGGGCATGGCAGCCATTTTTGACCGGGAAAACCGGGCCTATGGGTTGCCAGCCGAGCTAACTCCTTGATATCACCACGCCGTCACCATTGCCGGTCTCGTGGGTATCCCGATATGCTGAATATTGTCTCCAGCAAGGCGCGGGGAGAAGCAACGATGTCGGCCAAGAATGGCTCCATCAAGCTCGTCGCCGGCAATTCCAACCCGGCTTTGGCGCAGGCCATCGCCGGCGGACTTAACCTGCCGCTGACCAAGGCCGTGGTCAGGCGCTTCGCCGACATGGAAATCTTCGTCGAGATCCAGGAAAACGTCCGCGGCTCGGACGTCTTCATCGTCCAGTCGACGTCGTTTCCGGCCAACGACCATCTGATGGAGCTGTTGATCATCACCGACGCGCTGCGCCGGGCCTCGGCGCGCCGCATCACCGCGGTGGTGCCCTATTTCGGCTACGCAAGGCAGGATCGCAAATCCGGCTCGCGCACGCCGATTTCGGCCAAGCTGGTGGCCAATCTGATCACGCATGCCGGCGCCGACCGCGTCATGACGGTCGACCTGCACGCCTTGCAGATCCAGGGCTTCTTCGACATTCCGACCGACAATCTCTTCGCCTCGCCGGTGATGGTGCGCGACATCAAGGAGCGCTTCGACCTCGACAATGTCATGGTGGTGTCGCCCGACGTCGGCGGCGTGGTGCGCGCGCGCGGCCTTGCCAAGCGCATCAACACTCCGCTCGCCATCATCGACAAGCGCCGCGAACGCGCCGGCGAATCCGAGGTCATGAACGTGATCGGCGATTGCGCCGGCTATACCTGCATCCTGGTCGACGACATCGTCGACTCCGGCGGCACGCTGGTGAACGCCGCCGACGCGCTGCTCGCCAACGGCG
>Ga0265325_10003261_pt1 | contig 10670 bp, 7 predicted proteins | sample 41420metaG_FD_202090 | JGI IMG/M metagenome (GOLD analysis project Ga0265325, IMG submission 202090) | Rhizosphere microbial communities from Carex aquatilis grown in University of Washington, Seatle, WA, United States - 4-14-20 metaG | ecosystem: Host-associated > Plants > Roots > Rhizosphere >...
GTCGGGCACGACAAACCGCTCGACCGACTGACGGCGGTCTTCGGCGCGCTGGTGGTCATCGTGATCGCCATGATCGTCTTGGACGATCTTGGTCGATTCGCCGCCCCACCGAATTTCCCAGCGCTCCATCTCGGCGATCCGTTATGTGTCCCTGAAAAAACGGGCCGCGGGAGGAATGGTTGCCTGGATATATACCGTGCTGCGGCGGATGAAACGGGAACCATTCCGTCTGCGGCATATTACGGCTGTTGGCCTGAGGCCATTGCGGCTTTATTGCGATTTGTCGGGCAAGAACCTCGTCAATGCTGGCTCTTGGGAAGCCGCAGCACGATGCCGTCCAGCGCGCCGGTCATCCGCAGCTGGCAGGACAGCCGGCTTTCGGGCCGCTGCTCCGGCGCGAAATCCAGCATGGTTTCCTCCATGTCGCTCTTGGGCGGCAGCGCCGCCTGCCACGCGGGATCGACATAGACCTGGCAGGTGGCGCAGGCGCAGGCCCCGCCGCAATCGGCGTCGATGCCGGGAACCAGGTTCTTCACCGCCCCTTCCATCAGCGACCAGCCTTCCGGCACCTCGACGGTGTGCGCCTTGCCGGAAGCCTCGATGTAGGTGACCTTGTATTTCGCTGCCATCACGCCGCCATCTGCTTCATCGGCACGGAAAGATCGGCCAGGCGTTCGGGCGCGATCTTCACCCCGTCGGCAATGAGCTTCTTGCCCACCAGATATTCCGGCGCTGCGTTGACCGCCTCAACCGCCGCCACGACGCCGCCGCGCAGATGGAACACGGCGAATTTGCGGCTTGCGGGATCGCCGCGCTGCACGATGGTGTCGGTCGGGCGCGCCAGCCCGGCGATCTGCAGCTTGAGGTCATACTGATCCGACCAGAACCACGGCACCTCGCTGTAGGTCCTGGGCCTGCCCACCATCGCCAGCGCCGCATGCTTGGCCTGGTCGATGGCGTTCTGCACGCATTCCAGCCGCAGCGCCGTGCCTTCGCGCCCGACATGGCGGGTGCAGTCGCCGGCCGCCCAGATCGCCGGATCGCCGGTCATGGCGTTGCGGTCCACCACGATGCCGTCGTCGCAGCCCAGGCCGGCGTCGCGCGCCAGTTCGTCATTGGCGACCACGCCGATGCCGACCAGCACGATGTCAGCGGGATAGGCCGCTCCGCCCGCGCGCACCTGTTCGACCTTGCCATTGCCCTCAAAGGCTTCGACCCCCGTGCGCAACTTCAGCACCACGCCCGCCTTCTGATGCTCCGCGGCATAGAAGTCCGACAATTGCGGCGACACCGAACGCGCCATCAGCCGGTCCATCGCCTCGAACACCGTCACATGCAGGCCGCGCTTGGCCGCCACCGCCGCCACTTCCAGCCCGATATAGCCGCCGCCGACAATGGCGATGCGCGCCCCGGCGGCGAACACCTCCTGCAGCCGGTCGACATCGGCGATGTCGCGCAGGTAATGCACCCCCGGCAGATCGGCGCCGGGACAGGCAATCTTGCGCACCCGCGTGCCGGTGGTCAGCAGCAGCTTGTCATATTCCAGCAGCCGGCCATCGTTCAGTTCCACGATGCGCTCGGCCCGGCGGATCGCCACCGCCCGCACCCCCAGCAGCAGGTCGCAGTCGGCCTCCCTGTAGAAAGCATCGGGCTTGAGGAACAGGCGCGGCCGCTCGAAGCTGCCCAGCAGATAGGCCTTGGACAGCGGCGGGCGCTGATAGGGCGGATAGGCCTCCTCCCCCGCCAGGGTGATGGCGCCCCGGAAGCCTTCGGCGCGCAGGGTCTGGACCGCCTGGGCTCCCGCCTGGCCGGCGCCGATGATAACGATTTTTTCGGGCATTCTGCGTTCAAATGGAAATCCGGGGCGCGGGCTAGCATGCCCTCCCCAAGAGCGCAATTCTCGCCCTTCCGTGGCCGGGTATCGCGGGTTAGAAGTGGGCGAATGGCGGCCATCGACGAGACATTCCGGGGCATGATCGCGCTGCCCGATCCGGCGGCGACGGCGGCGCTGGGCGCGGCCATCGCGGCGGAGTTGAGGACGGGGGACGCGGTGGCGTTGTGGGGCGAATTGGGCGCGGGCAAGACAACCCTGGCGCGCGGCGTGCTGCGGGCGCTGGGAGTGACGGAGAATGTGCCCAGCCCGACCTTCACCCTGGTGCAGACCTATGACACGGCAGGATTGCGGGTGAGCCATTTCGATCTTTATCGCCTCAAGCAGCCGCGCGAACTGGAACAGCTTGGCCTGGACGAGGCGCTGGCCGAGGGCGCGGTGCTGGTGGAATGGCCGGAGCGCGCCCCCGAAGCCCTGCCGCCCGAGGCGCTGCACGTGCGGCTCTCGGCGGCGGAAGGCGGCACGCGCGCCGCGCGCCTCACCGGCCCGGCGCGCTGGCGGGTGCTGGAGCGCGCCCATGTCTGAGCGCAACACGGCACGCCGCGATTTCCTCAGCCGGGCGGGATGGGGCGATGCCACGCTGACGCCGCTGCCGGGCGACGCCTCGACCCGCACCTATGCGCGCCTCGCGCTGGGGCAGCGCAAGGCGATGTTGATGGACCAGCCCCAGGGCGCCGAGACTCCGACGGCGCCGGAAGGCGCCAGCGCCGACGAACGCCGGGCGCTGGGCTACAATGCGCTGGCGCGGCTGGCGGGGGCGGATACCGCCCGCTTCGTCGCGGCAGCGGACTATCTGCGCAGCCGGGGCCTGGCAGCGCCGGAAGTCTATGCCGGCGACACGGCGCAGGGATTTCTCATCATCGAAGACCTGGGCGATGCCCTGTTCGCCGAAGTGCTGGCGGATGGCGGCGACGAGAAACAGTTGTATGAACATGCCGCCGAAGTTCTGGCGCATCTGCACGCTGAAGAAGCTCCGTCGCGCCTCGCCGCCGACAAGCCGCTGTTCGCCTATGACGAAGCCGCGATGCTGGCCGAGACCGACCTGCTGACCGAATGGTTCCTGCCCCTGGCGCTGGGGCGCCCGGCGCATCTGGAGGAACTGGCCGAGCATCGCCGGTTGTGGGCCGACGCCCTGTCGCGGGTGCCGGGGCGGCGGCACGCTTTCGTGCACCGCGACTATCACGCCCAGAACCTGCTGTGGCTGCCGTCGCGGTCCGGCGTGGCGCGGGTGGGCCTGATCGATTTCCAGGATGCGCTGGCGGGATCGCGCGCCTATGACCTTATTTCTCTCACAGAAGATGCGCGCCGCGACGTGTCGCCGGCGCTGGCGGAATGGACCGCGGCGCATTACCTGGCGGCGATGCGAGCCCAGGGCATCGCCGTCGACGAAGCCCAGTTCCGTGCCGAGATGGCGGTGATGGCGGCGCAGCGCAATGCCAAGATCGTCGGCATCTTCGCACGGCTTTACCGGCGCGATGGCAAGGCACGCTATCTCGCCCTGTTGCCGCGGGTGTGGTCGTATCTGGAACGCGATCTCGCCCACCCGGCGCTGGCGCCATTGCGGGCATGGTATGATCGCGTGATTCCGCGCGAAAAGCGGACGCTATCATTGGCCGAGGAAATAACGTGACCCTTCCCACCCGCGCAATGATCATGGCGGCCGGGTTGGGCACGCGCATGCGTCCGCTCACCAATGACCGGCCCAAGCCGCTGGTGACGGTGCAGGGCCGCAGCCTGATCGACCATGCCATCGACCGGCTGGTGGCGGCAGGCGTGAAAATGGTGGTGATCAATCTCCACTACCGCGCCGACATGCTGAAGGCGCATCTGTCGAAACGCCGCGACATCGAGATCCGCTATTCCGACGAGGCCGATGCCCTGCTCGGCACCGGCGGCGGTGTCGTCAAGGCGCTGCCCAATTTCCAGGGCGAACCCTTCTTCGTGCTCAATTCGGACTCGGTTTGGGTGGAGGGCTATGTGCCCGCGCTGGAATCGATGAAGCGCGTGTGGGACGACGGCGCGATGGACGGGCTGCTGCTGCTGGCCTCGATGACCACGGCGATGGGCTATGAGGGGGTCGGCGATTTCCGCATGGACGCCGCCGGGCATCTGAGCCGCGTCCCCGAGCGCGAGACCGCGGCTTACGCCTATACCGGAGTCCAGATCATCCATCCGCGCCTGTTCGACAACGCGCCCGAAGGCGAATTCTCGACCAATGTGATGTGGAACCGCGCCATCGCCAAAAAGCGCCTGTATGGCATCAAGCTGGACGGGGTGTGGATCCATGTCGGCACGCCGGAGGCGCGGCGGGAGGCAGAGACATACCTGGCCGCGCTCGCGCCGGCGTGACGCGCGCGCCGCATGTTTACACGATTGGGGCCAGCGCGCCCTTTGCCGAGACGCTTGCCCGGGGCCTGATTGCGCGGACCGGCTCTTATAATGGGCCTCCCGCTCTCGCGTACGGCCTTGACCCGCTCGCGCTGGCCTCCGCCATCGTCTATCTGCCGACCCGGCGCGCGGCGCGCGGGTTCGGCGACGCCTTCGCCCGGGCGCTGGGCGGCGCGGCGCTGCTGCCGCAGTTCCGCGCCCTGGGTGACGCCGACGAGGACGATTTGTTGTTCGACGCCGCCGCGGATGGCATCGAACTGCCGCCCGCCATCGCGCCGCTGCGCCGGCAGATGCTGCTTGCCGCCCTGGTGCGGCGCTGGGATGCGAAGGCGCGCGGCGGCACGTTGAGCTTCGCCCAGGCGGCGGCGCTGGCCGCCAGCCTGGCGGCGATGCTGGACGAGGTCCAGACCCAGGGCGTCGATCTGGCGAAGCTGAAGACCCTGGCGCCGCCGGAACTGGCGGAGCATTGGCAGAGCGTCACCGGCTTTTTGGATGTTCTGCAGGAAGAATGGCCGAAGGTGCTGGCGGCGGAGGATCGGCAGGACCCTGCGGCGCGGCGTTCAGCGGCGATCCGGCTGCTGGCGAAACGGCTGGCGGATGCGCCGCCGGATGGCATGGTGATCGCGGCGGGCTCGACCGGCTCCATTCCCGCGACGGCGGATTTGCTGGGCGTCATCGCGCGCTTGCCGAACGGCGCAGTAGTGCTGCCGGGACTGGATCGCGAACTGGATGCAGAAAGCTGGACAGGGCTCGATCCCGGTCATCCCCAGTATGGCCTTAAACAGTTGCTGGAACGCATCGGGCTGCCCCGCGCAGACGTGGAAGACTGGCACGCCGCCACGGCCAACCCGGCGCGCGAGACTTTGCTGCGCGAGACATTGCGCCCGGCGCCGACCACCGATGCCTGGCGCGACATCGCGGTGCGCGGGAGCGGCGAAGTCGCGGCGGGCCTCAAGGGCCTGACCTTGATCGAAACCCCCGATCCCGCCGGCGAAGCGCTTGCCATCGCGCTGGCGCTGCGCCAGGCGCTGGAGACACCGGGCCGCAAGGCGGCGCTGGTGACGCCCGACCGCAACCTGGCGCGGCGGGTCGCCGCCGAGCTGAAGCGCTGGAACATCGCCATCGACGATTCCGCCGGCCGCCCCCTCGCCCACGCCAGCGCCGGCGCGTTCCTCTGCCTGGTCGCCGAGGCGGCACAGGCGCGTTTCGCGCCGGTGCCGCTGCTGGCGCTGCTCAAGCATCCTTTCGCCACTCTCGGTCAGGACAGCGCGCCGTTCCGCGCCCGCGCCCGCGAGCTGGACCGCTGGTGCCTGCGCGGGCCGCGCCCCGATCCCGGACTGGACGGCATCGCCAAAGCCATCGCCCGGGCCGCCGCCGATTCCTACAACGCCGCCATCGCCACGCCGCTGGCGGCGCTGGCGGCATGGTGGAACGGCATCGCCACCATCCTGGCGCCGCTGGAGGAAATCTTCGCGCGCCAGGAGGCGCCGCTTGCCGCGTTGCTCGAAATCCATATCGACGCCGCCGAACATCTGGCCTGCGATCCCTCCGGCGCTTGCGTGCTGTGGCGCAATGACGATGGCGAGGCCGCGGCGCTGCTGGTTGCCGAGCTTCGGGAAGCAGAAGCCGGCCTGCCACCCATCGAACCGGATTCCTATCCGCCGTTGTTCCGCGCCCTCGCAATGAAGAGGCCTGTGCGCGCGCCGTTCGGCCGCCATCCCCGGCTGGCCATCCTGGGACCGCTGGAGGCGCGGCTGCAGCAATTCGATTTCACCGTGCTGGGAGGACTCAATGAAGGCGCCTGGCCGCGCGGCGCCGGCGCCGATCCCTGGTTCTCCCGCCCGATGCGCGCCAGCCTGGGCCTGGAGCAGCCGGAGCGCGGCATCGGCCTGTCGGCGCACGACTTCGCCATGCTGGCGGCGGGGCCCGAAGTGCTGCTCACACGGGCGCAGAAAGCCGATGGCGCGCCGACCATCGCCTCGCGCTGGCTGCAGCGGCTGTTGCAACTGACTCGGGGCCTCAAGCTGGCAGACGCGCTGGCGCCTGGGGCTGACCGCGACTTCAGCGATTTCGCCGCCCGGCTGATGGAGCTGCCCGCCGCACCGCGCCTGGCGCGGCCCGCGCCGGCACCGCCGGTGGCGGTGCGCCCGCGCCGCCTGTCGGTCACCGAGATCGAAACCTGGCTGCGCGATCCCTATGCGATCTATGCCAAGCATGTGCTCAAGTTGAAGCCGCTGGACCCGCTGGACGCGCCCATCGGCCCGCTGGAGCGGGGCAACGCCCTGCATCAGGCGCTGGAGGAATTCATCGCCGCCCATCCCGGCGCGCTGCCCGCCGATGCGCTGCTGGAACTGGCGCGGATCGCCGACAGTGTCTTCACCCGGCTGGCCATTCCCAGGGCGGCGCTGGCGGTGTGGCGGCCCCGCTTCCTGGACGCCGCCCGGGGCTTCATCGCGGTCGAGCGCGCGCGCCGCCCCGCCATCGCGCGCTCCTTCCTGGAAATCCGGGGGACGCTTGGCTTCCCCGCCCGCGACGGCGATTTCACCCTATCGGCGCGGGCCGACCGCATCGACCTGCTGACCGACGGCACGGCGGCGATCCTGGACTATAAGAGCGGCGCCATTCCCACCAAGGCCCAGGTGAAGCAGTTGCTGACGCCGCAATTGCCGCTGGAAGGCGCCATCCTGGCGGCGGGCGGCTTTCCCGGCATCGGCAAGCGCGTCGCCGAGGAGCTGATTTATCTGAGCCTTGCCGATGGCGAGAAAGCAGCCAAGCCTATGGAGATCGAGGACGCGGTGGCGCTGGCGGCGGAAGCGGCGCGGAAGCTGGCGGCCCGCATCGCCCTGTTCGACGATGCCGCGACGCCCTACCTGTCGCGGGTGCGGCCCTACCGCACCGACAGTGTCGGCGATTACGACCATCTGGCGCGGGTGCGCGAATGGTCGGCCTCCGGCGAGGAGGAGGCATGAGCCGCGACGCCTCCCTCATCGCCTCGGACCCGGAGATTTCCGCCTGGGTCGCCGCCAATGCCGGGGCGGGCAAGACCTTCACCCTGGCCAACCGCGTGGCGCGGCTGCTGTTGCTGCCCGACACCAAGCCCGAACGCATTCTCTGCCTCACCTTCACCAAGGCGGCGGCGGCGGAGATGCAGGGCCGCCTGTTCAAGCAGCTGGGCGAATGGTCGATGCTGCCGGACGAGGATTTGCGCGCCGAGATCGCCAAGATCGGCGGCGAGGCGCATGGCGACCTCAAGCGGGCGCGGCGGCTGTTCGCGGCGGCGCTGGAGACGCCGGGCGGGCTGAAGGTCCTCACCCTGCACGCCTTCTGCCAGATCGTGCTGTCGCGCTTTCCGCTGGAGGCGAATGTGCCGCCCGCCTTCGAGGTGCTGGACGAGCAATCGGCGCGGGAGATGATCGCCGCCTCCCGCCAGCGCGTCCTGGAGCGCGCCGGTGCGGGCGAGGCGCGGCTGCAGGCGGCGGTGACGCATCTGGCGACGGAGACCGGCGAGGCGCGGCTGACCGCGATCCTGGACGCGGCGCTGGGCGGCGACCGGCGCAGGCTGGACCGGCTGCTGGGGGAGGACGCCGACATCCCCGCCCTGGCGCGGCGTGCCGACGGGCTGGGCGCGGGCGAAACCGCGCACAGCGTGGCGCAGGATTTCTGCCGCGAGATCGAGGCGCTGCGCGACATGCACGATTGGCTGGACCGCGGCAGCGACAATGACCGCAAGGCAGCGGCGCGGCTGGCCCGGGCACTGGCGGCCGAGGACCATGGCGAACGCTTCGCGGGCCTTGGCAATTTCCTCGTCACCGCCGAGGGCGAACCGCGCAAGAATCCGGCGACCAAGGCGTTGGCCGCGGCGCGGCCCGACCTGCTTGCCCAACTGGTGGCGCTGCAGGCGCGCTTCTGCGATGCCGCCGCGCGCCGCCGCAAGGCCCGCGCCGCCGGGCTGGCAGAGGCGGCGCTGGTGCTGATCGATGCGGTGCGCCAGGACTTCTCCCGCGCCAAGCGGCTGCGCGGGGTGCTGGACTATGACGATCTCATCATCGAGACCCGCAACCTGCTGGACACGCGCGGCGCCGCCGCCTGGGTGCTCTACAAGCTCGACAACGGCATCGACCATGTGCTGATCGACGAGGCCCAGGACACCAGCCCCGAGCAATGGGAGATCGTGCAGAAACTCACCGCCGATTTCTTCACCGGCGCGGGGCGCGACCGCGCCAGTCCGCGCACCATCTTCGCGGTCGGCGACGAGAAACAGTCGATCTTCAGCTTCCAAGGCGCCGACCCGGCGCAGTTCGAGATCAACCGCCGCCATTTCGAGGCGGCGGTGGCGGGCGCCGGCCAGACCTTGCTGAGCCTGCCGCTCATCACTTCGCGCCGCTCGGCGCCGGCGATCCTGGAATTCGTCGATGCCGTGTTCGCCAGCCCCGAAGCGCGCGCCGGCCTCACCTCGGGCGGCGGCGAGATCAAGCACGAAGCCCACCGTACCGGCGCCAAGGGCGGCATCGAGTTCTGGCCAACCCTGAAGCCGGATGCGGACGAGGACGACGATCCCTGGGCGCCGGTCAATGCCGTGGCGAAGGACGGCCCGGTGGCGCGGCTGGCGGTTCAGGTGGCGGCGAAGATCGACGGCTGGCTGCGGGCCGGGGCGCGGCTGCCTGGGCATGACGCCCCGATCCGGCCAAAGGACATTATGATCTTGCTGCCCCGGCGCGAGCCGTTCGGCAGCGCGGTGATCCGGCAATTGAAGCTGCGTGGCATTCCGGTGGCGGGGGCCGACCGGGTGCGGCTGGACGGACAGATCGCGGCGATGGACCTGATCGCCCTGGGCCGCTTCGCGCTGCAGCGGGAGGACGATCTCACTTTGGCGGCGCTGCTGCGCTCGCCCCTGTGCGGGCTGAGCGAGGAAGACTTGTACAATCTTGCCCAGGGCCGCGCCCGCGACCTGTGGAGCGCGCTGATGGTGAATCAAAGCGCCTTCCCCACTGCGTACGGCTTTCTTTCGGCGATGCTGGAACGGGCCGATTATGCGCCGCCGTTCGAATTCTACGCCCATGCCCTCGCCGCGCTGGGGGGCAAAGAGAAGCTGCTGGCGCGGCTGGGGGCCGAATCCGCCGATGCGATCGATGAGTTCCTTTCCCTCACTCTGACACATGAGCAGAGTCATTCGCCGTCGCTGGAAGGATTCCTCGACTGGGTGGAGCGCGGCGGCGCGGAAATCCGGCGCGACATGGAGCGCGACCGCGACGAGGTGCGGGTGATGACGGTGCATGGCGCCAAGGGGCTGGAGGCCGACATCGTCATCCTGCCCGATACCGCCTCGCTGCCGGGCGGCCTCACCCGCAGCGACGCACTGTACTTCACGCCTGAGGGCGTGCTGTTCCCGCTTCCCAAAGCCGAGGCGCCGGACAGCGTGAAGGCCGCAAAGGCGGCGCGCGACGAGGAAGCGATGCGCGAACATCGCCGGCTGTTCTATGTCGCGCTGACTCGTGCCCGCGACCGGCTGTGCATCTGCGGCTTCGTGGGCAAGACGGGCGTGAAGCCAGGCTCCTGGTACGCGCTGGCCGAGGCGGCGGCGCGGCAACTCGATCTCGATCTCGCGCGCGGCGTGGACGAGATCCGCATCATCGGCACGGTGGAGGAGCAGGCCGGCGGCAAGGCCGCCGCACCTGCGGCGCGCCAGCCGCTGCCCGGCTGGATCGCGGCGCCTGCGCCCGCCGAGCCAGCCCTGCCGCGGCTGATCCGTCCGTCCGAGGCGGCAGGCGTGGAACCGGCAATGTTCCCGCCGCGCGATGCTTCGCGTTTCCGCCGCGGGCTATTGGTGCATGCGCTGCTGGCCCGCCTGCCGGACGTGGCGGCGGAGCGGCGGCATGCCGTCGCGCTCGCCTTTGTGCGCGGCCATGGGCTTGGCGAAGACGCCGCCGAAGGTTTGGTGCGCGAGACGCTGGCGGTGCTGGACGATCCCGAATTCGCTGCCGCCTTCGGCCCGAACAGCCGGGCGGAGGCGGGCCTGCTTGCCGACCTGCCGGAACTGGGAACAGGCGCGCGGATCAATGGCCGCATCGACCGCCTGGCGGTGACGGACGAAGAAGTGCTGATCCTGGACTTCAAGACCAACCGCCCGTCGCCCGCGCGCGAGGCCGATGTGCCGCCGGTCTATCTCGCCCAGATGGCGCTCTATCGCGCCGGAGCGGCGCACATCTTTCCGGGGCGGCGAATCGTCTGCGGCCTGGTGTTCACCGACGGGCCACGCCTGCTGCGGCTTTCCGACGCCGTGCTGGAGGCGCAACTACGCGAAATCGCTGTGAAATCCGCGCGGGACGGGTTGCCTTGACCGGGCCGGGGTGGGTTCCTAGATATGGTGCCACAGATTGCCCGAGGTTCAGCA
>Ga0265325_10003262_pt1 | contig 10665 bp, 11 predicted proteins | sample 41420metaG_FD_202090 | JGI IMG/M metagenome (GOLD analysis project Ga0265325, IMG submission 202090) | Rhizosphere microbial communities from Carex aquatilis grown in University of Washington, Seatle, WA, United States - 4-14-20 metaG | ecosystem: Host-associated > Plants > Roots > Rhizosphere...
GTCAGCACGGAAATCGTCGCATTGCCGGCGTAGCGCGCGGACAGGCTCGCCCGCACATTCGGCGCCGCCTCGACCAGATCGAGATGCCCGCTCGCCTGCGCGAGGAGGTCCGCCGAGGTCGCTTCGCCGCAGCCATAGTCGAGCACCGCGGCCTGCGGCGACGGCAGGTATTCGCGGATGTCCTGCGCGATGGTGCGGTAATGCACGTCGCGGTGCCGATCGTTCACATAGATCAGCGAATGCTTGGCGTTGTAGAAGCTGATCCAGTCCATGCGGCCTTATAGCAGAGCCTGGCGCCGCCACAGCTTGCGCAATGGCCCGTCGCCGCCGTGCAGCGGATCGCTGTCCGGCAGCGGCACCTTGGGGATGGTGGTCAACGCCTTGTCGCGCTCGGCCGGATTGTCGCCGCGGCAGAGATTATAGGTGCCGTCCGGCGGATAGCCGCCGACCACCAGGAAGTCGTCGCTGCCAAGGAGACGCTGATGGCCGGTGCCGGCCGGCAGAACGGCAATGTCGCCGGCCTCGAACTGCAGCATCTCGCCGCCATGCCCGCCGAGTTGCACGCGCGCCGAGCCGCGGGCAATGCCCAGCGCCTCGTGGATCTCGGCGTGATAGTGCACGAACGGAAACACGCCATTGCGCCAGGTGTCGCGGCCCCAGCCATTGGCCTTGAACAGGCGTTCGATGTCGGCGGCCGGATCGTTGCTGTGGGAGAGATCGAGCGCCGCCTTGTAGAGCAGCGCCGGCAGCGTTGGGTTGTTCGGCACCTTGCCGTCATCGGTGAAGTGGAACGTCAGCGGTTCGCTCGCCGCGGGCATGCGCAGCGTCACGCGCTCTTGCGCTTCGCCGCGCCTTTGGCTTCTCGCATCATCTCGACGAAACGCGTGAACAGGTAATGTGAGTCGCGCGGGCCGGGCGAGGCTTCCGGGTGATACTGCACCGAGAACACCGGCCGGTCCTTGAGCGCGATGCCGCAATTCGATCCGTCGAACAGCGAGAAATGCGTCTGCTCGACATTGCTCGGCAGCGTCGTCTTGTCGAGCGCGAAGCCATGGTTCATCGAGGTGATCTCGACCTTGCCGGTGGTGACGTCCTTGACCGGATGATTGGCGCCGTGATGGCCCTGATGCATCTTCGTGGTCTTGCCGCCGACCGCGATGCCGAGCATCTGGTGGCCGAGGCAAATGCCGAAGGTCGGCGTGCCGGTATCGATCACTTGCCTGATCACCGGCACGGCATATTCGCCGGTCGCGGCCGGATCGCCAGGGCCGTTCGACAGGAACACGCCGTCCGGCTTGAGCGCCATGATGTCTTGCGCCGAGGTCGTGGCCGGCACCACCGTCACCTTGCAGCCGCAGCCGGCGAGCAGCCGCAGGATGTTGCGCTTGATGCCGTAGTCGATGGCGACGACGTGGAATTCCGGTTTGTCTTGCCGGCCATAGCCTTCGCCCCAGACCCACGGCGTCTCGTCCCAGGAGAAGCGCTGCGCGCTGGTCACCTTCGGCACCAGATCCATGCCGACCAGGCCCGGCCAGTCGCGCGCCTGTTTCTTCAGCGCCGCGAGATCGAATTTGCCATTGGGATCGTGCGCGATCACGGCATTGGGTATGCCCTTCTCGCGGATCAGCGCGGTCAGCGCCCTGGTGTCGAGGCCGGACAGGCCGATCACGTCGCGCGCCTTGAGCCATTGGTCGAGATGCTCGACGGAGCGGTAGTTCGACGCCGCGGTGATGGCGGAATGCAGCACGACGCCGCAGGCGCCGGGGCGCGCCGCGAGGTTCACGCTCTCGATGTCGTCGCGGTTGGTGCCGACATTGCCGATATGGGGGAAGGTGAAGGTGACGATCTGCCCGGCATAGGATGGGTCGGTGAGGATCTCCTCATAGCCGGTCATCGCGGTGTTGAAGCAGACCTCGGCCACGGCGTGGCCGGTGGCGCCGAGCCCGATGCCGTCCAGCACGGTTCCGTCGGCCAGCACCAATAGCGCGGTGGCCTTGGGTTCGGACCATCCGCCGGACGATTGTTGCTGCGGGCTCATGATGCGTTCTCTGGGCTTCTATTTGCGCATTATATATGTCGAGGCAAGGGGCGGCATGAAGTGCTACACATCCATCGCTCATCAGCAAAATGAGGCCGATTCGTGCTCCGTGACGACATTAACAAAGCCCTGACCGACGCGATGAAGGCCAAGGACGAGCGCAAGGTTTCGACGCTCCGCATGGTCAACTCATCGCTGAAAAATGCCGACATCGAGGCGCGCGGCACCGGCAAGCCGCCGCTCGGCGACGCCGAGGTGTTGCCGCTGTTGCAGAAGATGATCAAGCAGCGCCAGGAATCGGTCGAGCTCTACAAGAAGGGCAACCGCGCCGATCTGGTGAAGCAGGAGGAGGAAGAGATCGCCATCATCTCGGCCTATCTGCCGAAGCAGATGTCGGAGGCCGAGATGGCCGCGGCGATCGACGAGGCCATCAAGGCGACCTCTGCCGCCGGCATGAAAGACATGGGCAAGGTGATCGGCCAGCTTCGCGGCAAATATGCCGGCCAGATGGACATGGCCAAGGCCAGCGCCGCGGTGAAGGCGAAACTCAGTTCGGCCTGACCGCCACGGCCGCCGCCGCCGCTTTCGGCAGCAAATCGGCCAACCGCTCGGCCCATTCGGTCTGGCCGGCGTCGGCGGCGATCAAATCGTGCCTGATTTCGATTGCGACGTGAACCAGCCCGCGCTGCTCGCCATGCACCGGGATCGTGTAATCGGTGTCGTCGGTGACGCTGTAAGGCTCGTTATCGCCGACCACCAGCGACGTGTCGGCGCGCAGCATGTCGAGCAGCGGCGCCGCCAATCCCCGGTAGCGATTGTAGAGCAGGCCACAATGCCAGGGCCGCGGGATGCCGCCGAACACCGGCGTAAAGGAATGCAGTGCGACCAGAATTGTCTTGCGGCCGGCATTGTCGCGCTCCTCGAGCCGCCGCGTGATCGTGTCGTGGTACGGCGCGAAAATCTCGCCAACGCGCGCCGCGGCCTCGCCCTCCGACACGCTCTCATTGCCGGGAATCGTCGTCACCTCGCTCACTTTGCTGATCGATGACGCAACGCCCGGCCTGCGGTTGCAGTCGATCACCAGCCGCGAATAGGGCTGCATGATCAGCGCGGCGTCGAGCCGGTCGGCGAGCTTGCGGCCGACGCCGGCAATGCCGATGTCCCAGCCGATGTGGCGGGCGAGGTCGGCTTCGGCGATGCCGAGCTTGACGCTGCGCGGAACGCGGCGTCCGGCATGGTCGCACACTAGGAGGAACGGTGAGGGTCCGGCGGGGCGATATTCCTCGACGGCCGCAGGTTCGTCGCTCGCCAGAAGCGGCATGGTTATTGAGTTCATCGGGTCATTGCCTGTCTATGCGCCACAGACTGCCGCTGTTTTCCGCAGCAGACCGCTTCATTTCGTCCTAGGCTTAGGGAGATTCGTCATTAGCTACCTGAAGCCATGAGTATTCCCTGTGCGACCGAACCTGACATGCCAGTGCTGACGATCCGCCACAAGACCGAATACCGTTACGCCAAGCCGGTTTCTTTCGGCGAGCACCGGGTGATGCTGCGGCCGCGCGACGGCCACGATCTCAAGGTGATCGCGCAGCGCATGACGATCAGCCCGGAACCGGTGTCGCTGCGCTGGATTCACGACGTGTTCGGCAACAGCGTCGGCATCGCGAAGTTCAACGGCCCGTCCGACCGGCTGGTGTTCGAAAGCGAAGTGACGATCGAGCACGAGCCCAAGCACGGCATCGAGCTGTCGCAGGGCGATGACGCTTTCCATTATCCGTTCGACTATTCGTCCGAGGAAATGCCGGATCTGCGGGACTCGATCAATCCCCAGCATCCCGATCCCGACGGCACGATCGAGGCCTGGGCGCGCCAGTTCGTCAGGCCGGACGGCCCGACCAACACCCGCGATCTCTTGACCGACATCACCCATGCGATTAAGCGGCAGTTCAAATATACCCGGCGGTTCGATCCCGGCGTGCAGGCGCCGCTCGATACTTTGGCGCTCGGCACCGGCACCTGCCGCGACTTCGCGCTGTTCATGATCGAGACGGTGCGCTCGCTCGGCTTTGCCGCGCGCTTTGTCTCCGGCTATCTGCACGTGCGGGCGCGCTCCGGCCGCGTCGGCGGCGGCTCGACCCACGCCTGGGTGCAGGTCTATTTGCCGAGCGCCGGCTGGGTCGAATTCGATCCGACCAACGGCATTGTCGGCAACCGCGACCTGATCCGCGTCGCCGTGGCGCGGGTGCCGCGCCAGGCCTTGCCGCTCTGCGGCACCTTCAGCGGGCAGCGATCCGATTCCCTTGGCATGAATGTCGACATTGATGTCATTGCCCAGGCATGATGGACGGGCCGGACAGGCCTCACGATGCTGATCAGGATCGGCTTTGAAATCGCCTATACCGCGCCGCAGCCGACGCCGATGGTGGTGATGCTCAGCGTGCATCCGTCGCGGGTGGCGGATCTGGTGGCGCCGGAAAACATCGTCTGCGATCCGCCGACGCCGCTCCATTATTATCACGACAGTTTCGGCAACTGGTGCGGCCGGCTGGTGATCCCGCAAGGCCGTCTCCTGTTGAGCAATCATGCCGTCGTTCGCGACAGCGGCGCGCCCGACCCGATCGTGCCGCAGGCGCAGCAAGTGCCGGTCGAGAACCTGCCGGACGACGTCATCCTGTTCCTGCTGCCGAGCCGCTATTGCGAGATCGACCGCATGATGGATCTGGCGTGGAGCCTGTTCAAGGACACGCCGACCGGCTGGGCGCGCGTCAAGGCGATCTGCGACTACGTCCACGGCCACGTCACCTTCGGCTATCAGTTCGCCGCGCCGACCAAGAGCGCGCATGACGTGCACGCCGAGCGCCGCGGCGTCTGCCGCGATTTCGCGCATCTCGCCGTCACCTTGTGCCGCTGCATGAACATTCCGGCGCGCTATTGCACCGGCTATCTCGGCGACATCGGCGTGCCGCCGGACGATTCGCCGATGGATTTCAGCGCCTGGTTCGAGGTCTATCTGTCCGGCCAGTGGTACACATTCGACGCCCGCCACAACAAGCCGCGGATCGGGCGCATCGTCATGGGCCGCGGCCGCGACGCCGCCGACGTGCCGCTGTCGACCAGCTTCGGGCGTACCGAATTGAGCCAGTTCAAGATTTTTACCGACGAAATCGTCGCGCCGGGGTCCGCCGCGGCGCAATGACGGGCCCCGCCGGCGGCACCGCCAAACTTGCAGAAATGCTCAAGCTGCGCTGAGCTATCGCCGGGGCGGTTCAGCGGCGAAATTTCGCCAAGGGGCATACTGTGCGCAGGCTGTTTTTGGTCGCCGCCATGCTATTGTTCGGCATGGCCCCGACCTCCGCTCAAAATGCTATTCCCGCCGATGTGATGAAAGACCTGGCGCCGACCGGCAAGGTCCGCGCCGCGATCAATCTCGGCAATATGGTGCTGGCGCAGAAGGACGCGGCGACCGGCCAGCCCAAGGGCATCACGCCGGAGCTCGCTACCGAGCTCGGCAAGCGCCTCGGCGTTGCCGTCGAGTTCGTGATCTTCGACAGCGCCGGCAAGGTGTTCGAGGCCAACAAGAATGGCGCCTGGGACATCGCATTTCTCGCCGTCGAGCCGGTGCGGGCCGCCGAAATCGAGTTCACGGCGCCCTACGTCATTATCGACGGCACCTATCTGGTGCGGGCGGATTCGCCGCTGAAGACTGTCACCGACCTCGACCGCGACGGCCTGCGCATCGCCGTCAACCACGGCGCGGCTTACGATCTTTATCTCAGCCGCATGCTCAAGCATGCCAGCTTGGTCCGCGCCGACGGCGGCACCGCCGCCTTGATGGCGCTGTTCGCCAAGGACAAGCTCGATGCCGTCGCCGGCGTGCGCCAGGCCTTGCAGGCTGCCGCCAAGGGCAAAAGCGACGTCCGGGTGATGGACGACAAGTTCATGGAAATCCGCCAGGCGATGGGTGCGCCCAAGGGCCGCGTCGCGGGCGCGCGCTATCTCAGCGCTTTCGTCGAGGACATGAAGGCCTCCGGTTTCGTCGCCGACGCGCTCAAGCGCAGCAACCAGTCCGCCGCGGTGGCGCCGCCCGCCGGGAAGTAAACGCAAGGACTGCGGTTTTCTCAGACCTCATCGATTTCAGTCACGCTTTTTCCAGACATCAAAAAACGGGCCGTGAGAGCTCGTGCCGTGCCGGGAGAGGATCAATGACGATCTCGCGTCTATGTCGGGCCCTTATCGCGGCCGCGGCGGCTTTCATCGCCGGACTTTCGTCAGGCCACGCCCAAAACAACGGGCCCGGCTACGTCGTCAGCTATGTCGAAGTCGCCCCATCGGCGCGGGCGCAAGCCCGCACCATGTTGCGCGCGCTACGTGACGCAGGCCGCAAGGAAGCCGGCAACAGCAGCTTCGACATTCTTCAGCGCATCGACCGGCCGCAGCATTTCGTCATTCTGGAAACCTGGACGGACGCCAAGGCGCAGGCCGATCACGCCGCGGCCGACAGTACCAGGCAATTTCGTGACAAGCTCAACCCGCTGCTGGTCGCGCCTTATGACGAGCGTCCGCTGGTTGCCGTCGCGACCCGCCCGTCCAAAAATCCGGGCGCGCGATCGATCTATGCCGTGACCCATGTCGACTTCGTCGGCGCCAAAAAGGACGAGGGCCTTGCCGCGCTCAAGCAATTGAGCGATGCCACCGCGAAACAGGCCGGAGTGCAGCGCTACGACGTGCTGCAGCAAACCAACAAGCCCAATCACATCACGCTGATTGAAATCTGGCGAGGCAAGGCCGCGCTCGAGGCGCATGAGCAGGCCGAGGCCACCCGCACGTTCCGCGCGGCGTTGCTGCCGATTGGCGGCGCCCTGTATGACCAGCGGCTGTTCCGGCTGGTCGATTGAGGCGCCGCCGTCAGTTGCGGAACGGCCGCTTGTCGCGATTGCGCGAGGATGCCGGCTGGTAGGCGACCCGCGAGTGGAAGTTGCAATAGGGCGAGCCTTCCGAAGATTCGCCGCCGCAGAAGAAGAAATCGGCCGAGCCCGGATCGCCGACCGGCCAGTGGCAGGTGGCTTCGGTGAGCTGCAGCAAGGTCTTGCGCTGCTCGGCCGGGATCTCGATCAGTTCCGGCTCCGGCTCGGCCTGATAGTCGTAGGCCAGCGCGGTATTGCCGCGCATCGAGCTGCGCGGAATCCGCATCATGTGGTTCGACGAGCGCGGCTTGCGCGGCCGCGGCGAGGACGACGACGGGCTCTTGGCGCGTCCCGACAGGCCCAGCCGGTGTACCTTGCCGATCACGGCATTGCGGGTGATGCCACCCAACTCGGCCGCGATCTGGCTGGCGGATAGCCCGTCCGCCCAAAGCTTTTTCAGCAATTCGACCCGTTCTTCGGTCCAGCCCATCCGGTTTCCCCATCCGCCCAATGACTTAAGCGGTCCCCGACAGAATCCTCCCCCGACGTTTGGCGCGGTTTTCCACGCCCTACGCTTACGCTCGGGAACCTTGGAGGCAGTCACCAGCACGATATGTCGTAGCTGGTAGCCCGAAAGCTACAATATCGGGTGACTCATGCGCAAGCGCCGCCAGCCCCTGGATTCACACATTCCTGTAGTTATCCCGTTAGAATCGGCACTTGCGGCATAATTGAGTCGAACGCCGCCGCGGCGGGCGTGTTGACAGGCTAAAGGCCGCAAATACAATGTGAATCAGTGCCGCCCAGCGGGGCGGCACATTTCATTTCGGCAAAGCTATCGATGAAAGTCCGGCGCCGTGACCTCGCATCTATTGCCGACTTATGCGCGTGTCGACCTCGCTTTCGAGCGGGGCGAGGGTGTTTGGCTGCTCACCGAGAACGGTGATCGCTACCTCGATTTCACCTCCGGCGTCGCCGTCAATGCGTTGGGCCATGCCCATCCTGATCTCGTCAAGGCGCTGACCGAGCAGGCCAGCAAGGTCTGGCACGTCTCCAATCTGTTTCGCATTCCGGAAGGCGAGCGGCTGTCCGAGCGGCTGTGCGAGGCGACCTTCGCCGACACCGTGTTCTTCCAGAACTCCGGCGCCGAAGCGATCGAATGCGCGATCAAGATGGCGCGCAAATATCAGTCGTCATCCGGCCGGCCCGAGCGCTACCGCATCATCACCTTCGAGGGCGCGTTCCACGGCCGCACGCTGGCGGCGATCGCCGCGACCGGCAACAAGAAATATCTCGAGGGCTTCGGCCCGCCGGTCGAAGGCTTCGACCAGGTGCCGTACAACGATCTCGACGCGGTGAAAAAAGCGATTGGGCCCGAGACCGCGGCGATCCTGATCGAGCCGGTGATGGGCGAGGGCGGCGTGCGGGTGGTGCCGCACACATTCCTGCGGGCGCTGCGCGAGCTGTGCGACCGGCACGGCCTGCTGCTGATATTCGACGAGATCCAGACCGGCTTCGGCCGCACCGGCGATCTGTTCGCCTATCAGCACACCGGCGTGATGCCGGACGTCATGGCGGTCGCCAAGGCGCTTGGCGGCGGCTTCCCGGTCGGCGCCTGTCTCGCCACCAGCGACGCCTCCAAGGGCATGACCGCCGGCACGCATGGCTCGACCTTCGGCGGCAATCCGCTCGCCATGGCGGTCGGCAATGCTGTGCTCGACATCATGCTCAAGCCGGGCTTTCTCGCCCACGTACGCAAGATGTCGCTGCTGCTCAAGCAACGGCTCGCCGAGCTCAAGGATCGCTATGGCTCGGTGATTGCCGAAGTGCGCGGCGAAGGCCTGCTGATCGGATTGCGCGCCATGGTGCCGGCCGGCGAGCTGGTCGATGCATTGCGCGCCGAGAAAATGATCACGGTCGGCGCCGGCGACAATGTGGTGCGGCTATTGCCGCCGCTGATCATCGACGAACCCGAAATCGCAGAGGCAATCGACCGCATCGATCACGCCTGCGCCAAAATCGCGAAAGCGCACGCACGGCCGAAGCAGGAGGCTACATCATGAGCGTCAACGGCGTGCGCCACTTCCTCGATCTCGACGAGATCTCCAAGAACGACCTGCGCGGCATGCTCGACGCCAGCCGCAGCATGAAGGCGCGCCGCAAGCAGGGTGACATCAGCCAGACACCGCTGGCCGGCAAGACCTTGGCGATGATCTTCGACAAGCCCTCGACCCGCACCCGCGTCTCGTTCGACGTCGCCATGCGCCAGCTCGGCGGCGAGGCGATCCTGCTGACGGGCCAGGAAATGCAGCTCGGCCGCGGCGAAACGCTGGCCGATACCGCGCGGGTGCTGTCGCGCTATGTCGACGCCATCATGATCCGGATTCTCGATCCGAAGGCGGTCGCCGAACTGGCCCGCTACGCCACCGTGCCGGTGATCAACGGCCTGACGCGGCGCTCGCATCCTTGCCAGGTCATGGCCGATGTCATGACGTATGAGGAACATCGCGGCTCGATCCGGGGCCGCACTGTGGCCTGGACCGGCGACGCCAATAACGTGCTGAACTCCTGGGCGCACGCCGCCGAGCGCTTCGATTTCCGGCTCAAGGTGGCGAGCCCGCCCGAGCTCAAGCCGAAGAAGTGGCTGCTCGACTGGATCAAGGCGGCGAGAGCCGACGTCAGCGTCGGCAAGGATCCCGAAGAAGCGGTCAAGGACGCCGACTGTGTGGTGACCGACACCTGGGTTTCGATGGGCGACCGTGACAGCGCCAGCCACCGCCACAACCTGCTCAAGCGCTACCAGGTCAATGCGCGGCTGATGGCCAAGGCCAAGCCCGATGCACTGTTCATGCATTGCCTGCCGGCGCATCGCGGCCAGGAGGTGACCGACGAGGTCATGGACGGGCCGCAGTCGGTGGTGTTCGACGAGGCCGAGAACCGCCTGCATGCGCAGAAGGGCATCCTGGCCTGGTGCCTGCACGCGCAAGGTGCCTGACCCTGGTGCCTGAGCCGTTGCGCGGCCGGGACTCGTTTTTCGCTTCCGTCGCGCTACATAAGGAAAATGAGCAGCCCAGACATCGCGATTCCCAGCCGCGCGCCGTCGGCCACCACGCCCGACGACACCATCACGCCGTTCGAAGTGTCGGCGCTCGATCTGCGCGGCCGCGTCGTGCGGCTCGGGCCGGCGGTCAACGAAATTCTCAGCCGCCATGACTATCCGGCGCCGGTCGCCAAGCTGATCGGCGAGGCGATCGTGCTCACCATCATGCTCGGCTCGGCGCTCAAGATCGAAGGCCGCCTCATCCTGCAAACCCAGACTGACGGCCCGGTGCGGATGCTGGTGGTCGATTTCACCGCGCCGGACAAGGTGCGCGCCTATGCCCGCTTCGACGCCGCGCGCGTCGAGGCCGCGATCGCCGCCGGCGAAGCCAAGGCCGGCAAATTGCTCGGCCACGGCCATCTCGCCATGACCATCGATCAGGGGCCGGACCTCAACCGCTACCAGGGTATGGTCGCGCTCGAAGGCGGCGACCTCGAAGCCGCGGCGCATCAGTACTTCACGCAGTCGGAGCAGATTCCGACCCGCGTGCGGCTGGCGGTCGCCGAGGAATTCCGCGCCTCAGCGCAGGGCCCGAAAAAGAGCTGGCGCGCCGGCGGTATCCTGCTGCAATTTTTGCCGCGGGCGCCGGAGCGCCGCCATGTCGCCGATATTCATCCCGGCGA
>Ga0265325_10003265_pt1 | contig 10660 bp, 10 predicted proteins | sample 41420metaG_FD_202090 | JGI IMG/M metagenome (GOLD analysis project Ga0265325, IMG submission 202090) | Rhizosphere microbial communities from Carex aquatilis grown in University of Washington, Seatle, WA, United States - 4-14-20 metaG | ecosystem: Host-associated > Plants > Roots > Rhizosphere...
CGCCGCCTGGAGCATTGCCAGGCTCTGGGTGGCCAGCAGCATTTTGCGCCGATCGACCCGGTCGGCCACCATGCCGCCGAACGGCGCGATGAAGAACACCGTCACCTGGGCGCAAAAGGTGGTCAGGCCAAGCATGAAGGGCGAATGGGTCAGACTATAGACCAGCCAGGCCTGTGCGACGGTCTGCATCCAGGTGCCCATCAGCGAGACGAGCTGGCCGGCGAAGAAAAGCCGGTAATTGCGGTGGCGGAAAACCACCAGCAGCGCCAGCGCCGAGGACGGCCTGGCCAAACCCGCCAGTTCCTGCTCGCTGGGCGGCTCGTCCGGCGGCGTGGCGGCGACGGACACAAGGTTCTCTTTCACGGTCCGGTCCTGCGTATTGGGGCGAAACCCGGTGTTTGCGCCCAGCGCGCTCCACGCTTTGGAAATATGTCGCAATCCCAAACGGCGTACACTGCGATCCGTTCCGGCTCAAGAGCGTCCTTGCGCCGGCTGCGCGCATTGACAGGCGGGCGCCCGCGTTTAGTCTCCGCGCACAGGTATGGTGTGGGCATGGCGAAGGATTACATCGGCTATCAGGCCTTGACCGACGCAGCGCTGCGCGGCGTGGTGCGCGATGCCTTGCGCCGGATCGAGAAGCAGGGGCTGATCGGCTCTCACCATTTCTACCTGACCTTCAAGACCCATTTTCCCGGCGTGGAGATTCCCGCTTTCCTGCGCGAGCAATATCCCGACGAGATGACGGTGATCCTCCAGCACCAGTTCTGGGGGCTGAAGGTGAAGGACGATCATTTCGAGGTGGCGCTGACCTTCCGCAAGCTGCCCGCCACGCTGGTCATTCCCTTCGCGGCGCTGACCGCCTTCTTCGATCCGGGCGTGCAGTTCGGCTTGCAGTTTAAGAGCGTCGACGGCGAAGCCAAGCAAGGCGGTCCGATGCAGATCATGCCGCCCCAGGCCGCGCCGGAGCAGAACGAGGTACCCGACGAGGAGCCGCCCAAGGAGGAGGCGCCCGAAAAACCCGCCGCCCCTGCCGAGGTCGTCAGCCTGGACTCCTTCCGGAAGAAATAATTTTCCCGAATCCGGCTATACTGACCTCATGAGCAAGACCCGCACCGAAACCGACACGTTCGGACCCATCGAGGTTCCCGCCGACCGCTATTGGGGCGCGCAGGCGCAGCGCAGCCTGCACAATTTCAAGATCGGTTGGGAGAAGCAGCCCGGCGCAATCGTGCGCGCGCTGGGCATCGTCAAGCGGGCGGCGGCCGAGGTCAACATGGAAATGGGGCGGCTGGACCCCAAACTCGCCAAAGCCATCATGGCTGCGGCGCAGGAGGTGATCGAGGGCAAGCTCGACGCGCATTTCCCGCTGGCGGTTTGGCAGACCGGCTCGGGCACCCAGTCCAACATGAACGCCAACGAGGTGATCTCCAACCGCGCCATCGAGATGCTGGGCGGAGAAATGGGATCGAAGAAGCCTGTTCATCCCAACGATCACGTCAATATGAGCCAGTCGTCGAACGATAGCTATCCGACCGCCATGCACATCGCGGCGAGCGAGGAGATCGTTCACCGGCTGATCCCCGCGCTGGGAAAATTGCGCAATGCGCTAAACGACAAGGCGCAGGCCTGGAAGGGGATCGTCAAGGTCGGCCGCACCCACACCCAGGACGCCACGCCCCTGACGCTCGGCCAGGAATTCTCCGGTTACACGCAGCAGGTAGAGAACGGCATAGAGCGCATCGAACAGACCTTGCCCAAACTGATGCAGTTGGCGCAAGGCGGGACGGCCGTGGGCACCGGGCTGAACGCGCCGGTGGGGTTCGCCGAGGCCGTGGCCGACAAGATCGCCGCCATCACCGGCCTGCCCTTCACCTCGGCGCCCAACAAGTTCGAGGCGTTGGCCGCGCACGACGCGATGGTGTTCTCCCACGGCGCGATCAACACGGTGGCGGCATCCCTCTTCAAGATTGCCAACGACATCCGCTTGATGGGATCGGGGCCGCGTTCGGGACTGGGCGAGTTGGCGCTGCCGGAGAACGAGCCGGGCTCCTCCATCATGCCGGGCAAGGTGAACCCGACCCAGTGCGAGGCGCTGACCCAGGTCTGCGTACAGATTTTCGGCAATCACGCGGCGCTGACCTTTGCGGACAGCCAGGGCCATTTCGAACTCAACGTCTATAACCCCGTGATGGCCTATAATTTCCTGCAAAGTGTGCGCTTGATGGCGGACGCGGCGGTGAGCTTCACCGATCATTGCGTGGAGGGCATCACCCCGCGCCTCGACAATATTAAAGCCGGCCTCGAACGCTCGCTGATGTTGGTGACGGCGCTGGCCCCCAAGATCGGCTATGACGCGGCGGCCAAGATCGCCAAAGCCGCGCATAAGAACGGCACGACGCTGAAGCAAGAAGCGGTCGGCGGCGGCTATGTCACGGCTGAGGAATTCGACCGCTTGGTGCGGCCGGAAGAGATGATCGGTCCGAAGTGACGCTCAAGAAGCGTTCCTTCTCGCTGTCGCGCCATCGCACGTCCGTAGCGCTGGAGGAAGAATTCTGGGCCGTGATCGACGCCGAGGCCGCCGTTTTGGGCATAAGCCTTGCCGCCCTGGTGAGCGACATCGACAAGAAACGCGGCGCGCGCCCGCTGGCGAGCGCCATGCGCCTTCATGCGCTTGCGGCGGCTCTGCACCGCGCATAACCTTTCGTCAAACCGGAGGCCGCCATGCTCACGCTTTATCACAGCCCGAAAACGCGCTCCTCGCGCTTTATCTGGCTGCTGGATGAATTGGGCACGCCCTATGAGATCAAGCTGGTCGGCATCCGCCGACGCGACGAGGGCGCGTGCGATCCGGCCAACCCGCATCCGCACGGCAAGGTTCCAGCGATCGTCCATGACGGAGCGCTGGTGTTCGAATCCGCCGCCATCGCGCTTTACCTGACCGACGCGTTTCCCGCAGCCGGCATCGGGCCGCTGGTGGGCGATCCCAAGCGCGGCGCCTATCTCAGCTGGCTCGCTTATTATACGGGGGTGATGGAGCCGGCCTTCGTCGGCAAGGCGCTGGGCTTTACCACCACCAACAGCACGACGGGCTGGGCGCCGACCGACGACGTTCTGGGTCACATCCACGCGGCGCTGCAGAAGGGGCCGTATCTGTTGGGCGAGAAATTCTCCGCCGCCGATGTTTTGTTCGGCAGCACGCTCTTGCTGTTCGGCGCCAGCCCGCTGGTGCCGCAACCCGAGCGCTTCAAGCCCTATGTCGAACGGCTCACGGCGCGGCCCGCTTACATCCGCGCCCAGGCAAAGGACGAGGGCCTCAAATAATGGCTGAAATCGTGAATCTCAAGCGCGCCCGCAAGGCCAAGGCGCGCCGCGCCAAGGAAGCGGTCGCCGAGGCCAACCGCGTCCAGCACGGCGTGGCGAAGAGCGCGCACAAATTGGCGAAGGCGCGAGCAAAAATCGCCACGAAGGACGTTGAGGCGCATAAGCTGGATAAGGACGCTTGAGGCCCTTACAATAGCCTCATGTCCCACGACTCGCGTGTTTTCCCATGAGCGGGCGCTATCACGATCCGCTGGATGAGGCGTTCGGCGAAAGTCCAACGCCTGCGGCGGCGCGTGAGCCGGCCTATCTTTCCGGGCTGAACAAGGAACAGCGCGAAGCGGTGGAAGCCACCGAAGGCGCGGTGCTGGTGCTGGCGGGCGCGGGCACCGGCAAGACGCGGGTCTTGACCACGCGGCTCGCCCACATTCTCGCCACCCGGCGCGCCTGGCCGGGGCAAATCCTCGCCGTCACCTTCACCAACAAAGCGGCGCGCGAGATGAAGGAGCGCATCGGCGCGCTGATCGGCGGCGTGGTCGAGGGGATGCAGTGGCTCGGCACCTTCCACTCCATCGGGGCGCGCATGCTGCGCCGCCATGCCGAGCTTGCGGGCCTCAAAGCCAATTTCACCATCCTGGACGCCGACGACCAGCTTCGCCTGATGAAGCAATTGATCGAAGCGGAGAATATCGACGAGAAACGCTGGCCGGCGCGCGCGCTCGCCTCCATGATCGACGGCTGGAAGAACCGCGGGCTGCGCCCCGAAGACGTGCCCGACGGCGACGCGCAAGGCTATGCCTTCGGCAAGGGGCGCAAGCTCTATGCCGATTATCAGGCGCGTCTCAAAGCGCTGAACGCGGCGGATTTCGGCGACCTGCTGCTGGACACGTTGACCGTATTGCGCGGCCATCCCGACATATTGGCCGATTACCGCGAGCGCTTCCGCTATATCCTGGTCGATGAATATCAAGACACCAACGTCGTGCAATATCTCTGGCTGAAATTACTCTCCGGAACCGGCGGCAATGTCTGCGTGGTCGGCGACGACGATCAGTCGATCTACGGCTGGCGCGGGGCGGAGATCGAAAACATCCTGCGTTTCGAGCGCGATTTTCCCGGCGCCAAGGTGATCCGCCTGGAGCGCAATTACCGCTCGACCCCCGCGATCCTTGGTGCGGCCTCGGGGCTGATCGCGGCCAACAAAGGCCGGCTCGGCAAGACGCTGTGGACCGAAGGCGAACAGGGCGACAAGATCAAGGTGCAAGGCGTGTGGGACGCCGAAGAAGAAGCGCGCGGCGTGGCGAGCGAGGCGGAAAATCTGCACCGCGGCGGGGCGCTGTTTGCGCAGATGGCGATCCTGGTGCGCGCCTCCTTCCAGATGCGCGAATTCGAAGACCGCTTCATTGCGCTCGGCCTGCCCTATCGCGTGATCGGCGGCCCGCGTTTCTACGAGCGCGCCGAAATCCGCGATGCGATGGCGTATCTGCGTTTGGTGGCGCAAGGCGACGACGATCTTGCGTTTGAGCGCATCGTCAACAAGCCCAAGCGCGGCATCGGCGACGCCAGCGTGCAGGCGCTGCATCTATTCGCACGGGCGCGGCAGGTGCCGCTGTTGGCGTCGGCGCGCGAGATCGTGGAGACCGACGAATTGCCGCCCAAAGCGAAGAAGGCACTCGGCGATCTCGCCGCCAATTTCGCGCGCTGGACGGCGACGGCGCAGCATCTGCCGCATACCGAGTTGGCCGAAATGATTTTGGACGAATCCGGCTACACCGACATGCTGAAGGCCGACAAATCGGCGGATGCGCCGGGGCGCCTCGACAATCTGAAGGAACTGGTGCGCTCGATGGAGCAATTCGAGTCGCTGGCGGCGTTCCTGGAACATGTCTCGCTGGTGATGGAGATCGAGCAGAACGAAAGCGGCGACCGGCTGAACCTGATGACGCTGCACGCCGCCAAGGGGCTTGAATTCGACACCGTGTTCCTGCCGGGCTGGGAGGAAGGGCTGTTTCCCTCCCAGCGCACGATGGACGAGAACGGGCTGGCGGGCTTGGAAGAGGAGCGGCGGCTGGCTTATGTGGGCCTGACGCGCGCCAAGCAGCGGATTTTCATTTCCTTCGCCGCAAACCGCCGCGTGCACGGAAGCTGGCAAAGCGCGTTGCCCTCGCGGTTTATTTCCGAGCTTCCTGAGGAGCATGTGGAAACCACGGTGGATGAAGGCTTCTATGGCGGCAATGTCGGCTTCCGCGACAATGCGGCGGGCAAGGAATTTGCTTCGACTTACGACAGCCCCGGCTGGCGCCGCGCGCAAGCGAACAAGGCGCAAGGGGCGCCGCGCGCGCGCCCGCCGCTGATTGAGGCGCAGGCGTTCACGGTGCAAACCTCCGATCCCTCCGCGACGCATTTTGCGCGCGGCGAGCGCGTGTTTCATCAGAAATTCGGCTACGGCATCGTGCGCGCGGTCGAAGGCAACAAGCTGACGGTCGATTTCGACAAAGCGGGCGAGAAGAAAGTGATCGATCAGTTCGTGACGAGGGCCTAGCCCTCGCTGTCATGGCCCGCGAATGCGGGCCACCCAGGTGATGAAGGGCACAACTATGGACACAAGAAAAGTCCGGGACCAACTGCGGCACATCATAAACGATGTCCCGAGGCCTGACGGTCATGGAAAAATCGGCAAGCAACTTCATAAAGACATCGTCGTCGCCCTCAAACAGGGAACTGGCTTACGAATTGAGAAAGAGGATAAGTTACAATTCCTGCGGCGGCAGATGCCAGTGTGGCGTGACAAAAACAGCAAGGGAGTTGTACCGACGATCAAGCAGCGAAAAATCGACATCATAGTTTATGACATTGACCTTCCAGTCGCCCTTATTGAAGTTGAATCGGATCTTGATGACCTTCAGCAGTCTGGCGTTTCTAATCGTGACGGACATTATGACGTGTTTAGTATCGCCAGATCAGCAGACGGAACCCATTTTCATTCATATAAATCGATTGAACGAATGGCGGCAGCTGCAATGTATCACTACCTTTATAAACGCGATCGCCTCTACCCGACCGCAGAATTGGCTCTCGAATATTTAGAAGCGTTGCATTCTGATGACCACACCGACCACAATCCATCGGCGTTGCCGATGTTCTTGGTAAGTGGCTCGTGCAAAAAATCCGAAATTCTCCAGAGAAGACTTAAGTCGTTAAATGCAGAACTGATTTGCAAAGGCTCGCGGTGTCACCTGGGTGGCCCGCACTAGGCGGGCCATGACGAGTGGGGTTTTCAGAGCGTTTCCGTCAAGTCCCGCCATTCGATATTGTTCTCCTGGATCAGATTTATTTTCCATTCGCGCTTGTATTTCTTGAGGCGGGTTTCGCGATGGATCGCGGCGTTGATGTCATCGAAGCTTTCGTAATAGACCAGCATTTTGACGGCGTATTTCTTGGTGAAGCTGGGGACCAGACCTTCGCGGTGTTCCCAGACGCGACGGGCGAGATCATTGGTGACGCCGATATAAAGCGTGCCGTTGCGCTTGCTGGCGAGGATATAAACGTAATAGGTCTTCGGCATTGGTGCGCGCGTCACCTGGGTGGCCCGCACTAGGCGGGCCATGACAGTTTAGGCTAGTTGCGAAATCAAATGAACCTCTCCCCTCCCCTCTGGAAAGCATCGGTCTATCTCACGAAAGCGGAGGCACCGAATGTCGCTGCGGCGTTCGAGTTGACGGGGCCGCAGGCGGTGCTGATCGCCGAAGAGCTGTTCGAGGACGAAGCCGTCGTCGAGGCGCTCTACGGCGCGGTGCCCGACGGCGATCTGCTCTCCAAGCTGGCGGGGCGCGAGGTGCGGGTCATCATCCTGCCCGATGCCGATTGGATCAAGCTAAGCCAGGAAGGTCTGCCGCCGGTGCGCGCCGGGCGTTTCTTCGTCTATGGCGCGCACGACAAGGGCAAGGTGCCGCACGGCGTCATCCCGCTTCGGATCGAGGCGGGCATGGCCTTCGGCACCGGCCATCACGAAACCACCGCGCTGTGTTTGGCGGTGCTGAGCGATCTTGCCAAGCGGCGGCGCTTCGCCAATGTGCTGGATCTGGGCTGCGGCACCGGCCTCCTCGCCATCGGCGCGGCGAAGCTGTGGCGGAGGCGCGTACTCGCCTCGGACATCGATCCCGAAGCCATCGCGGTCACGCGTGAGAACGCCGCGATCAACGGCGAAGCGCCGCTGGTCCGCGCGCTGGTGGCCGACGGGCTGACCCACCCCACCATCGCCGCGTCGGCGCCCTTCGACCTGATCGTCGCCAACATCCTGGCCGGGCCCTTGACCCATATGGCGCCCGCCATCGCCCATGCGCTCAAACCCGGTGGCGTTCTGGTGCTGTCGGGCCTGTTACGCTGGCAGGAAAATCTTGTTGTGAGCTATTACCGCCCGCATGGCCTGATCTTGCGCCGGATCCGGCGCGAGGGGGTCTGGGCGGCGCTGGTGCTTGAGCGACCCCGCGCCCGGCGCTAGGCTTGCTTATGGACAAGACATTTCAGAGTTTCGACGACCAATCCGATGCGGCCACTTGCGCGCCAAGGCTGGCCGTGCTGCGCGCCGAACTGGCCAAGCGCTGGCTCGACGGTTTCATCGTGCCGCGCTCCGACGAGCATCAGGGCGAATATGTGCCGGCGCGGGCCGAGCGGCTGAGCTGGCTCACCGCCTTCACCGGCTCGGCCGGGGCGGCGGTGGTGCTGGCCGAGCGCGCCGCGATCTTCGTCGATGGGCGTTATACGCTCCAGGTCCGCCAGCAGACCGACACGTCCTTGTTCGAGCCGCGCGACCTGGTGGCCGAGGGTGAGGCGGGCTGGATCGAAGCCAACGCCGCCAAGGGCAGCAAGCTCGGCTACGATCCGTGGCTGCACACCGCCGCCGCCGTCGAAGCGCTGAAAAAGGCGGTGGCCAAGGCGGGCGCGGCGCTGGTCGCCTGCGACACCAATCCCATCGACGCGGTGTGGAGCGACCAGCCGCTGCCGCCGTTGGCCAAGGCGGCGCCCCATCCCATCGCGCTGGCAGGAGAGAGTGCTGAGGCCAAGCGGATGCGCATCGCCGAAGCGGTGAAGAAGCACGGCGCGGACGCCGCCGTGCTCACCATGCCCGATTCCATCTGCTGGCTGCTCAATATCCGCGGCGCCGACGTGCCGCACACCCCGTTTGCGCTGTCCTTCGCCATCCTGAACGAAGACGGTTCGGTGGATCTGTTCATGGACGAGCGCAAAAGCTCGCCCGAGTTGGCCCAGCATCTGGGCAATGCGGTCAGGCTTCGCGAGCCTTCCGAATTCGTCGGCGCGCTTGACGCGCTGAGGGGCAAGACGGTCGCGGCCGATCCCTCCACCGCGGCCTCTGCGATCTTTGACCGGCTGGACAAGGCGGCCGCCAAGACCCTGCGCCTGCACGACGCCTGTCAATTGCCCAAGGCCTGCAAGAATTCCGTCGAAGTGGAAGGGATGCGCCGGGCGCACATCCGCGACGGTGTGGCACTGGCGCGGTTCTTTTCCTGGTTCGCGCGCGAGGCGATCAAGGGGCAGTTGACCGAGATCAGCGCGGCCGAACAGCTCGAAGGTTTCCGCAAGGCGACCGGGTCGCTGAGCGACCTGTCGTTCGATTCCATTTCGGGAGCTGGGCCGCACGGCGCGGTGGTGCATTACCGCGTCACGCGCTCCACCAACCGGCCGGTCGCGCGGGACGAGATTTATCTGATCGATTCCGGCGCGCAATATCCCGACGGCACGACGGATGTCACCCGCACCGTGATGGTCGGCACGCCGAGCGCCGAGATGAAGGACCGTTTCACCCGCGTGCTGAAAGGCCATATCGCGCTGGCGACCGCCGCCTTTCCCGAAGGCACCACCGGCGCGGCGCTCGACGCTTTTGCGCGAAGGCCGTTATGGGAGGCGGGGCTCGATTACGATCACGGCACCGGCCATGGCGTGGGAAGCTATCTGTCGGTGCATGAAGGGCCGCAGAGCATCTCCAAGCGGCCGATCACCCAGCCCTTGATGGCGGGCATGATCTGCTCCAACGAGCCGGGCTATTACAAGGCGGGCGAATACGGCATCCGCATCGAGAACCTGGTGGTGGTGCACGAATTGCCGGTGCTGCCGGGCGCCGAGCGCAAGATGCTGGGCTTTGAGACCATCACGCTCTCGCCCATCGACCGCGCGCTGGTCGAGGTGTCGCTGCTAACGGCGGGCGAGCGCCAATGGCTCAACGACTATCATGCGCGGGTGCGCGAAACGCTGACACCACTGCTGGACGGCGAAGCCGCCGCCTGGCTGGCAGAGGCGACGGCGGCTGTCTAGCCGCCCGCGATCAGCTTCAGCCAGGCGTCTTCGTCGATTACCGTGACGGCGAATTTCCGCGCCTCGGCGAGCTTGGAACCCGCGCCGAGGCCCGCGACCACCAGATCGGTCTTCTTCGAGACGGAACTGGCGACTTTCGCGCCCAGGCTTTCGGCGCGCGCCTTGGCTTCGGGGCGAGTCATCTTTTCCAGCGTACCGGTGAAGACGACGGTCTTGCCCGCGACCGGCGAGCCGGAGGTCTTCGCGGCTTCGACCGGCAGCACCTTGAGCTTTTCGCGCTGCGTCAGATGGTCGAGCACCGCAAGGTTGTGCTTCTCGTCGAAAAAATCCTTGATCGCTTCGGCGACGGTTTCGCCCACGCCTTCGATGGCGTCGAGATCGGCCACCGCATGGTCGCTTTCCATCGCCTCCACGAAAGTGTCCAGCGTGTGGAAATTGCGCGCGATCAGCTTGGCCATGGTCTCGCCGACATGGCGGATGCCGAGCGCATTGACGAACCGGTCGAGTGGAATGGTGCGGCGGCGCTCGATGGAGGCGATCATGTTTTCGACCACCTTGTCTTCTTTTTCTTCCTGCTTCGCCTTTTTCTTGACCGGCTCCTTGCCTTCCTTCTCGCGGCGCGCTTCGCTGAGTGCCGCGCGATGGTCGGATAAGAGTGTGCTCACGCGCCCGGCTTGGCGCGTCAAGGCGAAAATATCGGCGGGTTCCTTGATGAGCCCCTTGTCGTGGAACAATTCGATCAGCGTGCCGCCCAGTCCCTCGATGTCGAAGGCGTCGCGCGAGACGAAATGCTTGAGGCGCTCCACCGCCTGAGCCGGGCAGATCAGCCCGCCGGTGCAGCGCCGGTCGACATCTTCCTTGCCGGTTTTCTCGTCCACCTCGCGCACCGCATGGCTGCCGCAAGCGGGGCATTTCTTCGGGAATTCGTAGGGTTTGGCACCGCGTGGGCGCTTTTCCAAAATCACGCGAACGATCTGCGGAATGACGTCGCCGGCGCGCTGGATCACCACCG
>Ga0265325_10003266_pt1 | contig 10658 bp, 10 predicted proteins | sample 41420metaG_FD_202090 | JGI IMG/M metagenome (GOLD analysis project Ga0265325, IMG submission 202090) | Rhizosphere microbial communities from Carex aquatilis grown in University of Washington, Seatle, WA, United States - 4-14-20 metaG | ecosystem: Host-associated > Plants > Roots > Rhizosphere...
AGGAACAGGTGGCGCGGATCTTCGTCGATCAGGCGACGCAGCTTCTTGTCGGCCAGCAGCCCGCGCAGCGACGCCACCGTCGCCAGACAATTGCGGTACACCGTGCGATTGCCCGAGCCCAGACCTGCGAGCATCAACAGTTGGCGCTCGATGAACGGCAGCAGCCAATCCCCGAGGTAGCGCCCGGCCTCGTGGATGTAGCCCTGGGCCCTGGCCTTCTCACGACCGCGCAGCTTGTCCCCGCCCACGGTGTCGAAGCCGCGGTTGCCAAGCATGCGGGTCGCCTGCTTGAGCGCCACGGCGTAGCTCGACGCCGGCAAGAAAAGATACGGCGTCATCTCGGTTCGATCGAGGATCGACCCGAAGATCTCGTGGTACAGCTCGTGTTGTGTGGCGTTGCTCTTCAAGACCGCGGTGGCGCGTATTTCCCACGCGACGGGAATTTCTGCAAGGCGGGCTGCGCGCTACGGCGGGGCGCCATCCGCGAGCCAACGGTCGAGCACCAGCTTGCCGTTCGGCCCCACACCGTCGCCCCAAAGTGCCGCTGGCGGCATTTTCCCGGAATCGACGGTTCTGATGATGTCTGAGGCTTCGAAAAAAGCGCCGCGAGGCCCGCCGACGACATCGTTATACACGTCCAAACGAAATCGCGAGGGCGCGCCACGGTTGGGAGGATCTCCGTGACAAAGCAAGCAGTGATCCGCTAGCACCTGCTTCACGTCGGGATCGAAAGTCGGATGCTCGGGAGCTTGCGCGATATCCGCCTTCCCGAAATTGCAACTCCCCGGCACTGCAAATAGCGCAAACAGAAGGGCGCCCCGGCCGCTTCGTCGCAACCTTGCTAGAAGATCCATGCTGCTCCCGCGATGGTCAGGCAGCCTAAAGTGGCATAGCCAATCGCCAGGTGGGTCTTCGCATCCGTCTGAAGGCCATCAGGATTGCCTGCGTCGGCCTTGCGGGCCGTGTAGAAACCCAAAGCGACCTGGGCCACCATGCCCACGGTCGCTGCTGCCGCGGCGATCCTGTGAACCAGCGACGAATCGAACCGCAGTGGCTTCTTGTATGGCGTGGGGGCGAGCAGCGCGTAGGTTCCGGCAATCGCGAATGATAACCCTGTCGAATAGCCCAGCAATCGATGCGGCCAGAGGTAGTTTCCAGTGCGGCCGCCTCCACTTCCGTAGACATCATTGTAATTGAGTTGGCCTATGATCGCAGTGGTCGCCATCAGCGCCCACGTGGCGATTCCCCAGATCTGGTGCTTTCGCAGTCGAAGGCGTCGGAGGTTCGCGCTGTCCGCAAGGCGCTGGACATCATCGGGCGACGCAGTCGGTTTTTTGTCGTCGGTGAACAGGTCGAAGTTTAGTGCCGGACTCTGTGGATTCTGCGCGGCAGGTGTCGGCGGGACGGCCCCGGTTTCAGGTAGGACAACCGCGTCCGCCCCCGGCTTGGGAGCATTCGCTTGCTCCTCTGCGAAGGCCGGCCGCGCAAGAGCGGCGCCGGCGAGCACGAGGGCAATGCCTACACGAAACGTTTGCGGGAACATCGGCCCGTAAGATGCGGGGCCGAGATGTACGATGCAAAGAAAAAGCAGTATCGCTATACCGAATTGGCTCCGTGCCGCCGAAACCAGTGGCAGAATCTGCAGTGGCTCCTCGCACCAGATACGAAGTGGGCGATGGTCGTGGTAAGAAGTGCCGAACGTGCTTGGGCTCATAATTCTCCGACGATCGTCAGCTGCGCTTGCAGGCCTGGCTTGCCTTGCGCCTTTGCTGGCCTACGGGCAGGCCGAGGAGGCCCCGCCCGAGTCGGCAGCGGAGCATACGTCGTCCGCAGTGGCAGAGTCGCCTGTCCCAACGCCGCCCGCGCAAGCGGCCGGCCCGGGGCAACCGGCGCCGCGGACGACCGAACAACGGCGGGGAATCTTGCTCATGCCCTACCTTGGCTTCAGCATACCCGTTGGCAATGGTTTGACTGGACAGTATTCCAGTCCGCGGTTCGGTGGCCTCCTCGGTTGGCAGGTTGGCGAGCGGGTCTCGGTAAATGGGGAGTGCGACGTGGATTACGGGGATGGATTTCTGGATCCCCGGGGGCACTTCATCGATCTGACCATCAGTCCGCTCGTCAGCTTTGGGAAGGGCCAGCTCCGTCTCGGTCCGAAGATCGGTTGGTTCACGGGCAAGGAATCGAAGGATGCCATGTCGCAGACCACGGATGGCCTTCTGTTCGGCTTCAACCTTGGCCTCTTCGTGCCGTACCGAGGTGTCATGATTGGAGGGCTGTTCACCGGCAGCTTCCGCATCTTCACTTCCGCCGATCCGTTTGCCGGCGCCCGCCACACCCTCGGTCTCGTGGGCGGCGTGCTGCTGTAGCCTCCAGCGCATTTTGCATTTCGACCGCGCCGCCGCTCGAATCTTTTGGCAGAGTAGACGAGGCAACCCATGCGGCGCTGGCGCTACGGACTTCTGGTCGTCCTCGGGCTTGCTCTGCTCGCGGCGGGGCGGCTGTGGCCGCGCCACCAGGCAGCTCTGCAGGAGGGGGCGTGGAACGACGCCCCGCCGCAAACGCATATCGGCGACGCCGCCACAGAAGGGCCGCAAGAGACGTCGCGCCTGTTTGTGCTGGCCATCAACGGCGGCGGCTCGCCCGCGCAGAACTTCAAGTCCCACCTTCTGCACCTGCAAGGGATAGTCGATCTTCTGCACAGCACAGGGGTGCCGGCCGACCACATCACCGTGCTTTCGGGCGACGGTTCAGATCCGACGCCGGACCTGATCGAACGAATGGCGGACCTGGGCCCCGAAGACTGGCGCCTCTACGGCACCGACATAGAAGACTACTTTTCCCACTTGGCGCTCTTGGGCAACTCCGCGGTCACGGGCGCCAACCTGTATCCGGCCACGCGAGGGGCGCTGTCGATTTGGGTGATGACCGTCGGGCAGCAGTTGCGCGCAGGCGATACCTTGCTTCTCTACGTCACCGACCACGGCACCCTGGGGACGGACCCCGACGGCAACCGCATCGTGCTTTGGGGACCGGACGCGACGCTCTCGGTGCGCGAGCTGCGCGAGATTCTCGAAACCCTCGACCCCGGCGTGCGCATCGTCGCCCTCATGTCCCAGTGCTTTTCCGGGGGCTTTTCCAAGTTGGCCAGCTTGGGCGGCTCGGGCGAGCCCACCGGCAGGTTCTGCGGCTTCTTCTCGACCACGTCGCAACAGAAGGCCTACGGCTGCTATCCCGAAACCCGCGACAATCCCAGGGCCGGCCATTCATTCGCCTTCTTGCAGGCGCTGCCTGCGGCGGCGGGAAGTCTTTCGGTCGCGCACGAGCTGGCGCAAGAATTCGACGACACGCCCGATGTTCCCGTGCGCACCTCGGATCTCTATCTGGAGGAAGCCTTGGTTGAGGCCGCCGGCAAGCACAAGCTCCGCTTGGCAACCTTCGTCGATGACCTTCTGCAGTCGGTCTGGGCCAACACGCCGGCGCTCAATCTGCAGGCACAGCGGTTGGACCGACTGAGCGACCGCTTTGGATTGCCGGTGATTCGCAGTCGGGCCGAGCTGGCCAGGGTGGCTGCGGCTATCCAAGAGGCACTGGCCGAGCTGGGGCCGCTCGCGGCGGCGCTGGGCAAGGGCTTGGCCGAAACCAACCAAGACCAGCTTCGCCGCTTCCTGGAAATCCGTCCGGACTTGAAGCCCGCCCTCGAGCCCGCGTCCCTCAAGGCCATGGACCTCGAGCGGCGCGTGCGGTTCGGGAAGTCGTTCCTCTACGACCTGGCCACCTTCTCGGGCGGGAGGGCGCCGCCGGTGAAGTTGGACCGGGACGCGATCACGCGCATGACCTTCCGCATGCGAGTTCGCATGGCAGCGATTGCGCGCATGCAGACCGTGCTCGATGCCATCGCCGGCGGGCGCTACCTTGCCGGCGCTCCTGCCCAGCGAGCGAGCATGCAAAAGTTGGTCGACTGCGAGTCGCTGGAATTGAAACTGCCCGGCACGACATGGGTGCCGCCCGGCCCGGCCCTTCCGCTCTTGAGTCAGGATCTCTTGCAATTGAAGGACATTGTCGCGCGTGATTCTTTGGGCAGTTTGGTGAAGCAACAGGCGGTCAGCGTGGGCAAGCAAGCTCCACAATTGCAGCTTATTCCCTATCGAGGCGACATTCCGCAAGCGGGCAAGCCATTGTTGCTTTTCTTTTGGGCCACCTGGTGCAAGGCCTGCAAGTACGCGGTTCCCTCGCTCTTGGCCTGGGCGCAAACCCAGAACGTGACTGTCTTGGCCATCACCGACGAGGACGCGTCCGCGCTGGACCAATTCTTCCTGTTTCGGCAACCGTTTCCGTCGCTGGTTGCCCGCGATCCTGAGCAGCGAACCATGGCTCACTTCGGCGTGCGCGCTCTGCCCAGCTTCGCCCTGCTGGACGGTCAGGGTAAGCTGACGGGCCCGGTGACCAATTCAGTGCGCGACCTGCCTGCGGAGATTGTGGAGTAGAGACTACAAGCAATAGAGGTTGACCGGCACGTCCATTCCACCTGAGGCCGCCAGCCGCGTGCCGTCCGGCGATACCGCGACGACGTAGGTTCGATCGCCCAATTGGTAGCGAAGCGAGCCGTCGGCCACCGCGTACACGCTGACCTTCGCCCCGCCCGTGATGACCGAGCTCCCGTCGCGGGTAAAGGCAAAGCTGACGGCGAGGGGATCCACGGCGAACGTGGCGACGCTGGCATGGGTGCTTAGGCTCCAGATCTGCAGGCTCCCGGAAGACAAGGCCCCAATCCACCTACCATCGGGCGACACCGCGACACCCACGCTGGTTCCCGCCGCCGACATCGGAAGATTCGCGATCTCCCTTCCGGACGCCACATCCCAGAGGCGGACGCCCGCGCCCGCGACGCCGCCCACCAGGACTGCACCGTCCGGGGAGAACGCGAGTGAGGACGCGCCACCGCTGGCAAGCGTTTTCAGCAAGCTCCCGTTCGCGGTATCCCACAGCTCGATCGGGGTCTTGGTGTCTGCCACCATCTGGCCAACCGGCGAGACCGCGAAGGCACCGAAGAACACGGGCGAGTTTTCACAACCGAAGATGATGAATTGGCCGCCACAGAACAACCCGGCCAGCCTGCCGTCGGGGAGGTAGGCGAGCGAGTAGATGCCCGCCGGGCACGTACGAATGTTTCCGCTGCACGCGCCGCCGTCCACGCCTCCCGCCCCGCCGTCCGCCATGCCGCCATCCGGTCCATCGCCGATCTGCCACGTCGCCCAAGTGTGCTCGATCCCTGCGGCCAGCACCTGGCCGTCTGGGGAAAATGCGAGACTGTTCACCGTGGACATGTAGGCGCCGACGACGCGGTCGTCGTAGCTCAGCACGCGGTCCTGGCAGGCCGCGCCTGAACCGTCGATGGGTTGCGGGCGTTCACCGCCGACGCTTGCGTCGAGGGCCGCAGCATCGGCGATGAGGGGGCTGTCCACCGCCCAGCCGACCTCGGCTGGCGCCAGATCCGGAGCGCCGTCCCCCCGGCCGACCTCGACGGCCGTGCCCTCTGCGTCGCTTGCACCGACATCCGCGGGCACGTCGAGCGAGTCGTGGCCGGGCTCGACGGCATCGCGCGTATCGCCAATTCCGAGGTCCGCCTGACCGACCATGCTCGCATCTTCTTTCTGAGCTGGCCCATCGAAGGATTGCAGCGCCGAGCCGCCGCACGCTGCGACGGTTGCTGTCAGGACCACCAAGATTGGTCTCTTCATCGCTTCACCTTCTCGGATTATAGGCCGAGTCCGATCGGCAATGCGTGGCTCATCAGTCGCTCGGCTGCAACGGCTTTATGGCAGCGCCATCCGGAAACCCTCTGCACACTGTACAGATAGATGTACACTCGTTCCGGTCGCCACCGCAACATGCGCATCGCCGACTGACGCGTCCGTCCGCTGCAACCAAAGCGCCATAGACCGTAACGGCCAGGCCGGCGTACCTGAGGTACACTCCTTCGACGGCAGGTGCCGCTCATGGCTGCGACAACGGAGCTGATTCTCAGGTTCTCTGAGGCCGCGGAGTGGGATGCTTGGCTCGCGACCAACCACGATCGCGCGGGCGCCGTGTTGCTGCGCATCCCGAAGCGGAAAGGGAGCGATCTGACCTACGCCCGCGCTCTCGACACAGCACTCGCGTGGGGCTGGATCGATAGCCAGAAACGCACGCTGGATGCCTCGGCTTGGCTCCAGCGATTTTCACCCCGCGTCGCGAAGAGCCCGTGGTCGAAGATCAACCGCGCGCGAGCCGAGGCGCTTATTGCGTCGGGTGCAATCAAGCCTCCGGGGCTCGTCGAGGTAGAGCGTGCGCGCGCCGATGGCCGCTGGACGCGCGCCTATGACAGCGCTCGTGCAGCCCAAGTCCCCTCGGACCTTGCCAGCGCCTTAGCGCGCAACTCACGGGCGCGGACCTTCTTCGATGCGCTCGACCGCGCCAATCGCTATGCGATCCTATGGCGCGTGCAGACGGCGAAGAAACCCGAAACCCGCGCGCGCCGCATCGAGCAATTCGTCGCCCTCTGCGCGTCCGGTCAGACTCTCCACCCCGTCTCCCGCGAGAGCTTGCGCAGCAAGAGAAGGTGAACGAAGTCTGCCGACCAGCTGTCCGACTGCCCGGCTTGGCGCTAACGCGCGGGCGCGCTGGCGCCCGTCGCCCGCTGCCGCTCTCGCGCCTGTCGTTGGCCACACCACCGCGGCTGGCGTCTTCGCCGAGGTCGGCGACGCCAAATCGTACTCTTGCACGCGCGCCTTTCTCAAAGAGGACCAGCCCAGCCAACCGATCTCTGAGCGTGTGAGATTTCCGACGGGTGACCTTCTGTTGAAGCGCAACTCTGCCCCGTGCAAGAGCGCCGTCAGTCCCGAGGCACCCTGAGGATCTTCGACCTGACCGATTTCCGTTGCCAGCTGACTCGATGCCGATCTCATCCTACTGGAGCGTTTCGTCTACCCAGGCCGATTGCCTCCGATCATCTCGCCCGCTCAATCCGCCCGCCGCACACCCGATCCTGATCGCCGCGACTTCTTCCTGCGGAACGGATCTCGTGTGCCTTCCAAAACCTGATCAGTCCCCGTTCCTTTTTTGCTTGCACTCCGTACGAGCACTGCAAAGGCTTTAGCCGGCTCAATGGCAATTTTCGAACGATGCCGAGCCTCTCAGCTGATGCTTTTCAGTCTTGCAGGTGATCGTTGCATCCCCGAATAGGGGTATTCGTTCGCCATGGTGTACTTCCAGGGTTCCGCCGCAAGCGCCCAGATCGTCGCCGCGCCCACTGCCAGGAGGGAAATACACGCTGGCAAGCGTACCGTCGAGGTTTTGAGCAAGGCGAAGACGCCGTCCATGGTCATCGCCCAGTTCTACTCCTGAAAAGCCGCTCGTCTGGCCATCCCGGCATGTGGTGGCTGCAAAGAGCTCACCGTCAAGCCGTAGGCTACCGGTGACGTGTCCTGCACACGACGCGAAAACCACCGACATGAATACGAGGTATTTTGTCATCAGAGATTCCTTCTGGCCCTGTCCGGCTAGCTTTGCCGTTCAGCGGCGCGGGCGCCGCACGAGCGGTTCGTTGATGTTACTCCAATTTCTCTGGGGCGAGCGCTGCAACGGCTTTCGGCGGCACAGCGCCGCTGCCGCTCCTCCCAGCCCAGGGATTGTTGCGGGCTCTCGACCGGCGTTGCCCGCAATTCTTGAACGAATCCCGCCGCGATGAAAGCGATCTCGCTCTTCGGAGAGTCGAATATGATCCGCCAACGGTATCGCCCGAACCTGATCGTTTGCTCAATCGTCTCTCGGCGAATCTCGCCGATCGAGAGCGGCCCCATCGCGATACCGCGAAAGCAAGCTCCGCGGGGGCCAACAAAAAGCTGCACCTCTTGTCCAGCCCGCAACGCCATTCCGTGATGTAGTCGAGGTCGAGGACAAGCCGGCCGGAACCGTAGGCGCCTTCGCGGATCGAGAGACCATAGACGTGGTTGTCATGCCAGCTCAGACTCTCGAAATCTGCTTCTGTCCACCTGGTATTGGTCATCATGTCCGCCGGTTGGGCGTTAACGCGCGGGCGGCCGTCCGCGGCCGACCGTCGCGTTCAACGCCTTGTTCGACAGCGCGGCAACACTTAACGAGATTGATCTTCCGTCGACGCCGAGTTCACATGCGTGGCCGCTAGGATGAGTCAGCGTTACACCTACGGTGCCGATGCGTCGATGCCGTCTGGCGGAAACCTGCATTCCCAGCACATCGGTGCCGTACCGCAGAGATCGCTCATGCCGTCGATACATAATTTGTTGCAGCTCCAATGACCGTCCAAGCAAGTGCATGAATCGGCGCAGCCCGTATTTGAGCAATTGTCGGTCTGCCGGCATATGTACTTGTCCGAGGTATCACAACGATCGCCGTTTCCAGGGTGGTCCTTGCATTCAACCGAGCTGCTGCAACCGTACGCCCACACGCCCAAGATCGCGAAGGCAAGAAAGTAGAGGACACTCTTGATGCTCATGTCTGTCGATACCACCACTTGGGGGCTTTCGCCGGGGGAAGGAGCGATCAGCCTCGCTCGAATTCGCTAATGCCGGTGGCCGATGCCTCGGGAAATCAACTGGGCACCGCTAGCGGATGCGACTGTCGACGCTCTATTAGACTAGCCTGCGGAGAATAACATTCCCGCCGCTCCTGGTAGCGGGCTTTCCAAGTGGGGGCGAATAGGAGGTTGGGCCTGGGAGCTCGCGTTCGGTCGCCCGCTTCGCAAGCAGGATTCCGTCCGCGCGGCGCTGCTTCGGAATTGGATTCCTTGCCCACGCGGCCCGTCCGGCTCGAACCGCCCTCGCGGCTACGGGGGCTGGGTGCGGGCTCCGCGATGTTGCTTTTCGACACTGGGCATTCTTAGCGCCTACTGGCACGAGTTGGGCGCTGATCTTGGTGCCCCGCGGCACGGATCACTTGTTCCAGGTTCCGTCCTGCGCCCGTGGCTGCTGGCGTGTAGTATTCGCGCATCCATGAAGTCCCAAGCACGCGCTCGGCGCGCAAATGCACAAGCTGATCTGATTCCGTTCCCGGCCCGGGTGGCCACGGGCGAGCTGGCCAATGGTCTCAAGGTGGTCACGGTGGAAACGCCGCACTTGCACACGGCCTCGGTGGCGCTGTACGTGCGGACGGGCTCGCGCTACGAGACCGCGCGCAACAACGGGCTTTCCCACTTCGTCGAGCACATGCTGTTTCGCGGGTCGGCGCGCTTCCCAAGCTCGTTTGCGCTCAATTCGGCCTTCGAAGATCGCTGCGCGATGCTGTCGGGCGAGACCGGGCGCGACTATTCGCTCTATCAGGTGCAGCCCAAGCCGGACGACCTAGGCGCGGTGATGGAGATCTTCGGCGACTTGTTTTCGGCGCCGCTGTTTTCGGACATCGATCTCGAACGCGCCATCGTGTTGGAAGAAACCCTGGACGATTTCGACGAGCGCGGCCAGCGCACGGCCATCGAGGACGTGGGCCGGGGCCACGCCTGGCAAGGGCATCCGCTCGGCTTTCCCATCACGGGCCCCGAACCCAACATCCGGCGCTTTTCTCGTCGCGATGTGGAAGCGCACTTTCGCCGCTTCCACGGCGCGCGCAACCTGGTGCTGTCGGTGGCGGGACCGGTGGCGGGCGCCCAGGTCATGGCCGCGGCCAAGAGCGCGTTCGCCAAGCTGCCGCCGGGACAGTGCCGCCAGCCCCGGCCCGCGCCACGCAGCTTTCCCGGCCCGGCCCTGCATTGCGTGCGCACGGATTCGGCCCAGGTGGAGGTGCAGTTGCTTTTCCGCGCCATCGCCGACGACCATCCAGAGTTTCCTGCCTTCATCACCTTCTTGCGCCTGCTCGACGACGGCATGTCGACGCCGCTGCACTACCGGGTTTGCGATCGCAAGGGGCTGGCGTATCACGTGAGCGCGGGGCTCGATCCGCTGTCCGACACCTCGCTGATGGAGATCTCGGCGGCGTGCGCGTCGGAAAAGCTGCCGGATCTGGTGTGCGAGATCCTGGCCATCTTGTGCGAGCTGCGCGACCAGCCCATCGACCCCGACGCCATCGAAAAGGCCAAGCGCCGCTACGCCCGCGATCTGGAGGCCGGCTTCGACGACGTGGAAGGACTGGGCGCCTGGTTCGGCGACAGTTTGCTGTTCGGCCGCCCGCTGCGCAGCCCAAGCGAGCGCTACGCCCGCATGGCCGCGGTGGATGGGGCGCAGATTCAGGCCGTGGCGAAGAAGGTGTTTCGGCCCGGCCACCTGGTGGCCACGGCGGTGGGCAGCTTCAACCCGCGTCTGGTGCGCCAGGTGCGGGCGATGGTGCAGTCGTTTCGCTGACGGCTACTTCTTCTTGACTGTCTTCTTTCCCGTCTCCTTGGTCGGCTCCGCCCTCTCCGGGCGCGCGTCCACGGCGATGGTCACCTTGTCCTTCACTGGCCGGCAGGCACTTTCCTGGCACAGCACAAAGCCAGCTTCGGCTTCCAGGGACTTCTTGCCGGGCTCGGACGCGGTGATGCCCACCTCGAAGCGCGCCTGGGCTTCGCTGGACATGGCAAGGTCGGAACGGACTAGCTTGGCCTTGTCGGTTTCGATTCCGGCCGTCGTGCCCAGCTTCAAGGTCAACGGCGCCTCCTGGTTCAGGTG